>C688J35102_120989823_pt1 | contig 14135 bp, 10 predicted proteins | sample HopSoiMetagenom2_FD_35102 | JGI IMG/M metagenome (IMG submission 35102)
TCCACGAGCGCCCTGGCCGAGCCGCTCGTCGCGCGCACGCGTGCCGTGACCGACCTGCCGATCGGTGTCGGGCTCGGGGTGTCGAACGGAGACCAGGCGGCCGAGGTGGCGCGCTACGCCGACGCCGTCATCGTGGGCTCGGCGTTCGTCCGACCGGTGCTCGACGCCGGCGGGGACCGTGAGCGTGCGACCAAGGAGCTGCGTGCGCTGAGCGAGGACCTCGCGGCCGGAGTACGCCGTGGCTAGCCGCGCGTGGGTTGCCGCACTCGTGCTGCCCGTGCTGGTGCTCGCCGGGTGCGGAGGGTCCGCCGACGGCAACGGGGTGGTCACCGGCGTGAGCACCAACGAGAGCGACAACATGAACGGTGCGGTGCTGGCCGCGCCGTACTTCCTCGCCGACGCCACGTTGACCGACACCGACGGCCGGCCCTTCGACCTCCGCAAGAACCTCGACAAGCCGCTGACGCTGGTTTTCTTCGGCTACAGCAGCTGCCCTGACATCTGCCCGGCGGTCATGGCGAACCTCGCCTCCGCAGTCGCCCGACTCGACGCTGCCGACGCATCCAAGGTGCAGGTCTGGTTCGTCACCACCGACCCGGGCCGAGACACGCCTGCGGTGCTCAAGACCTACGTCGGACGCTTCGACGCGCGGTTCGAGGGACTGACCGGGCCGATCAAGGACATTCTCACGGTCGCCCACTCGGTCCACATCGCTGTCGAGAAAGGCCCCAAGCTGCCGGGCGGCGGCTACGAGGTCACCCACGGGACGCCGGTGCTCGCCGTGCGCAAAGACGGCTCGGTGCCGATCCTCTGGACCGAGGGCACGTCACCGTCCGGCCTCGCGACCGACCTCACCGCGATCCTGCACGGCGGTGGGGACCTCACCTCATGAGCCTCGCCGCGTTGCCACTGTCGATTCCGAGCCCGTCGCAAGGGGTCTGGTACCTCGGCCCGTTCCCGATCCGGGGCTACGCGCTCTGCATCATCGCGGGAATCGTCGTGGCGGTCTGGGTCGGCGAGCGTCGCTGGGTGGCGCGGGGCGGGAAGCCCGGACAGGTCGGCGACATCGCGGTGTGGGCGGTGCCGTTCGGCATTGTCGGCGGCCGGCTCTACCACGTGATCACCGACAACGGCGAGTACTTCGGCGCGGGCAAGAACCCGGTCGCCGCGCTCTACATCTGGCAGGGCGGTCTCGGCATCTGGGGCGCGATCGCGCTCGGGGCGCTCGGCGCCTACATCGGTGCCCGGCGCCAGGGCATCCTGTTCCCACCGCTGGCCGACGCACTGGCCCCCGGCATCGCGATCGCCCAGGCGATCGGGCGGTGGGGCAACTGGTTCAACCAGGAGCTGTTCGGCAAGCCCACGCACCTGCCGTGGGCTCTGGAGATTCCCGACGTCGACAAGAGGCCGGCCGGCTACCAGCAGTACGACACCTTCCACCCCACGTTCCTCTACGAGTGCATCTGGGACCTCGGCGTGGCCGGCCTGGTGATCTGGGCCGACCGCCGGTTCCGGCTCGGGCACGGCCGGGCGTTCGCGTTGTACGTCGCGGGCTACTGCGCCGGGCGGGCCTGGATCGAGTACCTGCGCATCGACCCTGTCGAGGCCAACGACGTCTTCGGCCTGCGGCTCAACGTGTGGACCTCGATCGTCGTGTTCATCGCGGCCGTGACGTACTTCGTCCTCTCCGCCCGGCGCCATCCGGGCCGCGAGGAGAGCGTGCTCCGGGACCCCGGCCCCGCCGCGGATACCGTTGACGCATGAACGACCACGGCGGGGCGGCGCGGATCGAGCACGAGCATGCCGACGTCACCGGCGGCTGGCTCCGGCCGGCCCTCTTCGGCGCGATGGACGGACTGGTCTCCAACGTTGCGCTGATCGCCGGCGTCGCCGGCGGCACCCAGGGTGACGGCACGACCGCGGTGGTACTGGCCGGACTGGCCGGGCTGAGCGCGGGCGCATTCTCGATGGCGGTGGGCGAGTACAACTCGGTGGCCAGCCAGTCCGAGGCCGCCGAGCACGAGATCAACAAGGAGCGACGCGAGATCGCGCGCAACGAGGCGGCCGAGATCGCCGAGCTCGCGGGGATGTACATCAAGAAGGGCCTCGAGCCGCGCCTGGCGCAGGAAGTGGCCCGTCAGATCCACAAGGACCCCGAGACCGCGGTCGCCGTCCACGCCATGGAGGAGTTCGGGATCGACCCTGAGGACCTGGCCTCGCCGATGCTGGCAGCTGTCTCGTCCTTCGTCGCCTTCGCGGTCGGGGCGATCATGCCGGTGCTGCCGTACCTTCTCGGCGCCAGCACCATCTGGCCCTCGATGGTGCTCACTCTGGTGGCACTCTTCGTCGCCGGTGCCCTGGTCACACAGGTCACGAGCCGGCCCTGGTGGTTCGGGGGACTGAGGATGATGCTGCTCGGCGGCGGTGCCGCCGGAATCACCTACCTGGTCGGTGACCTGGTCGGGAGTTCCGGGCTGGGCTGAGCCGGGCTTCGAGAGCTCGCCTGGGGTACGATGCCGTCTCCGCCGGGCCAACGTCGTCCCACCCTGCGCCGCCACCGCCGCACCAACGCCCCACCACCGAGTGGCCGGTCCCGAGTCCTCGCACCCAGCCGGGTCACCCACCGCCCCTTTCCGAGGGATCCCGACGACGCGAAAGGCATCCGAGATGCACGCACTCCCGTCGCCGCAAGGTCTCTACGACCCGCGCAACGAGCACGACGCCTGCGGGGTGGCGTTCGTCGCGACGATGACCGGCGTGGCCAGCCACGACATCGTGGCCAAGGCCGTGCAGGCGCTGTGCAACCTGGAGCACCGCGGTGCCGTAGGAGCAGAGGCCGAGACCGGTGACGGCGCGGGCATCCTGATCCAGGTCCCGGACCGGTTCTTCCGCGAGGTCACGGACTTCGCGCTGCCGGGCCCGCGCGCCTACGCCGTGGGCACCGCCTTCATCCCGGGCGAGGCCTCCGAAATCGCCGAGATCAAGGCCCGCATCGAGGCGCTCGCTGCGGAGGAGGGCCTGTCGGTCCTGGGCTGGCGCTCCGTCCCGGTCTCGCCCGGCATCCTCGGCGGCCGGGCCCGTGCGGTGATGCCGGCCTTCGAGCAGCTCTTCGTCGCATCCTCGGACGGCCGGATCGGCATCGCCCTTGACCGTCGGGCGTTCTGCCTGCGCAAGCGCGCCGAGCACGACATCGGGGTCTACTTCCCCTCGCTGTCCTCGCGCACCATCGTCTACAAGGGCATGCTTACCGTCGCGCAGCTCGACACGTTCTACCCGGACCTGGCCGACGAGCGGGTCGAGTCCGCGATCGGCGTCGTCCACTCGCGCTTCTCGACGAACACGTTCCCTAGCTGGCCGCTGGCCCATCCGTATCGGTTCATCGCGCACAACGGCGAGATCAACACCGTCATGGGCAACCGGAACTGGATGCGGGCCCGTGAGGCGCTGCTCGCCAGCGAACTGATGGCCAGCCCGGGAACCGGTGAGGGCAAGGGCACCCCGGAGGACCTCGAAAGGCTCTTCCCGATCTGTACGCCGGGTGCCAGCGACTCGGCATCGTTCGACGAGGCGCTCGAGCTGCTGCACATGGGCGGCCGCACGCTGCCGCACGCGGTGCTGATGATGATCCCCGAGGCGTGGGAGAACCACGGCGAGATGGACTCGAGCCGTCGCGCGTTCTACGAGTTCCACGCCTCTCTCATGGAGCCGTGGGACGGACCCGCCTGCGTGGTGTTCACCGACGGCACCCAGGTCGGCGCCGTGCTCGACCGCAACGGCCTGCGGCCCAGTCGCTACTGGGTCACCGACGACGGACTCGTCGTACTCGCCTCCGAGGTCGGCGTGCTCGACATCGACCCCGCGAAGGTCGTGCGCAAGGGCCGGCTCAAGCCGGGCCGGATGTTCCTCGTCGACACCGACGAGCACCGGATCATCGAGGACGAGGAGATCAAGGGGAAGCTCGCCGCCGAGCACCCGTACGACGAGTGGCTGCACGCCGGGCTCATCCGGCTCGAGGACCTCGCCGAGCGCGAGCACATCGTGCACACGCACGCGTCCGTGACCCGGCGCCAGCAGGTGTTCGGCTACACCGAGGAGGAGAAGCGCGTCCTCCTCACTCCGATGGCGAAGACCGGCTACGAGCCGATCGGGTCGATGGGCACCGACACCCCGATCGCCGTGCTCTCGGACCGGCCGCGGATGCTCTTCGACTACTTCAGCCAGCTGTTCGCGCAGGTGACGAACCCGCCGCTCGACGCGATCCGCGAGGAGCTGGTCACGTCGCTGAGCGGCACCATCGGGCCGGAGGGCAACCTGCTTGCTCCGACGCCGCACTCGTGCCGCCAGGTGGTCGTGCCGTTCCCAGTGATCGACAACGACGAGCTCGCCAAGATCCGGCACATCAACCGTGACGGCGACATGCCGGGGTTCATCACCCATGTCTCGCGCGGTCTCTACGACGTCGGAGGCGACGGCGACGCGCTTCGGGCGCGGCTGGACGAGATCTGCGACGAGGTGTCTGGCGCGATCGCGAACGGCGCGCGCATCATCGTGCTCTCCGACCGGCACTCCAACGCCGACCTCGCTCCGATCCCGTCGCTGCTGCTCACCGCGGCGGTCCACCACCACCTCGTGCGCGAGAAGACCCGCACCCAGGTCGGGCTCGTCATCGAGGCCGGCGACGTGCGCGAGGTGCACCACGTCGCACTGCTCATCGGGTACGGCGCTGCCGCGGTCAACCCGTATCTCGCCATGGAGAGCGTGGAGGACCTCGCTCGCGCCGGCTACTTCGTCGACGTGGATCCCGAGACGGCCGTTCGAAACCTGGTGAGGGCGCTCGGCAAGGGCGTCCTCAAGGTCATGAGCAAGATGGGCGTCTCGACGGTCGCCTCCTACACCGGTGCGCAGATCTTCGAGGCCGTCGGTCTCGCCGAGGACCTGGTCGGCCGATACTTCACCGGCACGACGAGCAAGCTCGGCGGAGTCGGGCTGGACACGATCGCCGCGGAGGTCGCGCGCCGGCACGCCACGGCGTACCCGGTGGACGGTCTGCCGCCCGCGCACCGCCGGCTCGAGATCGGCGGCGAGTACCAGTGGCGTCGCGAGGGGGAGCCGCACCTCTTCGACCCCGAGACGGTCTTCCGGCTGCAGCACTCGACGCGCACCGGGCGCTACGACCTGTTCAAGGGCTACACCTCGCGCGTCGACGAGCAGTCCGAGCGGCTGATGACGCTGCGCGGGCTGTTCCGGTTCCGTGACGCGGGTGACATCGGGCGCGCGCCGATCCCCATCGACGAGGTCGAACCGGCCTCGGAGATTGTGAAGCGCTTCTCCACCGGCGCGATGTCCTACGGCTCGATCAGCCAGGAGGCGCACGAGACCCTCGCGATCGCGATGAACCGCATCGGCGGCAAGTCGAACACTGGCGAGGGTGGCGAGGACCCCGAGCGTCTCTACGACGCAGAGCGCCGCAGCGCGATCAAGCAGGTGGCGTCGGGGCGGTTCGGCGTGACCGCGGAGTACCTCACTAACTCCGACGACATCCAGATCAAGATGGCGCAGGGAGCGAAGCCCGGTGAGGGCGGCCAGCTGCCCGGCCACAAGGTCTACCCGTGGGTGGCGAAGACCCGGTACAGCACGCCCGGGGTCGGGCTGATCTCACCGCCGCCGCACCACGACATCTACTCGATCGAGGACCTCGCGCAGCTCATCCACGACCTCAAGAACGCCAACCCGGCGGCGCGCGTGCACGTGAAGCTCGTCGCCGAGGTCGGCGTGGGGACCGTTGCCGCGGGCGTCTCGAAGGCCCACGCGGACGTCGTACTCATCTCTGGGCACGACGGCGGGACCGGCGCGTCGCCGCTGACCTCGCTCAAGCATGCCGGCGGACCGTGGGAGCTCGGCCTCGCCGAGGCCCAGCAGACGCTGCTCATCAACGGTCTGCGGGACCGGATCGTCGTGCAGTGCGACGGCCAGCTCAAGACCGGCCGCGACGTCGTGGTCGCCGCACTGCTCGGTGCGGAGGAGTTCGGCTTCGCAACCGCACCGCTCGTCGTGTCCGGCTGCATCATGATGCGCGTCTGCCACCTCGACACCTGCCCGGTCGGCGTCGCGACCCAGAACCCCGTGCTCCGCGAGCGCTTCAACGGCAAGCCGGAGTTCGTCGTGAACTTCTTCGAGTACATCGCCGAGGAGGTCCGAGAGATCCTCGCCGAGCTCGGCTTCCGGACGCTGGAGGAGGCAGTCGGTCGCGTCGAGGCACTCGACGTCGCTGAGGCGGTCGACCACTGGAAGGCGGCGGGGCTCGACCTCAGCCCGATCCTGCACGTGCCGGAGCTCGCCGACGGTCATCCGCGGCACAACACCACCGAGCAGTACCACGGCCTCGACCGCGCGCTGGACAACGAGCTCGTGACTTTGTCGAAGGCCGCGCTCGAAGACGGCGACCCGGTCCGCGCGAAGCTGGAGATCCGCAACGTGAACCGCACGGTCGGCACGATCCTCGGTCACGAGGTGACAAAGCGGTACGGCGGTGCCGGACTGCCCGACGGCACGATCGACCTGACCTTCACCGGCTCCGCGGGGCAGTCCTTCGGCGCGTTCGTGCCGTCCGGCATCACGCTCCGGCTCGAGGGCGACGCCAACGACTACCTGGCAAAGGGTCTCTCGGGCGGGCGCATCGTGGTCCGTCCCGACCGGGCGGCGACGTTCGCCGCTGAGCAGCAGATCATCGCGGGCAACGTGATCGCCTACGGGGCGACCGCCGGCGAGATCTTCCTCCGCGGCCAGGTCGGCGAGCGCTTCTGCGTCCGCAACTCCGGAGCGAGCGCGGTCGTCGAGGGGGTTGGAGACCACGGCTGCGAGTACATGACCGGTGGCCGCGTCGTCGTCATCGGTCCGACCGGGCGCAACTTCGCTGCCGGGATGTCCGGTGGTTACGCATTCGTGCTCGATCTCGACGAGGCGCGGGTCAACCCGGAGCTGGTCGAGCTCGGCAAGGTCGAGGGCGAGGCCGCCGAGGAGCTCGAGGCCCTGGTCCGCCGGCACCACGAGGAGACCGAGTCGCCGGTGGCCGCCGAGCTGCTCGAGGACTGGCCTGCGGCGCTCGCGCGCTTCACCGAGGTGATGCCCAGCGACTTCAAGCGCGTCCTCGAGGCGCGGGTCGAAGCCGTCGAGGAGGGGCTCGACGAGGACGAGGCCGCGGCCCGGATCATGGAGGTGCTGCATGGCTGACCCACGTGGGTTCCTCAAGCACGGCCGCGAGTTCGCCGAACGGCGTCCGGTCGAGGAGCGTGTGCACGACTGGCAGGAGGTCTACCCGGGAACCCCTGGGCGGGCGCTGCTGCCGATCATCGGCACGCAGGCCGGGCGCTGCATGGACTGCGGCATCCCGTTCTGCCACCAGGGTTGCCCGCTGGGCAACCTGATCCCGGAGTGGAACGACCTGGTCTGGCGCGACGACTGGGCCGAGGCGTCGGAGCGGCTGCACGCGACCAACAACTTCCCCGAGTTCACGGGACGACTGTGCCCGGCGCCGTGCGAGACCGCGTGCGTGCTCGGCATCAACCAGGACCCGGTGACGATCAAGAGCGTCGAGGTCGCCATCGCCGACCGCGCCTGGGACGACAACCTGGTCCGACCGCAGGCCCCGGAGTGGCTCTCGGGCAAGACCGTCGCTGTCGTCGGCTCTGGGCCGGCAGGGCTCGCAGCTGCCCAGCAGTTGACCCGCCAGGGTCACACCGTGGCAGTGCTCGAGCGCGCTGACAAGCCCGGTGGCCTGCTGCGCTACGGGATCCCCGAGTTCAAGATGGAGAAGGCGGTCCTCGACCGCCGGCTGCGGCAGATGGAGCTCGAGGGCACCGTCTTCCGCAGCGGCGTCGACGTCGGCACCACGATCACCGGCGACCAGCTCGTCGACCGCTTCGACGCGGTCGTGCTGGCGGTCGGCGCGACGGATGCGCGGGACCTGCCCGTGCCTGGTCGCGATCTCGGCGGCATCCACCAGGCGATGGAGTACCTCCCGCAGGCGAACCGGGTCGCGCTCGACGAGTCGGTGCCCGACCAGATCGTCGCCACTGGCAAGGACGTCGTGATCATCGGCGGCGGTGACACCGGCGCCGACTGCCTCGGCACGACGATCCGTCAGGAGGCCGCCTCGATCACCCAGCTGGAGATCCTGGCTCGGCCCACCGACGTCCGTCCCGAGCACCAGCCCTGGCCGACGTACCCGATGATCTTCCGGGTCTCGTCCGCTCACGAGGAGGGCGGCGACCGGGTGTACGCCGCCTCCACCAAGGAGTTCCTCGCCGACGAGCACGGCAACGTGCGCGCCCTCCGGCTGGTCGACGTGGACGCCTCGTTCAAGGAGGTCGAGGGCACCGAGCGCGAGATCCCCGCGCAGCTCGTGCTGCTCGCGATGGGCTTCGTGGGACCGGAGAAGCCGGGGCTTCTCGAGCAGCTCGACGTGGAGCTCGACGAGCGCGGCAACATCCTGCGCGGCGACGAGTACCAGTCCTCCGTGCCGGGTGTCTTCGTCGCCGGTGACGCCGGCCGAGGACAGTCGCTGATCGTGTGGGCGATCGCCGAGGGCCGCGCCGCCGCTGCCGCCGTCGACCGCTACCTCACCGGCGCCACGACGCTCCCGTCACCGATCCCGCCGACCGAGCGCCCGTTGATGGTCTGACCGGTCCACCCGGCGCGTAGGGTCGAGCGCGTGCGGAGAGCCAAGATCGTGTGCACACTCGGACCAGCGACCTCGACTGCCGAGCGGATCGAAGCACTCGTCACTGCGGGCATGGACGTAGCCCGGCTGAACCTCAGCCACGGCAGCTACGACGACCACGAGCAGGTCTACCTGTCGGTGCGCAAGGCGGCTGACGCCACCGGACACGGCGTGGGCGTCCTCGTCGACCTGCAGGGTCCGAAGATCCGGCTCGGGCGGTTCGCGGCCGGCGCCGTCGACCTCGTCGAGGGCAACGCCTTCACGATCACCACGCGGAGCGTCTCCGGCGATGCCGACGTCGCGAGCACGACGTACGCCGGCCTCCCGGGTGACGTCACGGCCGGCGACCAGGTCCTCATCGACGACGGCCGCCTGCGGCTCGAGGTCGTCTCGGTCGAGGGCGACGACGTGCACACCCGCGTCGTACGAGGTGGCCGGGTCAGCAACCACAAAGGGATCAACCTGCCCGGCGTCGCGGTGTCTGTGCCGGCGATGACGGAGAAGGACAAGGAGGACCTTCGCTGGGCGCTGCGCCAGACCGTCGACATGGTTGCGCTGTCGTTCGTGCGCTCGGCGTCCGACGTCGACGAGGTGCGCCAGATCATGGACGAGGTCGGCGTGCACCGTCCGGTCATCGCCAAGATCGAGAAGCCTCAGGCGATCGAGCACATCGACGAGGTGGTCGAGGCGTTCGACGGATGCATGGTGGCCCGGGGTGACCTCGGGGTCGAGTGCCCTCTCGAGGATGTGCCGTTCCTGCAGAAGCAGGTCATCGAGGCGACGCGACGGCACGCGAAGCCGGTGATCGTGGCCACCCAGATGCTGGAGTCGATGATCACCTCGCAGCAGCCGACGCGCGCCGAGGCCTCCGACGTCGCCAACGCCGTCCTCGACGGCGCCGACGCGGTGATGCTGTCCGGCGAGACCAGCGTGGGGGAGTACCCGATCGACGCCGTCGCCACCATGTCGCGGATCGTCGAGTCCACCGAGGACCACTGGCTGGGCCGGATGTCGGCGATCGACTGGCAGCCGCAGACCCGAGGAGGGGTCATCGCCAAGGCCGCCGCAGAGGTCGGCGAGCGAGTGGGGGCGCGCTATCTCGTGGCCTTCACCCAGTCCGGCGACTCGGCACGCCGGCTGTCCCGCTACCGCAGCCGCATCCCGTTGCTGGCGTTCACCCCCGAGCCCACGGTCCGCTCGCAGCTGTCGTTGGTGTGGGGTGTCGAGACCTTCATCAGCGACGCCGTCCAGCACACCGACGAGATGGTGCGCCAGGTCGACGAGGCGCTGCTCAAGATCGGCCGCGTCGAGGAGGGCGATCTCGTCGTGATCATCGCCGGCAGCCCGCCCGGCATCCCCGGCTCCACCAACGCGCTGCGCATCCACCGGATGGGCGACGCGATCAACGAGGTGGCCCCGGCTTACCGCCGCACCTGATCTCTCACCCCGAGTGCCGGGTGTGGGATTCGAACCCACACGCCCTTTCGGACAGCGGCTTTTGAGGCCGCAGCGTCTGCCATTCCGCCAACCCGGCCGGAGCGACCCAACCGTAGCCGACAGGGCTGCCTGTGAAGTTGGTGAAGAGTGCAGCAGAAAGGACCGTTTACCCGTTGCGGCGGGTGCCCTACCCGCTAGGCTTGCGGCCGTTGTGTGGATCCTTCTGAGCGCGCTGATCAACCAGGAACGGGCCGTGGCGAATGCCCGCGCTGCGGCGACCGCGGCGTCGAGCCGGCTGGTGGAATGCCAGGAGGTCGAGCTGTTCTTCGAGGAGCTCGAGGCGGCGCAGGCGGCCGTGGAGGCTGAGCCGCGCGGAGCCCTCGCAGCCGACCACTGACCCACCGTTAGCCTTGCGCCGTGACCGCGGCGGACGAGCAACCCAACGCATCGACCGGGGTGCGTCGACGTGTCGTCATCGCCGAGGACGAGGCTCTCATCCGGATGGACCTGGCCGAGATGCTCGCCGAGGAGGGGTACGACGTCGTCGGCGAGGCCGGTGACGGCGAGGCCGCCGTCGCCCTCGCCGAGCAGCACCGACCCGACCTCGTCGTACTCGATGTGAAGATGCCCCGGCTCGACGGCATCTCCGCAGCGCAGCGGATCTCGGGACAGCGCATCGCACCGGTTGTCATCCTGACGGCCTTCAGCCAGCGCGACCTCGTCGAGCGGGCCAGCAAGGCCGGGGCCATGGCCTACCTCGTCAAGCCGTTCACCAAGAACGACCTGGTGCCCGCGGTCGAGATGGCGCTGAGCCGCTTCACCGAGCTGCAGATGCTCGAGGCCGAGGTCGCCGACCTCACCGAGCGTCTCGAGACCCGCAAGCTCGTCGACCGGGCGAAGGGAGTGCTCCAGGAGCGGCTCGAGCTGAGCGAGCCGGAGGCCTTCCGGTGGATCCAGAAGACAGCGATGGACCTGCGCCTTTCCATGCGGCAGGTGGCCGAAGGCGTGATCACGCACGGCCCCGAGGTCGTCCAGCAGGCCCCCGAGGCCTGAACCGGGCATTACGGACAGCCTCCGCGGACCTCGGTCACAACTTCGCAACACGACTGCGACATAGCCGTGGCGACCGTCGTCTCCGGTCGCCGACCGGTGCTACGTTCCGCCAAACAGAGCCGCCCGGCCAGTCCGGACGGCTTCCCGTATGAGACCCACGGAGGGTTCATGATCCGCACATCCCGCAGCTGGCGGTTCGCTGCGGCCGCGGTCGCAGCCGGGCTCAGCCTGGCCGCCTGTGGCACGACCAACGACAGCAACAGCAGCAGCAGCAGCTCCGGCAAGAGCTGCGACGCGACGATCGCGTTCCTCGGCCCCACGACGGGTCCCTACGCGAACCTCGGCATCAACATCATCGACGGTGCCAAGGTCGCCCAGGAAGACTTCAAGAAGTCCAACCCGGACTGCAAGTTCGACGTCAAGACGTTCGACTCGCAAGGTGACCCCGACAAGGCGAAAAACCTTGCGGTCCAGATCGTCAACGACGACAACATCATCGGCGTGCTCGGCCCGACGTTCTCCGGCGAGAGTGACTCGACGGGCAAGGCGTTCAACGAGGCAGGTCTGGTGACCGTGTCAGCCTCGGCGACGAACCCGTTGCTCACCACTCACGGATGGACGACCTTCCACCGGATCCTGGGTAACGACAACACCCAAGGACCGCCGGCTGCGGACTACATCAAGAACGAGCTGAAGCCCCAGAAGGTCTTCGTCGTCGACGACAGCTCCGAGTACGGCAAGGGCCTGGGCGACATCGTCAAGAACAAGCTCGGCAGCCTTGTCTCCGACAGCGACGAGGTGCAGCAGGGTCAGACCGACTTCTCCGCGACGGTGACCAAGGTGAAGGCCGACAACCCGGACGTGCTCTTCTACGGTGGCTACTACCCGGAGGCCGGTCTGTTCATCAAGCAGCTTCGCGCTGGCGGCTGGACCGGCCAGTTCGTTTCCGGTGACGGCACCAAGGACCCGGGCTTCGTGGAAGCGGCCGGGGCCAAGGCGGCCGCAGGCACGATCCTCACGTGCCCCTGTGTCGACTCGACCGGAGACTTCCTCGCCAAGTACAAGCAGATCAACGGCCAGGACCCGGGGACGTACTCCCCGGAGGGCTACGACGCGATGAACATCTTCATGCAGGGTGTGAAGGCCGGGAACACGGACCGGTCGAAGATGCTCGACTGGGTCAACAACTACGACCAGGACGCCCTGACGAAGCACATCAAGTTCACCTCGGAGGGCGAGGTCACCGAGACGCCGATCTACGCGTACAAGGTGAACCCCAACGGTGACATCGTGGGCATCAAGCAGATCAACTGACCCACGGCTGATCGACCGAAGATGACGAGAGGCCGCGGCCGGAGGCTCGACTGCTTCCGGCCGCGGCCCTACTCTTGCGCTCGATGAGGGGAGGCCCGTGGACTTCAACCTGCTCACTCATCACTTCTTCGAGCTGACCATCACGGGCATAGCGCTCGGGTCGGTCTACGCGCTCGTCGCGCTCGGCTACACGATGGTGTACGGCGTGCTGCGGCTCATCAACTTCGCGCATAGCGAAGTGTTCCTCTACGGCACCTTCACGACCCTGTGGGTGACGTACTTCATGGGGGGCACCGCGAACTCGAGCACGGGTGCCATCATCGGCATGCTGCTGGTGGCACTCGTGATGTCGATGCTCGTATCAGGTGGTGTCGCGCTCCTCCTTGAGAAGTTCGCCTACCGGCCGTTGATCAAGCGCAACGCACCCCAGCTGATCGCGCTCATCTCCGCCATCGGAGCATCCTTCTTCCTCTCCGAAGCCATGGGGCTGCGCGACCGCATCGCCGGATTCGTCGGGCTCGACGACAACCTCAGCCGCTACGTCCAGAGCGCTCGGGACACGCGCAGCATCGCCTTCGAAATTCCAAGGAAGAACCTCTTCCCGATCTTCGACTACACGGTCAACACCACCGACGTGCTCGTGATCGCGTCCGCCCTGCTCATGATGGTTGTGCTCGACCAGTTCATCCGCCGGTCGCGGATGGGTCGCGGCGTCCGGGCGGTGGCGCAGGATCCTGAGTCGGCAGCCCTGATGGGCGTCAACTCGGTGCGCGTGGTGCAGCTGACCTTCTGGCTCGGCGGGATCATGGCGGGCGCCGCTGCAACTCTGTACATGATCCGGATCGGCGCCACGAAGTTCGACGCCGGCTTCATCCTCGGCGTCAAGGCGTTCACCGCGGCCGTCATGGGCGGCATCGGAAACCTGCGTGGAGCTCTTGTCGGCGGCCTGGTCCTCGGGGTTGCCGAGAACTACGGATCGGCGATCTTCGGCACGCAGTGGAAGGACGTCGTGGCGTTCGTCCTCCTGGTCGTGATCCTGCTGTTCCGGCCGACAGGCCTGCTCGGCGAGTCCCTCGGAAAGGCACGCGCATGAAGTCACCGCGCATCGGTGCCCGCGTCGAGGCGCTGCCCAAGTGGGTCAAGGTCGTCTTCTTCGTGCTGGTCGCGCTCTTCTGCTACGCCCTTCCGCTGCTCGAGCTCCCGATCATCACCACCCCTGATGTCGACTTCGGCGGCGTCCTGTTCACTGTCGCGGTTTACGTCCTCATCGCGCTCGGCCTGAACATCGTCGTCGGCTACGCGGGACTCCTCGACCTCGGGTACGTCGGCTTCTACGCCGTCGGCGCCTACAGCGTTGCGGTGCTGACGACGGAGCACGGCAGCGTGCCGTACCTCTGGACGATCCCGGTGGCGGTCCTGCTCGCCATGCTGTCCGGGGTGCTGCTCGGTGCGCCGACGCTACGGGTGCGCGGTGACTACCTCGCGATCGTGACGCTCGGATTCGGTGAGATCATCCGCCTCACCGCGGTCAACCTGGACTGGCTCGGTGGTGCCCGTGGCATCAGCGACGTTCCTGGGCCGCCTGACATCTGCCGGGTCACCGAGGGCGACG
>C688J35102_120989821_pt1 | contig 14121 bp, 13 predicted proteins | sample HopSoiMetagenom2_FD_35102 | JGI IMG/M metagenome (IMG submission 35102)
GCCGCGTCACCTCGAAATGATCGTAGCCTTCCTTGATCATCTTCCAGAACGGCATGTTCGGGTTGTTGCGATGCTTCGCCATGTTCACCGGCGTGAACTTGAACGGATAGGCCTGCACCTGGAAGGCGCGCTGGCCGCCGAAGAAGGATTCGCGGCCCAGCGAATAGATTTCCGCGATCTGCTCGTCGGTCATGGCGTAGCAGCCGCGCGACGAGCAGTCGCCGTGCACCATCAACTGCGAGCCGGTGCGTCCGAGCGCCTTGTCAAAGGCGTTGGGGTAGCCGATGTTGAAGGAGAGGTAATAGGCGGACTGCGGGTTCATCTGCCCCGGCGTGATCGCATAGAACCCTTCTGGCGCCTGGCGGTCGCCTTCCCGGACCTTCGGCCCGAGGTCGCCGGACCAGCGGCAGATCGGATAGGTCTTCAACAGCGCGAACTGGCCGGAGCGAGCCTGCTTCCAGACCTCGAGCTCGGCCTCCTGCTTGAACAGCCGGACCAGGATCGGGGAGTTCAGGTCCATGTCCTTTGCCGCCATGTCGGCGACAAGTTTTGGCGGGACCGGCTGGTTGGCCTTGGCATTGTTGGCGAGCGAGATCTCGTCGCTGTTGCAGCCGGCCAGCGCCACGCTGGCGGCGAGCGCCACGCAAACCGCAAGCGCACGCAACTGCGTGCCGCCGCTCACCGCAACGCTCCGCGGATAATGGGCAATCCAAAACCCCACTTCGTCACGCCCATGCGCGCCCCAAGCCATTGAATAAAATATTATCCTTAAAGAGCCCTGTGCCGCAAGCCGATCCCGCCTTTGAACAGGGTTCCATGACTGCCATGGTGAACGCCGACTAAACAGCCGGGTCGGGGCCGAATTGCGGCCGACGGCCATTCTGGCCGTCATTCCGGGGCGCGCCTCTTCGGCGCGAACCCGGAATCCAGAAGTTGGGTGTATCTCCTCTGGATTCCGGGTCCGCGCGAAGGGCGCGTCCCGGAATGACGGACATTTCTCGGATAAAGGCTTGTTTAAACAAAGGCTTGCCTAAAATCCCACATCACCCCAGCTTACGGCCGATCTCCAGAAATTTGTGTCGGCGCTGCTGGCGAATCATGTCGCGGTCGAGATTGCGCAGTTCGTCGAAGGCCTGCGCGATGGCCTCCCCGGCGGTCGCGATCATGCTGGCCGAATCGCGGTGCGCGCCGCCGGGAGGCTCCTTCAGCACGGCATCGACGATGCCGAACCGGACCAGGTCCTGGGCGGTGATTTTCATGTTGGTGGCGGCTTCCTGCGCCTTGGTGCCGTCGCGCCACAGGATCGAGGAGGCCGCCTCCGGCGAGATCACGCTGTAGATCGCGTGCTCCAGCATCAGCACGCGGTTGGCGGTGGCGATCGCAATCGCCCCTCCGGAGCCGCCCTCGCCGATAATGACGGCGACGTTGGGCACGCCGAGCGACAGGCACGCATCGGTCGAGCGCGCAATCGCTTCCGCCTGGCCGCGTTCTTCCGCGCCGATGCCGGGATAGGCGCCCGCGGTATCCACCAGCGACAGCACCGGCAGGCCGAACCGGTCCGCCATTTCCATCAGGCGGACCGCCTTGCGATAGCCCTCCGGCCGCGCCATCCCGAAATTATGCTTGAGGCGGCTCTCGGTGGTGGCGCCCTTTTCCTGTCCGAGCACGCAGATGCTTTCGCCGCGGAAGCGGCCGAAGCCCGCCATCAGCGCGGCATCCTCGCCGAACTTGCGGTCGCCGGCGAGCGGCGTGAATTCGGTGATCAGCGCGTCGATGTAGTCGATGCAATGCGGACGCTGCGGATGACGCGCGACTTGCGTTTTCTGCCAAGGCGTCAGGCTTGCATAGAGGTCTTTCAGCGCCTGGGCCGACTTCTGCTCGATGCTTGAAATCTCCTCGGCGATGTCGCTGCCGCCGGCGGCCAGCGCGCGCAGCTCGTCGACCTTCGCATCGAGCTCGGCGACGGGCTTTTCAAAATCCAGGTAACTGCGCATGTGATCCGGCATTCAGGCACTATAAGGAGGAAGCGGCGGGCAGACGAAGCGTTTTCGGGAACCGCGCGAGGAAGGCTCTCCGATTCAATCGATTAGCGCAAGTCGGCGCGGCCAGCGACGGTCAACCCCGGTAATCGGGCTGTTTCACGGCGGAGCGCGGTGGAAGTCAAGGCGGGGAGAACCAAGGCTCACTTGTCAGCGAGCGGATGCAGGTCGCGAACCAGGCTCTTCAGTCGCTCCTCGACCACATGGGTGTAGATCTGCGTGGTCGAGATATCGGTGTGGCCGAGCAAGGTCTGCACGATGCGCAAATCCGCGCCATTATGCAGCAGGTGGCTGGCGAAGGCATGGCGCAGCACATGCGGGCTGACCAGCCGCGGTGAAAGCCCGGCCGCCGCGGCGAGCTCTTTGAGATCGCGGGCGAAATGCTGCCGGGTCAGGTGGCCGCCCTCGCCGAAGGAGGGAAACAGCCATTTTGTCGGGGCGCTGTTCTTCGCCTTGCCCGCTTTCGCAGCCTCCATTGCGGCGAGGTAGTCGGCCATCGCCTGCTTGGCGGCGCCGTTGAGCGGCACCAGCCGCTCCTTGCCGCCCTTGCCGCGCACCATGATCATCCGCGCGTCGCGCCGCGCCGCCGACAGCGGCAACGCGACCAGCTCGGACACGCGCAAGCCGGTGGCGTACAGAACTTCCAGCAGGCAATGCAGCCGCAGCGCGCGTAGCCGTTGCGCATCCGAAATGTCGGGGGCACCGATCAGCGCTTTGGCATGCGTCAGCAGCCGGTCGACGTCCTTCATCGACAGCACCTTGGGCAGGCTGCGGCCGCGCTTGGGCCCGGCGAGGATCGCGGCCGGATCGTCGTCGCGGATGCGTTCGTTGAGCAGGAAGCGAAACAGATGCCGCATCGCCGAGAGCCGCCGCGCCACACTCGACGATTTGAAGCCGCGGCCGTCGAGATCGGCCAGATAGTCGCGCAACGCCTGGGTGTCGGCATCAGCGAAGTTTTTCCCGGCGCGGACCAGGAACCCTGAAACATCCTCGAGGTCGCGGCGATAGGCCTGCAGCGTATTGTCGCCTGCGCCCTGTTCGGCCGCGAGCATGTCGAGGAACAGGTCGGTCAGCCGGGCATCCGGGGGCTTGATCATTCCGCGAGCCTAGCGGCTATTTCTTGAGAAACTTGTCGGCCGGGATGCTGACGCTCATTTCCCGGGGTTTTGGATTGACGAAATTGGCAAGCGCGAAAATGACGCCATAGCCAATGCCGCCGAGTACCGAGACGACCGTCAGGAAGCGGAACAGGCTGGGCATCAGCGCGCCTCAGGCGGAAACGTTAACTATTGGAACTGGCCGACCAACGGCGAAGACTTCCAACATGTTCGCCATTCCGGTGCAAGACTCTCTGGCAACCGCATCGGCCGGGGTAGTATAGGTGTCACGAAAATGCCGCCTTGCGGCTCACCGGGTTCAATGGATGTCCGAAACCGCGTCAAATATCAGCATCAGCCTGTCGCAGGAGGCCGAGATCACCGCAGCGCTCGGGCGGCGCTCGATCGTGCTGGTCGGCATGATGGGCGCCGGTAAATCGACCATCGGCCGGCGCCTTGCCGCCCGCCTGCATCTGCCGTTCCAGGATGCGGACGCTGAGATCGAGCTGGCGCATGCCGGAATGACCATCGCGGAAATCTTTGCTTCCTACGGGGAGCCTTATTTCCGCGACGGCGAAGCGCGGGTGATCGCGCGCCTGCTCGACCATGGCCCGGGCGTGCTCGCCACCGGCGGCGGCGCCTTCATGCGCGCCGAGACCCGGGAGCGGATCGCCGGCAAGGCCATCTCGCTGTGGCTCAAGGCGGACGCCGACACGATCCTGAAGCGCGTCAAACGCCGCGCCGACCGGCCGCTGTTGCAGACCCCCGATCCCGCCGCCACCATTGAGCGCCTGATCGCGGAGCGCTATCCGGTCTATCAATTCGCCGACATCACCATCGCGTCGCGCGACGTGCTGCACGAAAGGATCGTCGAGGAATCGCTTGCGGCGCTGCATGCGCAGCTCTGCGGCGCGAGCGCGATTACGGATAAGGTGGCGGGCGCCATCCCATGACCGCGCCGCTGAAAGCTTCCGAACCCATCACCGTCGAGGTTGCCCTCGGCGAGCGCGCCTATGACATCGTGATCGGCCGCGGCGTGCTGGGTGGCCTCGGCGCCCGCGTCGCGGCGCTGCGTCCCGGCGCGCGCGCAGCCGTCGTCACCGATGAATATGTGGCGACGCATTGGCTGCGGAAGACCGAAGCCTCGCTGCTCGATGCGGGCATCGCCACCTCGCGGATTATCGTCGACGAAGGCGAGGTTTCGAAAAGCTACGAAGGCCTGGAGTTCGTCTGCGAAGAGCTGATCGCGGCCAAAATCGAGCGCAACGACCTCATCATCGCGCTCGGCGGCGGTGTGGTCGGCGATCTCGCCGGCTTTGCCGCCGCGGTGCTCCGCCGCGGCGTCGACTTCGTGCAGGTGCCGACCTCGCTGCTGGCCCAGGTGGATTCATCGGTCGGCGGCAAGACCGGCATCAACTCGCCGCAAGGCAAGAACCTGGTCGGCGCGTTCCATCAGCCGCTATTGGTGGTCGCGGACACCGCGGTGCTCGACACGCTGTCACCGCGCCAGTTCCGCGCCGGCTATGCCGAGGTCGCCAAATACGGCGTGCTCGGCGACCAGGCATTCCTGGCGTGGCTCGAAGCCAATCACGCCGATATTTTTTCCGGCGGCGCCGCCCGCGAGCACGCTATCGCTACTTCCTGCCGCGCCAAGGCGGCAATCGTGATGCGCGACGAACGCGAGAACGGCGAACGCGCGCTGCTCAATCTCGGCCACACTTTCGGTCATGCGCTGGAAGCGGCCACCGGCTTCTCCGACCGGCTCTATCACGGCGAAGGGGTCGCGATCGGCATGGTGCTCGCGGCGGAATTTTCCGCGCAACTCGGCATGATCCCGCAATCCGATGCCGCGCGCGTCAAAAATCATCTCGTCGCCGCCGGGCTGCCGACGCGGCTGCAGGATATCGCCGGCTTCACCCAGGAGAAAATCAGCGCCGACGCGCTATTACAGCTGATGGCGCAGGACAAGAAGGTCAAGCGCGGGCGGCTCACCTTCATCCTGCTCGAGGCGGTGGGCCACGCCGTCATCGTGCCGGATGTCGAACCCGCTCTGGTGCGGGATTTTCTTGAGCGCAAGCTCGCCGAGAAGACTTGAGGCGGTCCGTTCACCTAGCTGCTAATACCCGTCATTGCGAGCGAAGCGAAGCAATCCGGTCTCGCACCATCAACTGGATTGCTTCGGTGCCAACGTTCCGCCGACGGATTCTCAAAAGGGCAACGCCATGGACTGGCTTACATTCTCCATCGTCATCGCCTGCCTGTTGATCTCCGCCTTCTTCTCGGCCAGCGAGACCGCGCTGACCGGCGCGTCGCGAGCCTCGATGCTGCGGCTGGCGAAGCAGGGCAACCGCGAGGCCGTCGTGGTCAACAGCCTGATGGCGATGCGCGAACGGATGATCGGCGCGCTGCTGCTCGGCAACAACATCGCCAATATCGGCGCCTCGGCGCTGGCGACCGGGGTATTCACCGCGTGGTTCGGCGAAGTCGGCGTGCTCTATGCCACCGGGGTGATGACGGTGCTGGTGGTGATTTTCGCCGAGGTGCTGCCGAAAACCATCGCGATCAATGCCCCCGACCGGGTGTCGCTGCTGGTGGCGCGGCCGATGACGATGATGGTCTATGTGCTGGCGCCGCTGCTTACGGTGATCGAGGGCATCGTCCGCGCCTTGATGAACGTGCTGGGCATCAAGATCGGCGCCAACCAGCCGGTGCTGTCGCCGAACGAGCGGCTGCGCGGCGCGGTCGAGCTGTTGCACCACGAGGGCAAGGTCGAGAAGCAGGACCGCGACATGTTCGGCGGCCTGATCGATCTGAGCGAATTGCAGGTCTCGGATGTGATGGTCCACCGCACCGAGATGGTGATGATCAACGCCGACTTGCCGCCGGAGGAACTGGTACGCGAGGTGCTGGCGACCGAATACACCCGGATCCCGCTGTGGCGCGACAAGCCGGAAAACATCGTCGGCGTGCTGCATGCCAAGGACCTGCTGCGCGCGATCCGCGCCTCCGAGGGCGAGATGTCCAAGATCGATGTGTCGACCATTGCGTTGCCGCCATGGTTCGTGCCGGAGATGCGCTCGGTCTCCGAGCAGCTGAAAGCGTTCCGCCGCCGCAAGACGCATTTCGCGCTGGTGGTCGACGAATATGGCGAGGTCGAAGGCCTGGTGACGCTGGAAGATATCCTGGAGGAAATCGTCGGCGATATTTCCGACGAGCACGACGTCGTGGTGGCGGGCGTGCGGGCGCAGCCTGATGGTTCGGTGGTGGTCGATGGCTCGGTGCCGATCCGCGACCTCAACCGCGCGATGGACTGGCATCTTCCGGACCAAGAGGCGACCACCGTGGCGGGGCTGGTCATTCACGAGGCACGCTCGATCCCCGAGCGCGGCCAGGGTTTTACCTTCCACGGCTTCCGCTTCCGCGTGCTGCGGCGGGAGCGCAACCGCATCACCGCGCTGCGCATCACCCCGGTGCCGCGCGAGGCGGAGACCGCCGGCGCCGGCGAGCGGAAGCCGAAGGCGGGGACGGCCTTCTAGTCTTCTCCGGGCGCATGGGCCTGAAGCGCCAGCGCATGGACGGGGCCGGCGAGTTCCGCGGCCAGCGCTGCATTAATCATGCGGTGGCGTTCGATCCGGCTCTTCCCTTCGAACGCCGCCGACACAATATACACTCTGAAATGCGTCTCGCCGCCCGGCCGGTGCCCGGCATGGCCTTCATGCAGATGTGATTCATCGACGACATCGAGGCTTTCGGGCGAGAAAGCTTCCCGCAACTTGTTGGTGATAGCGTCCCTGACGGTCATGGCAGCGGCAATACGGCTCGCGCCGCGCTTCGTCAATGGCGCGGCAACGAAGGTTTTGCGATGTCAAGACTTGAAGCTTTCCGGATTGCGTTGTCATAGTCAGCCATGCCGATCGATTCATCGAAATTCTTCGACTCCATTCGCATCAAGCCCAACAAGCTGAGCGCGAAGCAACAGGCGCGCGCCCGCGAGGAAGCGGTGATGTGCGAATGGCCGGACTGCACCAACAAGGGCCCGCACCGCGCGCCCAAGGGCCGCGCCAACGACAAGGAGTACTGGCATTTCTGTCTCAACCACGTCCGCGAATACAACCAGTCCTATAATTTCTTCCAGGGCATGAACGCGGACGCGGTGGCGCGCTACCAGAAGGATGCGCTGACCGGTCATCGCCCGACCTGGAAGATGGGCGCCAACACCAGCGCCAAGAAAGGAAAGGGCAGCGTCGAGGGCGATTTGGAAGGCGCAGCCGACCCGTTCCACGTCTTCAGCGAGTTGAACGGTCGCGGCCGCTGGCGGCCGGGACCGGGCGCGGAAGCGAAGGTGGAGACGCGCAAAGTATTCAACGCCGAGCGCAAGGCGCTGCAGGTGATGGGCCTGGAGGCGGATGCGACGCTCGAGACGGTGAAAGCCAAGTACAAGGCTTTGGTGAAGCAGCATCATCCCGACGCCAATGGCGGCGACCGCTCCACCGAGGACCGCCTGATCGAGATCATCAAGGCGTATAATTACCTGAAGACCGTGGTGCGCGGCGCGAGCTAAATTCTCTACAAGTCGTCCCCGCGAACGCGGGGTCCCATAGCCGCCGATGCTTGTTGTTACAGCGGCTGTGGCCGCAATCTTTGCAAAACGCCTTCCTTTGGTTATGGGTCCCGGCCTTCGCGGGGACGACGCTGAGTTTGCAGCCGCACCGGCGCGGGCTCGATCGCATTGCCGCCCCGCGTCCGCCGGATCAACCAGACACACAGCGCGACGACCAGCGCGCCGCCGATCACCAACGGCATCCAGTAATGTTTGGCGCTACCTTCGAGGCCCGCGAGCCCGCCGACGCGGTCGAGCGCCGAGACCGCCAGCACGCCGGGCAGGATATGCGCCGGCGCCCAGAGCAGGATCGCCGCGATATTGACCGCGTAGAAGCGCAGCGGCGACGTGCCGAGCGCGCCCGCGGTGATCGGCACGAAGGCGCGGATCGGCGGCACGAAGCGGGCGAAAAACACCGCAAGCGATCCCCAGCGACGAAAGAACGTCTCGCTCCGCTTGATCACATTGGGATAGCGCGACATCGGCCAGGCGCTGAGGATTTCCCGCTGCGAGCGATGCCCGATCCAGAACGCCGCGCCATCCCCCAAGGCGGCCCCCGCAATCGCTGCCCCGAACACCCCAACGAGGTCCAGTTCGCCGCCCGGCACCAGCGCGCTCAAGGCAAGGATGATGGTCGAGCCGGGGATCACCGAGCCTATGATCGGCACCGCCTCCAGCAGCGCGGCGATGAAAATGGTCAGATAGGCGAGCCAGGCATGCGCCGAGACGAAGCCGATCAGCGGATCGATGAACGAGGCCACGAAATTCCTTTTCAATCGTCATTTTGTCTCGGTGAGGCACAAGGCCGGCCATGACGAGTAGTTCCGAAGCGGCCTGCTCGGCAAAAAAGCGGCTCAGTATCTGCTGATTCGCAAGGCAGCCTTTCAAAAACCGCCCAAAATGCCTATCTGGATGATAATACAACGGAACTTTGCAGACGACATTGCCGGAGCCGGGCTTCTGCCGGCCGCGTCTGTCTGCTAGGTTCCTGCCTAGCACCATCCGCAGCCAATTTGACGCAAATCTGGTTTCGGGACGCCCGGGACCTCGGAGGATTGATGACGACCGCCGCCATGACCAAACCCGCCGAGCCCGCCGGCCTGCCCGACATGAAAGTGTCGGTCCGGCAGGTATTCGGCATCGACAGCGACCTTGAAGTGCCAGCCTATTCCGGGGTCGATCCGCACGTTCCGGAGGTCGATTCGGATTACCGCTTCGACCGCGCCACCACCCTCGCCATTCTCGCCGGTTTTGCCAAGAACCGCCGCGTCATGGTCACCGGTTATCACGGCACCGGCAAGTCGACCCATATCGAGCAGGTGGCGGCCCGGCTGAACTGGCCCTGCGTGCGCGTCAACCTCGACAGCCACATCAGCCGCATCGACCTGGTCGGCAAGGATTCCATCGTCATCAAGGAGGGCAAGCAGGTCACCGAGTTCCGCGACGGCATCCTGCCGTGGGCGCTGCAGCACAATATCGCTTTGGTGTTCGACGAATACGACGCCGGCCGGCCCGACGTGATGTTCGTGATCCAGCGCGTCCTGGAAGTGTCCGGCCGCCTGACGCTGCTCGATCAGAATAAGGTGATCAAGCCGCATCCGGCGTTCCGGCTGTTTTCGACCGCCAATACCGTCGGTCTCGGCGATACCTCCGGCCTCTATCACGGCACCCAGCAGATCAACCAGGGCCAGATGGACCGCTGGTCGATCGTCACCACGCTCAACTATCTGGCGCATGACGAGGAAGTCGAGATCGTGCTGGCGAAGGCGCATCATTATCGCAGCGGCGAGGGACGCGACATCGTCAACAAGATGGTGCGGCTTGCCGATCTTACCCGCAATGCCTTCGCCAATGGCGACCTCTCCACCGTGATGAGCCCGCGCACCGTGATCACCTGGGCCGAGAACGCGGAGATCTTCGGCGACATCGGCTTTGCGTTCCGCGTCACCTTCCTGAACAAGTGCGATGAACTGGAGCGGCCGCTGGTCGCGGAATTCTATCAGCGCTGCTTCAACCAGGAATTGGCGGAGAGTTCCGTGAACGTGGCCTTGAGCTGATGCGATGAGTACGAAGACCCTTGACCGAAAAACTGCAAAGGTCGGCCGCGCCTACGACGCCGATCTGTACGGCTGGGTCGAGGATCAGGTTGCCCTGTTGAAAGCTGGCGATGTCGGCTCGATCGATGCTTCTCACATCACCCAGGAGCTTGAGGACTTGGGCCGCAGCGAATTCGACAAGCTGGTCAGCGCCATTCGCGTCGTCCTGCATCATCTACTGAAATGGGACCACCAACCCGATCGACGCTCACGAAGTTGGGTGATTACGGTTCGGACGCATCGCCGACGAATTCATCGGGAGTTGCGAGACAGCCCTAGTCTCAAACCTAAAGTCGAAGAAGCTATAGGGGAAGCTTATCCGGATGCATTGGCCGGTGCTCGGCGCGAGACGGGTCTTTCCCCCCAGTTATTCCCCCCAACGTGTCCATATACATGGCAGGAGATCGTTGAGCGAAAAATCGCCTTCATGGATGACATTTCTTCCGGCGACGATGACTGATCGCGACATGACATCACTGTCCAACCAAAGAACCGCACAGCCCCGCGCCTACGACGCCGACTATTTCGGCTGGCTGGAAGACCAGATTGCATTGCTGAGAGCCGGCCGGCTGTCAGATATCGATACGCAGAACGTCGCTGAGGAGATCAAAGACGTTGGCAGCCGAGAGTACGACAAACTCGAGAGCGCGCTTACGGCTCTTATATATAACTTGTTGAAGTGGGATCTTTTCGAGGATCGCAGATCGACAAGTGCAGTTTTGTCGATCGATGCGCACCGCGAACAGGTCACGCGGCTGCTTGAACGAAGTCCAAGTCTTGCCGTTGACTCGGCTGAAGCTCTGGCCGAAGCATATGTCTATGCCACCTATGATGTGATGCGCGATTCCGATCTGCCGAGATCGGCTTTTTCACCGGAATGCCCTTACGACTGGGAGACTGTTCGCACGCGAGAGATCACGTTTAACCTGGTCACGTCGCCGTCCGGTACATCACCGCTATGACAACACCGTCGAACCAGAAATTCCGCACCGGGTCCAGGGAAGCGCCGACCGAGCCGTTCAAGCGCGCGGTGACGTCGTGCCTGCGCGCGATTGCAAAGGCGCCCGAGCTCGAGGTGAGCTTTGCCTCCGAGCGGCCCGGACTTGCGCCGGGCAAGGCGCGGTTGCCGGAGCCGCCACGCAAGATGACGCGGCACGACGCCGCCATCGTGCGGGGACACGCGGATTCGATCGCACTGAAGCTCGCCTGCCATGATCCGAAGGTGCATCGCAAATTGATGCCCGGCAATCCGCAGGCGCGCGGCGTATTCGAAGCCGTCGAGCAGGCCCGCGTCGAAGCGCTCGGATCGCGGCGCATGGACGGGGTGGCGCGGAACCTGTCGGCCATGCTGGACGACCACTTCCATCGCGGAAAATTCGACGAGATCACCGACCGCGCCGATGCGCCATTGTCGGATGCGCTGGCCATGCTGGTGCGCGAGCGCCTGACCGGCCTCGCCCCGCCGGCGGCCGCGCGGAAGATGGTCGACCTGTGGCGGCCGACCCTGGAGGACAAGATCGGCGCGCGGCTCGACCGGCTGGATCGGCTGGCCGAGGACCAGGCGAAATTCGGCGACGCAGTGCATGATTTGCTGACCGCGCTCGAGCTCGGCGACGATCGCAACGCGGAGGCCGACGACGACGAGAACCAGGACGACAACCGCGACGGCGAGAACGACCAGTCCGGCGCCGAAGGCTCCCCGGATTCCGACGCCGCGCAGGAGATGAGCGCGGACCAGGCGCAGGCCTCGACCGACGAAATGTCGGAGAGCGCGATGGAGAGCGCGCAGGCCTCCACGTCTGACACGCTGGATGACGGCGAACTTGGCGACGACGAGACGCCGGGCGAGGCGACGCGGCCGAACTCGCGGGGCCATAACGAGCCGCGCGGACCGGAATATCGCGCCTATGCGCCGAAATTCGACGAGATCGTCGCCGCCGAAGACCTCTGCGATCACGACGAGCTGGAGCGGCTGCGCTCCTATCTCGACAAGCAGCTCGCGCACCTGCAGGGCATCGTGGCCCGGCTTGCCAACCGGCTGCAGCGCCGGTTGATGGCGCAGCAGAACCGCGCCTGGGAGTTCGACCTGGAAGAGGGCATCCTCGACCCGGCGCGGCTGTCGCGCGTGGTCACCGATCCTTACCACCCGCTATCCTTCATGCATGAGAAGGAAGCGACCTTCCGCGACACCGTGGTCACGCTGCTCTTGGACAATTCCGGCTCGATGCGCGGCCGCCCCATTACGGTGGCGGCGACCTGTGCCGATATCCTGGCGCGAACGCTGGAGCGGTGCGGCGTCAAGGTCGAGATTCTCGGCTTCACCACCCGCGCCTGGAAGGGCGGGCAGTCGCGCGAGGCATGGCTCGCCGCCGGCAAGCCGGCCAACCCGGGCCGCCTCAACGATTTGAGGCATATCATCTACAAATCGGCGGATGCGCCGTGGCGCCGCTCGCGCAAGAATCTCGGCCTGATGATGCGCGAGGGACTGCTCAAGGAAAACATCGACGGCGAGGCGCTGGACTGGGCGCACAAGCGCCTGCTCGGGCGCGCCGAACAGCGCAAGATCCTGATGATGATCTCCGACGGCGCGCCGGTCGACGATTCGACGCTGTCGGTCAATCCCGGCAATTACCTCGAGCGGCATCTTCGCCACGTCATCGAGGAGATCGAGACCCGCTCGCCGGTGGAGCTGATCGCGATCGGCATCGGCCACGACGTGACGCGGTACTATCGCCGCGCGGTGACCATCGTGGACGCCGAAGAGCTCGGCGGTGCGATCACCGAAAAGCTCGCGGAACTGTTCAGTGAGACCCACGGCGCGCCGGCCGCATCGCCGCAGCGGCCGCGCCGGCTGCATTCGTAGAGCACCGTCATTGCGAGCGAAGCGAAGCGATCCAAGGCCACAAGGAAAGTCTGGATTGCTTCGTCGCAAGAGCTCCTCGCAATGACTAAAACCTCGATTGGCCCGGCTCTCACGCGACGCCGCTTTCTCGGCGGCGTGACAGCCGGCATGGCGCCGGCAATCGCCCACGCGCAAACCGGTAGACCGAAACATAGTGCGCCGGACGAGTTCTCGGTCGCCGCTCCGATCCCGATCGAGGTCCATGCCCGCCCGATCCCTTTCTTCGATACGCGCGACCGCGCGCGCACCGGGTTCGGCGCGCTGCGTTATCGCTCCGGACTGGTGCTGACTTCGTCGTTTCGCGGCTTCGGCGGGTTGTCGGGATGGCGGCTCGATGCCAAAGGCGAGCGCTTCATTTCGATCAGCGACAAGGGCAGCTGGTTCACCGGCCGGATCGTCTATGATGGCGGGGCCATGACCGGCCTTGCGGACGTCGAGGCGGCGCCGATGCTGGGCGGCGACGGCAGGCCGATCACCGCTCGCGGATGGTACGATGCCGAAGCCATCGCGCTCGATGGCTCGCTGGTCTATGTCGGACTGGAGCGGGTCAACCAGATCCTGCGGTTCGATTTCGCCAAGGGCGGCACGCGCGCGTTTGGCCAGCCGATCGCGGTGCCGCCGGCGGTACGCAAGCTTCCGAACAACAAGGGTCTGGAAGCGCTGGTGGCCGTGCCCAAGGGCATGCCGCTCGGCGGCACGCTGATCGCGCTCTCCGAACGCGGCCTCGATACCGAGGGCAACATCATCGGCTTCCTGATCGGCGGCCCTCAACCTGGCGACTTCGCGGTGCGCCGGACCGACAATTTCGACATCAGCGACGCGGTGCTGCTGCGCTCCGGCGATCTCCTGATCCTCGAGCGGAAATTTTCCTGGCTGTCGGGGGTCGGCATCCGCATCCGCCGCATCGCGCTGAAGTCGCTGGCGCGGGGCGCCACCGTCGACGGCCCATCGATCTTCGAAGCCGATCTCGGCAACGAGATCGACAACATGGAAGGCATCGACGCCCATGTCACGGCCGAAGGCGACACCGTGCTGACCATGGTCTCCGACGATAATTTTTCGATGATCCAGCGCACGCTGCTGCTGCAGTTCACGCTGATCGAGTGAAACGGAACGGGTCTTGCCAGGCTCGAAGCTGACGGAACACGATGGCAATACTGGAGCAGATGATGGGAAGACTTGTTTGGCGCTCGCTGATGATGGGTCTGATGTTGCTGCCTTTGGCGGCGCAGGCGGAAAGCTGGCCATCACGGCCGATCAGGGCGGTGATTCCGTTCGGCGCCGGCAGCGCCGCCGACGTGCTGCCCCGCCTGGTGTTCGACCGCCTTGCGATCGAACTGGGGCAGCCGATCGTGATCGAGAACCGCGTCGGCGCCGGCGGCACGAT
>C688J35102_120989819_pt1 | contig 14074 bp, 11 predicted proteins | sample HopSoiMetagenom2_FD_35102 | JGI IMG/M metagenome (IMG submission 35102)
CATCATCGGAGCCTCCGCGGCTGAAGGGGAAAGGGACCCTTCAGCTTGATCGACATCGCGATGTTCTGGAAGTATCAGAGACGCAGAGCGACAGAGAGAACGGATGAACACTCGGGTGACGGTGGCCGGACTCGTCCTGGCGGTGGCGTGCGGGGGATCTGATGCGGCGAGCCGGGCACCCGTGCAGCGCGCGGCGGCACCGTCGAGCGACAGCGCCGCGAAGGGGAACAGCGCCGCACCGCAGGCCGCGCGCATCCCGCGGCCGGACTCGCTGCGCGCGCTGTACGTGAACGCCTGGGCGGCGGGGTCGCACTCGCGGATGCGCGACCTGATCGCCATCGCCGACAGCACCGAGATCAACGCCTTCGTGATCGACGTCAAGGAGTCCGACACCTACCTGACGTACGATTCCACCGGCATCGCGCTGGCGAAGGAGATCGGGGCGGACCAGCGGCCCGGGTCGAAGTGGCTCCCGGCGCTGCTGGACTCGCTGCGCGCGCACCGCATCTACCCCATCGCCCGCATCGTGGTGTTCAAGGACCGCATGCTGGCGCAGAAGAAGCCCGAGCTCTCCATCCGCAACGCGGCGGGCGGCGTCTGGGGGGACAAGGACGGGAAGCCCTGGGTGAACCCGTACGACCGGCGCGTGTGGGACTACAACGTGGCCATCGCGCGCGAGGCGCTGGACATGGGGTTCCAGGAGGTGCAGTGGGACTACGTGCGCTTCCCCGACGTCACGCCCGCCGTCCGCGCGGGGATGGTCTTCCCCGGCGCCAACGGGAAGACGCGGTGGGACAACATCCGCGACTTCATCCTCTACTCGCGCCGGGAGCTCGCCCGCTACGGCGTCCCCGTCTCCGCCGACATCTTCGGGGTGATGACGAACGTGGAGGACGACATGGGGATCGGGCAGCTCTGGGAAGAGGTGGTGCGCGCCGCCGACCACCTGCACCCGATGGTCTACCCCTCGCACTACCGCGCCGGCTACTACGGCTTCGCCCTCCCCGACGCGAACCCCTACGAGGTGGTGCGCATCGCGCTGGAAGACGGGGTGACGCGCGCCGGCTACGTACGCGGCCCCAACACGCGCACGGCGGCCATCGAGCCCTGGCTGCAGGCCTTCACCGCCGACTACCTGCACGACGGCGTGACCTACGACGCGGGCCGCCTGCGCGCCCAGATCCAGGCGACGTACGACGCGGGGCTGAAGGGGTGGATCCTCTGGAACCCCCGCTCGGACTTCGCGACCTACCGCGCGGCGCTGCGGCCGGAGCGGGGCGGCCCCTCGGCGCTGGAGCGCGGCGGTTGGCGCGCGCCGCGCTGGCCGGTGCCGCACGAGCGGCTGAGCCGCGTCATCCTCCGCCGCGAGGCAGCCCGGCGCAGGCCCGCGACCGCCGACTCGGCGCGAGGTCGAGCGCAGTAACGGCAGGCCTCACGCAGAGACGCAGAGCCGCAGAGACACGGCGAATCTCCCGGCGTTCAGCGGTGCTCGGTGACGCCGACCTGTCGGCAGTAGGCGAGGACGGGGCAGGTGGAGCACTTCGGCGCGCGGCCGGTGCAGACGTGCTTGCCGAAGGGCACCAGCAGCTCGTTGATCTCCACGTGGTACGTGCGGGGGAGCACGGCTTCGAGCGCGCGCATGGTGGCCTCGGGGCTCGGCGCGGCGACGTAGCCCCAGCGGTTGGTGACGCGGTGCACGTGCACGTCCACCCCGATGCGCGGCGCGCCGCAGGCGATCCCCAGCACCAGGTTGGCGCACTTCGGCCCCACCCCGCCGAAGCCGAGCATCACCGCCTCGTCGCAGGGCAGCCCGCCCCCGTGCTCGTCCACGCACCGGCGCGCGATCGCGTGGACCTGCCGCGCCTTGGCCTCGTGGAAGGCGCAGGTGCCGATCAGCTCGTCGAGCTCGTCCACGGAGAGCCTGGCCACCTGCGCCGGCGTCCGCGCCCGCTCGAAGAGCCGCCGCGCCGTCGGCAGCGTCACCTCGTCGCGCGTGCGGATGGAGATCATGCACGCGGCGAGCTGCTCGAATGCGCTGGAGAACCCCTCGTCGCGCAGCTCGAACAGCGCCGCGCGGGGATACGGGCGCACCGCCTTGCGGATCCGCCGCATCACCGCGTGGATGTCGAAGGGCCGCTTGCTCGCTCGGGCGAGCTCCTCGTCGACGGGCTTCACGGGCGCGCGGCGCTGCGAGAACCGAGCCGGGGCTCGGCCTCGCCGCCTGGACGCACGATCGTTGTGCTCCCGGCCCGAACGCGCGATGTTTGGGCTGGTGAACGGGTTGCGCGCCCGTCCGCCACGCCGGCCGACCTCGGCAGCGGCCTCACCGCCCAGTCGGACCCCCTCGACCCCTCCCGCCGATGCACCCCACCCTCCGGCTTCGTCCCTTCCTGACGGCGATGGGCGCCGCCCTGGCGCTGGCCGCCTGCGACTCGCCGTCCGCCACCACGCCCGGCGCCGCGCCGGCCCCGGTCGGCGTGCGCCTGGACTGCAGCGCGGACGTGCGCTCCGGCACCGTCCGCTGCACCCCGCCGGGGGCCGCCGCCGGGGCGCGCGCCGACAGGATCGTGGGCGGGCAGGGCGTGAACGTGCGCACCGTGACCGGCAACGTCGCCGTCAGCGCCGACACCTTCGCGTTCGACCTGGCCGTCACCAACCTGCTCCCGGCCCCCATCGGGACCACCGACGGCATGGAGGATCCCGACGGGGTGAAGGTGTTCTTCGTGGACGGGGTGCACACCACCGCGGGAACGGGGTCGGTGAGCGTGGCGAACGCGGACGGCGTGGGCGCGTTCACCGCCGCCAACCAGCCGTTCTTCGCCTATCACGAGATCGTCCCCTCCGGCCAGACGTCGGCGCAGAAGCGCTGGAAGCTCCGGTTCGACGCCGGGGTGCAGCAGTTCGCCTTCTCGCTCCTGGTGAGCGCGCCCTACCCGCCGGGGAATGGCGCGGTGTTCCTCACCATCGAGCAGCCGACGAACGGGCAGGAGGCCGTCGACAGCGTGGTGGTGGTCGTCCGCATCGACTCGGCGTCGGCGAGCGTCGTCTCGGTCGTGGCGATCCTGCAGTCCACGGTGGTGCCCCTGACCGTCCAGGCGAACGGGAAGCGCTCGGGCACGCTGCGCCTGGTCGGGCGCGAGTACGAGCGCATGACCATCGGCGTGCGGGCCACCACGGAGTCGGGCGAGGCCGGCGTGGCGGCGGTCGACATCGACCACGTTCCGCCTCCGGGGTTCTTCCTCGTCACCCCGGCCCGGCCGGGACGGGCGGCGCCGCCCTCGGGTCGCATCGACGGCGACTGAACCGGGGCAGCCGCCGAAACCGAATGGCTCTCACAGATTCGGTTTGACCTCGTTGTGTGGGCACGATGCCGCGGGTATACTGGACGGAAGCCACTCTCCTCCCGCGTTTCCCGCCCGGGTGATGACGCCCGCCGCCGCCGAAGCCCTGCTCCCCTACGTCGTCTCCGTCGCCCTCTCCGCCGCGGTGGGGGTGGTGTGCTGGCGCCGCCGCGCGCGCCCGGGCGCCGGCGCGTACGCCGTGGTGGCGCTGAGCCAGGCGGCGACGACCCTGGGGCTCGTGCTGGAGACGGCCTCCCCCGGGCTGGCGGGAAAGATCTTCTGGGACAACGTCCAGTTCCTCACCCTCGCGCCGCTCCCCGGCGCGCTGCTGGTGTTCGCCTGGCGGCTGCGCGCGCGGCGCCCCGCGCGACCGGTGCGGGCCGGGGTGCTGCTCACGCTGCCGTCGGTGGTGGTCGCGGCGCTCGCCTTCACCGATCCGCTGCACCACCTGGTGCGCCAGGCGCCCCGGCTGGTGCCCGGGGATCCCTTCGCGCACCTGCTCTACGGCTTCACGCCGGCCGTGCTGGCGTGGTCCGCCTACCTGATCGCGGCGTGGGTGGCCGCCTGCCTGCTGCTGATCGCGCCCTGGATCTACACGCACCCCCTCTACCGCGCCCAGGCGCGCCTGGTGCAGCTCGGCGTGGCCGCCCCCGCCGTGGGCGCGGTGCTCACCCTCACCCTGCTGCGCGACTCGCCGCTGCGCGACGTCACGCCCATCACCTTCGCGCTGGGCAACCTGCTGGTGGCGTGGGCGCTCCTCCGGCGCCGGCTCTTCGACGTCGTCCCCGTGGCCCGGCACCTGGTGGTGCAGAGCCTGGGCGACGCGGTCTACGTGATCGACGCCGACGGGTTCCTGGTGGACCTCAACCCCGCCGCGCGCCGGGCGAGCGGCGGCGCCGACGACCCGGTGGGGCGGGTGGCGGCGGAGGTGCTCCCCTTCGCCGTGCCCGCGCGGGGCGCGCCCGTGGAGGCGCAGACCGGCTCCGGCGCGTGGCGGCGCTACGCCGAGGTCACCGTGCACCCGCTGCTGGGCCCGCGCGGCGAGGTGGGCGGAACGGTGGTGGTGGCGCGCGACGTCACCGACCGCCGCCGTGCCGAAGACGCGCTCCACGCCGCGCACCACGAGCTGGAGGCGCGCGTCCGCAGGCGCACCGCCGAGCTGGAGGCGGCCAACGCCGCGCTCCGCGAGGGCGAGGAGCGCTTCCGCACGATGGTCGAGAGCCTGAGCGAGGCCATCGTGCGCACCGACGCCGACGGGATCGTGGTGTACGCCTCGCCGCGCATCGAGGAGATCACGGGATACGCGCCGGCGGAGATGGTGGGGCGCCGCGCCGGCACGATCCTGCTCTCGGACGTGGAGCTGCGCGCGGCGGACGACCGGCTGGAGGCGCGCCGGCGCGGCGAGTCGGGGCGGTGGGAGGTGCCCATCACCCGCAAGGACGGCAGCACCGGGTGGTTCGAGGTGATCGGCACCGCGCTGCGCGACGCGGACGGACGGGTGGTGGGCGGGCTCGACGCCGTGACCGACGTCACCGGGCGGCACCAGGCGGCCGGCGAGCTGCGCGCCGCGCAGGAGCGCTTTCGCCTGGTGGTGGAGACGGTGCGCGACTACGCCATCGTCGCGCTCGACGCGGACGGCTACGTGGTGAGCTGGAACGCCGGCGCCGAGCGCATCTCCGGCTACGCCGCCGAGCAGATCCTGGGTCGCCACGTCTCCGTCTTCTACCCGCCCGACCTGATCGCCGCCGGCGAGGCGCGGCATGCGCTCGAGGAGACGCTGCGCGAGGGGTCGCGCGAGATGGAGGGATGGCGCCTGCGCCGCGACGGCTCGCGCTACTGGGCCCACACGGTGCTCACCCTGCTGCGCGACGACGGGGGCCGGCCCGCCGGGTTCGCCACCATCACCCGCGACCTCACCGACCGCCGCGCGGCCGAAGAGGCGCTCCGCCGCAGCGAGGAGCAGCTCCGCCACTCGCAGAAGATGGAGGCGGTCGGGCGCCTGGCGGGCGGCATCGCCCACGACTTCAACAACCTGCTGATGGCCATCGGCGGCCACGCGCAGCTCCTCCTCCGCCGCGCGGACGAGGATGACCCGCGCTGCGCCAGCCTGGAGGAGATCCGCAGGGCGAGCGACCGCGCGGCCGCGCTCACCCGCCAGCTGCTGGCCTTCAGCCGGCGGCAGGTGCTGGCGCCGCGGGTGCTGGAGCTGGGCCAGACGGTGCTGGAGATGCAGCGGATGCTGGAGCGGCTGATGGGGCCCGAGGTGGAGCTCGCGCTCCGCATCGATCCCGGCACGCCGCGGGTGCTCGCCGACGCGAGCCAGGTGGAGCAGGTGGTGATGAACCTCGTGGTGAACGCGCACGACGCCATGCCCGGCGGCGGCACCATCCGGCTCTCCACCGGCGTGGCGGTGCTCGGCGGCGACGCGGTGCGCCGCAACCCCTTCCTGCGCTCCGGGCGCTACGCCGAGCTCGCCGTCTCCGACGCGGGGACGGGGATGGACGAGGCCACGCTGGAGCGCATCTTCGAGCCCTTCTTCACCACCAAGGAGGAGGGGAAGGGCACCGGGCTGGGGCTCAGCACCGTCTACGGCATCGTCAAGCAGAGCGGCGGCTACGTGCTGGCCGAGAGCGCGCCCGGCGCCGGCTCCACCTTCCGCGTCTACCTTCCGCCGGTGGAGGAGCCCGCCGCCGCGCCCGCGCGCCCCGCGCCCGGGCCCACGCCGCGCGGGTGGGAGACGGTGCTGCTGGTGGACGACGAAGACGCCGTCCGCGGGGTCGTCCGCGAGGCGCTCAGGCTCTCGGGGTACGAGGTGCTGGAGGCGCGGGGCGGCGCGCAGGCGGTGGAGCTGGCGCGCGCGCACCGGGCCGCCATCCACCTGGTGCTCACCGACGTGGTGATGCCGGGGCTCGACGGGCCCGCGACCGCGCGGCGGGTGCTGGAGCTGCACCCCGAGGCGCGGGTGCTCTTCATGTCCGGCCATCCCCGCGTGGACGGGGACCCGGGCCAGGGCGCCCCGCTGCTGCAGAAGCCCCTCTCGCCCGACGCGCTCGCGCGGCGGGTGCGCGAGGCGCTCGACGCCGCCACCGCGGGGGCGGCGCGATGAGCCCGGCCGCGCGCGTGCTGGTGGTGGAGGACCAGGCCGCGGTGCGCGCCCTGGTGGTGGAGGTCATGCGCGACGAGGGCCACGCCGCCGACGCGGTGGAGACGGGCGAAGCGGCGCTCCGCCGCCTGGAGCGCGAGCTGTACGACGTGGTGCTGCTGGACCTGGCGCTCCCCGGCCTGGGCGGGATGGAGGTGCTGGCCGCCGGCCGGACCGTCCAGACCGACGCGCAGTTCGTGATGATGACCGGCCACGGCTCCGTGGCCAGCGCGGTCGAGGCGCTGCGGCTGGGCGCCTTCGACTACCTGGCGAAGCCGGTGGACGTGGACGAGCTGGCGCTGGTGGTGGAGCGCGCCTTCCGTGAGACCGAGCTGCGGCGCGAGCTGGCGCGCCTCCGCGCCGATGCGGGCGCGGGCGCGCGGGCGCGGATCATCGGCCGCTCGCGGCCGATGCGGCGGCTCTTCGAGCTGGTGGAGCGCGTGGCCCCCACCCGCGCCACCGTGCTGGTCACCGGCGAGACGGGAACGGGGAAGGAGCTCGTCGCCCGCGCGGTGCACGACCTTTCGGACCGGGCGCGGCGGCCGTTCGTGGCGGTGAACTGCTCGGCGCTCCCGGAAACGCTGCTGGAGTCCGAGCTGTTCGGCCACGTGAAGGGCGCCTTCACCGGCGCGGTGGCGCCGCGGCGGGGGCTGTTCGAAGAGGCGGCCGGGGGCACGCTCTTCCTGGACGAGATCGCGACCGTCTCCCCCGCCATCCAGGTGAAGCTCCTGCGGGTGCTGCAGGAGCGGAAGATCCAGCGCGTGGGCGGCGGCTCCCCCGTCACCGTCGACTTCCGGCTGATCGCCGCCTGCAACGTGCGGCTCGAAGACGAGGTGGAGGCCGGGCGCTTCCGCGAGGACCTGTTCTACCGGCTGAACGTCTTCCCCATCCACGTGCCGCCGCTGCGCGAGCGCGCGGGCGACGTCCCCCTCCTCGCCGAGCACTTCCGCCGCCGGGTGGCGCGCGAGCACGGCGTGGAGCCGCCGGAGATCTCGCCGCAGGCGCTGGCGCGGATGACGGAGTACGGCTGGCCGGGGAACGTGCGCGAGCTGGAGAACTTCGTGGAGCGCGCCGCCATCCTGCACGCGGGCGCCGCCACGCTGCCGTTCGAGCCGCCCCCCGGCGCCCGCGCCGAGCCCGGGCGCGACCTGGCCGGCCGTGCCCGCCGCGAGCGGTGGACGCTGGAGCGGCTGGAGCGCGAGCACGTGCTGCAGGTGCTGGAAGACACCGGCGGCAACCAGGTGCGCGCCGCCGAGGTGCTGGGGATCGACCGGCGCACGCTGCACCGCAAGCTCAAGCAGTACCGCGAGGACGGCGCGGAGCGATGATGCCGTCTCACAGAGTCTTTTCCGCAGTCTTTTCCGCAAAGGACGTGATTCAGAAGGCGCGGCCGCCCCGCCTGCTTCGGCGGCGGCTGATACCGTCTTCTCCACTCGATCATCCCCCGAGAGCAGCGGCAACGCCCGGATGACGTCTTCAGCAGGCTCGTTCGATGAGAATGCACGGAAAATCAGCAGAACCTGGTATGATCATGATGATGATGCACGACGACGACGGGATGCTCAGGATCGTGATGCCCGCCACGCTCACCCCGGCGGAGCTGGACGGCATTGCCGACGCGCTCACCGAGATCGAGCGCTCCGCCACGGTCACGCCGCACCGCCTGGTAGACATGAGCGGCGTCACGCGCTTCCGGGTGGGGTGGGAGGAGATGTTCGCGCTGGCCGAGCTGCGGCGCACCCACCCGCCCGCCAACCCCATCCGCTCCGCCTGGGTGGCCGCCACCCCCGTGCAGGTCGGCTTCGCGCGGATGATCCAGACGCTGAACGACCACCCGCTCGTCACTCTCCGCATCTTCCCCGGCGTCGATGCCGCGCTCGCCTGGCTGAAGGAAGGCCGCGACGATGCGTGACACGATGGCGGACGACGGCGGGGTCCTGCGGATCGTGATGCCCGCCACGCTCACCCCCGCGGAGCTGCACGGCATCGCCGACGCGCTCGGCGAGGTCGAGCGCGCCGCCGCCCCCATCCCCCGCCGCCTGGTCGACATCACCGGCGTCGCGCGCTTCGAGCTGGGGTTCGAGGAGATGTTCGCGATGACGCAGCAGCGCCGCGCCCGGCGGCCTGCCTACCCCATCCGCACCGCCGTGGCGGCCGCCACCCCCGTGCAGGTCGGCTTCGCGCGGATGTTCCAGACGCTGAACGACGACCCGCTCGTCACCATCCGCATCTTCCCCGACGCCGACTCCGCGCTCGCCTGGCTGAAGGCGGATTGATCCCATTTTCGCCGATCATACCATTTCGGCAGATTGATTGTGCATTCGACCCATTCGACCAACGATCCAAACAGAATCTCTCACAGAGCTCACAGGGGACACGGAGGAAAAACGGCGTAGTTCCTCCATGTCCTCCGTGACCTCTGTGAGAGCCATTCAGTTTCGATAACCAACGAATGCACATTCAGCTGGAGAAATCGGTCTCAGTTGTGCATTCCGACAAGAGGAAAATGCCTCACCGAGGACCCAGAGGACCAGAGAACTGCGCGTGTTTCCTCTGGTCCTCCGGTCCTCTGGTTCTCCGGGTGAGGCCAATCTGTTTGCCTGAATGCACGGTCAATAATCGTCAATCATCAGAAATGTGTGAGCCCGTCGTCCGGGTCGGTGCCGGCGAACCAGCGGTCTCGCATTTCGATGCGCCGCGATCCATCCACGGGGAGGCGCACCGCGGCGGGATGCGCCCGCGGCCCCATCTCCGCCGAAGTGCCCGGAATGCGCTGCCACGCGTGAATTGCCATCGTTGCGAGGGCGGGTAAGGGTCGTTAGCATGGGCTTGTCTCCCACCACCCCCACACGCCGGCCGGAGCCTTCCCGCCACCGGCCGGCGCGGCGCCCCCACCCCCGCGGGCGCGCACATGGTCCTCATTTCCCGAGGTGGACGATGAAGGAGAAGCTGAGGCTGGACGTGGAGGCGCTGCGCGTGGACACCTTCGTGGCGCAGGAGCGCCCCACCGCCCGTGGCACCGTGAACGCGCACGAAGATGTCAACGACTCCACGCTCCCCGCATGCTCGGCCGCCGCCGGCTGCCAGACGGGGGCCGCCGCATGCTCGGGCGCCGTCGCATGCTCGGGCAACGCCTCGTGCGCGACGGCGTGCATGACCACACCGTGTTGTCCGTACACCGTGACCTGTCCGCCCTCGTACACCTGTCCGTGACCACGCCCCTGGCTCGCAGCACGGCCGCGCGATTGGGACGCGCGGCCGTGTTGCGTTTCCTCGCGGTTGCGGACCTCACCGCGACGGCACATCTGGACTACGGCTGGGGGTCGCTCAATTCGGAACCGAAGCGGCTCGATGGTGAGCCGCTCCGGCCCGTGCACGCAACACAGCAGGTACTTGCCCTCGTTATCGGCGACGTCGCCGACCGTGCACCGCCGCGGCGGTCGGTGCGCAACGGCTGAAGACGTCCGGACCACGTCGCGGTCACCACCGCCCCACCCGGTTAAGTTAAAGGCGGTGGGCCGCGAGCCCGAATCAGGCAACGGGCTCGAACACCACCCGAAAGCCAATCCTGCTGTGGCGGAAATCCGGATTCACTCCTACCACCACGCCTAGGCCGCCAGGTTCCCGGCGGCAAGCAAGTACCCGAATGTGAGATCGCTCCTCATCATACCACTCCCAGCACCACTCATAGAGATCCGGGCCAGTCGAGAACCCCGAAGTCTTCTCCAACTCGGCGACCAGCGGAAGTCGACCACCGAACCAGCGGCAGCATAGCACCGCGTCGTACCAGGAAATCGATGTGATGGGATCGGTCTCTTTCTTCGGTGCGCCTTCCAAGTCCGAAATTGAAAAGATCGCGGGTTCGCCGCCGGAGCGATAAGCCGTGCCGTCGGGAGCCATAAAGCGAGGATGCCAGCCGTGGCCGATCCCCGATCTCCAGCCGCTGCCCTCAATGAACCGGGCATACTCTGCTTCTGAAACCAGTGGAGTGAAACCCTCCGAAAGCGGCATCTCGGGCTTGGTTTGAGGACTCTGTGGTTCCACGACTGCCCTCTTCAACATCGGAACCAGGAACCGATTGACGTTGTAGCCGGTGATAAGATTCAACCGGGCGAGCAGCGAAGCGTCGTGTACCAGCAGGTCGTCAAGCAGGCACTTCGCGAGGGCGAACTCGTAGATAGAGAAGAACGCGAATTCGAGAAGACCGTCTTCGCGCGTGCGGAGGAGGCCAGCATGCACCAGAAGGCGGTCCTCCATGATGGCCTGCCCGGGGCTGGCCGCGCCCCAAGCCGACCGCGCCAGATGGAACAGTCGTCCTGTCAGACGGTCGATGTCTTCTTCGCCGCAATACCGGTCGCGAAGTAGCCAAGCACGGATCGCGATATCGAACAACTGGTCGAGTTCCACGCCCGTGGCTTTCGCGGACAGGTATGGAAGAGCCTTCTCAAGTAGTCGCAGGATGAACGGACGATTCGCCAGCTGAAGATACGAACTCTTCGATCCGAGCCGTTTCCAGGCCTCGGCTGCTTCCGAGCCGAGGAGATACTCCTCGGCTCCCTTCGGATCCAGATCGCATATGCGGAGCACGACGTGCTCCGCCGCCGCTCGCCCCAAAGCCCGGCTGATCGCGTCTTCCGTGGTCTGGAACGTATCCCGCGCGTCGCCGGCGCGCATTGCTTCCGGGAGATTCTCGGAAAGCGGCTCAAACGCAGCCGTCCGGCAGGTGACAAGGATCCGTGTGTGCGCCGGGAAGAGCCTCCGGAACGCGATGAGCGCGTCGAGGTAGTCGATCTTATTTTTCGACGTGGGATCGACGGCTTCGTCCAAGCCGTCTAGGAGGAGCACGAGCGCCTCGGGAGAGTCGAGCGCCTCCCGGGGCAACGGAGGCGAAACGAGGGCCTGGACCTCGGGGAGTGAGTGCGGGAGCCCCCGTTGTAGGCGTCCGAGCGCCACGACCGCGGGCACGGTCGTTTCATCGTTCGCCAGAGTCCGCGCGAGCCACTGCAGGAGTCCGCTTTTGCCACTGCCGAAATCGCCCACCAGAAAGGCCAGCGGAGGACTCGGGTGCCGGGCCCAGCGGAGGATGTAGTCGCGGGCATCATGCAGCGCCCCAGCCTGATCCTTTACCATGATCCGGACGGACCGAGGCGCCCAGTCCAGTTCCTCGAAGCGCTCGATCACCGCGGTACGGTATACGGCTAGGGACGTGCTTGCAGCAGGGCTCCCGTCGACCAGCCGGAACTCGAGGAGCCAGGACGCGAGGCTCGAAGTGATCTTGTATGCCAGGTCTTTCGGAGTATCGAAAGTATCCCGCACGAACCTGTTCGAGAGGTAACTTTTGAACGCCTGGAGTTGCCTGCTAGCGTGCCAGATCGCCTCCGCCTCGATGGAAGTCTGCGCATCGACCAGCCGGTCGTGTTCCTTGGGGAAGTACCAGGTGGCATCATTTGCGACCAGGAAGGCGAAAACCGGCCTGCCTGCCGCATGAGCTGCCTCCACCTCATGCCAGGTGATGCTTTTCTCTCCGTCTCCGCCGTCTTCGGCCGACGGAACCCAGCCGTAGCGATGGGCGACGATTACCACCACCGCATCCGCCGACGCGGCCAAGCGTTGGCATTCGGGAAGAGGAGCATTTGGCCGCGCACCAAATACTTCCATTCGAACCGTCTGCTGCCCGAGACGAGCGATTGCTTCGGCAGCAGTGGCCCGATGTTCCTGCAGGTCCGTTGCTGTCGAAGAAAGGAAGATTCTCTTCATATTATGCACACCTTGCGGATCAGCCTTTCATACAGGCGGGCAGGTCGGAGGGCTCCGGCGGCCGAAGAGCGTCGCTGAAACTCGAATACATAGAAAATGCCGCCTCCAGCGGCGGCACGGAAGGGAACTGTTAGACCTCCACGCCGAACCCCACCACACCTTGGGCTGGCTGCGATCCGGTAGGCATTCCCCAGAACGCTAGCAGGGGAGGGCATGATCGCCCCCTAGCTTCTCACTCCGCCCTCGATTCCTTGGGCGGTCTCCCAGCCATTCGTTCGGCGACTTTGTCGCACCAGCCTCCGACTGCTGCGGCTATTATCGCTGGGATGATCCCGGCTTCGCGCCGCATTTCTGTCGCAAACCCGCCCTGCAGGATCGCCCCACGGGTGAGGCGAAATGTCTCACCCACCCCTCCGGCGGCGTTCCCGCCGCATCTCCTAATCATTTGTGCCGCAACGCGTTGCCGGTCCGTCCGCGAGCGGCCTGGGCGTGGTACGGAATCGGCCATTATACGGCGCCAGTCGGAGCGCCGGCAGACGGGCCGCGCGCCGCCTCACCCCGCACGCATCCGGACGATGACGCCATCCGCCCACCCCGACGCGACGCCGACGCGCAGGAAGATCCTGCTCGTGGACGACTCCGCGACCACGCACATGTGGATCGGGATGATCCTGAACAAGAGCGAGTACGAGATGGTGTCCGCCCGCGACGGCGAGGAGGGCGTGGAGCGCGCCCTGGCCGAGCTCCCCGACCTGATCCTGATGGACGTGGTGATGCCCCGGATGGACGGCTTCGAGGCCTGCCGCCGGCTCCGCGCCCACCGCGCCACGCGCGCCACCCCCATCGTGATGGTCACCACCCGCGCCGAGGCGAAGAACGTGGAGGCCGGCTTCACCAGCGGGTGCAGCGACTACATCACCAAACCCATCGACGGCCTGGAGCTCCTCTCCAAGGTCAGGAGCTTCCTGGGCGAATGAGGCACGAGACCCCCGCGCGCCCCGCCTCGGCCGCCGAGCGGCTGGACCGCTGCCAGGCCGAGCTGGTGACCCTGCGCCGCCGCCTGGAGAGCGCCGAGACCGCCAACCAGCGCCTGGCCCGCGAGCACGCCCGGCTCGACGAGCGCGTCTCCGTGTTCACCCGGCTCTGGGTGGCCGCCACCGCCCTGCACGAGGCCGAGAACGAGGCGTCGGCGCTGCGGGCGCTGGAGGAGGTGATGATCAACTTGGCCGGCACCGAGGAGTTCGGCGTCTACGAGGTGGAGGGAAGCACGCTCGCGCCGGTGCACACCTGCGGCCTCACCGGCGCCCGCAGGCGGCGGCACCGGGCCGCCGGGCTGGTGGCGGCCGTGCTGTCGACGGGCGAGACGTGGCGCGCCGCCTCGCCCCGCGGCGACGCGGAGGGCGAGCCGGCGGCGTGCATCCCCCTGCGGCTGGGGAAGCGCGTGGCCGCGGTGGTCGTGGTCTGGCGCTTCCTGCCGCAGAAGCTCGCCTTCGAGCCGTTCGACGCGGAGCTGTTCGCGCTGCTGGCCGCGCGCGCCGTCCCGGCGCTCCGCGCCGCGCGCCTGCTGGAGGCCGCCGGATGAGCTCGCCAGCCCTCCGCGCCCGCGCGGCCGAGCCCGCCACGCGCTACCTCCACCCCGGCGAGCTCGCGGCCTCGGCCACGCCGCTGGCGCTCAGCACCGTGCTGGGCTCGTGCGTCGGCGTCTGCCTGTTCGACGCCGGGCGCGGGGTGGGCGGGATGAACCACTTCCTCCTCCCCGATTCCGCCGGCCACGCCCGCCCCGGCGCGCGCTTCGGCGACCTGGCGATGGCGCAGCTGCTGGGCGAGGTGCTCG
>C688J35102_120989818_pt1 | contig 14067 bp, 15 predicted proteins | sample HopSoiMetagenom2_FD_35102 | JGI IMG/M metagenome (IMG submission 35102)
CGGCAGGAATCGATGCTGGGCGCTCGCCAGCGCGCCGAGTCCTTGATCGAACTTGCTCGCGAGAGGAATCGGCCGTGGCGGTACTTCGTAGGATTAGAAGGTGGCCTGGATGTTGTGCAGGAAGAGTCAGTGGAGAGTGGCGTTGCCTTTGAATCCGCAACGATGAGTGCGATACATTTGCGCCGTGTATTCCTCGAAAGCTGGGCTTACGTTAGCGACGGCAAGCGCGGACATTTCGGCAGATCGGGCGGCATCGAAATCCCCGCCGTTCTGGCGCACGAGGTCCTTGATCTTGGCGTTGAACTTTCGGTGGCCATCGACCGTTTCGCCGGTGCCATCGGAATTCGCGACGCGCAAGGTGCCTGGGGAGTTCTCTCGAGCAACCTGGTCACGCGCCAGGAAGCTTTTCGCGTAGCAGTGGTCGCGGCCTTCGCTCCGTTCTACAATGCAAGAATGTACCGGGCAGCAGCGGCGCGCCACGGATCGGCGTAGGTATCCGTCGTCAGTCCGGCGATTTGAAAACGAGTAGCGAGCAAGAGGAGCATCGTGGACATAGTCAAAGGCAATATGGGCTGGATTGAAGTTGTTGTCGGCCCGATGTTTTCCGGCAAGAGCGAAGAGCTGATTCGGCGGCTGCGGCGCGCGGAAATCGCCCGTCAGCGCGTGCAGATCTTCAAGCCGGCTATCGATGAACGCTATGCTGCCAATGAAATCATTTCGCACTCCGGCTTGGGCATTCCCTCCGACAATGTCACTAAAGCGGCGGAGATCATGGAAAAAGTTCAGCCGCGGACCGAAGTTATCGGGATTGATGAAGCGCAATTCCTTGGTGAAGAAGTCGTTGATGTTTGCACCAAGCTCGCAAACCTCGGTAAGCGAGTTATCGTCACCGGGCTTGATACTGATTTTCGAGGTCGCCCGTTCGAACCAATGCCGCGCCTGCTGGCCATCGCTGAAGAGATCACCAAGCTCCTGGCCATTTGCGTACGTTGCGGAAATCCCGCGGTGCACACGCAGCGGCTAGTCGAAAGCGAAGAACTCGTCGTCGTAGGAGCAGGCGGAATGTACGAGGCGCGCTGCCGCCGTTGCTTCGAGCCCAATCCCGCACTCGCGAAAGAAAAGAAAGACACCCCGCTCCTGATCCGCAATCGTGCCGCTGCCGGCAGCGGTTCCTGACAAGCTTTCCATTCGAGCTGCCGCCTGCTGCTGTCGCCGATGTTGCCTGTCTCCCTACACGAGACAGGTTCTTTCATTGAGCTGGCGTCATACCTGGGTCACACTGACTGCGCGTTAGCTTTCCTCCTCAAAAATAGACGCAAACACCAAGGCTCAGCGGACAACGCATGCGAATCTCTTCCAAAGCACCGACCCGTGTCGATCTTGCCGGGGGGACTCTCGACATTTGGCCGTTATATCTGTTTCATCCTGGCGCGGTCACGGTGAACGCGGCGATCACACGTTACGCCTCCTGCGTGATCGATCAACATCCTGAAGGCGACGACCGCATCAAGCTCGTCTCTCAGGACACGCAGCTCGAAGAAAGCTTCGATTCGTTCAATGCGCTGGTTAAAGCCAAGCGCTACCGGCTTCCGCTTCTCGCCGAAATCGCCAAATTTTTTCAGCCGCAGGGTGGGTTCACCTTGGCCACTAATTCCGAAGCACCCGCGGGTGCTGGCATCGGCGGTTCGAGTGCCATGGCGGTCGCGATCTGCGCGGCACTTGACCGCTTCACCGCGGCAGGAAAGAGTAAGGCCGATTGGATCCACATTAGTCGCGATGCCGAAGCGATCGTCATTTCCGTTCCTACGGGCACGCAGGATCACTATCCTCCGGCGTTTGGCGGGGCGGCTGCGATTGAGTTGCCTCCCGGGGGCGAACGGCGGACGGAGCTACGTGTTGACCTGTCGGAACTCGAGCGACGGTTGGTGCTTTGCTACACCGGGAAGCCGCGGAAGTCGGCCATCAATAACTGGGACGTCTTCCAAAAGCACATCAACGGGAACAAGAAAGTGCATCACAACCTGGCGCGGATATCGGAGGTCGCTCAGGCGCTGCGCGGCGCTTTGGAAAAATCGCACTGGAGCGAAGCTGGCCGGCTGATGCGCGAGGAGTGGAGCTTCCGTAGAAAAAATCTGCCTACCATTTCGACCAAGACCATCGATCGCATCGTTGAAGGTTCGCGGCGCAAAGGAGCGCTGGCCGGCAAAGTGTGCGGCGCCGGCGGTGGAGGCTGCGTGGTGCTGTTGATCGAGCCGGACGCGCGGGAGAAAGTCGAAGCCGCAGTTGCCGCAGCGGGCGGCCAAGTGTTGCCCATGACAATCGATCGTTCAGGTGTGCAAGTCAATGTTTCCTGACCGAAAGTCGTAAAGGCGCCCGCCTCGGAAGGCGGCCGCTACATCCCGCCGATCTGCTACTTATTTCGCGCAGGGTGATGTTCGACAGCGCAAAAAAGAGCATCTGTTCACGGACGCCCAAGCATCATAGAATAGGCGCGTTCCCCCGCCCCGGTGTGGTAGGTCCGGTACATATGTCGAATTGGCTCGCGTTCAGCTTGTCGGTGGTTCTGCTAGCCACAGCAGATGTCCCCGGTGCGGAACGTCTCCGCACTCCTGCGAATTCCATCGACTCCTTCGCCTCGGAAGACAATATTTCGATTTCGCCGCCCTACGCTGCCATTGGGAACGCGGGCAGCGCCCAGTCGGCACCCAACACCGCGGCTAAGAGCACTGTGCTCAGCGAAGAATCCAAGCTGCAATTGATCCGTTATGTTTCCGGAGAGTTCGCAAAAGCTCTGAAACCAATGCCCAGCGGGAAAGATGGTTTCCTGTTTAACGTGGGCAAGCCGATTGACGAAAATTTGTTGACGCGAGCAGTGGCGATGCACGGCGCGGCCGTTAACACGGGCGATCAGGTGCAAATCACGAAACTTGATTTTCGCGGCCGTTCGATCGCGGTCGATGTAAACGGCGGCGGCAAGCCCAAGAAAAACTGGCGCGATCATATTCAGATCGGCATGGGTGGAACCATGCCGCAGGTGAATTCGCAGACCACCGCGCAGCAGGAAAACGGTCCGCCAGGAGTGCGGCCCGGCATGGGCAGCACGCTCATTCTAGAGTTCGACAAATCGATCCCGGACATGACGCCCGAGGATCTGAAGAAACTGCTGACGCCATTCATGGATTTTTCGCGGCAGCGTTCCGCGGCGGTGCACTGGGTAGATACGTTGTCTCCGGAGTTGAAGAAAGCCATTCAGGACCGCCGGCCGACGGTTGGGATGGATAGGGAAGAAGTGGTTGCGGCCATAGGCAAGCCCGAACACAAGGTTCGCGAGCGAGATTCGGATGGCAATGACATCGAAGACTGGATCTACGGTCAGCCGCCCTCGAAAACCGTGTTCATCCGGTTCCGCGGCGACAAGGTCACCAGCATTCGCCAGTATCCACAGTAATCCGAGTCAATCTAGCAGACGTCCTGCGCCGAGCAGTCGTGGCGTCAACTTACCCCTGAGTCCATGGACTGAAAATCCTCCAACGTGAGCCTGCGAAGTGACTCGTATTTCGCGTCACCAGCGTCAGGTCCCAGACCAGCGCAGTGGCCCCGAGCAAGCAGTCAATTTGGTCCATTTTTCTGCCATCTGCTTCGCTGCTTGCCATGGCGTGGCCCCAAGCGTCGGCAACTTCCAGATCAACGTTCAAAATCCGATCTTCGAATCGAGGTATCAATTCACGTGATAACCATTCGGCTAAATGCACCTTCTTGCGCCCATCAACCAGCCGCTCAATGCCGAAACGCAACTCCGCCAGGGTAACGACACTGACAAACAAATCACTCTCATCGGCTGCGCTAAGCCATGCGAGTACTCGTTGCTCGGGCAACGGCTTCACATACTCGGACAGCACATTCGTGTCCAGCAGAAAGCTCAAAGGTCAATCTCACGAGGATCTTCCTTGATTCTCTCCAGGTTCAGCTCCGAGTTTCGAAGTGGTGAATTCATGAGGAACTCGTGGAGAGTGCCTTTGCGTCCAGTTTTACGCTCCCATTCTTCCGCGGACACGACCACTACGGCATCCTTGCCGTGTCGTGTGATTTTCTGCGGTCCTGCAGTCTTCGCTTTCTCAATGACTTCGCTGAGGTGCGCCTTGGCCTCGGCAACTGTCCATTGTCCCTGTGTCATCGGCCCTCCGTCGTTAGGTCATTCTGGTCATTCTGGTCATTATAGTCATCACGGTCACAATTGTCCAGTGGCTGAGGCCGGTCTCGGGCAGTATTGCTGCACAGCGAGATGGCAGAGGCCGGAGTTCTCAAACATTACCGCTGTCACATGGGGTGGTAGCATACCGCCCTACTCAGGAGGTCGTTTGGATGCGTGTTCGTCGTGTTAGTCAAATTTCTCGATATTTGTCGCTCTTGGCTTTTTCTCTCGTTGTGTGTTGCGCCCGGGCACAAAGCCCTCAGAACTTCAGGCTCGACGGCGGCAATACGACCTATGTCTTTGGTGTGAACGAGCGTAGCGAACTGCAGTCCCTTTATTGGGGAGGGCGCCTGGGCGCGCCTGATAGCGTGCCGCCTGCGCACTCGTTCCCCGAGATGGCGTCCTTCGATTCGCCATATACAACCACTCCGCAGGAGTTCGCGAGCTGGGGCGCGGGCCTGTTCACTGAGCCGGCATTGAAGGTGACTTTTGCAGACGGCAATCGCGACCTGGTGCTCCACTTCGTGCGCGCGACAGCAGTGAACTCGCAGAACCTCGATATCGAGCTGAAAGACATCTCGCGCGAGGTCTTCGTCACTTTGCACTACGCGATGGATGCAGAGAGCGGAATCCTGGCGCGTTCGGCCACAATCGAGAATCGAGAGAAGGCCGCCATTATCGTGGAGCAGGCTGCCGCTGCGCAGTGGTCGCTGCCGCCAGCTCGGTACGTGCTGAGTTACCTGACCGGGCGCTGGGCGGGCGAGTGGACCATTAATCAGGAAGAGATTCAGGGCGGCGCGCGGGTGATCGAAAGCCGCCGCGGCACAACTGGAGCACAGGCGAATCCATGGTTCGCAATTTCGCGCAACGTTCGTCAAGAGGCGACCGCGCCGATAGAAGCGTCGGAAGAGAATGGTGAGGTCTGGTTTGGCGCGCTAGCGTGGTCGGGGTCGTGGCGCATTACGGTGGAGCACACGCAACGCGATTGGGTGCGCGTGACCGGCGGATTTAATCCATTTGATTTTGGCTACAAGTTGAAGGCCGGAGAGAAGCTGGAGACGCCGGTGTTTTACGGTGGATATTCGGCACACGGGTTGGGCGGCGCTTCGCGGTTGTTGCACAGATTTGAGAACGTGCACATTTTGCCGCAGGCTCCCGACCCGAAGCCGCGGCCAGTGATTTACAACTCCTGGGAAGCCACGGAATTTCGCGTCGATGAAGCGGGGCAGGTGGCGCTGGCGGAGAAAGCGGCATCCATCGGCGTCGATCGCTTTGTGATGGACGACGGCTGGTTCGGGCAGCGCAAGGACGATCATGCGGGGTTGGGTGATTGGTATGTGAACTCACAGAAGTTTCCGCATGGATTGAAACCGCTGATCGACAAGGTGCATTCGTTGAAGATGGACTTCGGTTTGTGGGTCGAGCCCGAAATGGTAAATCCGGATTCGGATTTGTACCGCAAACATCCCGACTGGGTGCTCAACTTTCGCGGTCGCCCACGATCGGAATCGCGCAACCAACTGGTGCTGAATCTCGCGCGGCCGGATGTCCGCGAATATATCGCCGGATTTTTGGACAAACTGCTCAGCGAAAATGACATCGCGTTTTTGAAATGGGATTACAACCGCAACTGGTCGGAGCCAGGCTGGGATCAGGTTCCCGCCGACGAACAGAAGAAGGTATACGTCGAATTCATTCGCAACCTCTATTCGATCCTGGCGGAATTGCGAAAGAAACATCCGAAAGTGGAAATTGAATCGTGCTCTGGTGGCGGCGCACGTGTTGACCTGGGAATTTTGCGCTACGTAGATGAGGTCTGGCCCTCGGACAACACCGATCCGTTCGATCGGCTGGTGCTGCAGGACGGATTCACTTATGCCTATACGCCGCAAATCATGATGGCGTGGGTTACGGATTCTCCGCACTGGGGCAATCACCGTTCAACATCGCTAGCGTATCGTATGTTGAGTTCGATGCAGGGCTCGCTGGGCATCGGTGCGAATCTGAACAAATGGACGGATGAGGATTTCGCCACGGCAAAGCGGCTGATCGCGGCATATCACGCTGTGCAGCCCACGATCGTGCGCGGTGATCTCTACCGGCTGATCAGTCCGCGCAATAACAGCGAGATGTCGGCAACCGAAAGCGTCTCGAAGGATAAATCTCAAGCCGTCGTGTTTGCTTTTGCGAATGCCACCATCAAAGGGCGCGGATTCCCGTCGCTGCAGCTGCTAGGCTTGGATCCGGCAACGGAATATCGCGTCGCGTGGATTGAAGGCAAGGGAACTCCCGATACCCCGGCGAGCGCGTCGGGAGCCTGGTGGATGCATCACGGCATTCAGGTTGAAATGCGTGGCGACTATCAGGCGGCGGCATTTCAACTGGACGGTCAGCGCTAGACTCGACAACCCTCGAGAATCGGGCGCGCGATTCGAGAGGAGACCAGAATGATCCGAGTTTTGATTTTGACTGCTGGACTGATCTTCTTTCAAAGCCCGGGCCACGCGCAGTTTGAGGAGCTTGCCAACCGCCTCGGTTTGGGCAGCAGTACGGGACTGAGCGAGTCAAAGCTGGCCTCGGGTTTGAAGGAAGCGTTACAGGTTGGTGTAACGAACGCAGTGAAGATCACCGGAAAGCCCGATGGTTATTTCGGTAATGCCGCGATCAAAATTCTGATGCCAAGCAATCTCCGGCCTCTGGAGCGAGGCCTTCGGATGATTGGATATGGTCCGAATGTGGACGCTTTCATTCTCAGCATGAATCGATCCGCCGAAGCTGCCGCACCCGCCGCCAGGCAAATCTTTGTGGACGCGATCCTGGCGATGAGTTTCGATGACGCCCGCAGGATCTTCTCTGGCGGAGATACCGCAGCCACTGAGTATTTCAAAGACAAGACTACAGCTCATCTGACCGATGTGTTTGAGCCAGTTGTTAAGAAAACAATGGAGCAGAACGGGACAGCGCGGCAGTACAACTCACTCGTCGATCAGTACAAATCAATTCCTTTTGCGAAGAACCAGAACCTCGATATCGACCACTATGTAGTCACCAGGGCGCTGGACGGGTTGTTCTATGAGTTGGCGGAGCAGGAAAAGCAGATCCGGAAGAATCCTGCGGCTCGGACGACATCCTTGCTTAAGGAAGTCTTCGGCAACGCGCAAAAGTAATTTCGAATGCGTCTTAGGAGCTTAGGACGAACCTAAGCTCGCACTCTAGCTCGGCATTTTGCGGCTTTACATGGTGAGCACGACGCGAAATTGGGCTTTGCCGCTGGCCATGCGGTTGTACGCGTCGCTGACCTTTTCGAGCGGAAATTTTTCGATCATCGGTCGAACACCTGTGTATGCGGCAAAGCGGAGCGTGTCTTCGCTGTCGGGCGCGATGCCGGAGGCCCAGCCCTTCAGTTCTTTGTTGCCGAAGATCAACTGGCCGACTTGAACTTCAATGGGATCGGGGCCGACTCCGATCACCAGCATCCTTCCGTTCGCACCAAGGCCGTCGAGCAGCGAGGACATTGCCTTACCGCTGGGCGCGGTGGAGAGGATCACGCGGGCACCACCAAGTTTTTTCAATTCTTCCGCGGCGTTTGTCGCGGAACTATCGATGTATAGATGGGCTCCGAGTTTTTTGGCGAGCGCTTCACTGTCTTTGCCACGACTGATGCCTGCTACCTGATAGCCGAATTTGTTCGCAAACTGAATGCCGAGGTGTCCGAGTCCGCCGATTCCGAGAATTGCGACGAGATCGCCTGGCATGGCGCCACCATGACGCAGGGCGTTGAACGTAGTGATCCCGGCGCAGAGCAGCGGAGCGGCTTCAACAGGGTCGAGACCATCAGGCATGGCCGCCACCGCTTCCCACGGCGCGATCATGTATTCGGCGTAGCCGCCGTCGTAGTGGATGCCGGTCCATTTTTCGTTGGCGCAATTAACGAAATCCCCGCGCCTGCATTGGATACAAGTGAAGTCGTGGCCGCCGTGCCAGCCCACACCAACCTTCTGACCTTTTTTCAGCGACGTGACGTGTGGGCCGACTTCGTCGATCTCGCCGGCGATCTCGTGGCCAGGCGAGCGCGGATATTGAATCCAAGGCATCAATCCATCTTTAACGATGTGATCGCTGAAGCAGACGCCGCAGGCGGTGACCTTGATGCGTACCTGCCCGCTGCCAGGGGTGGGGATGTCGCGCTCGATGAGCTCGAAGTCGGCTCCTGCTTTGGGGACGATGGCAACCTTCATTTTCGGCATGCGGAGTTCTCCTCGCGAGGCTTGGATGCAGGAGGGATGAACCAGGTTAGAGCGAGGGATTCGCGTTGAGACGAAATGGAGGTGGTGAGCGTTCGTGCTAGAGTTTTGGCATTCGTGGCGGTTAATTGCTATTAGAAGGCCGCGTCCGCTCGCTCGAACCCAAAGGTTCTAGTCCGGCGGATTTCTCGTGGAGGAAATGTGGCATATCGGGATTTGCGGGAGTTCGTGCGCAAGCTGGAGAAGGAAGGCGAGCTGAAGCGCATTCGGGCGGAAGTGGATCCGGTTTTGGAGATTACCGAGGTGACCCAACGAGTAGCGCGGAATGCGGGGCGTGCGCCGAACAGCGTCGGGCCGGCGCTGTTATTCGAGAAGCCCATGGGATCGCGGGTACCGCTGCTGGTGAACACGTTTGGAAGCTTGCGGCGGATGGAATTGGCGTTCGAGGTCTCGCGGCTGGAGGACGTGGCGGACCGCATCAAGGGATTTTTGGCCATGGAGTCGCCGCAGGGATTGTTTGACAAGCTGAAAATGCTGCCGAAATTGGCGGAGCTGGGTTCATTTTTCCCCAAGAGCGTGAACTCCGGCGAGTGCAAAGAGATTGTGCGTAAGGGCGCGGACGTCAATTTGTACGATTTTCCGATTTTGAAGTGCTGGCCGCAGGATGGCGGACGGTTCATCACGTTTCCGCTGGTGTTCACGCGCAATCCAGAGACGGGGAAGCGCAATGTTGGCATGTACCGAATGCAGGTGTACGACGAGCGCACGACAGGGATGCACTGGCAGACGCAAAAACACGGGGCAGAACATTTCCGGCGCGCGCGTGCTGCGAATCCGGACGGGCGGATTCCGGTCGCGGTGGCAATCGGCGCCGATCCAGCGACGGCTTTGGCGGGAATGCTGCCGATCCCCCCGGACCTCGACGAGATGATGTTCGCCGGATTTTTACGGCGTGAGCCGGTAGAGATGGTGAAATGCGAAACAAATGATCTCGATGTACCCGCAAATGCGGAGATTGTGCTGGAAGGCTACGTGTCTTTGAACGAGATGCGCACGGAAGGACCGTTCGGAGATCACACCGGATTTTATTCGCTGGAAGGCGAGTATCCGGTATTTCACATTGAGTGCGTGACGCACCGGAAAGATCCGCTTTATCTAACGACCGTAGTGGGTCCCCCTCCACAAGAGGATTATTTCATGGGCTATGCGGTGGAGCGCGTATTTCTGCCGGTCATGAAGATGCAATATCCGGAAATCGTGGATGTGACGATGCCGGCGGAAGGAATTTTTCACAATTTGATGATTGTGGCCATCCGGAAATCGTATCCCGGCCACGCGCGGAAGATAATGAGCGCCATTTGGTCGCTTGGGCAGGCCATGTTCACCAAAGTGATTGTAGTGGTGGACCACGACGTGAACGTGCACGACTATCGCGAAGTGGTGTGGAAAGCGTTGTGCGCGCTTGATCCGGAGCGGGATGTGCAGTTTTCGCTAGGCCCGGTGGACACATTGGATCACGCGCAACGCATGCAGGACTATGGATCGAAAATGGGCGTGGATGCGACGCGTAAGTGGCCGACCGAGGGTTTCACGCGGCCGTGGCCAGATGAGATCTTAATGGATGAAGCGACGAAGAAAAGAGTTCAAGCGATTTGGGGTCGATTGGATTTGCAGTGAGGCAGAAAGTTGCACGCGGAGTGATTCGGCTCGGAGTGTCAGTGCACTAGGTATGACCGCCATCGGTTGATGGGACTATTACAACTTTTGCGCGGGCGTGGCCTGATTCTATGTAGGCGATAGCGGCGGCAGCGCCGCTCAGTGGATAGGAATTGTCGATCACAACGCTGCGATCTCCCGTGATCATCAGCTCACCCAGCTTTGCCAGGTCATCTTTTCTGATTTTTGCGATAAAGAAAATAAACTTTTGGCGAAGGAGAAATCGCCGGGCCGCGGCTTCCAGCAAGCGTCGCAGGACAGCTGGGGTGTCCTTCGGAGCGCCAGCCATCGCGCAACGGGCCCCGGGAAGCATGACCTTGTAAAAATCCAAGAGCGTTCGGTTGCCGACATTATCAAGCACGAGGTGGTATTGGGCGCCACCGAGAGTGAAGTCGGCCTGGGTGTAGTCAATGACATGCTTCGCGCCCAGCGATCGCACCATGTCGACATTTCTGGTGCTGCAAACCCCTGTCACTTCTGCGCCCAGAAATTTTGCAATTTGAACGGCGAATGTGCCGACTCCGCCTGCGGCTCCGTTGATGAGAACCTTCTGACCTGGCTGAAGCTTTCCAATATCACGAAGACCCTGCAAGGCGGTCAGTCCCGCGATAGGCATGCAGGCCGCTTGCTCGAAGGTAAGGAGATGGGGTTTGGGCGCCAAGGCGGACTCACGTGCACAGGCGCATTCGGCGAAGGCGCCTTTCCCCGCGCCGAAAACGAAGTCACCTGGCTTGAACGCCGTGACGCGGCTGCCCACCGAGACGACCTCACCGGCCAGATCGACGCCCGGGAGGCGAGCCTTAAGCCGCCAGTCAAGTGGATTGACGGAAGCCGCGCGAACCTTGACTAGAACTTCGTCGTCTTTCGGCGTCGGAGTGTCCACTTCGACGATTTCAAGGATTTTGCCGGTCTTCGTTTTGGTGTAAACGGCGGCTTTCATAGGCAGAGTCCGGCAAATCGGAAGGTTGACCTTGTCAGAATTCAGGACCGAACGTGAGTCGATGTGAGTCGGGATGTTACTACCAATCATGCAATCGGTCTAAGCCTCACTGCGGTCGCAAAATTGAAGTGGTGCACGCACCGTTCGCAGGCGCGGCTAGCCTTTGCCTCAACCTGAAGAAAAGGTTGCGAATGGCCGATAGTGGGTTGTATGCGGGAGCGGCGATGAGCGATACACGCAATCTCAGCGAACGGTATGTGGCGACGGCCGGAACAATCGAGCGCGAGGAACGCCGGAGAAATCCACGATTCCTGTTCAGTGCGTCGATGACCGTGCGACTGAAAGACGGCATTGCGATGCCAGGTATCAGCGTGGACCTGAGTACAAAGGGGTTATCGGCGATGGTCAGCGGAGTGTTGAGCGAGGGCGACACCGTGGTCCTCGAACCTGTGGCCGGCGGAGCTGCCTGTGCTCGCGTCCGGCACAAGCTGGGCCGATTGTATGGTTTTGAGTTTGTGGGACTCTCAGCGGAACAGGAGGCGGGAATATTGGATGCGTGTGAGAAATCCAAAGGCAATCGGCGAACTGGGAAACGAAGGTGAACGGTCGGATTTTCGGTGCGCTGAGGGCAACGTACCGGCTGACGATGAATGCAAAGAATTACTGTCCGGCCGAACAGGTTGGCGCGGGGACAAAGCGCAACTAATTGTGGTACTGCTAGCATTGCTACCCCATAAGCAGTAGGGCATACCATAAATACCCAACGAAACGCGGCGACACCGGTATCCTTACCGCAACAACCCCACAGAATCCCTTTGACCCTCGGAGTGACCGGATGTCATAACTTTTGCACGGGGCGCACCCCGTGAGTTCGAGCTGTGAGCTGGGGTGCACCAAGGTCGGGATGTCAGGCGTGTCCAAGCGCCGGGGTAGCGTTCCTTGATTGAATCTCGTGAAGTGATGAACGTGCGGCAAGCGTCGCAGTATCTGGGGATCTCCCCGGATACGCTGTACCGTTACATCACCGAAGGCGAGATTCCCGCATTCAAGTTAGGCAATCGTTGGAAGCTGCGCAAGACCATCCTGGACCGCTGGATGGAACGCAAGATGAGCCAGGCGCACGCGAGGCGCCGCTAATCTAGCGGGGCTATAGGAAAGAGGCCGCGAATATGTGGTTACTGGGCGGACGCAAGAGCAGGCAGTTGGTGGGGCTGGATATTGGTTCCAGCTCAATCAAAGCTGTGGAATTGAAGAACACTAAGGCCGGATATGAGCTGGTGAGTTACGGCATGGAAATGCTGGCGCAGGACACGGTGGTAGATGGCGCGATTATGGACGCGCCGCAAGTTGCCAATGCCATTAGCAAAATTTTTGACTCCGAAAAGATCAAGACCAAGAACGTAGCGACCTCCGTGTCGGGCCATTCCGTGATCGTGAAGCGGGTGCCGCTGCCGCTGATGACTGAAGAAGAGCTGTACGATCGCATCCCGGCAGAAGCCAGTCAGCATATTCCGTTCGATATCGCCGACGTGAACCTCAGCTACCAACTGCTGGAGTCGATGGACTCGCAGATGGACGTGCTGCTGGTGGCGGTGAAAAAAGACAAAATTCTGAATCACACGAACGTTCTGGCGCAGGCGGGGAAGACGCCGGTGGTGGTGGATATCGATGCGTTCGGCCTGCAGAACTGCTTCGAAGTGAACTACGAGCCGGATGCCGGGCAAACGGTAGCTCTGCTGAACATCGGCGCGAGCGTGATGAACATCAACATTGTGCGCGGGGGCATTCCGCTGTTTACGCGCGACGTCAGCGTGGGTGGCAACCAGTTTACCGACGCGCTGCAAAAAGAATTGGATCTGAGCTTCGAGGACGCGGAGCGCCTGAAGAAAGGCGAAACGCTGCCCAGCGTCACCGACGAGCAAAAACAGCAGATTCTGCGCAGCGTATCGGACATTCTGACGCTGGAAATTCAAAAGACTTTCGACTTTTTCCGCGCCACCGCTAGCGGCGAAAACATTCAGCGCATTGTAGTGGCCGGCGGCACCGCGCGCGTGCCAGGGCTGGTGGATTTGCTGCGTGAAGAGTTCGCGATGCCGGTGGAAGAGCTGAACCCGTTCCGTAAAGTGCTCGTCAATCCCGGGAAACACAGCGATGACACGATCCGCGAGATGGCTCCGCGCCTCGCGATCGCCGTGGGACTGGCACTGAGGAGCTTCGACTAACCATGATTCGCATAAACCTTCTCGGACAAACCAAACCGAAAGCGTCCCGCCGGCAAGTGGATACCGGCGCAGCTTTGCCGGTCCTGTTTATCGCGGCGGGCCTGGTGTTCGGGTGCCTCATACTCGGCTATCTCTACTACTCCTGGCAGCGCCAGTTGAGCGATGAAAATAATCGCATCAAGGTCTTGCAGGCGCAGAAAACGGACTTGGAGCAGATCAAGCTGCAGGTCGAAACCTTCGAAAAGCAAAAACAAGTCCTGCAGCAGCGGGTATCTACGATCGAGCAATTGCAGCGCGATCGTACCGGCGGCCAGGAATTGCTGGATCAAATCGCCAATACCGTGGCGCGCACGGAAAATCTGTGGCTGACCTCGATGGTGAAGAAGGGCAACAACCTGGCCCTGGAAGGCTCCGCGTCGTCCATAAACGGGGTAGCGAATTTTGTAACTGCGCTGAAGCGATCAGGATATTTCCAGAAGGTGGAAATACGCGAATCGAAGCAGGATGACAAAGCCAAGGATGTACAGACCTTTCTGTTCCAGATGACGGCGGAGATTAGTCCGCCAGTGCAGACGCCTGCACCGGTGGCGCGCCCGCAGGCTAAGGCCGCCAGCGCTCCAACGCAGCCCGCGCCTAGCGCGCCGGCACCGGCGAAGAAAGGCTAAGGACAGAGCGATGGCGAACCCGTTTCAAAATATGTCGGTGATCATGCAGGGCCTTCTGGCTCTGGCGATTGCGGTGGTGCTGGTTCTG
>C688J35102_120989817_pt1 | contig 14043 bp, 11 predicted proteins | sample HopSoiMetagenom2_FD_35102 | JGI IMG/M metagenome (IMG submission 35102)
AAAGCCGAGCTGCCGCTCCTCGCGCGTCTTGCTCCCGATCGGCTTGCGGATGCAATAGGAGATGGCCGGCGCCCGGAGGTCCGCCACCAGGGTGCAGCCGCCCTCGAAGCGGGTGCCGTCGGGCTGGTCCCACACGGGGTCGAGGTCGCGCTCCTGGATGATCTGCACGATCACCTGCAGCAGCAGGTCGCCGCCGGGCCCCGCGCGGGTGGCGAAGTGCGCCGAGTGCACCTCGAAGGGGAGCTTGGGGTTCAGCCCCAGGAAGGCCGCGTCGCCCGGGCCGTCGTCCGATTCGCGGAAGTGTTTCTGCAGCCGGTCGTGCAGCGCTCCCCGGGTCCACCGCTCGGCGCGGAAGATCCGCTCGCGGGTGCGGGCGTAGAGCTGCCGGTGGGCGTCCGTGCGCAGCCCCATGATGATCTTGAGCAGCCCCTTCGAGTGGGTGAGCTCGTCGTTGCCGGGGTCGCGCCAGCGCAGGTTCTCGACCGAGAGGGTGCGCAGGTTGCGCGGGTAGAGCCCGCGGCGGCGGAACGCCTCCACGAAGGCGATGCGGTAGTCGTGCTCGTCGGCGGGCACCAGGTCCACGTCGGCGGTCACCAGGGCGCGCAGGTACTCGCCGAAGGTGAGGTCCACCGGCGGGCAGTAGTCGAGCGCGCGCACGCACATGGTGAGCACGTGGTCCGCCGCCTTGGCGGCCTCATCGGCCAGCCGGTTCACCAGGTCCGGGTGCACGGCGCCCTGCGGGAGCACGCCGGTGCCGCCGGTGTAGAGCCGCATCAGGTCGGCGATGCGGCCGTTGTAGATGGAGACGAAGGCGTCGAACACCGCCGCCACCAGGATGGAGCCGCGCTCGTGCGGCTCGGTGGCGGCGGCGTACTCCGCCGGGTCGGGCGGGTGGGGGTGCCATTCGCCCGTCTCGGGGTCCACCCTGCCGATGGCGTCGCGCAACGCCCCGCGCGCGCCGCTGCTGCGCCCGAACTGCGTGGCGAGCTGCCCCAGCAGCGTCTCCGAGCGGATGTCGCCGCGGGCGTTGGAGAGCTGGTGGCGGAGGATGGCCGGGAGGGTGAAGTGCTGGAAGAGCGCCACGATGTCAGCGAACGCCTCGTGGAAGGCGAGCATGTCGGGGTTGGTGGCGCGGTTCAGCCGCCGGTGCAGGCCGTCCAACAGCGCGTGGGCCGTCTCGTGCGCCACGATGTCGTGCGAGAGGCAGGCGAAGACCAGCCCCCCGGGAACGTGGTCGGCCAGGTCGTCGTCGGTGGCCTGGAAGTAGCCGAAGAGCAGCGCCTTCTTGGCGGGGCTGTAGTAGGCGTTGGCCTCGCGCAGGGCGTGCGGGTAGATGCGCAGCCGCTGCACGTAGTGCGAGTCGTCGTGCTGGTTGAAGGGGTTGGGCGACGGACCCGGCGACCAGAGCGCCCGCCGCCCCAGCGCGCGCTCGAAGGCGTGGATGGTGCGCTGGGCGACGGCGTACACCATCTGCTGGTGGAACTGCGGCGTCCCCTCCGATGGGGGCAGCCCGTCCTGCACCAGCAGGTAGGGGTCGTCCAGGTCCACCGGCTCGTAGAAGCAGCGGCCGGCGGGGTCGAAGTCCACCACCTCCAGGTACTCGCCCACCGGCCCGGGCTCCAGCGGCTCCCAGGGGACGCGGAAGAGCACCTCGCTGATCGGCGCCGTGTCGAGCTGCAGCGCCAGGCTGGGGTCGAGCGCGTAGCCGCGCAGGTCGCGGGAGAGCGGGGGCGAAAGGGCGCCCGCCACGCGGCGGTCTTTCTTGGGCACGGATCGGGGTCGGGGTCCGGGGGAGATGAACGCTGCCCTTTTTTCCAGGATGCGCGCTCCCGGACTCCGGCGCCATAGTCTCGTCGCCGGCGGTCGTCGTGCCTGCGGGCTCCGCCAACGGATTCGTCTCACGCAGAGGCGCAGCGGCGCAGAGGGGCTCGCGGCATCTCGTTGCCACATCCGCCGTGCAGCCACGGCACGTATTCCACGTATTCAGGGTGAAGGGAGGATTCGCGAAGACTCTGTGGAGGGGGTGCGGCTTGCGGACCATTCGGACGGGCGGTATCAAGCGTCTCGCCGTGCTCGCGGCGTGCGCGGCGCTCGGCTGCGCGGGGCGGGGGAAGATGGAGGAGGGGCGGGTGAGCGAAACGGGGGCGCGGTACCTGGCGCTGGGCGACTCCTACACCATCGGCGAGGGGGTGGAGGATGGGGAGCGTTGGCCGGCTCTGCTGGCGGCCCTGCTGCGCGCCCGCGGGATCGCCGTGGCGGACCCGGAGATCGTGGCGCGCACCGGGTGGACGACGGACGAGCTGGACGCCGCCATCGACCAGGCGGCGCCCCGCGGGCCGTACGCGCTGGTCTCGCTGCTGATCGGCGTCAACGACCAGTACCGCGGCGGCGCGGAATCCATCTACCGCGAGCGGTTCACCGCGCTGCTGCGGCGCGCGGTCGGCTTCGCGGGGGGCGACGCGTCGCGGGTGGTGGTGCTCTCGATCCCCGACTGGGGGGTGACGCCGTTCGCCGAGGGACGCGACCGGGCGCGCATCGCGTCCGAGATCGACGCGTTCAACGCCGCCGCCCGCGAGGTGACGGCGGAGCTGGGCGCGCGCTGGGTGGACGTGACGCCCGCGTCGCGCGAGGCCGGGTCAGATCCGGCGATGCTGGTGGGGGACGGCCTGCACCCCTCCGGCCGGCAGTACGCGCGGTGGGCCGAGCTCGCGCTCCCCGCGGCAGCCGCGGCGCTGGGCCGCTGAAAAGATCGGTCTCACGCAGCCGCAGAGACGCGGAGCCGCGGACGAGAGGCGCCGACGCTCTCTTCCGCGGCTCCGCGTCGTCCAGGTCCGTGCGGTCAGTGCACCGCGGCGGTGTCGATGCGCGCCATGCCGCCGTTCACCAGCAGCGGCACGTGCTCGCCGATGGTGCGGCGCTCGAACTGCTGCAGCGGCACGTCGGAGGTGTAGCTCTCCCCCTTCGGCGCGGTGAAGGTCACGCGGTAGCGCGACTTCTTCTCGCCCTCGCGGGTGGTGTCGTCGACCGTCACCGGGGGCCAGGCGGGGGTGGTGGTGGTGCCGTGCGCCTGGAGCAGGGTGTCGGGGACCCAGCGCTTGACGCGGTACTCGTACCTGGTGTCCCAGATCGGCTCCTGCCGGTAGACCGGGTCCTGGTAGCTCTCGGTGTGGTAGCGCGTCTCGTACTCGGGCTCGGTGCAGGTGCGGTCCTCGAAGTAGCCGTTCCCGCGGTCGATCTGCCCGCAGGTGTAGGTGCGCGTTCCCGTCTGCACCCGCTCGGAGACCTGCCGGGTCTTCGTCTCGTAGTGGTCGAGCACCTGGCGGTAGTCGCGGATCGCGCGGTACGAGCGGACCCGATGCGCGCCCTGGGGAAGCGACCATCCCTCCTCCTGCACGGTGCGGTACGCCTCCACCTGCACCGTGCGCTCCCACTGCTTGGCGGCAACCTCTCCCTCCAGGTGGCGCGTGCGGTTCGACCATCCGAACCAGCCCAGGACGGAGAGGAGGAGGACGAAGAAGACGTTGCGGCCGAACTTCGGCTCGCGCGCGGGACGCACCGGCTTCGCCGCGGAGGGAGGCGGCGGGGGACGGTCGGCGCCGCCGCCGGAGCGCGGCACCTCGGCCAGCGCGTAGTCGTGGACCTCGCGCGTGGCGCTCTCGCCGCGGGGGGCGCCGCAGCCGGGGCAGGTGAGGTCGGTCGCGCGGGCGCTGCCGCCACAGTGCTCGCAGATCCAGTCCGGCCCCGCGGAGGCCTGCGAGAGCTGCCCGGCGTCGGTCACCGCCTCGGCGCCGTCGGGGAGGTAGAAGCGGATTTCCTTGGGACGCGGCGCGCCGCACCCCACGCAGTACACGTGGCGGCCGAGCTGGCCCACCGAGCCGCAGCTCGGGCAGTCCCAACGTCCTTCGCGAATGGACATCCTGGAGTTCGATCAGGGGGGGAAGTGCCTGGGCGGGCGGTAAAGATCATAAAATCCAACGCGTTAGGCAACCGTCGGCACGAAGCGGAAAGATGATCTCGTACGAAGTCCGGGAATGCAGTCGCGCTTCGGCGTGCTGGGCTCCGAGGGTCGGTGATAGATCCTTCGGCCTTACAGGTGCCGTTGTTGCTGAAGCTCAGGCGTGGCCGGCCTCAGGATGACGTCCTTGGGTTCGTGTGCCAAGACCCCGTTCGTGTGCCAAGGCGCCATTCGTGTGCTAGAGCCCGGTGTTACGGCTGGATATTCCGCACGGACGCGGAGCCGCTCGAAGGCCTGCTGCGCCCCTCCGCGGCTCTGCGTCTCTGCGTGAGACGAGCTCGGCCGAGGCCGCTCGCTATGCCGCGGCCCGGCGCGATGCCGACTCGACCAGCGCGAGCAGCTCGCGGATGGTGCTCTCGCCGCGGTCGCGGGCGTACCAGCTGCGCACGTCGCGGTAGATGTCGCCCACCGGCCGCAGCCCGGCGCGCTTCTCCGTGAGCACGAAGCGCTGCAGCTCCGAGGGTCGTGGACCCCACTGGCCGGCCACGCTGAAGTCCGGCCGCAGCAGCACGGCCAGGGGGATGGAGCGCGAGCCGCCGGTCAGGTGCGCGTCCATGAGCTCCAGGTCGGCGTCGCGCTTCACCACCCGCATCTCCATCCCCGGCACCGCCTCCGCCAGCTTCGCCAGCACCGGCACCGTGTTCGACGCGTCGCCGCACCAGTCCTCGCTGATCACCAGCAGCCGCCACTCGCCGCCCACCCGCGCGGCCTCTTCCAGCGCCCACGCCGGCACCTTCGCCCGCTCCCACACGGCCGTCCACAGGCCGCGGTGCTCCTTCACCTCGTCGCCCAGGTAGTCGGCCCAGGCGTAGGCCGCGTTCCACTGCTGCCGGTAGTCCACCGCCCCCATCGTATCCTCCATGGCTCCCCGACGGCTGGAGCCGCGCGTGCGATTCAATGACCATGCCCGCGCCTGCATACACCGCGTCCGCGGGGCGGTGCGCCGAGCGGTGGACGCCGGACGGCCAGCGGCATACTGGCGCCCGATTTGCACGCTGCGGGGGTGATGCCGCGGGGGCGCGCCGCGCCGCCAGTGCCCACCCTGGAGGACAGTGGAGAATGATCACCAAACAGGACCTCGAAAGCCTCATCGCACGCGAGGAGACGGGCCGGCCGGTGGTTTCGCTCTTCCTCGACATGTCGGTGAACTCCAACAACAAGCGGACCCACCAGGTATTCCTCAACCAGAAGCGCGCGCAGTTCCAGGAGCTCCAGGCGGAGTGGATGGCCGAGCACGAGGAGGGGGTGGAGACGCTCTGGGACCGCATCCAGGGCTTCCTGGAGAGCGGCTACGACGAGAGCTGCGCCGGCGTGGTGGTCTACGCGGAGGTGGGGGGCGACTGGTTCCAGCCGCTGCACACCCGCGCGCCGCTGCAGAACCGCCTGATCGTGGCGCCGCGCCCGGTGGTGGCGCCGCTGGCGCAGGTGCTGGAGGGGTACCGCCACTACGGCGTGGTGCTGATCGACCGTGAGCACGTGCGGCTCCTCTCCGTGTACCAGGGCGCCGTGCTCGACCAGCTGGAGCGCCGCGGCGACCCGCTCCCCCCGCCGCACGACGTGCAGGCCGGCGGCTACGCGCAGAGCCGCTACCAGCGCCGCAAGCTGGAGGAGACCAAGCACTTCTTCCGCGACTTCGCCGCCGAGGTGCGTGACTTCGTGGACCGCTTCCACCCCGACGACCTGGTGCTGCTGGGCACCGAGGAGAACCTCTCCGCCTTCGCCGAGCAGCTCCCGGACTCGGTGCTGCAGCGGGTGGTGTACACCGGGCCGATGTGGGTGGACGAGAACGCCTCGGAGGTGGTGCGCCAGCTCGAGCCGCTGCTGCAGGACGAGCTCGCCCGCGCGCAGCACGAGGTGGTGGAGCAGGTGCGCGACCGCGTGGTGCACGACTACCTGGCCACCGCGGGGTTCCAGGGGACGCTCTCCGCGCTGCAGGAGGGGCGGGTCGACACGCTGCTGCTGGCGCGCGACCAGCGCCGCGAGGGGGTGCGCTGCGCGCAGTGCGGCTTCGTGTTCGCGCGGGAGATGGAGACCTGCCCCTACGACGGCTCCACCGCGCTGCACGACGTGGACGTGGTGGAGGAGATGGTGCGCATGGCGGAGGGGCAGGGGATCACCGTGGCCTTCGCCGACCCCGGCGAGGTGGCCGACATGAAGGGCGCCGGGGCGCTGCTGCGCTACTGAGCCCGGCTCACACGTTGTGACGCGCGAGGCGCGAGACGGGTCTCCGCGCCTCGCGATGCTTGACAGGGGGAGAAAAGCGCGTCAACGTTGACGCATCCCCCCCAAACAAACGCTCCCCCGGCCCCGCCGCCTGCCATGCAAGCCGCCCTGGAACCCGCGTCGCTGGAACGCGTCCGTGCCGAGCTCGAAGCGATCGAGGGCGTGCGCCGCGTGGTGATCGACGGGCCCCCCTACGTGGTGTACGTGATCGCGGACCGGGGCGCGCGCTTTCCGGCGGAGATGGTGGTGCACTCGGTGCTCTTCCGCCACGGGCTGGGCCCGGGCGACGCCGAGCTGCACCTGGCCTACACGGGTGCGCCGGAGCCGCGCCGCCGGGTGCGCTTCGTGTCGGCAATCGTCGATGCGTCGCGGCTGGGGCGGGCGCAGGCGCGGGTGCAGCTGGAGTGGGCGGGGCAGATGCACGTGGGGGAGCTGGAGGGCGAGACGGGCCCGGCACCGGAGCAGCGGCTGACGGCGCTCGCCACCCTCGAGGCGCTGGGGAAGGTGCTGGAGCGGCGGGTGCGCTTCCAGCTGGTGGGGATCAAGCCGATGCGCGCCTTCGATGCCGACGTGGTGGTGGCGCTGCTGAAGAGCGACGTGGACGGCCGCTCGCTGATCGGCGCCGCCCTCGCCGCCGACGATCCCAACCGCGCCGCCTGCGTCGCCGTGCTGAACGCGACCAACCGCATCCTCGGCAACTACCTGTCCAACCAGGAAGTCCAGGAGATGGGGTCGTAACTTCAAAAAGAAAAATTTGACGCAGAGACGCAGAGGAACAGAGAGAACGGCTTTCTCTCTGTTCCTCTGCGTCTCTGCGTCAAATGGTCTGTAAAAGACCCTGCTAGCGCCGGGCCTTCCAGTTCGTGCGCAGCACCAGGCGAGGGTAGCCGTTGTCGGGATCGCCGCCGTCGCGGAGGATCGCGTCGACCCGGTCGGGGCCGCGGTTGTAGGCGAGGAGCGCCAGCTCCACGTTGCCGTGGTACTTGTCGATCAGCGTGCGCAGGAAGCGGAAGCCCAGCCGCAGGTTGGTGTCGCGGTCGAAGAGGGCCTCGCGCTCCAGGTCGGGGCGGAAGTAGCGCGCCGTCGAAGGCATGAGCTGGGTGTAGCCGACCGCGCCCATGGAGCTCACGGCGTGGCGGTTGAACTCGCTCTCCGTGGCCACCAGCCCGAACGCCATCCGCACGTCGATCCCCTCGGCCATCGCGATCTCTTCGATCCGCTCCGCCAGGTCCGCCGGAATTCCGTACCTGGAAGAGTTTTCCGTGACCCGCTTCAGCCGGGCGATCTGCGTCTGCTGCAGGTCGACCAGCCCCGCCGCCGGCGCCCTCCCCAGCTGCGCCATCAGCGTCCCACCGCCGGGGCCGCCCTCCGCGGCGCGTATCCCCAGCAGGAACGCGCACATGGCCAGCGCGGTGCCGAGGCAGGCGCTCTTCGCTGTGGCGGCGATGCCCCAGTGCGGCCGTTTACGCGACTCGATGTCGGCCTGCAGCTTCAGTAGCAGCGACTGCATTCCCGCGCCTCCGGGTGAGAGATTCCGGAGCTTCACGGGGCAAGCCGCGTGCCCGGATCACCCCGCCGACCACGTCCCGGAGCGCCCTCCCTCCTTGCGCAGGAGCCTGATTCCGCCGATCTCCATCCCCCGGTCGCGCGCCTTGCACATGTCGTAGACGGTGAGCAGCGAACAGCTTACCGCGGTGAGCGCCTCCATCTCCACGCCGGTCTTTCCCTCCACTTTCGCCGTCGCCACCGCGCGGATCCCGGGGAGCGATTCGTCCGCCGCGAGCTCCACCTCCACCGACGTCAGCGCGAGCGGGTGGCAGAGGGGGATGAGCTCTGCCGTGCGCTTGGCTCCCATGATCCCGGCGAGCTGGGCAATCACGAGCACGTTCCCCTTCGGCGTCTCCCCCGCCACGATCGCCGCCAGCGTCTCCGCCGAGGTGCGGATGTGCCCCTCCGCCACCGCGATGCGCGCGGTCGCCGCTTTATCGCCGATGTCGACCATCCGCGGCCGGCCCTGCTCGTCGAGGTGCGTGAAAACGGGCTCGCTCATTGCCGGGTTCCCAGGAAAGTGTGTGCGCTCAAGATCCGGCACTGGTCGGTGGATGACAAGCGGGTGCGTTTCGAGGCGGCGACCGTCGGACCTCAATGTCGAGGCAAGGCGAGTAAACTCGCCGCTACAACGGCACACAGTCCGCCTTCGTGGACTCCAACAGCGGGGGGCATCAAGCGAACTCAATCTCCCGAACGCTGGAAGGCCGTTGAAAAAGCTCCGGCACCACCATGTCATCCCGAGGCCCGGTCCTTGAAAGCCTGCAGCGGGCGCGGATGTTGGCAGGGCCGAGGGATCTTGCCCGGGACGCGACGAAGCACGGGCGCGGCAGCGTCATGAATGCCGGCTCGCCACGGACGCACTGTGACGCAGCCGCCGCTGCCGTGCGGCTTCCGCGGCGGCCCACGCGCGTCGCGGTCAGATCCTTCGGCCCTGCGGAGTCCAGCGCGGCCTCGTGGAACCGTGAGATCGGGCCTCAGGATGACACCGTGGGCGCGGACGTTCTCAACGACTCCTAGAATGGCATGCCGGTTGTATTTCTTCGTCCAGTATGTAATATTTGGAGGAGCGGAGTGTCTACCGACACGCGTCACACGGAGTCAGGGGTAATGGGTTCTATCGCGACGAACAGCGATGGTGGCGTCCCTCGCGGCAGGGCAAGGGCGGAAGCTCTCGCAGAAATTGTGGCCGAAGCTCGTCGCCGCATGCTCGCGACGCCGAGCCCGCTCGATTCCATCACTCGTGAGCAACTGGCAGAGTACCGCGCCAACCCACTGCCGGAAATTCTCGGCGCAGGTCCGGAGCGCACCGCAAACCGGCGCTGAGGTGAGACGGGCAGGGTGGCTGAAGGTTGGCGGACGATGCGCAATGAATGGACGGCGCTCCGAGGAACGGGGCGCCGTCGTTGTTTGGCGAGTCTGTCCGACGACCTCAGCCGGTGCCGACGAGGTCCAGCCGGAGGCCGCGCAGGAGGTCGGCGAGGATGAGCTGCGGGTTCACGTTGCCGGCGGCGAGGTCGCGCGCCTCCTGCACGCGCAGGATGGCGGAGGCCACGCCCTCGGGGGCGACGCGGGACTTCTTCACCAGCGAGGCGAGCAGCGCGGCGTCGTCGGTGTAGGCGACCTGCTCGGGGGCGCCGGCGGCCACCGCCATCAGGTCGCGCAGCCACTGCGAGAGCGCCTCCAGCCCCGCCGTGAACTCGCCGCGCGCGCCCGACGGGGCGATGGCGTTCGCCGCGGCCAGGCGCTGCGCGTCGGACTGCCCGGTGGCGGCCAGGAGCAGCCCGCGCGCCGTCTCCCGCTGCCGCTGCAGCACGCCCGCGCCGCCGCTGGTCGGGAGCAGGCGCAGCGCGCGGCCGATGGCGCCCTCGGAGAGGCCGGCCAGGCGCTCCGCATCCGCCGGCTTCATCCCCTTCTCCCGCTCCAGGAACGCGGCCACCTCGCCGGTCGCCAGCCGCATCAGCCGCACCGGGAGCACGCGCGAGCGGATGGTGGGCAGCAGCGCGCCGGGGTTGGACGAGGTGAGGATGAGCGTGGTGTCGGCGGGCGGCTCCTCGAGCAGCTTGAGGAAGGCGTTGGCGGCCTCGGGGCTGCTCTCCTGCGGCACCATCAGCTCGGCGTCGCCCACCACGAACACCTTGCGGCTCCCCATCGCCGGGCGCACCGAGGCCAGGCGCTGGAGGTTCTGCACCATCCCCATGAAGTACGCCGGCGCCTTGTCGAAGGCGGGGACGTGGAAGGGGTCGGCGCGGCGCTCGGCCAGCTCGGCGAAGCGCGCCTCCTCCAGCTTCTCGCGCAGCTTCTCCGGCGTGGCGGCGTCGGGGCGGGGGAGGGGGAAGAACCAGTGGACGTCGGGGTGCTCCAGCCGCTCCACGAACCGGCACGACTGGCAGCTCCCGCAGGCGGCCCCCTCCGCGCCCGGCGTGAGGCAGAGGATGAGCTGCGCCAGCCAGAGCCCCAGCCGCTCCTTCCCCACGCCGGAGGGCCCGTGCAGGAGGAGCGACTGCGGCAGGTTGCCGCCCCGCAGCGCGGCGAGGAGCTTCCGCCGCACCTCTTCGTGGCCGTAGACGGGGGGGAGGTGCATCAGGGCTCCCCGGGCGAATGAATTCGCGGCAACGACGGCCCGAAGTCCGCCTTCGCGGACTCCCTCGACGGCTTCGCTTCGTCTCGACCGGCGGTCGTGCCGCCGACGCGGGCGGCGCTCAACGGCCGCGGAGCCAGGTGAGGGGGTCCACCGCCTCGCCGCCGGGGGTGCGGATCTGGAACTCCACGTGGGCGCCCTCGGGGGTGCCCTCGCCGCCCACGGTGCCGATCACCTGGCCCTTGGCGATGGTGGTGCCGGGCCGCACCTGGACGTCCTTCAGGTAGAGGTAGAGCGAGTAGTAGCCGCCGCCGTGGCTCACCACCACGGTGGGGCCGTAGCCCTCGAAGGGCGCCGCCATCTCCACCCGCCCCCCCTCCACCGCCCGCACCGGCGTTCCCGCCGCCGCGCCGATCCCCAGGCCGTTGTAGCGGATGGCCGTGCCGTTGCTCTGCACCGCGCGTCCGAAGCGGTAGACCAGCGAGCCGGAGACCGGCCAGTCCAGGTTCCCCACGTCGGCCGTCGTCATCGTCGCCGCAGGACGCGGGGCGACGGGGGCGGGGGGCAGCGGCGCGGGGCGGCCCGCGGCCACCGCGGCGCTGCGGGCGCGCTCGGCGTCGGCGGCGCGGGCGCGATCGCGCCGCTCCTCTTCGCGGCGGCGCGCCTCGAGCGTGGACATCAGGGAGGTGAGGCGCCGCTCGTCGCGCAGCAGCTCGTCGATGCGCTCCACCGTGCTGCGCTCGTGCGAGCGCAGCGACGAGAGCGTGGTGCTGCGCTGCTCGGCCATGTCGCCCAGCTGCGCGTGCTCCTGCGCCCGCTCGTTCTGCAGGTAGGTGAGGTCGGTGTAGCTGCGCCGCAGCTCGTGCTCGCGCAGCTGCAGCTGGTGCTGCAGCTCTCCCACCTCGCCCACCAGCCGCCGGTCGCGCAGCGCCACCAGGTAGAGGTACTTGTAGCGGTTCAGCAGGTCGGCGAAGGAGTGCGCGGTGAGCAGCACCTCCTCCGCCTGCAGCGGCCCGCGCTTATAGATGTCGCGCAGCCGCCGGTCGAGCAGCGCGCGCTTCTGCGCCAGCTCGTCCTGCGTGCGCAGCAGCTCGTCGGTGGTCTCGTCGATCTTCCGCTGCGTCTCGCTCATCTGGAAGTTGAGCTCGCGCAGCAGCGACGCGCTCACCTCGCGCTGCCGCTGGATGTTGCGGATCTCGGAGGTCACGTCGTGCACGCGGCTGCGGATTCCCGACAGGTCGCGGCGCAGCTCGGTGCGCTCGGCGCGGATCTCCTGCAGCCGGCGCTGGCTCTCGGTGAGCTGCTGGTCGGGGGTGCGCTGCGGCTGCCGCCGGCCGTCCTGCGCCGGCGCCCGCAGGGGGAGCGCAGCCGCCAGCGCCAGCGCGAGCGCCAGGCGCGCGGCGCGCACCCTCAGACCTCCTCCAGGTGGCGGCGCACGGCCACCATGCTGCTCAGGAAGCCGAAGAGGGTGCCCACCGCCACCACCAGCACGATCCACTGGCCGGGGAGGAACTCGATCTTGAACATGGTGGCGGAGAGCACCCGGTAGGCGCCCCAGGTGAGGAGCGCCGCCAGCAGGCCGCCCATGACCCCCGTCATCAGCCCCTCCAGCAGGAAGGGGCGCTGCACGAAGCCGTCGGTGGCGCCCACCAGCCGCATGATGCTGATCTCCTCGCGCCGCGCGAACACCGCGATGCGCACCGCGGTGGCGATGATGATGGCCGCCACCAGCGCGAACGCCACCCCGATCAGCGTGGCCGCGCCCCCCGCCAGGCGGCGGATCAGGTAGATGCGCTCCAGCCAGTCGCGCCCGTAGCGCACGTCTTCCACGAACGGGTAGGCCCTCAGCCGCTCGGCCACGGCGCGCACCGCCTGCGGGGTGCGCGAGCCGGGCTGCATGCGGATCTCCAGGCTGGCCGGGAGGGGGTTGTTGTCGAGGTCGGCGAAGACGTCGTGGAACTCCTGCATGTCGGCCATGGCGTTGGCCAGCGCCTCGGTCTTGGTCACGTAGCGCATCTCCAGCACGCCGGGGAGGGCGCGCCCCTCGGTCTGCGCCAGCTCCAGCTGCGCGGGGGTGGTGGCGTCGTCGAGGTAGGCCACGATCTCCACCTTCTCCTCCACCTTGTCGATGGCGCGGCCGATGTTCCAGGTGGTGAGCCCGAACAGGCCGATCACGAAGAGGGAGAAGGCGATGGCGATGACGGAGAGGAAGGCCAGCAGCGGGCTGCGGCGGAAGGCGGAGAGCGCCTCGCGGAGGGCGTAGGGCATCGGCGTCAGCTCCCGCGCGTGTCGGCGATGGCCGGCACCTCGACGCTGCGCGCCGCGGCGGGCGGGGCGGCGGGGGACGCCGCGGCCTTCGAGTCGTACACCACCTGCCCCTGCGCCAGCTCGATCACCCGGTACTCGGGGTGGGCGCGCACCAGGTCCAGGTCGTGGGTGGCCATCAGCACCGTCATTCCCAGCGAGTTGATCTCGCGGAAGAGGTCGAACACGCCGCGGGCCGCCCACTCGTCGAGGTTGCCGGTGGGCTCGTCGGCCAGCAGCACCAGCGGCTCGTTGGCCAGCGCGCGCGCCACCGCCACGCGCTGCCGCTCGCCGCCGGAGAGCTCGTCGGGGAAGGCCTGCGCCTTGTGGCTGAGGCCGACCTGGGTGAGCACGCGGTTCACCCGCTGGCCGATGGTGGTGCGCTTGACGCCGGTGACCTCGAGGGCGAAGGCCACGTTCTCCTCGGCGGTGCGGTCGCGCAGCAGGCGGAAGTCCTGGAACACCACCCCCAGCTTGCGCCGCAGCAAGGGGATCTCGCGGCGGCGCACCGTCTTGGAGGAGAAGCCGGAGACGCGCACCTCGCCCGCGTTGGGGAAGTCGGCCATCTGGATCAGCCGCAGGATGGTGCTCTTCCCCGCGCCCGAGTGGCCGGTGAGAAAGGCCAGCTCCCCCTTCTGGACGTGGAACGACACGTCCTTGAGCGCCGCGCCGGAGCGGGGGTACTCCTTGTAGACCGAGGTGAGCTTGATCACGCCTGGGCGAACCCTACGGGAGGAACGGCAAGTGGCGGAATGGGCGAAACTTAATCGCCTTCGCCGCGGGTGTCAAAACGGGGAAGGATGGGCTCCGGAGAAAGATGTGCGATCCCCGAACGGTGTTGCAGCCCTGGTTGTAGATCCTTCGGTCGCCGCCAGGTTGTTGCTCCACCGCCGATGAAACGCAGCGGCGACGCTCAGGATGACGTCCTCTGGTTAGTCTGTTCTGAACAAGACTCTTACGGCGGATTCAGGAATTTTCTCCGCGCCTCCGCGTCCGCGTGAGAGGCGCGTCGTCAGAGCCCGCGCATCCGCCCGGCGAGGCGCACGGCGAGGAGGATGGCCTCCTGCATCGAGCCCGGGTCGGCGAGGCCGCGGCCGGCAATGTCGAGGGCGGTGCCGTGGTCGGGGGAGGTGCGGGGGAAGGGGAGGCCCAGCGTGACGTTCACCCCGCTGCCGAAGGCGGCCGTCTTGAAGGCGGCCATCCCCACGTCGTGGTAGGGGGCGATCACCGCGTCGAACTCGCCGCGGACGGCGCGGGTGAACACCGTGTCGGCGGGGATGGGGCCCGCGGCGTCGACCCCCGCGGCCGCCAGCCGCCGCAGCGCCGGCGCCACGATGCGCGCCTCCTCGTCGCCGAAGAGGCCGCCGTCGGA
>C688J35102_120989816_pt1 | contig 14033 bp, 14 predicted proteins | sample HopSoiMetagenom2_FD_35102 | JGI IMG/M metagenome (IMG submission 35102)
CCAGAACAGGGTCGAGAGAAACCGCATGGGTGCGGCGTTTAGGCGAGACGTGCGTTGAACGCCAGAACCGCTGTTCGTCGCGTGCCAGAGTCGGCCTGTCGCAAGCGCGTTAAACTGCCAGTTGAGAGCGCACCGGCTGACCGCCACACCGGGGACGGGGTGGGGAGATGTATTTGAAAACCGGAAACAAGATTGCTGTGGGCGCCGCCATCCTGCTGATGGGTGCGTCACTGCTCGCGATGCGCCCGCATGCGGCCAATGAATCGGCCGCGCATATCGCGCAGGCGCATCTGCGGCTGGCCTCACTCTCCACCGATTCCCGCCGCGACGTCGATTATGGGCTGCTCGACAGCCGCATGAAGCAGCTGATGACCAAGCCGGCGATGGTCGGCCTCGCCGTCGGTGTCGTCGAGAACGGGCGGATCACCTTTCTGCAGGGCTACGGCGAAACGCTTGCTAAGTCGGGTGATCCGGTGACACCCGAAACCGTATTCCGCTGGGCGTCGGTGTCGAAAGGTGTCGCAGCGACCATGGTTGCGAAGCTCGCCGAGCAAGGCAAAATCAACCTGAATGCCCCCGTCGCCAATTACGCGCCGGACCTGAAGCTGCCGAACGGCAACGAGTATCGCGCCACCGTCGGCGACCTGCTTTCGCACCGGCTTGGCTTGTACCGCGACGCATACGCGAACAAGCTCGAGGAAGGTGAGGACCCGAGCGCTCTCCGCACCGAGCTGGCAACGCTCAATGCCGTCTGCCCGCCCGGCACCTGCTGGGATTATCAAAACGTCGCCTACGACGCCTCGAGCGAGATGGTCTCGCGCATCACGCACATGCCGTACGAGCAGGCGATCAAGCGCTATCTGTTCGCTCCGATCGGCATGTCGAGCGGGAGCGTGTCGATGGCCGGCCTGCAGGCGAGCCGCAGCTGGGCGAAGCCGCATAGCGCCGGCAAGAGGCCGTGGCCGATCGTCGACACCTACTACAAGGTGCCGGCCGCTGCGGGCATCAACACCAACATCAAGGACATGGCATTGTGGATGGAAGCACAGATGGGCGAAATGCCCGACGTGCTCGACGGTAAGGTGCTCGACACCATCCACGCGCCGTATGTTGTTACTCCGACCGAGCGCGGCCGGCTGCGCAAGTTCCTCGAGCGGCTCGGCACGGCCTGGTACGGCTACGGCTGGCGCAGCTACGATTATGCCGGGCACCACATCATCGGCCACCGCGGCGGGATTCGCGGCTATCGGTCGCTGATCCTGTTCGATCCCGAGAAGAAGAGCGGCGTGGTTGCGCTGTGGAATAGCGACACCAACCAGCCCGGCGGCCTCGAGTTCGAGGTCATGGACCAGATCTATCATCTGCCCTTCCGCGACTGGCTTGGCCTCAACACTCCGGTGAAGTTGGACACGCGCACGATCGCGCAGGCGGATTCGGAGGTCGAAAACGGCGACTCCGGGCACTAACCGTGCCGGCTTGCCTTACGGTCTTTGGCCCGTTCCGCTTCGTTTTTGGTGCGTCGAAGCTCGCGCTTCTGATCGAGGTGCGCCTTGTAGCGGCAGCCCATTCCGATCACCGAAGCTGCCATACCGAGAATGAGGAATGGCATATGCCAAGCCGGATCGTCGGGTTGGGGCCAAGCAATCGACCCGAGGAATAAGACGCTGGCGATCGACACGAGATAGCCGAGGGCTTTCCAGTCGGTGCCTGGTTTTTCCAGCCTGGTAAGTCTCTCATGACGCATCAGCGCAGGAACATCTAAGCCACGTAAGTTGTTTCCTTTTCCAGATGAAGGGAGACTGAAATGGCGGCGAGTAAATCAATGGACGCGATCGCGTTGCTGAAAGACGACCACCGCACGGTCGAGAAGCTGTTCAAGGAATTCGAAAGTGCGAAAGGCGACGGCCGCAAAGAACGGTTGGCGCGACAGATCTGTCTCGAACTGACGGTTCATACGATGCTGGAGGAAGAGATTTTCTACCCCGCATGCGAGGGAGCCGTCGAGGAGGATCTGCTCAAGGAGAGCTATGTCGAGCACGATGCCGCCAAGCTGCTCATCGCCGAGATCGAGGCTGGAAATGGCCAAAGCGACGAATATTTCGATTCCAAGGTGAAGGTCCTCTCCGAGGAGATCGAGCATCACGTCGAGGAGGAAGAGCAGTCCGGCGGAGTGTTCACTCAAGCGCGCAAGGGCGAGCTCGACCTCCAGGCGCTTGGCGAGCAGATGGCCTCGCGGAAGGCGGAGCTGATGAAGGAATACAAGGCCAGCGGAGTTCCAGAGCCCGAGCTGACGACGATGGACGAAGTGTCGGTGTGATCGCCCTCGGATCGTGGTAGATCCGGCTGGATGGGAGCCGGCTCAGCAGCTCGGATCAGCGCGTTCTTTGATCCAGCGACAAACAGCGTCAGCTATCTGGTCGCCAATCCGGCGAGCAAGGCCGCCGTCGTCATTGATCCAGTGTTGGACTTCGATGCCGGGGCCAGCCGCGTCGAAACGCATTCGGCCGACGCGATTCTGGCTGCCGCGGCGGCCGAAGGGTTGACCATTGCTTGGGTGCTCGAGACCCACCCGCATGCGGATCATCTATCGGCCGCCGATTATATTCGTACCCGGACCGGAGCGCAGGTGGGCGTGGGCACCGGCATTCGAGAGGTTCAGGCGCGCTTCGGGCCAATGTTCGACGCCGATGAGGCAGATGGCGCCGATTTCGATCGGCTCTTCGAGGACGGCGAGACGCTTACCGTGGGCGACCTTGAAGTCGAGGTGCTTGCCACGCCAGGGCACACGCCGGCTTGCGTCAGCTACCGCGTCGGCGATGCAGTCTTTGTCGGCGATACGCTCTTCATGCCCGATTACGGTACCGCGCGTGCCGACTTTCCGGGCGGGGACGCGCGCCAGCTCTACCGATCGATTCGACGCGTTCTTGCGCTTCCGCGCGAGACGCGCTTGTTCCTGTGTCACGACTATAAGGTGCCGGATCGCGACTGCTTTGTGTGGGAAACGACCGTCGGCGACCAACTTGCCGGCAACGTCCACATCCACGCCGGTGTGGGCGAAGAGGAATATGTCGCGATGCGCCACGCACGGGATGCGACACTGGATGCGCCGAAGCTCCTCTATCCGTCGATCCAGGTAAATATCCGCGCCGGGCGCTTGCCGCCGCCGGACGAGAGGGGGCGCCGCTACCTCAAGCTGCCACTGAGCGTTCCCGAAGCCTAATTTCCGAGCGCGGTGATCTGGGCGTCGCGGCGGTAAGGATCGTCGCTGAAGGCCAGTTGTCCGTTCTTCACCTGCGCCGTGAGGTACGTGAGGTAGATCGGCGTCGGGGTGGGCAGAAGCACGTTCTGCTCGGGCTCGCGGGACGCGGCTTCGGGCTCGCGGCCGAGCAGCCAACGCCCAAGGCGCTCGGCATCCTCGAGCCTGATACAGCCGTGGCTGAGGTTGCGGTCCTCCTGAGCGAACAACGACTTGGTCGGAGTGTCGTGCAGATAGATGTCATTCGCGTTCGGGAACGGGATCTTCAGCCGACCCATCGAATTGACCGGGCCAGGCAGCTGCCGCACGCGGACCATTTCGCGTCCCTCCGCCACCGCCCGCCAATCGACCTTCGCGGGGTCGAGCAGCGTGTTATCGCTCGGGTCCGCCGCCATCACCTGGTAGCCGCGGGTCTTCAGATAGCTGACGCCGTTCTCGAGCACGTTTTTAGCGATCAGGCTGCGCACCATGTCGCCAGATACGTGCCAATAGGGGTTGAGCGTCGTGTAATAGATGGTGCTGGCGAGCATCGGAGTTTGGGTCGAAGGATCCGCCTTGCCGACAATCACCTTCATCGAGTCCACGATTCGGCCGTCGTCTATCATGTAGAGGCGGGCACCCGCGGTATCGACGATGATGTAGCGCTTCTGGAACGGCATGTCCCGGGCGCGGTCGAGGCTGGTGAGCACCCGCGGATCGAGCGTTCCGCCGTTCGCCTGCATCTGAGTCCAGGCGGCTTCGCGCAGCTCGGCGTAAATCGGATTTACGTTCGAAACCTCACGCAGATAGGACGGGAGGGACGATGCCCCAGCTGCGCGCTGAAGGATTTGAAGAGGCGTGGAACGCCGCGGCTGAACCCAGGAATCCGCGTAGGTCATGCCCGCCGGGGGGGTCTGAAGGGCCTGAACATACATCACCCAAGCGGTCGACAGCAGGCGGTCTGCCTGCCCGAGCGCCGCCGCATCTCCGGTGCTTGCCCGCCCCATGAGCGACTGTGCCTGCAGCGCGAGGGCTGGGCCGCTGGCGAGGCCGTCCAGCGGCGCGCGCTGGAGGATGCCCATCAGCTCGTTAGCAGCCGAGCTGTTGGCGCCGCCGCGGAGCCAGAGCGGAGCGCCGCCACGCGAGGCGTAGAATGCGTCGACAGCCTGTTCGATCGATCCATTCCACGGCGCGGCCGCAGGGACTTCGGGGGTCGCGGCGGCGATCGCGGGCGCGGAAAGGAAGGTCAGCACCGCGCAGGCGCCAGCCAGCATGGCCGTCTTCATGGTTAAGACCTTTGGGTTGTCTTTTTTCGCGCCCACGACGCCGCAATGACGGCGGGGTTCGAAAATAGAGTTGAAAGACAGGGTTAAGGCCATTGGTCGCTTCCCCATCTCAAGCGCCAATGTAGACCGGCGTACCGACGCCGGTGACCGTGTAGAGCTTCTTGGCGAAGGCCACCGGAAGCCGGATGCACCCGTGCGAAGCTGGGTATCCCGGGTTGAACCCGCCGTGGAGCGCGATGCCGTATTGGTCGATGCGCTGCATCCACGGCATCGGCGCATTGTCGTACTTCTTCGATCGGTAGAATGGCCGCTTGTCGAGGACCGAGAAGATCCCCGTCGGAGTGGGTTTCTCGTCCTTTCCGGTCGAAATCGTCGACACCGCGACGAGGGTGTCGCCGCGATAGAGAAAGGCGAGCTGATCGGTGAGGCTGACCACGACCCGTTCCGGTCCCGCGCTGTCGGGGACGTCGCGCCAGAGATACTGGCCCGGCTTCAGCCTCTTGAAGCCGAACGCCTGGAACATATCGAAGGCGGCGTGCGAAGCGGCTTCGCTCGCCTCCATCTTCGCCTCGAAGGTTTCCAGCGCAAATGCTGGAGTTGGAAGGGCGGAAGTCGCAAGTACGCACGATCCCGCCAGCGCAAGCGCAGTGGCCAGACGCTTCATGTTTTACACCTAACTTTACTCTTGACTCTTGCGACGGAAATGCTTCGGCTCCGAGTCGGGTTCCTCAAACTGTCGTTAAGTTGTCCCGCGAGCCTATTTCATCTGCACCGATTGGGAGTAACGACGCCGCATGCGAATGCGCAGAACGGCAATAGGTTTCGCGTCGTTGGCAGGGGCAGGTGCAGCGGCTGTCAGGCTAATGCGCCGCCGATCGGCGCCGACGGACTTCACTGCAGTTCCTGTGCCGTCGGGTGACGCAAGTCCGGGTGTCGACGAAGCGAGCATGGAGTCTTTTCCCGCGAGCGACCCGCCGAGCTGGACTCTCGGCACAGAAGCGAGATCCTGAACGGCTCTTGAGGCCCACACGCAGCTTAGAGCGCCGCACCCGCAACCGCCTCAATGGAGGCCGAGCGCGTTGCGAAAAGCGGGGTCGAGCAGGTCCTGCTCCTCGGCGTGTTTCTTGATGTAGGCGGCGAAGAACGGACAGATTGGGATCACCTTGAGCCCTCGCTCGCGTGCGGAAGCGAGCGCCAAACGGATTAGTGCGGAACCGATACCCTCGCCTTCGTGCGCGGGCGGAACTTCGGTGTGGGTGAACATGATCTTGCCGGCCGGCAAAGTATATTCCGCGACCGCCACTGAACCATCGCCAAGGTCCGCCTCGAAGCGGTGCCGTTCGGGATTGTCGCGGATCACCAGGTGCGGGCGCGGGGCGGCCATAAGCGGCGCTTAGCCACAGCCGTTGGACCTTGCCAGCCGCAGCGGGCGTTCGGCTGCGAAACTGGGAGGAAGTCATGGCCGATCGCGAACAAATGATCGAGCACGAGAAGCAGGTCTCGCCGTTATCGAACCGCGAGATCGGCGAGGCGGACGACCGCTCGAGTCCAAGCGCGAAGGTCGTCCACGAAGCGATCCGCCTCGAGGGCACCGAGGAGCTCGAACGGCCGACAAGCTCAATCGGCTGGTCTGGTCTTGCCGCCGGATTGACGATGGGCTGTTCGATGATCGCGCAGGGCATATTGCTCTCGGCGCTGCCGGCGTCTCCGTGGGCCGAGCTGATCGCGAGCTTTGGCTACAGCACCGGCTTCCTGTTCGTGACGATGGGCCGCCAGCAGCTGTTCACCGAGACGACTCTGACGGTCGTACTGCCGGTGCTGCACAAGACGCACGGCGTCAGCGATGTCGCGCGTTACTGGGCCGTTGTTTTCGCCGCCAACATCGTCGGGACCCTGCTGTTCGCGGCGGCGGCGACGATCCCGCAGCTGTTCCGCCCGGAATGGGTGCATGCGTTCACGGACCTTGGCGTCAAAGCGGTGGAACCGGGCTTCCTTGGCGTGCTGATCAAGGGCGTTTTCGCCGGCTGGCTGATCGCGCTGATGGTTTGGCTTCTGCCCGCCGCATCTTCAGCGCGGTTCCTGGTGATCATTGCCGTGACCTGGCTGATCGGGGTGGCGAAGTTCAGCCACGTGATTGCCGGCTCGGTGGAAACGGCGTTCGCCGCAATGCAGGGCGCCATCTCGTGGGGCGATTATCTCGTCCGCTTCCTCGTCCCGGCGTTGATCGGCAATTCAATCGGCGGCGTCGTGTTCGTCGCCATGCTCAATCACGCGCAGGTGAAGGCGGAGATTTAGCGCACTGTCGTGCGCACCTGAGTCATCAGTTGCAGCGGCCGCCCTTCGTTGTCGTGGAACGCGGCCATCCACTCCTCGGTCCCGTCTTCGTGGCGATGGATCAGGTGAGGGGCATTGATGAATGTCACACCGCGGCCCTCGAGCTCGGCCTTGCTGGCGTGAATATCCGGCACGCGGAGGTAGAGGATCGATTCCGAGATGAGGTCACCTTCTTCTTCGGTGAGCATCAACCGGACCCCGCCGACATCGAAGAATGCGAGGTTGCCGAAGCTGTACAGCTCAGGAAGGCCGAGCACGTCGCGGTACCAGGCACGCGATTCCTCGAATCGCTTTGTCGTTCGTGCCACCTGGCCAAGCATCATGTAGCCGCCGCTGGTCGCCTGAGCCGCCATGTTTGAACTCCTTGCGTGATGAAGGGCGGTGCCTTTGGCGACACCATCCCAGCGGCGAAGCTCGTTGCGACTGGAAAAGCCGAGCTTCGAGAGCGCGTTGCTGATGTGGAACTTCACGGCGTCGGGGCTCACGCCCATCCGCTCGGCGATGTGCCGATTGGTCATGCCATGCCGCACCTGCTCCGCGACCTTCCATTCGGCAGGGGTCAGCACATCGTCGTGCCGCGGTCTGCCGGGTCCATTGCTCGCCATGCCGTGAATAGTAGCGGCAGACGGCCCGAATTTCCCTACCCGCGCCGCATCTGGATCGTTTGACCCGCTTATGCATTTGTGAGATAATATATCATCAAAAAGTGGAGGCCGTTATGAGCATCCAGGCACCGGTAAGTGAGCCAATCCCGATCATGGAGATGAACACCACGCCGCTGATCGACGTGCTGCTCGTGCTCCTGGTGATGTTGATCATCACCATCCCAATTCAGAGTCATGCGGTGAAGCTCGACCTCCCGGGGCGGCCGCCGGCGCCGATGCCACAGCCGATCAGCAACACGCTTGAAATCACGCGGGCCGGGACCCTGTTGTGGGACGGGCAGCCGATCACGCGCGATGGCCTCAAATACGACCTGCAACTCACGCAACAGATGCCGCGCATCCCGGAATTGCATCTCCGCCCAGACCCGCTGGCGCGTTACGAAGTGGTCGACGAGGTACTCGCGATTATCAAAGCGCGAGCAGGTTAAGAAAGTGGGCTTCGTCGGCAATGAGGCGTACGCCCACTGGTAAGGAGCCGCTCGGCACTGGCGCTTGGCCGAGCGCCATGCCATTTGCCTCTCAATGACCGACCAGCGCCGTTTCGCCGTTGTGATCCTTGCCGCGGGGCAGGGGACCCGCATGCGCTCCGATACCCACAAGGTCCTCCATCCGATCGCCAGCCGACCCTTGCTTTTGCACTTGTTGGAGACCGTGGATGCGTCGGGTGCGGACAAGCGCGTCGTCGTCGCCGGCAAAGGCCGCGACCAGGTTGAGCAGGCGCTTAGTGGCCGCAATGTCGTCGTAGCCCATCAGGCGGAGCAGCTCGGCACCGCCCACGCGGTCCAGCAGGCGGAGAGCGCCCTCGCTGGAGACGAAGGGCCGGTGCTGATCCTCTATGGTGACACGCCGTTCGTGGAGGCGGAGACGCTTCGGCGGATGCTCGACCGGCTCGACGGCGAGAGCGGCCCGGGCGTGGTGGTGCTCGCTTCGTGCCCGCCCGATCCGCTGAAATATGGGCGCATCATCCTCGGCGAAGGCGACCGCATAGCAAAGATGGTCGAATATAAGGACGCGACCGAGGGGGAGCGCGCGGTGCGCCTCTGCAACTCGGGCATGATGGCGGTGAGTTCGAGCGACCTGTTCCGCTGGCTCGGCAAAGTCGGCAACGACAATGCCGCCAAGGAATTTTACCTGCCCGACATCGTCAATATCGCCGCCGCTGAGGGGCGCGAGGCAGTGGTGATCGAGGGCGACCCGTATGAGACTGCGGGCGTCAACAGCCGGGCGGAGCTCGCGCATCTCGAGCTCGAATGGCAGCGCCGCAGGCGCGAGCAGGTGCTGCACGAGGGTGCGACCCTGATCGATCCTGAAAGCGTGTGGTTCGCTTACGATACGAAGTTAGGGCGCGACGTGACGGTCGAACCGCATGTCGTGTTTGGGCCGGGTGTGGAGATCGCCGATGGAGCCACGATCCACGCCTTCAGCCATATCGAAGGTGCGATCATCGGCGCGAAGGCGAGCATCGGCCCATTTGCCCGAATCCGGCCCGGGACGCGCCTTGCGGAGCGCACGAAGGTCGGCAATTTCGTCGAGCTGAAAAAGGCAGAGGTCGGCGAAGGCGCCAAGGTCAATCACCTCAGCTACGTCGGCGATACTTCCGTTGGCCCGAAGGCGAACATCGGCGCCGGCACCATCACCTGCAATTACGACGGTTTCGGCAAATACCGCACCGTGATCGGCGCCGGAGCGTTCATCGGCTCGAACACCGCGCTGGTCGCGCCGGTCACGATCGGCGACGGCGCCATCGTCGGCGCCGGATCGGTGATCACGCGCGATGTCGAGCCCGACAGCCTCGCGGTCGAGCGCAGCGAGCAGAAAGGCATTGCCGGCTGGGCCCGCCGCTTCCGAGAGCGGATGACGAGAAAGGCCGCGGAGTAAGCGTATGTGCGGAATTGTTGGGATTGTCGGGACTTCGGATGTTGCGCTGCGGCTGTTCGACGGACTCAAGCGCCTCGAATATCGTGGTTATGATTCTGCGGGCATCTGCACGATCGATGACGGCCGGCTCGTCCGCCGCCGGGCCGAGGGAAAGCTCGATAACCTTGCGCGCGAGTTGGCGGCGGATCCGCTGCACGGCGCCGTTGGGATCGCACACACCCGCTGGGCGACGCACGGTGCGCCGACGGTCGGCAATGCCCACCCCCACATCGTCGGCTCGGTTGCGCTGGTGCACAACGGCATCATCGAGAATTTCAAGCCGCTGCGCGATGAGCTGATCGGCGAAGGACGCAAGTTCGAGAGCGAGACCGATACCGAGGTCGTCGGGCATCTGGTTGCTCGTGAGATCGAGCGCGGCGCGTCACCAGAGGATGCGGTTGCTGCGGTCCTACCGCGGCTCACCGGGGCCTTCGCAATCGCGTTCCTGTTCCGCGATCACCCGGATGTGATCATCGGGGCGCGCATGGGTGCGCCGCTGACGGTCGGTTATGGCAACGGCGAAAATTATCTCGGCTCCGACGCGCTCGCCGTCGCGCCATGGACCCAGCGGATCGCCTATCTCGACGAGGGCGACTGGGCGGTGGTCCGTCGCGAAAGCATCCACATCTTCGACCGGGACAATCAGCCGGTCGAGCGCGAGATCGTCGAATCCGGGGCATCCTCGGCTCCGGTGGAGAAGGGCAATTACGCCCACTACATGCAAAAGGAGATTTTCGAGCAGCCCATCGTGGTTGCCCAAACTCTCCAGACCTATGTCCGCCCCTTCGAAGGCGAGGTTGCTCTGCCCGTCGCCGACGCGGACCTCGAGTCCGTCAACCGACTGACGATTGTCGCCTGCGGAACCAGTTATTACGCTGGCCTCGTCGCGAAATATTGGGTCGAGCAGTTCGCGCGGGTGCCCGTCGACATCGATGTCGCGAGCGAGTTCCGCTATCGCGAGCCGGTGCTCGAGCCCGGTGGGCTGGCGTTGTTCATCAGCCAGTCGGGCGAGACGGCCGATACGCTCGCGGCGCTGCGCCATGCTCGCGCGCAGAAGCAGCGCATCGCCGTGGTGGTGAACGTGCCGACCAGCTCGATGGCGCGGGAAGCGGACCTGCTGCTTCCGACGCACGCGGGCCCAGAGATCGGTGTCGCATCGACCAAGGCTTTCACCTGCCAACTCGCGGTGCTTGCAGCGCTCGCGGCAAATCTCGCCCGTGCCAAAGGCCGCCTCAACCGCGACGAGGAGAAGGCGATCGTCGCGCATCTGCAGGAGGCGCCCGCAGCACTCAATCAAGCGCTCGGTCACGACGACGACATCGCCGCAATGGCCCATCTGATCGTCCCCGCGCGCGACGTGCTCTATCTCGGCCGCGGGCCCGACTATCCGATGGCGCTCGAGGGCGCGCTGAAGCTCAAGGAAATCAGCTACATCCACGCCGAAGGTTATGCGGCGGGCGAGATGAAGCACGGACCCATCGCGCTGATCGATGACAATGTGCCGGTGATCGTGATCGCGCCTTCGGGGCCGCTGTTTGAGAAGACCGTCAGCAACATGCAGGAGGTCCGCGCGCGCGGCGGCAGGATCGTGCTGATCAGCGACGCGCATGGCATCGCCGAGGCGGGCGAGGGCTGCATGGCGACGATCGAAATGCCCGAGGTGCATCCGCTGATCGCGCCGCTCGTGTACGCCGTGCCGGTGCAGCTGCTCGCGTACCATACGGCAGTGCTCAAAGGCACCGACGTCGACCAGCCGCGCAACCTGGCGAAGAGCGTGACGGTGGAATGAAGCATATCGGCATTCTCGCGCACAGCGCAGAGGGGGCGACGCTTTGTTACCGAACGATGTGGATGGAAGGCGTGCGGCGGCTTGGGGCGCACCGGCATCCCGAGATCACGCTGACCGGCGTGGCAATGGCCGACGCGCTGGAGGACTGGGAACGCGGCGATCTCGCCGCTCTCCGCAGCTTCTTTACGCGGGATATGGAGAAGCTCGCCGCGGCGGGCGCCGATTTCTTCGTCTGTCCGGACAATACCGCCCATATCGCGCTGGAGGCCGACGGCGAGCCGTTCCCGATTCCCTGCCTGCACATCGGCGAGGTTGTCACCCACCAGGCGCAGCGGGATGGCCGCCGCAAGGTTGGAATATTGGGCACGAAGTGGACCATGACGGGGCCGGTCTATCCGGGTGCGCTGGGGCGGCGGGGAATCGCCTGGGCGATCCCCGATCAAGCCAACCGCAAAAAGGTCGATGACATCATCTTCGGCGAGCTCTGCCTCGGCGTGTTCACCGACGAATCGCGTGATGCGTACGTCCGCATTATTCATACACTTGCTGGGCAGGGCTGCGACGCTGTCGCGCTTGTCTGCACGGAAATTCCGCTGCTGATCACGCAAGATGTGTCGCCGCTGCCGATCCTGGATTCGACGCGGCTGCTGGCCCGAGCCGCAGTCGAGGTCGCAGTCGGTCAACGGACGATGCCGCACTGGCACGGTGGGCCTGTTGCGGAGGACGTGGCCGCCGAATGATCGACCTGGCGATCGTCGGCGCTGGGGCGGCAGGAATCGCCGCGGCACGAGAGGCGCGGGATCGTGGACTAAAATGTATCATCCTCGAAGCATCGGAGCGGATTGGAGGGCGGGCCTGCACGATCGAGTGGCAGGGACACGCGCTCGACCTAGGCGCGACCTGGCTACACTCAGCGAGCCGTAATCCGCTCGGGGCACTCGCCGAGCAGATCGGCTTCGATATCGACCGAACGCCGGTCCCGTGGCGCAAGCAATTCCAGGACCTTGGCTTCTCGCAAGACGAGCAGGCGCAGTCCTGGGAAGCGATGGAGGCGTTCACGGACCGACTCCGGAGCGCCCCGCCGCCGAGCGACCGCGCGAGCGACGCGCTCGAACCCGGCTATGAATGGAACGGCTTTCTTGAATCGCTGAACGGCTATCTCAATGGGACCAGCCTGGCGAGAACGTCTGCGGCCGACTTCACGGCGTATTGGGATTCGTCGGAGAACAGCAACTGGCGGCTGCCAAAGGGTTATGGCGCGTTGCTGACGGCCCTCGCGCAAGGACTGGACGTGCGCACCGGCTGCGCGGTGCGGCAGGTGGATTGGTCGGCGGCGGGCGTGCACCTGAGCTCGGACCAAGGCGTGATCGAGGCGAAGCATGCGATTATTGCCGTGCCCACGAACGCGCTCGCGTCTGGCGCAATCATCTTTGCTCCGGGATTCGACGGCCGCCTCCACGCAGCGGCACAGCTGCCGTTAGGTCACGTCGAAAAGCTGTTCCTCACGTTGGAGGACCCGCAGAGCGCGCCGCAGAACGCGCACCTGATCGGCAATCCGCGTTCGTCCGAAACAGGCAGTTACATGCTGCGCCCGCTCGGCATGCCAATAGTCGAGGGGTTTTTCGGCGGGGACTGGCTCGATGGCTTGGACGCCGACGATCTCACGGCGAAGACCCGTGAGGAGCTCGCGCATCTCCTGGGCGCGGACTTCGCGCGGAGCCTGGGTACAGCAGCCTGTTCCGACTGGCAGCGACATGCTTTCATTTGCGGGTCCTACAGTTTCGCCCGGCCGGGGCAGCACGGTGCGCGCGCCACGCTCGCGGCCCCGCTGGATGGACCCATCGCGTTTGCCGGTGAGGCTTGCTCGGACGCCGACTTCGCGACCGTCCACGGCGCGTGGCAAAGCGGGCAGGCGGCGGTCGCCCAGCTGTTCGGAGACGTGGCCTAGTTGCCACAGCTGCCGTTTAACAGCCGTTCTAAACGCAAAATTCATGGAAATGTCAGATGCTTGGTATAGTCTTCTGACGGGGCGGGGAGTTCGATCATGCGTTCTTCGCAGGCACTGCGGCGCGAGAGTCCGGCCAGGGTCGATGCCGATCTCGCGCATTATTGGCGCGAGGGTTATGCCGTCGTTCGCGGCTTCTTCAGCAGCGCCGAAGTCGATGAAATCGCCGGAGCGCTGGACCAACTCTACGTCGAAGGCGCGGCGCACGGACGGTGCTTCCGCCACGGCAATCTCTTCTACAATGTCGCGCGTGAGGGGGAGGGCAGCGAGCCGCTGGTGCGGATGGTCCAATGGCCGTCCTATCACCAGCCGGTGCTGAACAGCGTGCGGCTGGACACGCGCTTCGTTGATCTGCTCGAGCCGTTGATCGGTCGCAATCTCAAGCAAATCATCAATCAGGTTCACTGGAAGGCGCCGGGCTCGCTCGGCGATTTCGCCTGGCACCAGGACAGCCGCTTCCGCCGACCGCCGGAAGCCTACCGCAATCTCGCTACCTCCTACGTTCAAACGGGACTGGCGATCGATCCGCATACGGTGGAATCGGGCTGCATGCGTTTCATTCCCCGCAGCCATTTGCGCGGCGACCTCGGCATGAACTGTTCGAAGAAGGCGCTGGGCAGCGCGATGACGGACGACGCTTTGGGCGAGGTTGGCCTCTCGGCGTCCGACGCCATCGACCTGCTGCTCGAACCGGGTGATCTGGCGCTGTGGAGCTCGTATCTGGTGCACGGCTCCGGCAAGAACACATCAAATCACAAGCGCCGGCTGTACATCAACGGCTATGTTCGCGCCGAGGATTGCG
>C688J35102_120989815_pt1 | contig 14011 bp, 18 predicted proteins | sample HopSoiMetagenom2_FD_35102 | JGI IMG/M metagenome (IMG submission 35102)
CGTAAGGGCTGCATCGGAGATCAGCGCTTGCAGGAGCTGCTGGACGCGATCGACGGACGAGGGACGCACGCCGATCCGATGCACGACGCCGGTCGCCGAGCCTTCGGTCTCCACAACCAGTAGCGGGACGTACTGATCAGTGCCCAGCTGACGCAGAAGTCCGACAGCCTGCTCGGCCTCCAGAGCCGTCGGCCAATGGACTTGCCGCCATGCAAGTCGCTGAGCCGCGGTGGGTTGAAGAAGACTAAGCCGCACGGGGCTTGTCCTCCTTCACATGCTTCTCATGCGCGGCCTGCGCGTCAGCTTCGGCCTGCGCCTGAGCGAGTGCCAAAGCGATCAGCGCCCTGCTCAGCTTCTTGAGATCAACTCGCTCACGAGGTGCGGCGCGTGCGCGAATATCGTCACCGCCGACTTGCTTCCTATCTCGCATCTATCCCCCCTTTCCAGTCTGAACGCGTCCTGCATTTACGCAGGTAATAGACTGATTCCAGTAAAACCTGCACAAATGCAGGCGGTCAATAATTTGGTCACATTCCACAACAGCGACTGGAACTAGAACTCATCTATTACTTGGCCGGAAAAGGACAACGGCGCTCGGAAAAGGCGCAGCGTGTCTTGCGTCACCAAAACGCAAGCGTCCACGGACGAACCGGATCTCTTCGGCCTTCGCCGCGTAGTCGTGCCACCAGCCGGTGTCAGTCCGCGCCGGAACGAGACATACGACGAGCGCCCCCGATGATGCCGCCGCATAAGCCTTCGCCAGCCACGCGCCGATCTGGCGCCCGTAGGGCGGGTTCATCCAGCACCGGTCGGAGCCCCACGACTGCTTCAGCCCGTCGTCAGCGCGCGTAAAAAAGCGCTTGCACTTGGCGTTCGTGTCCGTAGCGCAGACATCGAGCGTGAATCGGAACTCCGCGTTCAACGCGTCGAAGAACGTCTGTGGCGTCGACCACTCGTCGGACGCGCTGCTGAAGTGGACGGCATGGCGGTGTGGCTGCCGTCGCGCGCGGGATTGGTCGGCTACCGTCGCCACAGCTACCAGCGCCCCCGGTGCCAGCGGACGAGACGGATCACCGTGAACACCACGAGCCCAGCGGCCAGGTACGGCCAGACGGGCATCAACAGCCAAAAGATCAGCCGGATGCCCGCGGCGACCATCACGACCACCGCGAGCATCCGGAGAAATGGGTTCTCGTCGAGTTTCAGAGGTACTCCTCGACTCGAGCCCGGTTGAACTGGTTGAGCGCCTCATGCATCTCGCTCTCGATCCGGTCCAGCCGGCGACTCACATCCCGCATCTCGCGCTGAAGGCGCATCAGCTCCGCCAGAAACGCGACCGCTTCAGCACGGGGACGTGGTTCTGCGTCGACATAGGCGCGGGACTGCACCTATCGCCCGCGGACGGGTCGATCCGCCCGCGCCTCCTCAAGCATCGACTGGAAGCTGTCTCGCGCGATGTTGTGCAGCCGGCGCTCGGCCGCGCGGACCTCCCAGTCGATGCGTGCCTGCTCGAACTCGGCCTCGTCGTACTGGAACGCGACGAGAGCGAGAACCGCGAGCAGCGCTAGAAGCGCTGTCACGGCAAGGGCGACGATCAGGAACCAGGTCATTACTTAACCCGCCTGACCGTCTCGCTCACGACGTCGGCCATCGCCAGCGCGGAGAGGTCGCCGATGCCTTGAAGCCGAGGAGTCGCCGACGGCACGAGCGCCGACAGCTGAACCTCGAGCTGGCTGAGCATGGTGACTTCGTGCATCGCCCGCTTGCCGACGTAGCCGATTGCCGCGACGCGTTCGGCTTGAAGATCAGCCTGCGCGGCGATCCGAGCGATGCCCAGGCGACTCTGACCCTCGATCCGCGAGAGCTCGCGACCCACCTGCCGCGACTCGCGCTTGGCGAGCCCGCCTCCGTACGGCAACATTTCAGACATTCGGCTCTCCTTCCGTGTTGATGAACCAGTGCGGGACGTCGACACTTCCATCTACCTTCGCCAGCTCGTACAGCCAGTGTGCGCAGTCCAACTCCGCGCCCAACGTGACTGACGAAGGCTCGACCGGCGTCTGTCGGCCGATGGTTGAAGCGACTACGATCTCAGGGTGCTGACGACACTTGGCACACTGAATGGACATCCAGCTCCTTTCGACGGGACCATTGCCTCCGTTGTTTGTTCACGCCGCCCTCGACCCAATGGAGGATTGCTGCGCACGCGAGTGTCGGCAATATCCAGCAAAGTTTTATTTTCCTACCTGCAACCGTCACGCATTTCGCAGCGTGACAGTGACACTGAGCCACCGTGTGACAGTCACACGGCCGCGGGACCGCGACTTCCGATCTCTGACCTGAGCAGATAGATGGTCAAATTCTCACAGCGTGATCTCATGGCCTTCGCGAGGCTTTTGAAGCAGCTACGTGGTGATAAGTCGCAGGAGGAGTTCGCCGCGAAACTGGGCGTTTCTCGCGGAGTTATCTCCAACCCCGAAACTGGAAAGCGTCCTCCGAGTGAGAGTCTGTATCAGATCCTTCTTTCAAACTTTCCCAACCAGCGCCATCGGATTCTCAAGACCTACGCACCGATCGCTGCAGCAAGACGGTCCAGTAAACGCCCACGCGCTGTCGCACTCCCGGCGGCACTCGGTCGCGAGATTGAGAGCCTCGTCCGGCGCGGTCGAGAGTGGGAGACCCAACAAACGATCGAGCGCGCGCTTGAGGAGACATCTGATGTGGCACAACGGATTGCTCTCTTGGAGCGGCTTGGTGACCTTCTCTGGACGAGCTCAAGTAGAAGCCGAAGTACTGCGGCACTCGACCGGTATGAGCAGGCTCTTGAAGCTGCAGAGGCGGCCGGATATGAGGACCATGCTGTGCGATTGGCGGACATACTTGCCGAAGCCCTTCTCGCGGGATGGGACTATGACCGTGCGCTAACGCTTGTCGCTGACCGCCTCACCCCAGATCGCGGCTCGGGCACTCTCTGGCTTCGGCATGGCATCGTTCGGTGGCACCAGGGTGCTTTGGCCGACGCCTATGCTTCGATGACGGCTGCACTGACCTACGGTGTACCTCGGCCGTCGGTGCTCCTTTACCGCGGACAAGTACTGACTGATTGGAATCGGTTCGAAGAAGCGATTTTGGAGCTCGATGAGGCGATTCCGCAAGCTCCTGAGCCGTTCTCTGAAGCATCCGCGCGCAGCGCTCGCGCCTACGCGCTGACCTCGCTAGGAGACTTCCGCAAGGCCAGCGTTGATCTTGAAACTGCGACCAAACTCAGCCCAAACAATGGGTTGTCGTACTACTTTCAAGGTCTGTGCTATCGCTACCACGGACTACATGAGGGAGCGATCTACTTTCTCGCTCAGGTTGTCAGCTCTCCCCACGCTGTACGATCTCTCAGTCAAACGAGGGTCGACGCGGCCTACGCGATCCTCGCAGACTACGGCGTGGTGCGGACCGAACATGGTCAAACCCTGATCGAAGTTACTCACGGTTTCGAACGACTACCAGGATCGAACCTGAATGCACCAGAGAAATAGAGTGTGACTCTCGTGTTATAGAGCTATAATCGCCACGCTTATGGTTGCGTTTGCGAAGAGGGCAGCGCATCATATTTAACATATGGAATGCGATACGGGCTCGGAGAGCGAACCGTCGTTAAGCACTGCACGGTTCATTGAAGTATATCGGTGGATTGTCAGTAATTTGCCGGACGATATATGTGCACGGTTCGACCGTTTCATAGATGAAGAGCTTGCCGCTGAGTATCCAAGTCAGGTCGTCGAGGTCTACGACGCGCTGGCGCGTGATGAGGATTCCAACCTACGAGTCCAGGCCGCCATTGGGATTCACAACGTAGTGAAGCTCGCGCCCGAGGAGGGATTACGCCTTGCTCAGCAACTGCTCGACGACGAAGACGCTGCGGTTGCGGCACAGGCTCGCGAAACGCTGCGCGACCTGCCCCATCTCTTGAGCGGCTCTCCTGAAGAGCAATAGTCTCCGGCACGGCCGGTAGCCCGGCGAGAATCTGGGCTCAGAAGGCCAAGAGCGATACAATGATTACAAAGCATATGTATGGAACTTGAAAGAGCGACACGAAGACAGCGGATTGATCCTCGCCTAGCGGCGGCCGGGTGGCACGTCGTGCCGTTCGGATCAGCCACTAGTACTACCGGCGGTGCCCTCGCGGTGGAGGAGTTCGAAACGGAGAACGGGCCGGCGGACTACGCCCTCTTCGATGGCGGCAGGTGCCTCGGAGTCGCGGAGGCGAAGAAGCTGACCCTTGGTCCTCAGGGCGTGCTGGTTCAAGCGGAGCGGTACTCGAAGGCGATAGATCAAACCCCGCGCTATCAGGGCGAGTTCGGCGCGCCCTTCCTCTACGCGACAAACGGCGAGGTGCTCTGGTTTCACGACGTCCGGCATCCGCTCAACCGTTCACGACAGGTCTCAAGCTTCCATACCCCGGTCGCACTGAACGAGATGCTCACTCGAGACTTTGACGCGGAGCTCGCTCGCCTGAGCGAGATTCCGATGAACGATTACATCCGGCCGTATCAGCGTGAGGCGAACGAGGCCGTCGAACAGGCGATCCGCGATCGCAAACGGAAGATGCTGGTGACGATGGCGACCGGAACCGGCAAGACGCTCATGACCGTTCACGAGGTCTACCGCCTGATGAAGTCCGGCATCGCACGACGTGTTCTCTTCCTCGTCGACCGGCGTTCTCTCGCAGCACAGACCGTCCGCGCCTTCGCGTCGTTTGAGGCTGAGCCAGGGCTGAAGTTCGACAAGCTCTACGAGGTCTACAGCCAGCGCTTCCAGCGCGGTGACTTCGACGACGAGAAGGGCTTCGATCCGAAAGTCCTACCGCGCGACTACCTAGAAAAGCCGAAGCTTGGTCAGGCTTTCGTCTACGTCTCGACGATCCAGCGGATGACCATCAACTTATTCGGTCGCGACGCCGTCTTCGGCGTCGGGGACGAGCCGATCGACGAAGACGCCGACAAGATCGACATTCCGATCCATGCCTTTGATCTGATCGTGGCGGATGAGTGCCACCGCGGCTACTCCTCCAAGGAACTGTCGGTCTGGCGTAACACTCTCGACCACTTCGACGCGGTCAAGATTGGCCTGACGGCGACGCCGGCTGCGCACACGACCGCGTACTTCGAGAACATCGTTTACCGGTATGAGTACGAGCGGGCGGTCCGCGAGGGCTACCTCGTCGACTACGACGTCGTGAGCATCAAGTCGAACGTCCGCATGAACGGCGTCTTCCTTGAGGAAGGCGAGCAAGTCGAGGCGGTCGACCCGATGAGCGGCGTTAAGCAACTGGACCTCATCGAGGACGAACGCGCATTTGACACCTCGAAGATCGAGCGCGAGATAACGGCGCCCGACTCGAACCGTCGGATCCTGGAAGAGGTCAAGAAGCACGCCGAGGCCCATCAAGAGGAGACGGGCCGCTTCCCGAAGATCCTGATCTTCGGCGACAACGACCTACCGCACACCTCACACGCCGACCAGCTCGTTGACACTGCTCGGGACATCTTCGGCCAGGGAGACGCCTTCGTCGCCAAGATCACCGGCCGGGTCGATCGACCGCTGCAACGCATCCGCGAGTTCCGCAACCGGCCCAAGCCTGCCATCGTCGTGTCGGTCGACATGCTCACCACCGGCGTCGACATCCCGGACCTCGAGTTCCTTGTCTTCCTGCGCCCGGTCAAGTCGCGCATCCTCTTCGAACAGATGCTCGGCCGTGGGACGCGGAAGGGTGAGAAGTACCCGGACAAGTCCCACTTTGTCGTCTTCGACTGCTTCGACGGCACGCTAATCGCCTACTTCCGCAACAGCACCGCGATCACGGCCGAGCCGCTTGAAGCCGACGGCAAGACGATCACGCAGATCATCGATGAGATCTGGCAGAACCGCGACCGTGACTACAACGTCCGCCGGCTCGTCAAGCGTCTTGAGCGAATCGACAAGCAGATGTCCGGTGACGCCCGCGAGCTCTTCGCCCGGTTCGTCCCTGACGGCGACATTGGTCGGTTCGCAGAAGACCTCCAGGCGATGCTCCGCGAATCGTTCACTGACACCATGAAAATCCTCAAGGACGATGAGTTCCAAAAGCTGCTCGTCGACTACCCGCGACCTCCACGGACGTTCCTTGTCGCGGCGGGCGTCCAGGATGAGGTCTCATCCGAGTGGCTGATTAAGGGAGCCACCGGCCAGGAGTACAAGCCGGCGGACTACCTCACAGCGTTCGAGACGTTCGTCCGCGCCAACGCCGACCACGTCGAAGCGATCGCGATTCTGCTCTCGCGACCTCGAGGCTGGGGATCGCAACCCCTCCGGGAGCTTCGTCAGGCGCTCTTACAAACGCCCGAGCACTTCACCGAGGACAACCTACGTCGCGCTTTTCAGGTCGCGCATCACAAGGCCCTCGTCGACATCATCTCGATGGTCAAGCGGGCCGCGCTCGACACCTCGCCGCTCTACACAGCAGAGGAGCGCGTCGATCAGGCTATCGAGAGCGTGACGGCTGGGCGGCAGCTCTCGGACGAACAGACCAAGTGGATCGACTACATCCGCCAGCACCTCGTCGCCAACCTCTCCATCGACCGCGAGGACTTCGAGAACGTTCCTGTTCTCCTGAACCGCGGCGGCTGGGGACGAGCAAACCGCGTCTTCGATGGCGAACTTGCCGACCTTCTCGAGGAACTTAACCGGGAACTCGTAGCAGCATGAGTGACATCGTCGCCAAGCTCTGGGGGTTCTGCCACACCCTGCGTCACGATGGCATCGACTACGGGGACTACATCGAGCAGATCACGTATCTGCTCTTTATAAAGATGGCGGACGAGCGCGCTATCGATCTCCCCGAAAACACCGACTGGACCCACCTCCGCGAGCAAAGCGGGACAGACCTCACCGACACCTACACCGAAGCGCTACGTCAGCTCGGCCGGCAAGCCGGAATGCTCGGTGACATCTTCAGCGGTGCCCAGTCGCGATTCGCGAACCCCGTCAATCTCAAGAAGCTCATCAGTCTGATCGACGAAACGGAGTGGATTTCACTCGATGTTGATATCAAGGCTGCAGCCTTCGAAGGTCTTCTTGAAAAGGCCGCTGCGGAGGGCAAGAAGGGCGCCGGCCAGTACTTCACCCCGCGCCTTCTCATTCAGTCGATCGTGGGCTGCATGAAGCCCGATCCTCGAGCTAGCCGTGACTTCAAGATCGGCGACCCCGCGTGCGGGACTGGCGGCTTCCTCGTAGTTGCGTACGAGTGGCTCATGCACGAAACGAACGGCGCGCTCGATCGAGACGTTGCCAAACGCATTCGAACGAAGACTTATTACGGTCAGGAGCTTGTGGCGCGGCCTCGTCGCCTCGCGCTGATGAACCTTTATCTCCACCAAGTGGAGCCGCACATTGCCCTCGGTGACTCAATCTATGAGGTTCCCGGTTCCGAGCGGTTCGACGTCGTCCTTACGAACCCACCGTTTGGGACGAGAGGTGCAAACCAGGCACCCGAACGCGACGACTTCGTGGTGTCGACGAGCAATAAACAGCTGAACTTCATCCAACATGTGCTGACGACTCTGAAGCCAGGCGGTCGCGCCGCCGTGGTCGTGCCTGACAACGTCCTGTTCGCTGATCAGGCGGGTGAAGTCTTTCACGTGCTTATGGAAGACTGTGATGTGCATACCGTCCTACGCCTTCCGCGAGGGACATTCCACCCATACTCACCGGGGACCAAGACCAACGTCATCTTCTTCACGAAGGGACGCGCAACGGAGGCGACGTGGATCTACGACGCGCGTGCCAACGTTCCGGCCATCACGAAGAAGAGCCGACCGCTGACGTCAGAGTACTTCGCGGACTTCGAGGCTTGTTACGGAGACAAGCCGGACGGAACAAGCCAGAGGACCGAGGCGGATTCCAGCAACGGACGTTGGCGTAAGTTCGCGATTGAGGAAGTCAAGTCCCGCCATTACAAGCTCGACGCCTTCAAGTGGATTCGTGACGAGGACCTCGATGACAGCGAAGAGCTTTCAGAGCCCGGAGAGCTACTTACGGAAGCGGCGGAAGAGCTACGCCTTGCGTTAGACGACCTCGCGGATATGCAGCTCCTGCTGGAGGAAGGTGCGGGAAGTCAGGGGTGAACGACGCTGGCTGGGTTGAGACTTCGCTCGCCGAGCTAATCGAACCCCTCCAGAGTGGGTCACGGCCAAGAGGAGGTGTTCGGGGCGTCGCAAGTGGTGTGCCGAGCGTCGGCGGAGAGCATCTCACTGCCAGAGGCCGGTTCGACTTCAGGAACGTGAAGTACGTACCCCCGGCCTTCTTTGAGTCAATGAAGCGTGGGCGGATCGAGCGCGGCGACGTGCTTATCGTGAAAGACGGAGCGACCACCGGAAAGGTCGCCCTCGTCCGCGACGATTTCCCGTTCGACCAGGCCGTCGTCAACGAGCACGTCTTCATTTGTAGACCACGAGATGGCGTCGAGCCCGGATACCTCTTTTGGTTCCTATACTCCAACGAAGGTCAGAAGCGTGTCCTTGAGCACTTCCAGGGTTCTGCACAAGGCGGAATCAATCAAGGCTTCGCTTCGGGGACAAGCGTGCCCGTGGCGCCGCCGGAGCTTCAGCGAGCACTCGCTGTCTTGCTTGACGGCGTCGACCAGTGCGCGCTTCGCGCCTCGGCCCGCCTGACTGCAGCGCGCCGCGCGGTGGAGCGCTTCCGTCAAGCCGTGGTAGTTGCAGGCTGCTCAGGTCGGCTAACAGAGGATTGGCGCGCGGCGCGAGACATTGGCCCGGATGACGGATTGCCGGCAGGGTGGAGTGAAGCCACCGTCGCATCTCTCGCCGCTGGCGTACCTCGCGCTATTCAAAGTGGACCGTTCGGCAGCAATCTCAAGCACTCCGAGTTCCAGGAGACCGGGAAGCTCGTCATAGGAATCGACAACGTCAGAGACGGCTACTTCGTGGCCGGGAGTCAGCATCGCATCAGCGATGCGAAATTCGCAGAGCTGCAGAAGTACGAGGCTCGACCGGTCGACGTTCTCATCACAGTGATGGCAACGGTCGGCCGCGTGTGCGTTATTCCAGAAGACATCGAGCCCGCGATCATCACGAAGCACGTGTATCGAATATCAGTCGACCAAGCGCGCGTGTCTCCGTTCTTCCTTATGCACGCACTTCGCGGGCATCCGAAAGTAAGAGAGCAGATTCATAGTGAGACAAGGGGCCAGACGAGGCCTGGCATAAACGGGCAGATCGTCAAGAACTTAGTCATCGCGGTACCGCCTATCGAAGAACAGCGGGAGATTGTCCGCCGCGTCGATGAGCTATTGGCACTGGCGGATTCTCTCAAGCAGCGGATCGAGGCCGGGTCAGAGCGTGTCGAGCGCAGCTCGCACGCCGTCCTCGCCAAAGCCTTCCAAGGCGAGCTGGCTCCGGTGTTGGGAGGCTAGTAATGCAGGACGGCAGGCGAATCCAGATCGCGGCCTATCTCATGAGCGGGCTGTGGTCGCTCGTTCTGCTCGGTGCAGGCATACATATCGGCGGTGCGTGGGTGAAGGTCGTCAGCGCACTCCCGCTCGTGGTAGTCGTCACATTTGCGGCCTTCGACAACTGGCTCTGGCAGCTCGAAGTCATACGTAAGGTCGCAGGGCGGCCTCAGCTGAACGGAACCTGGCGAGGAGACCTCACATCGTTCCGCGACGACGAGAACGGTCGCGAGGTTCAACATGAACCAACTCCGATCTATCTGGTAGTTCAGCAGACGTTCTTGACAATCAGGATCTGTCTGCTCAGTGCTGAGAGCAAGTCCCGTTCGATCGGGGCTCTCCTTGAGCGCAACGGTGCGCATGACTACACGGTCTACTACCACTACACGAACCTTCCGGGGCTGAAGGTGCGGAGCCGCAGCCCTGCTCATGCGGGAGGCGCTCGCGTTGAGGCGGGTGGGATCAATCCTTCCCGTCTTGAGGGCGAGTACTGGACCGATCGTCGCACGCGCGGCACGTTCTCGGTTGTCCGCGCCAGCAAGAGCAAGTACTGGACGTGGACTGACGGCGAGGAAGGTCTCGCGACATCGAAGGGGCGTAAGTGATGAATTGGGAAGAGTGGCTCCGCAATGCAAGTGCGCCTCCCAGCGACAACGAGGACGACCAGCGCGACCGAACTGAGCGGCAGATCAAGGATGCCTTGAGGAGCTACCAGCCCCTGCAGGGCAAGGACTACCGCATCTACGCAAAGGGCTCCTACGCCAACAACACCAACGTCAGGCTCAACTACGACGTTGACATAGCCGTGGAGTACCGCGGCTACTTCTACTCGGACATGTGCTTCGATCTCAAGGATGAGCCGAAGAGCACGGTGGGCGTGGTCGACTCCGATGATCCATACACGCGAGACGAGTTCAAGTCTGACATCAAGGCGGCCCTGGAAGCGGCGTTTGGCGCGTCCGCCATCTCGACGGGAAGAATTGCCTACCGGGTAAGAGAGAAGAAGACAACCCTTCCGGCCGACGTGGTGCCTTCCTGGGAGTACCGGCGCTACGACCGAATCGAAGGCGGACTGCCAGTCATTCAAGAAGGGTCGTGTGTCTTCCCGACTGGCGGCTACCGGACTGTGAACTATCCCGCGCAGCAGTTAGCCAACGGAAACGCCAAGAACCACAACACCAGTGCGCGCTACAAGCGCATGGTGCGGGCGCTAAAGAAGTTGCAGACGCGGCTGGTCGAGCAGGGCTCTCTGTCCGAGGAACTCCCGTCCTATCTCATCGAGTGCTTGGTCTACAACGCCCCGAACGAGTCTTTTGGCCACGAGCGTTATCTCGCGGACATGCGTGCCGTCCTGGCGACGATCTTCAACTCGACCCTGGCAAGCGGGGACTGGAACGACTGGGAAGAAGTCAACGGGCTCAAGTACTTGTACAGAGGTCACAGCAAGTGGACGCACGAGCAGGTTCATGAGCTCGCCGACAAAGCCTGGAACGAGCTCGGCCTCGAATGACCAAAGAGGGCCGGCGGCGAGCGGAACGCTTCGGCGCTGCGGTGCCCGCGCCAAGTCGCCTGCCTTAGTTCGCGCTCAGGTCGAAGCTGACCGGCTCGACCCAGAGCTCGTCCGCGAAGTCAGGCTCATCCCGTAGGACGGCGGCGAGCGTCGCCTCGGCTTCATCGCGGCTGAGATACCAGTCCTCGATGTCGCCTGAGAGAGCGGTCGCAATGCCGTACAGGACCACCGCCGCAGGTTACGTCGCGAACGGTTGGAGGCGGTAGTCGCATTTCCGGACATGTCCGCCCGAAGAACGTGCAGGTACCCGAGCCACGCGCGAGAATCGGAGGCCGACAGACTCGAGCGAAGGGAGTAAGACGTGGCTAGAAGGACGATTTTTGTGAGTGACCTCACCGGCAAGGAGATCGATGAGCGCAACGCGGCGACGCTGACAATCAGGTACGCGGACGCCCGGCGCGGCCAAGTTGTCCTCGACGTCAATGCCGACGAAGTCGATGACCTTGCATCCAAGGGGGCAAAGCAGGCGCGCCGCGGCCGTCGCCCTAAGACCGATTCTTGACGGTCGCGCGGACGCAGCCCGCGCCCGACCGTGTCGCGAAGCGCGAGGTTCGCAAAGACGTCGCGAATCCTGGCGCAGGCTTGATGCGGCAAGGGGAGCGTTCCCGAAGTTCTACTCGCCCCACTCCGAGAGCGTGACCACGAAGAGCGGCACTCGTTTGCTGCCTGCGAGATACGTGCAGCGAGCGATCGCTGTGCCGGCGGCGATACTGCCGGTTGCTCGGCAGTCGAACACGTATGTCCGCTGGTTAGCGAGCGGTTTTGAGGAGCCGGGGTCGTGGGGGACTGAGACCACGCATTGATTCCCTGACCTTCGCAAGACGCGATTCCCAGGCGGATCTGCGGGGGAGCCGCAGTCATTGATGGCCCAGACGGTCGTGGTCTTCTTGGCAAGAGCGCAGGAGACGCCGACGGCGCGCACGCTGAACGTATGGACGCCTTGCGAGTCCGACGCATGAATCGCGCCGCATGAAACGCCGTCTCTAGGCATCTGCGCGCTCAGCGTCGACGGAGCCGTGATTACTACGATTCCCGTCACGACGACGGTCAGCAGTACGAATCGCATAGAGCTCTCCTTGGTTGTTGATCAGTGCTGGCGGCCGGACCTCGTTGATCCGCCCGCCTCCTCGGGCCGCTCTCCCTCGCCTAGCCGTCCATGCTTCTACTGTTCCGGATCGCTTGATAGATAAAGGCCCATCGCTCAGGCGTTTTGGGTTGCTCGCCGCGAAACTGGATGCTCGCGAGCATCTCGATGTCGGACTCCGGCAGGCCCGCGGCTTGCGCGAACTTGAGGAGGCTCGCCGGTCTCTTCGCGGTCGGCTGAGTGATGATCGGCCGCCCGAGCAGGTCCGACATGGCGACGCCGAGAGCCTTTCCGATGCGGTAGAGCACGTCGGCCGAAGGACCGTGCGCAAGACCGTTCGACGCTTCAAGCTCAGATAGGTAGCTCTTGGAGATGCCGGCGGAAACGGCGAGCTGAGACAGCGTCATCCCGCGATCGTTTCGATAGCGCTTAATTCTCTGGCCAACCGTCTCGCTGGGGCGGCGCGGCACATCTACCTCCTCTGGTAATAAGGACCGACCGGGCGTACCAGGGCGATTACTCGTCCGTCGTGGCCATATCGGCGGGCATGAAGCTCGACCGGGCCGGCATCTCCGCTGACGAGGTCGCCGAGGGTGGTGATTTCGTCAACGAGCTCGCCGTCGAACGCTCGAGCTAGGGCTGACTCTGCCTCGACCGATTTGTGGCGCCGCAGAAATGGCCAATCGCCGCGCGGAACGCCGTAATCCAGTCGGAGCTTCGGCTCGCAGTCGCCTTCGCGCCCGAGCTCAGTCGGCTTGTGGCCCCTGCGTAGAACAAGCATAAGAGTGGGTCCTGGCCACAGATCGTTTAGGCGAAGAGCCGTTGCCTCGATGCTCGCCTCGTAACCGTTGGCCAGCTGTTCGACTGTCTCGAGGTCGAAGCTCGCGCGGTTGATGTCGTCGAGGAAGAAGCGGCGCGGGAGCAGCAATTCCGTTGCCGCTAAGTCGCAGCGCTGCTCCAGCTGCGTACGCTCGCCGTTGCATCGAAACCGTCGCTGCTCGGTGAAGCCCGGAAAGAACGTGTGGCCTGCTTCATGGCAGATCGTGAATCGCTGCCGCTCGTATGAGTCTGAGGCGCGTACGGCGACGATCAGGCTATTCCGCTCTGCGCGCAGCATCCCGGCCCACGGCTGAATGCGTTCCTCAATGTCCGAGATCCCCCTGAGGGAAGCGACTCGTTCCACCGGGATGGGTGGTTGTGCCTCAGCCTCAGCTAGTAGCTCCTCGCAGGCGAGGACGATTGCCTCAGACTCGGTGAGGTCTGGCCGACTGCATCTGACCTGCTCGATAAGGGAGAGTTGGTTCGCTGCCACGAACGTCTGATCGGATTGTCGCACGAGGGTCGGCTACCGTGCTAGAGTTCGGATTAGCGAACAGACTGTCGGATTAGCGACAAGGAGGCAAGCATGGCCAAGCCGAAGTTCGAAGTCTACGCCGATGCCAGTGGCAAGTACCGCTGGCGGCTCCTCGACGGCAACAGCGTCAAGGTCGCCTCGAGCGGCGAGAGCTTCGACAGTCGCTCGAACGCCAAGAGGGCCGCCGAGAACGTGAAGCAGACCGCGCCGGACGCCGAAATCGACTGACGTTCAGAAGGAGGTTGTAGTGCCCCAGCAGCGCCACGTCGTCCAAAACCCAAGCGGAGGATGGGACGTCAAGAAGCCGGGGGCCGAACGCGCCAGCTCGCACCACCAGACACAGCATGAGGCTGACCAGCGCGCGGCGGAGATCCTCAGAAACAGCGGTGGCGGCGAACGAATCACCCACGGCATGGACGGCCGTATCCGCAGCAAGGACACCATCCCGCCGGCCCGCGATCCAAATCCGCCGAGGGATAAGGAGCACTAGATGCCCTCTCCACA
>C688J35102_120989814_pt1 | contig 13959 bp, 16 predicted proteins | sample HopSoiMetagenom2_FD_35102 | JGI IMG/M metagenome (IMG submission 35102)
ACGCAGCTGATGTCGCAAATGGCGTAAGCTACCGTTACCCTTTGGGGCAAGAAATGCCGTCGCGTCTCGCGGCGGCATTTTCTTTTGGGGTCCGGTGACGCGTCAGTGGTCGCCGATCAATTCCTTGAGCGCATCGCGGACTTCACGCAGCGGCTTGGTCGCGTTGCTCCAGTCGGCCGGTAGCGGGCTCTTGAGCTGTCGCTGCTGCGGCTGCGGGCGTTCCGGGAGACGGAACTCCGGCGGCAGGTCCGGACCGCGCCGGCGGTCGATGGCCAGCGCCGAAGTCATGAAATTGCGCCAGATCTCGGCCGGCACCGTTCCGCCGCTGATCTTGCCCAGCGATTTGTTGTCGTCCCGCCCCACCCAGACACCGACGACGAGGTCGCCGGCAAAGCCGATGAACAATGCGTCCCGGTTCTCCTGGGTCGTCCCGGTCTTGCCGAACGTCGGCACAGCAAGCGCCGCACGGCGGCCGGTGCCGTTGTTGGCGGCCGCGAACAGCAGGTCGAGCATCGGCGCCTGATCACGCCGCTGGTCGAGCGCGCCGCTGCTGCGAAAGAATTGCGACAGCCCCTCCGGCGCCTGCATGTCCGGAAGGCCCCGCGCGACGATCGGATAACGGCCGCTCGCAACCGCCGCATAAGCCGAGGTCAGCTCGAGCAGGCTGACCTGCGCCGAGCCGAGCGCCAGGCTCGGCTTGTCCGGAAGCGGAGTGGTGATTCCGAGGTCGCGCGCGGCGCGGATCACGTTGCTGCGGCCGACGGCTTGCGACAGGCGCACTGTTGCGGCGTTGCTGGAGCGCGCGAACGCCTCGCGAAGCGTGATCCGGCCACGATAGACGCGGTCGCTGTTGACCGGAGTCCAGCCGTCGATTGTGATCGGCCTGTCCTCGATGATGCTGTCGGGAGTCCATCCGGCGCGCATTGCCGCGAGATAGACGAACAATTTGAACGCGGAGCCCGGTTGCCGCCGTGCCTGCGTCACCCGGTTGAACGGCGACTCCGCGTAATTCTTGCCGCCGACCATCGCGACGACGCGGCCATCGGGCCGCATCGCGACGAGCGCGGCCTGCGCATCGCCGATGGCGGCGCGGCCAACCGCGCGCACCGCCAAGCGCTGGAGGTTGCTGTCGAGCGTCGTCGGCACCTTCACTTGGCCGAAGTCCGCATCGAACGCCTTCTGCGCATAAGGCGCGACCCAGTCGGCGAAATAGGTGCCGGTCGGATATTTAGCGGCTTGAGAGACGGGGCGTGCGAGCACTGTCGATCGTGCTCGCGCGGGGCTGATGATGCCGGTGTCGGCCATTGCCCTGAGCACCAGCCGGCTACGCGCCTGCGCACCCTGCAGATGCTGCGTCGGTGCGAGACGCGAAGGCGCCTGGACTAGGCCGGCGAGCATCGCCGACTGTGCCAGGTTGAGCCGCTCTGGATCCCGGTTGAAATAATGATGCGCGGCGGCTCGCAACCCATAGACACCGTCGCCGAAATAGACGCTCGACAGATAGCGCGAGAGGATCTCCTGCTTGGTCAGCCAGCCTTCCAGCCAGAAGGCGATGATCACCTCCTGTCCCTTGCGCTGGAAGGTGCGGTTGCTCGACAGGAAATTGGTCTTGGCGAGCTGCTGGGTGATCGTGCTTCCGCCCTCACGGACTCCGCCGCCGCGTACGTTCGCGAGCATCGCTCGTCCGATCCCGCGCGCGTCGATCCCCCAGTGGCTGTAGAAGCGGCGGTCCTCGATCGCGACGAAGGCTGCGGGAGTCAGCGGGTTGAGCTTCTTCACGTCGACCGGCGCCTCCTTGATCGCGCCGCGCTGCGCGATCGGACGCCCGTCATCGCTCAGCATCAAAAGCGCCGGGTTGGGCAGCGGCTCAAGCGCGCGCGACAAAGGCGCGGTGATCACCAGCCAGACCAAGGTGATTAAGATCAGCGCCGAGATCGAATAGAGATAGATCGGCCAACGGCGACGGCGCTTTGGCGGCTCCTGTTCCTCCGATCCGTCAATCCCGTGGTCAGGAGCCGTCCCTGACGGAAGCAGCTCGTCGGATGCGAACGGATCGGGCAAGTCCTCGACCGGCACGCCGCCACGGCTCCAGATTCCATCCCTAGCGGCCACGTTCACCTGTTCCCGGTTCCTGCTCCGGATTCGCGCCGGTGCTTTACATGAGTAAAACAGCTAAGGCCATATAGCCAGATGCTTGCTGAATGGCCGATTGCGGCTAAACGGCCTGAACATGCGGCGCTTCCTCGCATATCTGGCGCTTGCGGCTTTGGCCGTGGTTCCTGGATCCTGCCGGCAGCAGCCCGCCGGCGTGGTCAGCGTCACCGTCATCGGTGGCGAGCCGAAATTGCGCGATCCGGCGCTCGGTCCACTTTCCGCGCCCGAGGCCGTCCTCGTCGGCAATGTCGCGCAGGGTCTCGTCAGCTTCGACGCCGGCGGCAATATCGTCGGCGGACTTGCCGAACGGTGGAACGTCAGCGACGACGGGATGAGCTACATCTTCCGCCTCGCTTCGGCGAAGTGGCCCGACGGCCGCGACATCACCGCCGAGCAAGTTGCCCGGGCCCTCAAGCGCACGCTGGGAACGCGCAGCAAGAACCCCTTCAAAGACGCGCTCGGAGCAGTCGACGACGTCGTCGCAATGACCGACCGGGTAATCGAGATCCGGCTCACTGCGCCCCGCCCCAACCTGCTCGCAGTCCTCGCCCAGCCCGAGCTTGCAGTCCTCCGCGAGGGCGTCGGCACGGGTCCCTTCAACGCCGTGCCCGATCCGCAAGCACCCGGATCGCTCCGGCTCACGCGCCAAGTCCTGTCAGCCGACGATGAGCCGGCGCAAAAGGAGGAAGTGGTGCTGAGCGGCGCGGCTGCGCAGCGGGCGGTCCAGGCGTTCGCGGGTGGGAAGACCGACCTGGTGCTCGGCGGCACCTTTGCCGACCTCGCGTTCGCGCAACATGTCAAACTGCCCCGCGGTAGCCTGCACTTCGATCCGGCCTCGGGCCTGTTCGGACTCGTTCCAGTTCATCCCGGCGGCGATCTCGACAAGCCGGAAGTCCGCCGGCTGCTCAGCCAGGCGATCAATCGCGACGCGTTCGTCGGCGGGCTCGGCGTCCCAGGACTGGCGCCGCGCGCGACTGTTCTCGAGCCGGGTCTCGACGGCATCCCCGCCCCGGCAACTCCGGCCTGGTTTGCGACACCGTTCGACACGAGGCGGGCAGCGTTGGTCGCCGAAGCAGCCCGGCTGTTCGGCAAAGCGCCCAAGCCGACCGTCAAGGTCGAGCTTCCCGAAGGTCCCGGCGCCGATCTCCTGCTGCAGGAGCTCAGCCGCGACTGGGGTGCGCTCGGTTTCACCGTGGAGCGGGCCGCGACCTCGGCTACCGCCGATTTCCGTCTGATCGACGCCGTCGCGCCGTCGTCGTCCCCGGCGTGGTTCGTGCGCCAGTTCCGCTGCGAGGTGACGCCGGTGTGCGACGCCGACGCCGACAGCTTGATGGACGCTGGGCGCCAATCGCAGGTGCCCGCGCAACGTTATGCCCTGCTCGCCGAGGCAGCGGCCAAAATTGACGATGCACAACTGTTCCTGCCGCTCACCGCACCGGTGCGTTGGTCGTTGGTTTCTGCGCGGATTCAGGGCTTTGCCGGGAACCGCTACGCTGTTCACACGCTCACCGACCTGGAGCGCAAGCCCGGCGCCGGAGACTGAGGCGAATGGCCATTGTCGGTAACACCAAACTGCCGTTCCCAGTGGGCACCGATGCGCAATCGGTGCGGCAGCGCGTCGAGGCGATGGAACGCGTGCTCGAACGGCTTTTCGTCATTCCCGGCATTAATCGGCCCGTCGGCCTCGACGTGATCCTCGATGTGGTGCCGGTAGTCGGAGACATCGCCGCAGCCGCGCTGGGCGCCTACATCGTGTGGGAAGGGCGAAACGTCGGCATGTCGAAATGGCAGATCTCTCGGATGGCCGGCAATGTCGGCGTCGACTGGCTGCTCGGGTTGATCCCGTTCGTGGGCGCAATCCCTGACTTCTTCTTCCGCTCCAACACGCGCAACCTGCGGATGATCAAGCGCCACCTCGACAAGCACCATGCGAGCACCGCCACCGTCGAAGGCACTTTCAGCAAACCTCAGTAGCGCGACTGCGCCGGGATCCAGTCGTGATCCCAATCGACCTCGTCGGGGATCGGCCGTCCGTAGCGGTCGGTGCTCGGGCGGAAACGAAAGCGCTGCTCGACAATGTGGCAAGTCAATGCGTCGAGCTCGGGAACGCGGCTCGAGCGCGTGACGTGGCAGCCGGTTGCGCGGCCGTTCACCTGAACCGTAAACGTGACCGTGACTCGGCCACCAACTCCGGCCCTGCCGAGGCTCGGCGGATAATCGGACAGCAATATCTCGCCACCGATATGCTCGAGGTCGGTGCCCCCCTCGCCTTCGCCATAGCCCTGCCCGCCGCTGCCGCCGCCGGCGCCGCTGCCAAGCGCCGGGCCAGTCCCGCTGCCCCCGCCCGAAGGCGCTACGGTGGGGTGCACCGCGACAATTGGTGTGACCGAGGGCAGCGCATGCGCCGGCTGCGGGCCGACCGAGCCGCCGAGCGGCTTGGGCGCTGCCTTGGGCGCCGAGGACGTGCGGTGTGCGGGCTTGGGTGCGGGCCTGATCGGCGGCGGAGGCGGCGGCGGCTTTGCGAGCGCGATCTTGATCAGCCGCTGGACCGCGTCGGCCGAGCGCGTGAGCTCGACTCGAAAGCCGGTGAGGACGACGAAACCCAGCACCAGCTGAACGAGTACGACCGCGGCGAGCGCATAAGCGCGCTCCCGCGGCCGCATCATTCTTTCATGCTGTGCATAAGCGGGCATCGGAGTGCCCGCTCAACGCCTCAGCGATAGTAGCGGCAGCGCCGCCGCGCGGTCACCGTCCGGTCGATCGCACGGCCGGCAAGCGCACCGCCCACCGCACCGCCAGCCGTCCCGAGAAGCCCGTGACCGAGCACACTGCGCCCGACAAGAGCGCCGGCGACTCCGCCAGCGACGAGCCCCGTCGTGCCCGACGAGCGGCGGCAATAGCGATAATAATAATGCGTGCGGCTGTAATAATGGTGGCGACGTGCGTCCGCAGCGGTCGGAATGGAAATCGCGGTCGCGGTGCTAACCGCAAGCGCGACTGCTGTGGTGATTTTTGAAAAGGTTCGCATGAGCCAGTCTTTCTCTGTTTCGCCGGGTCAACGAGCGTCGCCACGCTTGTTTCCCTAGGCAAGGGAGTAACGGTGGACACAGGACGCGGTAACGATGGCCGTTGCGCGCCGGAGACGCGCTGAGCGCCCGTACCCATAGCCGATCTGTTCCGGACACGAAATCACCGGCGAAAAATGGGACAACCGAGTTCGTTGCTTTCTCTAAGGGACCGGTCGTCCGTCGATATTGCCCGCGGTCGCGTAGCGGCAGACGAGATAATCCAAGCGCGGCGTGGACGCGACCGCGCAGCCCACGCGCTGGGTCGTCGGCCAGATCATCTGCGTGTAATGGCCGACATCCTCCCAGTCGCCCGTGCGGCTGTTGTTGGGGAAGATGCCCGGCTTGAAGTAGCGCTTCTCCGACGACCAGCCGCCGACCATCGCCTCGACGCTGAACGCGGCATGCGAGCCCATCCACAAATTCTCGCCGGTCCCACGACGCTTCGAACGGTCGGAATGGGCGAAGACGCCGGTCATCGCCATCTGCTGCGCATAGAAAGCCGCGGCATTGCCGAGCGCCGGGTCCCAGGCGAGCGGGGGCATCCCGGCTTGGGCCCGCTCAACGTTATGTGCAGCGAGGATGCGCGCAGGGAACGTGCTGGCATTGAGCGACGCGGCCGATGCAGGCACGGCAACGCAAGCAGCGCAGAGCAGTGCGAGCCCGACAAGCCTGCTTCCCATGGAAAATCGATCCCCGCCCGGTACCAGCACAGCTGAACTGCTCTCGCGCGATACGGCAATCGGCCTATCGACCAGCCCGGCGCACGCACGATTCATTCCGGCGTAAACTTGACCGATTAGGGTTACTTAACGGTTTATCGATTCACACTTTGCCGCCGATCAATTTCCTGCTTTAAGCGCGCGCTCACCGAATCCAGGAGTTTCTGATGCATAAGCCTTTGGTCGTGCTGGCGATTTTCAGCATGATGAGTGTTTCGGCCGCGGCCCAGACGGCCCCGTCGACGAACCAGGCGCAGCCCGCCAAACCGCAGATGATCAAGAAGCGTGTGTGCGAAATAGTCGACGAAGATTCCTATTCGCGCCTCGGCAATCGCAAGATCTGCAAGACTGTCGAGGTTCCGGCGCCGACGGCAGGCAGCAGCAACGCCGGACAAGCCCCGGCTCCCACCAATCCGACCGGCAATAACCTCTAACCGAAGCTGCGCGACGGCTGTGGACGCTTAGTCCGCGCTAATCGCAGGATCGATGTCTTCCGGTTGATCGACGATGGGCGTGCCGACATCGCCCTGCCCCACCGTCCGCCCTGCCATCTCCAGCATCCGCTCAAGCGGCACTCGGGCGCGGTCCATGATCTCGGGCGAAAGCTCGATCCGCGGCTGCAGGTCGCGTAGGGCGACGTACAGCTTCTCGAGCGTGTTGAGGGCCATGTACGGGCACATGTTGCAGTTGCACGCGCCGTCGCCGCCGGGAACTCCGATGAAGGTCTTGCCCGGCGCGGCCTTCTCCATCTGGTGGATGATGTGTGGCTCGGTCGCGACGAGGATTGTGTCGGCCGGCGAGCTCAAAGCGAAGTCGAGGATCGCCTTGGTCGAGCCGACGAGGTCGGCATGCTCGATGATGTGCGGCGGGCATTCGGGGTGGGCGGCAACCGGCGCTTCGGGATATTCCGCCTTGAGCTTCAGCAGCTCGGTTTCGCTGAACGCCTGGTGGACGATGCACACGCCCGGCCACAGCAGCATGTCGCGCCCCGTCTTGCGCGCGAGATAGCCGCCGAGGTGCCGATCCGGACCGAAGATGATCTTCTGCTCCTTCGGGATCTGCTTGAGGATGATGTCGGCCGACGAACTGGTGACGATGATGTCGCTGAGCGCTTTCACCGCCGCCGAGCAATTGATGTAGGTCAGCGCGATATGATGCGGGTGAGCCTCGCGGAACGCCTTAAACTGGTCCGGCGGGCAGCTGTCCTCGAGTGAGCAACCCGCGTCCATATCGGGCAGGATCACCGTCTTTTCGGGTGACAGGATCTTCGCCGTCTCGGCCATGAACCGCACGCCGCAAAACGCGATCACGTCGGCGTCGGTCGCGGCGGCCTTGCGCGACAGATCGAGGCTGTCGCCGACGAAATCGGCGAGGTCCTGGATCTCCGGTTTTTGGTAATAATGGGCGAGGATCACAGCGTTGCGCTCGCGCTTCAGCCGCTCGATCTCGCCGAGCAGATCGAGCCCTCGCAAAGTCGTCGTCTGGACCGTCATTTCCGCCCCTCAGCGGCGCGCCTGCGCTCCGCTTCCTTGATCGCATCTTCATATGGGGTCGAAAGGTCGAGATAAGAAGGCTGGTCCGTGCCTTCCGTCGGGAAGCGCGCGACCACTTTCACATCCTTGAAACCGGCCGCCAGCAGCGGCATCGCGAAGCTGCGCTCGACTGCCTGGCGGGCCGATTGGCGGGCGAGGCGCATCGGCACCTCGGCGGTTGCCTGCTTGCGCAGATCGCCGACCGCTCGCGCGCGGTTGGTCTGATCGAGTTGCTGGTTGGCATTGGTCAGCGCCGACAGAACGCCGCCACCGCCATATTCCTTGACCGAATTGATATCGACGTCGGGCCCTGCGATGTCGATTTCCGGCAGCTTCACCTTCAGCGTGCGGCTCGATCCGTCCCATGTCACGTCATTCGGCTGGAGCTTCGACAGGTCGATCTCGTAGCGAACGTCGCCGGGCAGGATGAGCGTGCGTTCGGAGCTGACGAGGCCACCGAGCCGCTGCTGCTCGCTGCTGACGACCGACACGTAGCGCGCAGCAAAAACCGTAAGCCGGTTCTGCGCGCGCATCGATTCCAGGCTCGCGCTGGCGATCGTCTTTGGGTTGGGTCCGCCGAAGATCCAGTCGGCGATTCCGGTCGTGAGGCCGAGCATCACGCCAAGCACGAGCGCGAGCGCGACCATCGCGAGCACGAGCGGCTTGTTCAGGCGGCGGTCCATAGCTCTCCCTCGCGATCAACGAGGCCGCGCCGCTCTAGGTCCACGAGGTGCGCGAGCACGGAGCCCCCCGCTGCGGGCACAAGCCGCGCATCGAGCCCCGGATAAGCGTTTGCGACGATGTCGACGATCGGCCGTGGCTGCTCGGACACGAGCCGCAGAATCTGTCGCTCGCGCTGCATTCGGTGGCCGATCAGCGAGCGGACATATTGCTGCGGGTTGGTCACCGGTGCTCCGTGCGCAGGGTAATAAATTCGGTCGTCGCGCCCGCGCAGCTTGTCGAGGCTTCGCATATATTCCGCCATGTCGCCGTCGGGGGGAACGACGACCGTGGTCGACCAGCCCATCACATGGTCGCCGGTGATGAGTGCGCCTTCATAAGCGAAGCAGAGGTGGTTCGAAGTGTGGCCCGGCGTCGCGACTGCGACAATCGGACGTCCCTCGACGGTCACCGAGTCCGCATCCTTAAGCACGAGATCCGGCGAATAATCTCCGTCGAAAGAGGCATCGGCTCGCGGCCCAACCGTCTCCAACGCGAGCGGAGCGCAGCCGATGATGGGCGCCCCCGTGGCGTCCGCCAGCGGCTTCGCGGCCGGACTGTGGTCGCGGTGCGTGTGGGTGCACATGATCGCCACAACGGACCTGTCGCCGATGGCTTTCTCGAGAGCCTCGATATGCTCAGGCACGTCGGGCCCCGGGTCGATCACCGCCACCTCGCGGTCACCGATCAGGTAGGATTGCGTGCCGGTGTAGGTGAACGCCGACGGATTGTGAGCGAGGACGCGCGCGACCCCGGGCTCGAGCTGCTCCAGCGTTGCGTAAGGCGCGTCCACGGCTCCGGCCTCTGCCACGAGCGGCCGTGACTTGGCTAGCAGCGCAGGTCGTACGGTCCGTCCTTGCCCACTTCCTGGCCTGATGGACCCGCCGCCGGAACACTCCGCACCACCCGGATTTCGAGCGTTGCTCCAACCACGTGGGCGCACACCTCCGGCGGAATCGAGAAGCGCTGCGTCTTGCCCTTGCGCAGCTGCGCCAGCTCCACATCGGCCCGGACATCGCCATTGCGGACGAAGCGCAGGCTTGTGCCGGGCGGCAGGTCCTCGTCAGCGCGCACGGTCAGCAGCGTATCTCGCGTAAAGCCGGTGCACGGTCCGTCCGTTTCGCCTGGAACGTAACAAATGAACTGCATCCGCGGCTTGGGGAGTGCCGGAAGTAATACGCCGACGCTCCCGGTCAGCAGTCGCGTCGGCGCCGTTACTGTCGTCGGCATCGGCGGCAGGTTGGCATAGTCCTGCGCAGAGGACTTGGGCGCGATCATCCGCGGCGGCGGAAGGGCCGCGGCCGTCTCGGCTCGTTTCGGCTCCGGAAGGGGAGGCAGCGCCGATAGGCCATCCAGCGCGGACGTCTTGCTGATCTGCCGCGGTGGCGGAAGCGCGGCCGCTCCGCCGTTCAACCGCGAGATTTCGGCATTCAACGCAGTAACGATCTGCTCGCGGACGGCCGGAGGCATCTGCAGATTCGCCTCCGTCTTCATGACCGCGTCCTTGAGCGTCCGCATCCAGTCGGCATCGCTCTGCCCTTCGGTGCCGCACAGCTTCACGCGCGAGTGCTTGGTCTGCCCCTCAACGGTCAATTCGATCACCGTCTCGAACTTGTGCGCGTCGCAATTCTCAAGCAGCTTCTGCATCTGCGCAGCCGGCGCATCCGGATGCGCGTTCTTCTTGGCGGCGGTCACAGGCGCCGCAGTCAGCGCAAGCGCAACAAGCAACATCGTTCGGGCACTCCCCTTTGTCGAACGCGATAATCTCTTCGGAAAATCAAGTGAATAGGCGTTGAACCGTCACGCTGCGATGGACGCGCCGGCAGGCATTCCGATCGGCTGTTCACGGCGTTGCCCAAAGGCTGTTGGGTAAATATGCCCGAACAGCGTCTCCATGCTGCGATCCCAGCTGAATTGCAGCGCATGCGCGCGCGCCCGCTCAGCGATGACGGCTCGATTGGAGCCCCACAATGACAGGATGTTGCGGACCATCGCGTCCGCGTCGTCCACCGGCCCGAGCCGCCCAACCGCGTCCGTCACCCGGTCGATCATCGCGCCCGCTGCAACTCCGACGACCGGCAGTCCCGACGCCTGCGCCTCCACGATCGACACTCCGAACGTCTCATCGGCCATCGCCGAGACGTAGATGTCGGCGCTCGCCAGCCAACGCGCGAGCTCGGCGCGATTTTGCATATAGCCCGGCATGACGATGTTGGCGTCGCCGAGTGCGGAGATTTGATCGCGCAGCGGCCCCTCGCCGATGAGTGCCAATTTTGCGCCAATCTCCTGTGGAAGGCGGCGGAATGCCTCCACCACGACGTCGGGCTTCTTTTCGCCGTCGAGGCGGCCAACATAGATCAGCAGGGGCTGACCGTCGGCGAGGCCGAGCTTACGGCGCAGCCGCAGATCGCGCCGCCCAGGACCGAATTCCCCGAGCTCGACGCCGAGCGGCACTACCCCGATGTGTTCGATGCCGAGGCTCCGCAGCTTCGCCGCGCCGCCGTTGGCGCTCAGCGCGAACACCGCATCGAAGCGCCGGTACAGCGCGCCACAATAAGAATAGCAGAGCCGCCCAAGGGCCCCGCCTATCGGGCGACCGAGCACCTTCGAGAGCGGTCGTTCCACGTAGACCGTTGGAAAATCGGTCATGTACGCAGCGACCAGCGCAGTGTCGGGATAGCGCTTGCGATGCCCAATCGCAGCCCATGGCAGATTGTACGCGTCCTGACACTCGATCAGGCCGGGCTGGAAGCGCTCCAGCGCACGGCGTACGGCGCGATTGCGCAGCATCAGCCGGTAATGCGGGCTGCCCGGGACTTGCGGCGACGCGACGGTGACCGTGGTTGCGCGCTCGCCGGCGATAACCTCGTCGCGCGCGCCTGGAATGATCAGCAGATGGCTGTGCGGCGTTGATTCTAGGATGTGCCGCCGTTTATGCAGCAGATAGGTGCGCACGCCGCCGCCCACGTCCGACCAGCTCTGCGTCAGGTCGCAGAACAGTTTCGGGCGGCTGGTGCGCACTTGGCTGGAGTCTCGCGGGCTCACAAACCGCCTAACCCGCAAACCAGCGGCAAGTGCCAACAGCTGCAAAACCGCCGCGTCTGTGTCGGAATATTTTACGCAATCGCCGCGACCCCTGTTTTGTTGTCGAGCAAAAACAGCAGATATCTGCCGTTTTCCGCAATTGGCACGCGCATTGCTACACTAACGGCGTCCACTTGGTTCCACGCCAAAAACGAGGGGCGGCGCAGCGGTTCTCTGGTCCAGCTGCTCCGCCCCTTCCTCTTTTCAGGTCCCTTCGGTCGGAGTGGCCGCTTCGACCAGCCCCTGGAGCTCGCCGCTTTCGAACATCTCCATCATGATGTCGGAGCCGCCGACGAACTCGCCCTTGACGTAAAGTTGGGGCACCGTCGGCCAATCTGAATATTCCTTGATGCCGGAACGAACCTCCGGGTCCTGGAGCACGTCGACCGTCTCGTACTTGGCCCCAAGCCGGTCGAGAATCGTCACCGCCCGGCTCGAAAAGCCGCACTGCGGGAACAGCGCCGTGCCCTTCATGAACAGGACGATGTCGTTGCTCTTCACGAGCTCGTCGATGCGAGATTTGGCGTCACTCACTGGTTGTCTCCGTGTTCGGCACTGCGGTTTCGAGCTGCAGTGCGTGAAGCTCTCCCCCTACTCGCCCCCCGAGCGCGGCGTAGACCGCCTGATGCTGCTTGATGCGGCTCAGCCCGGCGAAACTGCGGCTCACGACGCGCGCTGCATAATGGTCGCCGTCGCCCGCAAGATCGCGGATCTCGACTTCAGCGTCGGCAATCGACGCCTTGATCAGCCGCTCGATTTCGCTTGCCGGCATTGGCATCAGAGGTTCGTCGCTTCGATGATTTGGCGGCGAGCTTCGATTTCCTTGTTCCGCATGGCTTCGCGCACCTTCTCCTCATCGGACTCGACCCCGGCGGAGGTGAGGTCCCCGAGCACCTTGCGGATCACGTCATGGTCGCCGGCTTCCTCGAAATCGGAGTGCACGACGTCCTTGGCGTAGGATTGGGTCTCGGCATCCGAGAGCCCCATCTGCCGCGCAGCCCATTCGCCGAGCAGTCGGTTGCGCCGCGCGATGATGCGGAACCGGACCTCTTCGTCATGCGCAAACTTGGACTCGAAGGCGCGCTCTCGGTCGTCAAACTGGGTCATACGTATCCCTTGTCATCTGCAGCGCGAGATAGGGATGTCGGATGGACGCGTCCAGCATCGCCGCGATGGACCCACGGACTCTCTCTGGTCAGCGCCGCAGCAGAGGAATATCATCGGCACCGACGCATTTCGGAGGTGCACATGAGCCTGCTAACATCGCTTCTGGTCAATGCCGTCATTGCGGCCGCGCCGGCGACGCCGGTGCCTTGGTACACTTTCGAAGATTACCCGCAGAAAGCGTTCGACCGCGAATGGAAAGGCGCCGCGACCTTCGAGGTGCTGGTCGCCCCCGATGGCAGCCCGGCGAACTGCACGATCACGCATTCGACTGGGTATGAGGTGCTCGACCGGCAAACCTGCTGGGTCGCCATGCATCGCGCCCGGTTCACTCCGGCACGGGGACCTGACGGGGCAGAAGTCTATGGCACTTACCGCAGCCAGGTCGTCTGGCATCGGCCCGACCAGGAAAGCCTGCAGCGCGATCCCGGGCCAGACCTAGAGGTGACGGTCCAGGCGCTGCCCGAAGGCACGAAGCAGCCGCCGGCGGTGAAGCTCGCTTATTTCCTCGACGCGGCTGGCGATCCTTCGTCGTGCACCTCGTTGCCCGACAGCAGGCAGCAGCCCAAGTCGCTCGTCGACGCCGCATGCGCTCAGCTGTTCGGCAAGCTTGCGCACGCACCCGTGACCGCTGGCGGTGCTGCGGTCCCTGCAGTGAAGACCGCGGCGGTGCTGTTCACGAAGGGGGAGTAAGCGCCGAACGTCACTTCGCCGGCGGGAACCGCCTCAGGACACTGGAGAATCGAGCGTGACCACCAGCTTTCCGATCGCTTTGCGGTCGCGCAGTGCGGCGATGGCCTCGCCGCCGCGCTCGAGCGGATAAGTTTTGCTGATCTTTGGTGCGATCTTCCCCTCCGACCACCACCGGAAGAGTTGCTCGACATGCGCCGCGTTGCGCTGCGGGTCGCGCGCGACGAAGCCGCCCCAGAAGACGCCGCACACGTCGCAGCTCTTCAGCAAGGTCAGGTTGAGCGGGAGCCGAGCGATGCCGGCGGGAAAGCCGACGACCAGGAAGCGCCCTCCCCAGGCGATGCTGCGCAGCGCCGCCTCGCTGTAATCGCCGCCCACCGGATCAACGATCACGTCGGCGCCGCCAGGCCCCACAGCATCCTTGAACAGCTGAGCGAGCGCCTTTTGCCCATCTTTTTCGAACGAACCCGACGGATAGACGATCGCCACGTCCGCTCCCGCCGCCAGCGCGGCCGCGGCCTTCTCCTGTCCCGAGACGGCAGCAATCACCCGCGCACTCAGCGCCTTGCCGATTTCGACCGAAGCCATGCCCACTCCGCCCGATGCGCCGAGCACCAGCAGCGTCTGCCCCGGCTGCAAGCGCCCGCGATCACGCAACGCATGGATCGCCGTCGCGTAAGTCAGCAGCAGCGCCGAACCTTCGGCGAAACCGCGCTCGGGCGGCAGCGGGATCGCACGATCGGCGGGAATGACCATCTTTTCTGCAAGCCCGCCGAACCCAGTCGCAGCGATCAGGCGGTCGCCGGCCGTCCAGCCGCCGACACCCTC
>C688J35102_120989812_pt1 | contig 13937 bp, 14 predicted proteins | sample HopSoiMetagenom2_FD_35102 | JGI IMG/M metagenome (IMG submission 35102)
TGCCCCGCCAACCATCCCATGTATGGCGCCGGCATTTCACGAGGGACAGCTCTGATGAACACGTTCGGCAGATGGATCGGCAAGGCGGCGGCGGTGGCGGGGCTGGCGCTTTCAGTTTCGGCCTGCGGCATCAACACGGTGCCGCGGCAGGACGAGCAGGTGAAGGCCGCCTGGAGCCAGGTGCAGAACGAGTATCAGCGCCGCGCCGATCTGGTGCCCAATCTCGTCAACACCGTGAAGGGCTACGCCCAGCAGGAGCGCACGGTGCTGCGCGAGGTGATCGAGGCGCGCGCCAAGGCGACCTCCACCACCGTCAACCTGCCGCCGGATGTCACCTCCAATCCGGAGGCCTTCCAGAAATTCGAGCAGAGCCAGAACCAGCTGACGCAGGCGCTGGGCCGGTTGATGGTGGTGAGCGAGCGCTACCCGGATCTGAAATCGAACCAGAATTTCCTGGCGCTGCAATCGCAGCTCGAAGGCACGGAGAACCGCATCACGGTGGCGCGCAAGGACTACATCGATACGGTGCAGACCTATAACACCACCCTGCGCACCATTCCCTCGCGCTGGGTGGCCGCCATCTTCTATCCCGACGCCAAGGTGAAGCAGGTGTTCAGCGCCAGCGAGCCCGCGCAGACCGCGCCGCACGTTCAGTTCTGATGGTTCATCTCTTGCGCATTCCGGCGCGGACGGCGGCAGCCTTCGCGCTGCTGCTGGCGCTGTTGTGCGCCGGCGCGGCGTTTTCCGCATCGCTCACCTTCCCGTCGCTCAGCGGCCGAGTGGTGGATGACGCCGGGATTCTCTCCGACGACACCAAGGCGCAGCTGACCGGCATCCTCGCGCAGCTGGAGCAGAAGACCGGCGATCAGCTGGTGATCGTCACCTTGAAGTCGCTGCAGGGGCAGGACATCGCGGCTTACGGTTACCAGCTCGGCCGCGCCTGGGGCATCGGGCAGAAGAAAAAGAACAACGGCGCGCTGCTGATCGTGGCGCCGAACGAGCACAAGGTGCGCGTCGAGGTGGGCTACGGCCTCGAAGGCGAGCTGACCGACGCCGCCAGCCGCGTCATCATCGAGAACGCGATGCTGCCGCAGTTCCGCGCCCGCAATTACGACGCCGGCGTCGAACAGGGCACCGCCGACATCGTACGCCTGCTGGCCGGCGGCAAGGTGGATCTGAGCAAGGTGCCGGAGGCGCCGCAGCCCGAGCATCAGGACAAGGGCGGCATCCCCTGGGTGGTGATCGCCTTCATTCTGGTATGGATTATCTTTGGCCGCGGGCTGTGGCCGCTGCTCTTCCTAGGCGGTATGGGCCGTCGCGGCGGTTGGGGCGGTGGTGGATTTGGCGGGGGAGGATTCGGTGGCGGCGGATTTGGCGGCGGTGGCGGATCGTTCGGCGGCGGCGGCGCGTCGGGAAGTTGGTAGCGATGCACCTTTCGCATGATGAACGCAGCCGCGTGCAGGCGACGCTGAACGCGGCGCAGCAGCGGACGCATGCGCGCTTCGCGTTGATGATCGTGCCGGTGAGCGACCGCTACGAGATGTATCCGCTGGCCTTTGCCGGCGCGATGGCCTTGGCGGTGGGCGGCGCGCTCGCCTTCTTCTGGCAGGCGATCGGACTGCGCCTCGGATTCCTGTGCGAAGCCGCCGCATTCGCACTCACCGCGCTCCTCATGGAATGGCGCCGGGTGCGCATGGCGCTGGTGCCCAATGACATCAAGCAGCTGCGCGCGCGCAACATGGCGCACCGCGAATTCGCCGCCGGCATTCTGGCGGCGCGCGATCACGCGGAAGGCATTTTGTTCTTCGCGTCGCTGGCCGAGCGCTATGTCGAGATCATCGCCTCGCGCGAGGTGCACACCGCCGTCGGCGAGGAGGCGTGGCAGCGCATCGTCAGCGACTTTTCCGCCCGCGCCAAAAGCGGCAACCTCGCCGATGCCTTTACCGATGCGATCGCGTCCTGCGCCGACCTGCTGGCCGCGCACTTTCCGAAAGCCATATGAAGCGCAGCGCGGGCCTCCTCATGTACCGGCGCAAGGGCAAAGAGGTGGAGTTCTTCCTCGTTCATCCCGGCGGCCCGTTCTGGAAGAACAAGGATGCCGGCGCCTGGACAATTCCCAAAGGCGCCATCGAGCCGGACGAAGATCCGCTCGCCGCGGCGCGCCGCGAATTCACCGAGGAAACCGGCTTCGCGGTGGATGGCGATTTCGCGGAGCTGGGCACCTTCAGGCAGCCGGGCGGCAAGCATGTGCTGGTGTGGGCGGTGGAAGGCGACTGCGATCCGGCGAAGCTTACGAGCAACGAATTCGAGATGCAGTGGCCGCCGCGCTCCGGCGGCATGCAGAACTTTCCGGAAGTGGACCGCGGCGGCTGGTTCAGCGAGGCTGAGGCGCGCGACAAGATGCTGATCGGCCAGCGGCCGATGCTGGACGCGTTCTTCGCGGTCGTCACCCGCACCGCCAAAACGAAAACGGCGCCAGGCTGAGCGCCGGCGCCGCTTTTCGTACAGGCGAAAAACGCTCGCGCTATTTCATGTAACCCATGGCTTTTTCCATGTGCATCTTGCAGCCGGCCTCGTCGTTCTTCTGCTTGGCCAGCATCGCCATGTGCTTTTGATTCTGCGCCATGGTCATGCGGGCGCCGGTTGACGACACCGACATGGAGTTCGCCTTTGCCATCATCTGATCGCAGGTCATGGATGTGTCGCTTGCCTTCATCGTTGAAGGACCGGACATGGTGTTTTGCGCGAAAGCCGGCATGGCAAGCGAAAGTGCCAGAGCACTCGCCGCCAGAGTCATTCGAAGCATGATGGTCTCCCGATGTGAGGTTGGACGCATGCTACCCGGGTGCGAGAATCTCGCCCCCGCACTGCTCTACTCCCGAACGGCCCGCCGCGGCAAAAAGTTTCGCACTGCCCTGCCCCTTCAGACGTTGCTAAAGGTTCATCGATAGCCCGCCGGAACCCCGCATGAGCGCCGAAATTCTCGACAAGACCATCGTGCATGACGGCTGGGCGAAATATTCGGTGCTCAAGGTGCGCCTGCCCGGCGGCCAGATCGCCAAACGCGAGCTGGAGGAGCACGGCCCCGCCGTCACGGTGCTGCCTTACGATCCCGAGCGCCGCACCGCCATTCTGGTGCGCCAGTTCCGCGCCCCGGTGCTGGCGAGCGCCGGCGAAGACTCACTGCTGGAAGCTATCGCCGGCCTGACCGACGGCGAAGACCCGGACGGCGCCGCGCGCCGCGAAGCGCTGGAGGAAACCGGCGTGCAGCTCAAGGCGCTGGAGCCGGTGGCGTATCTGTGGACGATGCCCGGCCTCTCCACCGAGCGCATGCAGCTTTATCTCGCGCCCTACAGCCGCGCGGACCGGATCGGCAAAGGCGGCGGCGCAAAGGGCGAGCACGAGGACATCACGGTGGTGGAGATGCCATTGCGCGAACTTGCCGTCATCGCCGACGCCGGCACGCTTGCCGACATGAAAACCTTCGCCCTGGTGCAAACGCTAAGGCTGCACCGGCCGGATTTGTTTACGGGTTAGGCCGCAAGATCGACGGCATTGAGACGCGCCGCTTCGGCTTCGAATTCTGAGCGGAAACGTGCGGCTTCGTCTTCAGAGAGTTTGCCGAGCAGCGAAGGCCAAACGGCTTCGCGATAATGAGAAACGGTCGAACACTTCCACGGCCAGCTTGCCGCCGCACGCATTTTGTCCAGAAATGCCTGCAGCTTGCCGCGCACGTCCTGTGGATCATAGGCCGGCCGCTGAGGCAGTTCTTCTTCCGAGAACAGGATAGGCTGGCTTCCGTCCAAGCTTTCGGCTCCGCGAATCACTCAAATGTCAGTGGAGTCTGGCGTAATCGGGCCTGTCTGTGGAGGCGCAACTGCAGTTACCCCCACTTTCTTGTAGCTACAGCGCGACCTTCGTTTCCGCGTCGCCGGCTTCCAGCGCGTTCATGTAGGCGAGGATGAGGTCGGCTGTGCGGTAGCGGCCGAATTCCTTTTCGTCGTCGCGCTTCACGATGGGAAAGGTGTCGAGGATGTAGCGCACGTCGTCGCGATTTGTGATGCCGTAGAGCAGGAAATAGAGCGCATCGAGCCGGGCGCGCAGATGCGCGCGTTCCTCCTCGTCCCATTGGAAGGGTGGCAGCACCTTGCCGGTCTGTTTATCCACATGGCCCATGTCGCGGGCGAAATCTGCGAGGTCGTGCGCCGTGTAGGAAAGTCGCAGCACATGATCGCGCACAGTCTCGGCCGCCGTGCGCGCACCGAATTTACGCGCGTAATCGGCTTGCGGGACTACGGGCAACTGCTCGACGATGTACCAGTTAAGATGTGTGGACTGGGTTTTTTGCCTTGCCACATAATCAAGAGCGACTGAGCTCCAGTTTCCGGCAAGAAACACGAGTGCATCCGGATCATCACTCAACACGAGCGGCAAGGTGTTTCCATACGCTCCCTTCGGAACGATCGTGCCTATGAAGGTGCGCTCATCCGTGCTTCGGGCGATATCCCGAAATGCGAAGCACCAGTTGACTTTGCTTGGCCATTCGATCGCCGAGAAGTCGACCCAGTATTGAGGAGCTGCTGAAAAATTGAAATCCTGATGCTCTGACAAGCTCGTTTCGTCCGAATAGCCCGCCACATGCACGTTCTTCGGATTTATGCCAACTGATGCGGCCCGATGATCGTATTGATGGACGGTCTTACCGACATACAATGGCACGAAGAGCTGCTTGCCCTTCTGCCAGCGCCCGCCAGCGACGGGATAGGCCTTCTCCATTTCCAACCGCTCCTTCGTCCAGAACAGGTGCGAGTCGTTCGTCATGTCGAACATGCGCAGGTAGCGGACCGGCCATGCGTTTTCGAGAATTTCGCCATCGTCGTCGCGGTGCACGAGAATGGGCAGGCGCTCGTAAATCGCGGTGGTGAGTTCGGCATCGCGTCGCGTGCGGAAGATGGGCGCTGTGCCGGTGTTGGGATTGACCAACGCAAACTCTCCCGGCGAGAGCGGAAATATGCGCTCGCTTTCATGTCCGCTGAACGCTGGCGTGCTGCCGGACGCCAATGCCGTGGCCTCAGTACCGGTGAGAAAGAACCCGCATAATGCGCTGTCCGCGTTTCGCTTCGGCCCCGTTGCCACGAATGCCGAGAACTTGAAGCTGTTGTGCACGTCAGGGAAAAAGATGCCCCGGTTCTCGAAATCGAGCAGCGCCACCAGCCGCGCATGTGTAGCGATAGAGCGAAAGAACTCTGCCGCGCCTTTATCCGAGGCCTGCCGGAGGGCACCAGCAGGCCGGCTATCCCATCGGGTTTAATCAGCCGCTGCGCCCGCTCGACAAACAATGAATAGATGTTGATGTCGCCGCGGCCCAGCAGCGGATATTCGCCGCTGTCGCGCGCCAGCTTGAGCGCCATGTCGGCGTGATTCCGCGCTTCTTCGTATTGTTCGTGTAGTGGGTCATCATCCTTCTTCAGCCGCTCGATCAGCCGCTTGCGATCGGCGGCGCGCTGCGCAAGGCGATTTCGGCCTTGCGCGCGGCGAACCATTCCACCTCCTGCATCTTCAGACGGTCCCAAGGCGGGTTGCCGATCACTGCATCGAAGCCGCCCTTCGGCTCGGCACTTTCCCAGTCCGCCCACACGCCCGGAAACGCCACCTCCCAATGCAGAAAGCGCTCCTGCTCCCCTAATGTTATGGCCGATTTCAGCAGTTCTGCGGCTTGCTGCTTGCTCACTTGTCCGGCTTCGATCGCAAGCGTGTCTTTGCCCGTCAGCAAATCTACGAGATCGCCAAACGCATTGCGCAGCAGAAGGTCTTTCGTGCGCCGCCGTTCGGGTGTGTCCGGCAGCCAGCGGCAGGCGTGCCAGAAACTGAGCAGCGCGATCAGCGGATCGGTGACATCGCGGACGCCGCCGAACCGTTCCGCGGATTCACGCACCTCCGCCAAATCCGCATCGGCTGCGGTTTCGATATCCAGCATCAGCCTTGCGGCCTGCCGCGCCGCGACAACGCGACTGTGAATGAACATGCCAGCGGCTTCGGATAGCTCGCGCTCCGTTTTCAGCACCCATTCTCCGAACAGGCTGTCGCCGACGCGCAGGTGATGATCGAGGAACGAGAGCGGCGCGCCGACCGTGAAGGTGTGCAGCCACAGCGAAACCTTGGCGAGTTCCACGGCCATGGGGTTCTTGTCGACGCCGAACACCACGCGCTTCAGCACCATGCGGCGCACGATCAGCCTGTCTTCCAGCTGATCTTCGCGCACGGCCCAGCCGTTCGCCTTTGCTTCCTCAAGAATGCGCGCGCGAATGCCTGCGATGCGGTTCGCAAGCGGCGACTTGTATTCGCCCCATGACACGTCCTTCGGGGCGTCCGCAAGCGCTTCGATCACCTTGTCCGCGAGGAAATCCACCAGCCGCACGAGAAAGTGGCCGCTGCCCATGGCGGGATCGCAGACCTTCATCTCCAGCAGCGCCGAGGCGAAGTCGAAGCCACGCAGTTGTTCCAAGCGGTCGTCTATTGCCGTTCGCGCGCTCTTCAGTTCGGCCGCCTTGTCCCGGAATGTCTGCTGGCGCTCCCGAATGAGCGGCCCCAAGGTCTGCGCGATAATGAGCAGCACCAGCTCGTCCGGCGTGTAGTAGCTGCCCGATCCTTTGCGCGCGAAGGGATTGAGGCGGATTGTAATTGCGCCGCCGGCGTCGCGCACCGGCTCGTATTCCAGAATGCGCTCGTAGATGGAACCGAGCTGCTGCACCGACAAGTCGCGGTAGTTGATCAGCCGCTTATCGATCTGCGTGCGCGACAGTTTGTCGAGTAGTGGCGCGAAGGCCGCATCGGGAATTTCGATGCGGTCCAGCAGCGCATGTTCCCGGCGGTTAAACAGGCCGCCGTTGTAGGGTGGCAGGCCTATTGCCGCTTCGCCGTCGTCGATTACCCGGCACAATGCACTGACGCGATTCCAGTAATTCGGCGCCTTGGCGCTGAAGCCGCCGCCGGAGCCGATGCGCTCCGCTATTTCAAAGCGAAGCTGGTGCAGTCCGTAGTCTTCATAGCGGCGGTCGCGCCGCGGCAGCAGGTCGCGATCTTCGGCATAAAGAATAAACAGCAGCCGGTAGAGCAGCGTCAGCCCAGCTTCACGCGCTTCGCTCAGCGCAATTTCCGGCGCGGAGTCGGCAATCGCGGCGATAAACCCCGGGAACACGTCTTCGAAGACCAGCTTGCTAAGGCTCTTGGCGACGCGCGCTTCCCACGACTTTCCTTCTTCGAGAGCCTCTTCGTGAAAGGTGCGGTCCTGCGCGCGCGTCGGCAAGAACGCGGCGCGTCGGAACATAAGAACGAAGACGCTCAGCAAATGCTGAGCTTCTTCGCGCGTGGGCGCGAAAAGGTCGGGTCTATAGCCTGCGATCGGCAGCAGCGCGCCGAGATCGAATTCCACGAACTGCTCGGAGCGCGATTTCGCTTTCTGCCAATAAAGCCGCCAGACGCGGCCGTTGCTGAGGATACCCCAGAGAATGCGGCCGTCCGACATGACGTCGGCGCGAGTGAGGTAGCGCAGCATCTGACTGGAGGGCACATCGGCGCCCGTGCCAGCATCGAGTCCGCGCTCCCACTTCTTGGATTCGCAGATCGCGACGCCGAAGCGGAATTTGTCCGGGTAGCGACTGGTCCTGTCCGCCAACGCAAGAGCGGGTTCATCCGGCAGCAAGAGGCCGTCCGGCACATCTTCCCGGCCCCGGGCCGCCATTGTCGCTTGCCGGATGACGAGGCCATTCCAGCCGAGTGCATCCAGCACCCGGTAGATCACGCGCTCTTCGGTATCCGCTTCGTTGAGTTCCGCGCCGGCATGGAATGCTGCAAAGATGTCCCTGAGTTTTGCAGTGACAGCTTCGCGTTAGGCATCCGCGAAGTCTTTCCAGTCCTGTGTCTGCTTAATGCCTTCGAGCAGGAAGTCTTCGGTAAACAGCGTGCCGTTTTGCATGGGGCGGGCGGGAATCAGGTGATTTGCATTCAGAAGACCACGTGCTTCCGGCTCTACCAATAGGGCTGCCTAGCTTGACACCAGCGACCATTGTTCCTACTATGTTCGTTGTATGTTGCGGGTGGCTGATAACACACGATGACCCAGAGTCAGAAAGGTCGTTGCGGGGTACAAATCTCCTCCCGATGCTATCTTGGAATCCGGCCCAAACCGACGGGGGAAGGGGTAAACGTGGATTCCCCGAAAACAAATCAACGTGGCTCGAGTGCTTTTTGGCCCAAGATGTGGAGAGGCATCGGCAGGAGGGGGACCCCTCCCCCCTCTTTTTGCAAAACAAATGCGCGGGCACAGCCGGGACCACAACATCTTGCGACGGACGCACGACCGGGGGACCCCCCACCCCATTCCGGAGGTTCGAATGGGAACTTTGGCGCGAAATCCAGCCAAACTCGCGGGTTCGCGCGGCGGATCGCGCCCGCGCCAGCCTAATGTGACACTAATATGAAGTGCCCGCTAGTGCGGCCCAGCCAAAATTCAAGGTTCACTTCCATACGATTCCTGCATGGCGGCAGGTGCCCGCAAACATTTGTTAAACCAAATCGGGGACATACCTCTGTCGCGTGGCCGGCGAAGCGCGGCGTTTCTCGCGAAGCCCGCAGGCCCGATGGAGAGAGCAATGTTTTCCCCCGATTATCGTGGCAGCGCCGTCTTCGGCGAAGAAGCGCTGAACCTGGGCGTGATCGCCGGCGCGGCGTTCCTGCTGCTGGCCAGCCTGTGGACCTCGGCCGCCCCGCCCGCTGCGGCGCAGGCCTCCGTCCAGCCGGTCGAGCAGGTGGTGGTGGTCGCCCATCATGCGGGCCGCGTCTCCTGATCCACAGGAAGACGGCTGGGGCTCACGGGCGCGTGAAGATTGGTCTTTATTGCCGCACGCATTGGCGTATGATTGCGGCGATGAGTCCCGGGCAGGCCGCGTGGCAGCCATTGTGGGCTGCCTGGCCTACCGGGGGAGGGTACTAGCCATGGATCATCCTGTTCACGCCGCCGAAATGATCGACAAGAACGAAGGCGTTCCGAAGATCGTTGCCGCAGTGGCCGGCATTGCGCTGTTGGCGATCGCCGCCGGCGCAATGATTTATTCCGGCCTGTGGTCGCCGCCGCCCACGGTGGCTTCCACGGCGGAAGCGCACAAGTAACGGCGGATCAGCCGGCCTCGATTTCCTCGAGGCCCACGTCGTGCCCCCACAGCCGCTCCACGTGAGCGAGCACGAGGTTTTTTGTTTTCTCGTGCAGGGGGATGCCGCGGTGCATGCGGTGCTGGAGAACAAGGCGCCGGTCGGCTTTCAGATCCGCTGCCACCACCTGGATGTTCGCCTCGGCGATGCCGATGTCATACTGCTTCGCGAGGCTTGAGCGCACTGCGCGGTAGCCGTCCTCGTTGTGAATGGCTGAGACGCTGTAGGCGGCGTCCTCCGCCTTGTCGTGCAGCGCGAACAGGCGGAAGTCCCGGATCAGCTTCGGCGACAGGAACTGCTCGATGAAGCTTTCGTCGCGGTAGTTGGCCCAGGCGTCTTTCAGCACCGCCATGTAATCGGCGTTGCCGGCAAAGGCGGGAAACCAGTCGCGGTCTTCCGGCGTCGGCGCCTCGCAGATGCGCTTCAAATCGGCCATCATGCCGTAGCCCAGCGCATATGGGTTGATGCCGCTGTAGCGCTTGTCGTCGAACTCCGGCTGGTACACCACCGAGGTGTGGCTGTGCAGGAATTCCAGCAGCGCGCCTTCGGTGATGTAACCCTTGTCGTAGAGCCGGTTCATGATGGCGTGATGCACAAAGGTGGCGCAGCCTTCGTTCATCACCTTGGTCTGCTTCTGGGGATAGAAATATTGCGCCAGGGTGCGCACGATGCGCAGCGTTTCCCGCTGCCAGGCTTTCAGCGCCGGCGAGTGCTTCTCGAGGAAGTAGAGCAGGTTTTCTTCCGGCAGCTTCATCTCGCCGTCGTCGTCTTCCGGATCGGGAATTGGCGGCGCGGAAGGCGGCTCAATGCCGGCGGGGAGGGTCCGCCACAGCTCGCTGTAGGCTTCCGCCTCGTATTCGCGACGCTTGCGGTGTTTTTCCAGCACCCGCTCGCGCGACGGCCGCGGCGGCCGGCTGTAGCGGAACACGCCCTGATCCATCAACGCATGCGCGGAATCGAGAATCGCTTCGACCTCGTCCCGGCCGTAGCGCTCGTCGCACGCCGCCACATACCCTTTGGCGAACGCGAGGTAGTCGAGAATGCCCTCGGCATTGGTCCATTGACGGAAGAGGTAGTTGTTCTTGAAGAAATGGTTGTGGCCGAAAGCGGCGTGCGCGATCACCAGCGCCTGCATCGGCATGGTGTTTTCTTCCAGCAGGTACGAAATGCACGGGTTGGAATTGATGACTATCTCGTAAGCGAGCGCGGAATAGCCGGAGCGGTACAGCGTCTCCTCGCGCGCAAACAGCTTGCCGAAGCTCCAGTGGTTGTACATGAGCGGCATGGCGAGCGATGAATAGGCGTCGAGCATCTGCTCCGACGAAATCACCTCGATCTGATTGGGATAGACGTCGAGCTTCAGTTCCTCGCGCGCGATTTCCTCAATGGCCTTGTAGGCGCGGTCGAGCGTTGCGAAATCCCATTCGGCCTCGGTGAAAAGGGGCGCCGCGCGCATCAGGCTGCGGCCTCTTCTTTTCGGAACAGGTCGCGGAACACGGGAAAGATGTCCGCGGGCTTCGAGATGCGTTTGGTGGCGAAGTTCTGCCACGCTTCAGCGACGGTGCGGTAGGCGCGCCAGAGTTCGGCGCCGGACTCCTCGCTCGCGAACACTTCCATTTCGCGCTCGTCAAGAATTTCGATGTAGGCGTAGTACTGGCACAGCGGCATGATGTCGTTGTTCAGCATCTCAACACAGCGCCGCGCGTCGCCGGATTGCGTGTAGCCGTCGGACGCCTGCGCCGCATAGATGTTCCAGTCGGCCGTGGCGTAACGCTCGCGCTGGATTTCCAGCATCTTTTCCAGTGCGGTGGAGACGATCGTGCCACCGGACTGGCGCGAATAGAAGAATTCCTGCTCGTCCACTTCCTGCGCATCGTGCGTATGTCGTATGAAGACGATGTCCACCTTTTCGTAGCGCCGCTTCAGAAACAGGTGCAGCAGCATGTAGAAGCGCTTTGCCAGATCCTTTTCGCGCTCGCCCATTGAGCCGGAAACATCCATCAGGCAGAACATCACCGCCTGGCTGGTCGGCACCGGCTGCTCGGTGAAAGCGTTGAAGCGGACGTCCAGTGGATCGACGAATGCCACCCATTTTCGCTTGGCTTCCGCCTTCGCGAGCTCTTCCTTCAGCGCCGCCATCCTGCTGCGCGTTGCTTCGGTTTGCGGTTCTTCGCGTTCGGCCGATTCGAGCTTGGCGTGCAGCGCTTTGAGATCGGACAGCCGCGGCCGCTTGAGCGCGAGGCGCCGCCCGAAGGAATTGCGCATGGTGCGGATGAGATTGATTTGGGTGGGTGAGCCCGCGGTCGTGATACCGGCCCGCTTCCAGGTGCGGCTCGGCGTTTCCTTCAGCGTGGTGCGGACGAGATTCGGCAGTTCGAGGTCCTCGAAGAAGATGTCGAGGATTTCCTCCTGCGTCATGGTGAACTCGAAATCGTCCTCGCCCTCCGCGTAGTCGGAGGCCTGCTTGCCCTTTTGGCCGCCGTCGCCGCTCTTGGGCTTCCGGATTTCATCGCCGGGCACGAACTCCTTATTCCCGGGCAGCACGAAATCTCGCGCGCCGCCTTCGAGCGGATCGAGCCGGAAGCGCGGCTCTCGCGTTCCCTTGGCGGAAATCTTGATCTTGCGACCCTTGTCGATGTCCGCGACGGCGGAGTCCTTCAGTGACCGTTGCACGGCTTCGCGGATTTGCGCGCGCGCGCGCCGCAAAAAGCGCTGACGGTTGCCGAGGCTCTTGCCCTTTGGATTGAGGCGCCGGTCGATGAAGTGGGTCATGCCCTGACGGGCCTCACCCCGCCTTGTTGACGCGCATATACCATTCAACAAGACGGCGTACCTGGCGCGGGGTGTAGCCGCGCGCCAGCATGCGCTTGACGAACTCGTTGTGCTTGGTCGCCGTCTCGTTGTCCTTTTTCGATTCAAAGCTGATGACCGGCAACAAATCCTCCACCTGGGTGAACATCCGCTTCTCGATCACCGAACGGATTTTCTCGTACGCTGTCCAGGCCGGGTTTTTGCCTTCGTTCTGCGCCCGGTAGCGCAGCGCGAACTTCACGACCTCATTGCGGAAGTCCTTCGGATTGGCGATCCCCGCCGGCTTCTCAATCTTGCTGAGCTCATTGTCGAGCGCCGCGCGGTCGAGCAGCTGGCCGGTATCAGCATCCTTGAAGTCCTGATCTTCGATCCAGGCGTCGGCATAGGCGATGTAACGATCGAACAGGTTCTGGCCATACTCGCCATAACTTTCGAGATAAGCCTTCTGGATCTCCTTGCCGATGAACTCGGCGTACCGAGGCGCCAGTTCCGCCTTGATGAACTCAAGGTATTTCTTCTCGGTGTCGTTGGCGAACTGCTCGCGCTTGATCGCTTGTTCCAGTACATACATCAGATGCACCGGATCGGCGGCGACTTCGGTCACGTCGTAGTTGAACGTCTCTGACAGTGTCTTATAGGCGAAGCGGGTAGAGATGCCCGTCATGCCTTCGTCGATGCCGGCGGCGTCCTTGTACTCCTGGAGTGTCTTGGCCTTCGGATCGGTGTCTTTCAGCTTCTCGCCGTCATAGACGCGCATCTTCGATGTCAGGTTGGAGTTCTCGTGCTCCTTGAGCCGCGTCATTACGCAGAACTTTGCCAGTATTTCCAGCGTTTCCGGTGCGCAGGGTGTCCCAGTGAGCTCGCTTGCCGTAATCAGCTTCCTGTAGATTTGCGTTTCTTCGGTCACCCGCAGGCAATACGGCACGGTGATAACGCAAATGCGATCGAGGAACGCTTCATTGTTGCGGTTCGCCTTGAACACCGTCCATTCGGCTTCGTTCGAGTGCGCCAGGATGATACCATTGAACGGAATTGGCCCGAGCGTCTCGGTGCCGATGTAATTGCCCTCCTGTGTGGCGGTGAGTAGCGGGTGCAGCACCTTGATCGGCGCCTTGAACATCTCGACGAATTCGAGCAGGCCCTGATTGGCGCGGCACAGTCCACCCGAGAAGGAATAGGCGTCCGGATCGTTCTGGCTGTAGTGCTCAAGCTTGCGGATATCCACCTTGCCGACTAGCGAGGAGATATCCTGGTTGTTTTCGTCGCCCGGCTCGGTTTTGGCTATTGCGATCTGGCGTAGCTTGGAGGGACAGAGCTTCACCACTTCGAATTTCGAGATGTCGCCGCCGAATTCATCCAGCCGCTTCACCGCCCACGGGCTCATGATGCCTGTCAGCCGATGCTTGTCTATGCCGTAGCGGTCGGAAAGCAAGTCCATCAGCTCGGGCGAGCGGAACAGGCCGAGCGGCGACTCGAACACAGGACTGATCTGCTCACCGCCCTTAAGCACATAAATGGGCTTCTTCTCCATCAGGTCCTTGAGACGTTCGGCGAGCGAAGATTTGCCACCGCCCACCGGCCCGAGCAGGTAGAGAATCTGCCGCCGCTCCTCGAGGCCCTGCGCGGCATGCTTGAAGTAGCCAACGATACGCTCGATCGTGTCTTCCATGCCATAGAAGCCGTCAAACGCGCGGTACATCTTGATAGTACGGTTGAAGAAGAGGCGGCCGAGTCGAGGATCCTGCGCGGTGTCGACCAGTTCCGGCTCGCCGATGGCCGCTACCAGCCGTTCGGCAGGACCTGCATAGAGCATCTTGTCGTCGCGCGCCGCCAGCAGCCAATCGCGCAAGCTCATCGTTTCAAATCGTTCGCGGGCGTAATCCCTGGTAAAGATATCGAAGACATCCAGCGTGCTCATC
>C688J35102_120989811_pt1 | contig 13915 bp, 13 predicted proteins | sample HopSoiMetagenom2_FD_35102 | JGI IMG/M metagenome (IMG submission 35102)
TAATACTGTAAATTTTTATTTGCTATTTATTAACTCATTTGACTCATTGTGTCTGTATTTAGTATTGTTCATAATATTCAATTCGAGATCCAGAAGCTAACATATAAATAAACCGACTTCCAACAACGAATAACGATACGATTATAATTTTGAGGTATATCATTTATGTAGATAGTTACTCCACAACTATCAAATATGAACTTTCATAATAGTCGATTATGCTATGGGATTTCAATTTCCACTGGTAAACCTTGCCAGAAATATGTTCAATCTGGTTATTTTTGTTGTCATCATAAAGATCAAATTGGCGGGAAAAATAAATATGGTGTACCAATTATTCAAAAAAGTGAACAAAATTCTAACATAACGATAAAGCTACCACAAAATAATTGTTGCAATGGGACTACAGCTGCTGGTAAACCTTGCAAGAAACGTGTAAAATCTAATAAATTTTGTAGTCATCATAAAAACGAAAAAAATAGTCCTAAAGGGGAAATAATTGATAAACAATCACCAACACAAGAATGCAGTGGAATTACTAAAAGCGGTAAAAGGTGTAAAAATAAATTTAAACACAATGGAAATTTTTGTCATAAACATAATACAATTTCCGAAGACTCAAATAATACTCTGTTTATTCCCGGGAGAGCAAAACAAAATTATTATTCTATTGATGGTAAGGATCGAAAATAAACCATTTTCAAGTAATTTTAAACTAATTTTAAACCATTTATTGATGTTACAATAGAATGGATAAATACAGATATCTCACAAGAAACTAAAATATTGTTAAAAAATGAAATGGAGAAACCAATATCTGAATCGGATGAATCCGGCTTTATTTACGTCTATCGCTTACTCGAAGGTAAATTTGGAATATAAATTAAATTAAATTAAATTAATTATTAATAAGTCACCTTTCGTCGGGATCACATCGTGATGACGGGATTGTGATCACGATCGAAATCTTCAAATGCTCGAGCAAATAACTTCAGAATCGTTGAATGAGGCAAGGTGAATGCGAGTAAATCGACAGAATTTTAGATAATCGGTACCTTTCGTCGGGATCAGGATCACGGCACGTCGTGACGGCGGGATCGTGATCACGATCGAAATCTTCAAATGCTCGAGCAAATGACTTCCCGAATCGTTGAACAAAGATGTGCGAGCTTGCACTTCACTTAATCGGTGCGAGCTTGAACTTCCTCCAATCTGGTACGAGCTTGCACTTCCTCCGATCTGGTGCGAGCTTGTACTTCACTTAATTGGTGCGTAAATTTTGTTATTCGGTCTTTAAATAATCAATACTGTATACAGTTTATTTAACACAACATGCAATTATGAACTTATTTAATAGATAGGTGATCCGTTAAACATTTGACTAGTATGGATCATTGGAAATTTGTAGGGGTATTGTGTGATATTTGATCGTAAATATCATATAACTTATTTGTCGCATTCTCATACCTTCTTTTTGATTATTTATTAATACACACACCAGACAAAAGTATCCGGACAGTTCCAAAAAAATGCCCGATTATCCTATAATGATTTAAATATGTTTCCAAAGTTTCCAAAGTTTTCGATCTTAAAATTAAACGAGTTTCTAAAGAAAGCTTACGATCTTATAATGATTTGGATTTTCAAATTTGTTATTTATATATCTCCATTTCTTTCTAATGCTAACGTTTTCGCTATAACGATAACTTCTCCTATTTCAAAGTTACAAAAATTTTAATATTTATAACACTTAAAATGATCGTACTTATAATTGAATGAAAAATTCAAAATATAATCAGATAGTTACATATGTAAAACAAATAAAACTAAGTTCTGTAAAATCAAAAAGAAGTAATACAAAATTTTTATCCCACATATTTTCTATTAATTACAACTTTGAGAACTTTAAATGAGTTCCAAAGCGCAATGACTCTAAATGCTTTAAATAGCATTTCAAAGCGCTTTGCTTTAAATGGCATTCCAAATTTTTTCTCTGACTATCAGAAAAGGTTAAGTATTCTTCTTGCCCAAATACGATAGGTAAATTATTGTATAATTGAAAAATTAATGATTGTGAAATCAAACAACATGATATTTTATAGGTATTTTCTCCAAGTTGATAATAAAAGGTATGGTCAAAATAATGATTGATATCATTACTGCAGTTCAAAAATCCGGTTTGTCCCCGGGTTTTTTGTAATAATTCACAAGTAATATGATAATGATTATGATGTATTTTGCTTGAATAAATTATATTTACTTTTATTAACATAATACACAATATGTATTAAAGCAATTATAAATAATATGTATTTTTATATTTTATAACACTTTTTAAATTAAAAATTGCCAGTAAAGTATAAATATGTTTGCTTATATTTCAAATATTTATTACTATACGAGCAAAATGTCCAAGCAAACCAATAAAAAAAATAAAAACGCATCAAAACATGGAAAAACTTCGCATAAAACAGTTAATGATCTTAAACCCGGATGTAAGTACAGTAACAGTAAGGGCTTCCGCTCATTTAACTAAGAATTAATCTAAAATTAATTTTGATCTATCATTTAGATCAAGTATCATTTAAATTACTTGGTTCAAGTACAAAAATAGCGACATTTGTAAAATACAATAACAATATGCAGTGCACGATAAATTATGAAGGAAATGAAATGAGTAAGTTCGATTTTATCTGTTATCGTTACGGATTATTGTCGCAATATCAATCAATTTATTTATTCAATTTATTTATTCCAATTAGCTATTGATATTTCTAAAGTTATGAGTTTCACAAACAAGAAAGTGTAAAAGTCAAGTGAATAAAATAATCAGAATCTAACTCGTAATAGTTTATTAATTTAAATAAATTCAACTTTCGTACTTTCTACTGTAACTTTCTACTGTTATGCGCAAAGAGACATTATATACAAGCATACAAAGAAGGTTTAGCCAAAGCGAAAAAGAAAAAGAACGAAAAGGAAATAGAAATAATACTTGAAAAATTTAACGTAAGCGTATTGTATTATGTTTCAAATGATGAATTTCATTGTTTGATGATATGTATATGTGTTTGTATAAAGCATTTTATAGAATTGAATGGTTCGTTCTATTATGCAATTGGAATGGTTCCTGTTGTATTCGAAGAAAACTTAAATTGAGTTCAGGCAATCTTATGAAAATAAGCACATTAAATTCCTGACCTTTAATTTTTTTATTTCAAAAATATAAAACTAAGAAACATCTTTCAATAATAGCAAACAAGTAAACATGTAAAATAAAGAAATCATAATATTACTATTAAAATTATTGCTAAATTAGGCAACTAAGTACCTTGATATGTATATAGATAATAACCAATAGTATTATCTACGGTAAACAAAATAATTGTACATCTCCACTAGGATTTCTGTCAAAAATTATATGTAGATCATACTCTAATCTTACACAGTTATCTTTCAAATAAATCCTAACATTCCCACTTGCAGGGAATGAACTGACAGTAATATCAATTCCATCTTTAAGGTTTCCTTTAACGCATCTAACATCAACAGTAAGAATAGATATGCAAGCTTGAGCAGAAAAGTCATCACAGTATTCTAAATCTAAACCAATTAAAGTAAGTATGCTAAAATGGACAGATTGGCATCCGTTTGTTTCTAACGCTAATGTACGATTTCCATGACCTAGAGGATAATCGACTCTAATAACATCTGGTACATTAAGAACGACGCTTCTAGATTTTATAACTTCCTGGCTTTCAATTTGAAGAGGCAAGATGAAAGCAAAGAACAGAACAATATAGATTGGGAAGTATTTCATTTTAAATAATTTAATTATTTATTTAAAATTATCTAATTTTTGGTGGATACTATTTATAAGAAAATTTTTACTAATATCAAAACATATAGTAAGCCACAAAAGCTATATGCTTTCGTGGTGATTTAAATTTTTAACACATTAATAAGGTTAAATTTTAAGCCACATTAAAACATACTTAAGGCTGAATATAACTTGAGATTAACAAAACATGATTATCACTAATTACTTTCAAAATCCACTGGAACAACAACTATTCAGATTTTCAGTTATATTTATTGTTTGAGAAAAGGTCACACATCGAATTATTTATTAGTTAAAAATTTTGTTTGAAAGCACCGTTAAATCTAAAAATGACAAATCAACAATTTAATTTAATAACGATACGTTATATCAATAAAAACGTATGCAGAAGTATAAAATACAGACAGTCTCCTATCGTTGGGATCATGATCATAGACAGTCTCCCATATCGTTGTGTTATCATCCTTCGGAATGTCTAAAGTAAGATTTCGAGACATTTTAATCGAAAAAATTAATTTATAATCTTGACAATACAAACAATAAATAAGACATAATGGCATATTTAATAATACAAAATATTATAAGAGATATTTGAATATCAACTGCGGCATTCTTCGTTTCTATTACTCGGAAAATCGTTCACATCGTTTATATCAGATTTTCGCTAAAAACCTCATTTCGAATGATTAAATGATGAAGAAATTTAATTTTTTATTCTATTATGATATACTGTATGTGTATATGTAAAATATTCATCCAAGTAGATTTTTAATTTTTTATTTTACTTTCTTTTATTTATTAATTTAGAGGGATCCCGATCACATCCGTTCGTGATGACAGGATCAAGATTATGACACAGATATCCGTATTTGCGAGTAATTCACTTCTCACCCACACTAGTACGAGTGTGGGAACGTACAATGAATGTTGTGATGCATTTGCAAACGTAATACGAGGTGGAAAAGTGAAATAAGCATCAAACGTATGTGGGATCTTGATCAATTATAAAGAAATAAGAAATAAAAATTTTAATAAAACTAAAAAGATTTACGAGATTTTACATATCAGGAAAATTTAGATTTGACTTCTTTACCTAAATATAATGGTTTAATATCAGTATATAAATATTTAATATAATTATAAATGATTTAATACGAACCATTCAAATTATTCAGGAATAGTTAATTCAGCTAGTTTGCTATCATAATATGCTAAAAATTTTATTAGCGTTAGATACATTTAATATCGATATAAATAACTTTTCGCTAATATAAAATTAAAATACAATTACCTGTTTTAATATTTTTTGTATTAATAAGTTTGCTAGTATAAATGAAATTTTGATGTTTTGGTAAGTTAACTGGCATTGATTTGATTATATCATTAGCAGCCAATAATTCCTTTTTTATTTCAATTTGTTTATTATCTGTTAAATCTTCTGATTCCAAAATTATTCTCCATTGATTAAGTTTTAAATTAACTTCTTTAGCAGTAGGTCGCTTTTTTGGGTCAAAATCCATGCATTGCATAGCCAATTTAATATAATAAATGGGAGTTTTTGGAGCAAACTCTGGCCGCAAACCTCCACAAATCATAATTGCAAGATCACAATTAAATTGATAACCATCAAAAGCTCTTTTTCCACTTGACATTTCTGTTATAATAATACCTAATCCATAGATATCAGCTGCTGGTGTTAGTTTTTCACCCATTAAAACTTCTGGAGCTATATAAGGCATAACTCCATAAATAGATTTTTCTGGTATATCTTCTTTTTTTCTAGATAATCCAAGATCTGAAATATAAGTTTGCATTTTATTACTAATGGATTTATTGTGTAAAATATTTCCACTATGAAAGTCACCATGAATGTATCCTGCTTTATGGATTCGAACTAAATCATATGATATGTATACAAGCTGTTGTAATTTGATTAGCCATGTACGTTCATTAAAATTTGATTCTATAAACTTGTGAAGATTTCCACTATTAGCATATTGAAATACCATCAAATATTCTTTATTTTTTGTATCTTCAGTTAATCCAAATATCTTAAGCCCACTACCCTTTGATCTGCAATGCATGTGGTTTTTAAACTACAAAACGTCAAAGTATATTATATTAGTAATCAATAAAGTTTATTATAATTTAATAACAATTTCAAATTACCTCCTTTAAAAAGTCAGCTTTAGATTCAGGTAAAGTCTTAAGTGCAACAGTATACGACTGTTTACGTGATCTCATATATTTTCTATTCTTAAAATCAATTTTTCGTATGCCTCCGATTTTTCCACAGTTAACAAAGGTGAAGTAATTCAAACCGAACATAATACTTGGAGCAGAAACAATGTGGTCGTGGCAGTTTTTAGGTGTGGTAAAAGAACAGAATCACGAGTTGTTACTCCTGGTAAACCATATTACCTCAGTGGTTTTGGCTTAAATTTTGTACTTTGCTAACATCTTAAATTTTTTTAAATAAATTGTACAATACTTGTACAAGTATTGTACAATGTATTTTAATTTTTAAATGAATTGTACAATAGTTTTAAATAATATCTTGTCAAATACATGTTCATATACAAACACTTGTAATTTATATAGTCACAATTATATTTTTATAAATCATTTTATGATTTTAAAAATAATTTTTATATTTATACATTGTATAATAAATTTTACAAAATTTTGCCATATTCCCAAAAAATTATTTATTTTTATTGCAAATTTTACATTTACATTTACAATATATAGTAAAATTAAATTCTATTAACAATATATAATTGTTATTTTTTTTTTAATTTATATAATTAACAGCTAATTTTATAAAATTAAACTTTAGTTTGCACATATGGTATGTAGCATTGAACTCTATTACTACTAGTGCTTTTTTCAGAACCCCCCATGGCCATGGCCGCGTTCAAGTCCACGTCCACGTTCATGTTCACGTCCACGATTTAATAATTAGCCAGTAATATTACCTGCACCACAAAATACCATAGTTAGATCTGGATTCATAATCATAACGCTTAAACTGTATTGAGTTAAAGTAGATGGAAAAGCTACATTATATGCACTAATAAATCTTCCTCCATTTGTGATTGGACATGATATTCCTTTAGAACAAAAATCATCAATTTTGGGGTCTTTTACTTTATTGCCTGCAGCATTGAAAAAAGAAGCATCTATTAAGGCACCCGAATTGATGGTTCTAATCTTTACTGTTCCGGAAATAACAAGCGTTCCATTTCCTCCACGTGGAGGTGAATTAGGATCGAGTGATATGGTGAGTAAATTTTGGGCACATATTATACTTGAACATGGCCCAAAAGTATAATCTCTTTTAACAAGTGGAATGGCATTGACCAATGAAAAAATAGCCAATAAAATGGCAAGAATAATAAAATTTTGTCTCATGATTAATTCGTGATTATCGATATAATGTTTTTTTATTTTAGCTTGCATTAGAAGCTTGCGAACAAAACAATCGTATATTTATAAGAAAAATTTTGTTTTCTATCTGGATTAGTGTTTCGATTCGAATAGAAACCGTCATCTGGATAAATTTAAAAAATATCTGGATAAAACCCGGATAATCTGGACCGGGTCAAAATCCGGATATATCCGAGTAGAAACCGTAATTCGGATAAGAATTATATAAAATTTTTTTTTGTAAATCGGTCTTAACATAAAATTCTATAGCATGTTTTGTGGCATTTACGTGGCATTCTTTGTGGCATTTTCATAGCATTTTTCATGGTATTTTCATGGCATTTTAGTGGCATTCTACGTGGCATTTTCGTTGCATTTTTGTGGCATTTTACGTGGCATTTTTTGATTAAATTCGTGGCATTCTCATGGCAGTTTTTAATTAAATTCGTGGCATTTTTTTTATTAAATTCATGGTGTTTTTTGTGGCATTTTTTCATGATTAAATTCGTGGCATTTTTTGTAGCATTTTCGTGGCACTTTTTATGGCATTTTTCGTGGAATTTTCTCTTGCGGATAACCACTTCTAAATTGATCGGCACTTGCTTTACCGGTTTCGTTAGTGCATTAAAGCACTTAAGGCCTTAAAATCTTTAATTTTAAGGCATTAAACATAATTTTTACCAAGTTTGGAATTTGGAGCTTCCTTAATATTAAAGTTTTTAAAATTATAATACTTTAACATTATTATTAAAATAATAAAATATTATTTATTCATACAAAGTATTATATATAAAATTTTTAATTATTTGTATTGTTAATTATTATAAATTGTTTTAATTTTCTTATAAATAGTAGTCACTCAATTGATAAAGACTTGATAATAATAAGCGTAAAATTGATTATGGACTCGGGTAAAAAAGTCAAATCACATAATTCTAACTTTCTAAAGCGAAAAACAAATGCTCTTGATAAGAATGAATTTGAAAACAATATCAATAAAAAAGTTAAATCAGACAATTTAATTATAAGAAAAGAAATTTTGCATAGCCAAACGTTTAAAGGGTTTTACATTTCGGAAGACAATGAAATCAAAGAAAAAACAAAAGGAAGTATTAAGGATTTTAAAAATCAATTGGGCAGCAATAATTGTAATATATTTTCTATTGCAAATGTTACCAGTGTCGATGATAATGCAATCCAATCGTTGAAATCCATTGAAATCGATGAACATGGTCGGCATCACGATTACGATCCTATGTGACGTCATGCAGTAATGCCGGCCGGGTTAAAAATGATAGAACCCTGTGGCTCTAAGGTTTTGGAATTTTTTCGCCCAAAAGATAAAGATTCGACTTTTCGTTCATTAGAAAGCAATTTACATACTGTATATAAAGATTTTTATATTAATAATAATTGAAAATGACGATATGCTATTTTATTTTATTTGTATGGGCCGAAATTAAGGATTGATATTAGATTAGCACATCAAATAATTTTACATTATACGATTTAGGTTACACAAAATGAATGTAATAATTTTGATCTACATTTTTTATCAACTCGTTCGTTATTACCTGATTTGGTTCAATGTCGTCTGATAAAAAAAAAAAAAACTTTTTTTTTGTAACTCTCTTAACCTCAATGTACCAATTATACGCAGGACTATATTTATTAAATCTCGTAAAATTAAGTCTGTCTCTCCACCTATATATCTGTTTATTTTTGAAATAGGTACAGATAGCTGCACTCCTGAATATATATATATAACGTTGGTTGTACACATTTTTCGTGAAATAAATTATTGATATATAGAATACCCATCGAAAGAGAAACTTGTGTACCTAATCAAGATTGATATGCAAATTGCTGATTATTTGTTACAGTTTGGACGGAAAAAAAATGAGTATACGTTTACGTCGTCTTATTGACTTTTATTCTTCATGACCATAGGATTTCAAGTCGGGCTGTTGAATGACAACTCTAAAACCACTGGAAAGTTTCTTGGAGGCAAACCTTTGCAAGTTGTCTTGCCAAGCATCTGAGACATTTTTGAAACAAATAACGATAGGTTGTAAACAAATCTACCGTGTTACAAATAGTAATTTAATAGTCGTTAGCCATACTTGGCAATTGTATTTTTCACGTTATATATTATTGCTTTAAAGAGAAATCATTCATTAAATGAGGGTTCGACAGGTTACACACCGATTGCATCTATCAATCTGATTAGGTACACAAGTTCTCTTTCGATGGGCATTCTATATCAATAATTTAATTTCACGAAAAATGTGTACAACCAACGTTAGGAATTGAATTAAGTTCAGCTTTGCAAGTAGATATTTTTTAAGAATAAATCACAAGAAGCAATAATTCCTGGGCCTTGTTTTTTACTTAATTAAAATACACAAATAGCCGTTACAGTTTAGAATTGTAAGAACCTTAGGCAAAATTATTTGCCTGCATCGTTGTTACATAAAATGTGGAGAAAATTATTAAATGCTTTAATTATAATTCGGAAATGTTTTATTTTGTATTCTTATAAATACAAATGTTATATACAGTAAAAGAATTTTATTAATCATATTATTTTATTTAAGGATGCTAAATTAAAAAAAATCTGCTTAATTAAATTTTAAGAAGCTTTATTCATGTAAAATTATATCAGAAATTTTAAGGATGATATTGGAGTCAATACTATCGCTATAGGTAGCCTTTATAGAAGTTACTAACGATTAATATTGAAATACTACTAAAAAAATTTTTTTTTGATTTAAGCAACATGTCATTTACCGAATTTCAATCTTCAAAACTCTTCTATCGAAACTTTGAATATAAATTATTGAATCTAGGGGTATAAAAATGCAACCAACTTCTTGACAAATATTGCATCTAAAAAAAGCTTTTTGATTATCATGTTTTCGAAATTAAAGATTAATTTATAATCAACAAATTATAATAAAAAGCATAAACTGAATAAATAGTCAAGACTTTCGAAATTATTACAGCATGGAAGTTGCTTATGATTATGATTTTAAAAAGATAATGAAATAATTTCTTCGATATTATTTACTTTTGATTAAAAATTCAAAATGTAAATATCAATGAAAAATTAACTTAGAAAAGAAGTTGTATTCGATACAGGCATTTAATAAATATTATCAAAATTTAGGACTTATTATACTGTACATGCGAAGAAAAACGTATTTATTTGTATTTTTCTATATCTTGTTAACACTTTGAATTTTTTTCGTTAACTTAAAAGTTGATAGTTTAACCTAAAAAGTCTATAATGAAATTTTTTACTTTTCAACAAAATAAAACTAATTATTTTATTTACGGCTTTTACGAAATTCCATTTCCAAAAATCCTAAACGAGTCGATATAACTATAAGCGCCAAGGAAGTAGTAATTATAGCAAACGCTGTGAATGTCCCCACAACGCTAAGGATTAGAGGAGCAAATAATACTAAAACTGAAATATAAATATAATGTGATAGCATTTCAATTTTACTTGAATGTAGTAATTAGAGTCAATCCAATCTGGAGATGTACAGAAACTGCAATTGGAAGTGTTGATTTAAATAAATTCACTTTCGATGAAACCATCAGTGAAATTATTCAAAGGAAAAGTATAAAATTCACTTTGTTAGGTTATTGTATCGATAATAAATGCACAAAACATGTATCTCACAACTTCGATAAAGGTAAGTTATATTTATCATGTGATTATTGCATTCGCTGCGGAATAAAATTCAAAGGTTTTTTTTAAAAAAATTTTTTAATTAGCACCAACTTCTGATGAAATCCAATCTGGAGATGTACAAAAACGCTCCATCGATAACAGCCAGTCGATCGAGTATTACTGTATTATTTATAAGTTATAATACTTAAGTAAAATTTCCTTTTTTTCCTTTTTTTCATATTCTTCGCCGTTTCTTGGATAATGATACATTTTTTATGTTCAAAAGCGATGTTGGTTTCATTCTCAAAATTAATTTCTCTTTTAGCTCGTATTCTGTTCTACATGTTCTCTCATTTTAGTGCACGTACCTCATTTCCCGCCCTCTACAAAAATCGGCGTGTAAAAGTATTTTTCTCATCGGGTAATTTTCGGAAAATGATCGTATGATTATCATAATTTGACTACAGTATTAAAACGTGAAAATTTTTCAAATTTGGTAATTCCATCCATGACGTAAGTCTCAACGCGATAATACGTGTCGTGTTTTTTATTCATTATAAATATACTCCTCTCTTCTCTTCTTTTTTCCCCGCTCGACTTTTACCCTAACATATACTGTATAATAATCGAAAAAATCACAAATAAAATCTAATTATCGTCATTTATGCCTAACTGAAAACTTTACAATTTAAAAATGGATTTAGAGGCGATTATTTTGAAATTGCAGACTGTCGAATTATTGGATTTTTTAAAAAGCCAAGAATTAAATCTTGACGATGACGATTTTGTGATATTGAAAAAATCTAAAATTTCGGGATCGAGCTTTTTATTTTTTACAAAAGAAGATTTTTATAAGAATGGCTTGGCATCTGGGCCAACCATCGCAATTTTACAATTGATACAAAGAATAAAAGATGGTACATTTTTAAACAAAAATTTTTATTTTAATAATAATTGAGTGTTTTATGAGTAATTTGTTCATGTTTTATTTTTAGTGATTGTGAAAATTAATGATGAAATTGAAACAAGTAAAAGCGAAAATAAAATAATATCACAGATTAATAAATACGATCCAGATTCAGTAAATCGAAAGACTGGAAGAATTAATAAGGTAATTATTTTACTAAAACTATTATTAGTTGTTATAATAGATGATGACATTACATATTACACTTTCTTGTGAATTTTATTCTCAAGAGAACATTTCTTGTTAATTTATTTTCAAGGGAGGCAGTCGATAGACTGTGGTAATATCTTATATAGTTGACCACTTTTCTGTTAACTGGAGTTTCAGGGGAGACAGCCGATAGGCTGTATGGTCATAATTCTACAGACAAATTTTATAGAAACATATGATAACATTTAGTATCGTTTGTATTAAGTTTTATATCCAGATGCTTTAATATGTGGGAAAATATTTTTATCGTTATCGTTATATCGATTATAGTTTCTGAGTTATTATTGTACTGATAACTGATAAATATTATTATTGTTTATTATAATTGATAATTATATTATTATTAACGACAATAATTAAACGTTTTCAATTAAGGCGAATTCGGAAGAATTTTCAGAATCAACACTTGATAATATTTTGAATGGAAATCTAAGTCCCTTTATCAATGAAATTTTGGATGTCCACAAATGTAAGGCTTTAAGATCATTTCGAGATTACAACGAGTGCTCATTTCACTCAGTAATAGAAGTACTGTTAAAGAAATCGTCAATAGTCTATATTTCGGAAATGCGTTTAATAACACAATTCACAAAAAAAAAAAAAAATGTTGATTATGATGAACTCACCTATGGATTTGTAGATATTTTTATTATTGGAAATGATTATGGACTTAATAGCAGTATTTTCGAAGTAAAGTTATTCAATTTGGTTGGTTTGTATTATGGTGAAATAGGAAGGTGGGAGAAACATCCGGATCACAATTCTTTAGATAGACTGGATAAACAATTACAAAAAGAAACAGAACGTGTATTATTTCGTAGAAATTATTTTTATTGGTGCAAAACCGATTATAAATATAAATCAATTAAGGTGGGAAGTATTATCGAGTCAGGATTTGAACAATTATGTATGTACATTAAAACGATTAATAATGGTAAGGCATCTAATAGCTTTGGTATTTCTGATAATAGGATTAGAATCTCAAATGGTACTAGTTTAATTAAAGGATACCTAATAGTTTCTTTTGGAAGCAATCGATTAATTGTAAAAACTAAATTCAAAAAATTAGATTATCAATTTTTTTTCAATGAATAAAAATAAACAAATAAAATATAAATTAGAAATGATTCTTTACATAATACAGTTAAAGTTTGGTTTCTTCGAAGAGTGTATTAACTGGGAGGTATGGTTTTGTCGAATTTGAACTATTTTTACTAGTAATGAAGGTATTCAGTATAAGGAGTCAGTATTGCACGGCGGCGGCATATACTCTTCATAAAAAAATAATAATGAAGGAAAAGTTTTTTTTATTTTATTATTTCTTGCATAAAAGCTAGGAGTGTTCACAAATTTGTAATCACGAATTGGCAAGCCTAATTCGGGTTTACTGTAAGCAAAAATAATTATAATATACTGTATTACTTCAAATTGACCGCTAACAACGCATGTACTATAATATTAAATAATAATAATTATTATTAGTGATTTGTATTATAAATATAAAAAATCATCAAGGCTTTGACTTATACGACTTTGAATTGCTTTTGTACAACGATTCGTGAAGTTATTTGCTCGAGCATTTGAAGAATTCGATCGTGATCACGATCCCGTCATCACGACGTGCCGTGATCCTGATCCCGACGAAAGGTGACGTTTATCTGAAATTCTGTCGATTTACTCGCATTCACCTCGAATCAATACGACTTTGGATTGTTTCATTCAACGATTCGTGAAGTTATTTGCTCGAGCATTTGAAGATTTCGATCGTGATCATGATCCCGTCATC
>C688J35102_120989810_pt1 | contig 13904 bp, 8 predicted proteins | sample HopSoiMetagenom2_FD_35102 | JGI IMG/M metagenome (IMG submission 35102)
CGCGTATCGGGTTTGGGATTTATGGTTAGGCATGGCGCGGATCCGCCTACAGATCGACTCGTCTTTCGCGGTGTCGCGTCAAGTACCAACAAGGACTGTTTCCGCCGTGCGGAAACAGGGAATTGACACATGTCTCGTCCTCAGGATCCTCAAACATGTACTCGACCTTGTGATCTTTGCGCGGCACTGCGTAATAGGGGTTTACTTTCACTGTCGCGAAGGCATTGCGGTTGTTCTTGAATCTCCAGCGCAGGACAGCGAAGTCCGTCAGATACGCGAGGCAGGTTATGGCGATGAGCCCGGCGACCGCCCAAGAAAGCGTCTTCAGGATTCTAGATTTCGTGCTAGTCATTCGTGAGCGATGAAGCGAGATCAGGCGAATGAAGATGGATGATGCCTCGTCGCAATCCCAGTGTTACGGCGTGGGTTCGATCTTTGGCGCCTAGTTTACTCAAAATGCTCTGCACGTGCGCCTTCACTGTCCCTGCGGCCGTTCCAAGCAGGTCGGCCACTTCACGATTTCCCAATCCTCGCGCTACCAGCTTCAGGACTTCTACTTCTCGCGGCGTAAGCGCCACCTCTGGGAAGAAGCCCACCAGCTGTTCTGAGACTTCCTGCGGGATGTAACGCTTTCCGGCGTGTACCATCCGAATCGCCCTGACAACCTCCGTGTGCACCATCTCTTTCAGAAGATAGCCGCGAACTCCCGCCTCAAGAGCCCGGTAAATATCCTGATCGCCGTCGTATGAGGTCAAAGCAATGATGCGAGCCGTCGGAAACTCCAGGCGGATCTGCCGTGTGGTCTCGATGCCGCTTTGATCCGGAAGACGTAAATCCATCAAAGTAACGTCGGGTGTATGTTCGCGGAACAGGCGGATGGCATTTGCGCTGTCTCTTGCTTCCGCGATGAGTGTCAGATCCGGTTCCGTTCCAAGAATGGCCGCTACGCCCTTTCGCACGAGATCGTGGTCATCAACGGATAGTATTCGGATACGATTGGGCAGGTTCGGAATCCCGTCAGTCATCTTGGCAGCTATCCTCTATGATGCTCCAATTCCGATGAAGCGCCTGCTTCGGCCATTCCTATGCTTCGGGGAAGTGGTACAGAAATCGTGATTACCGTTCCTGCTCCTTTGACGCTGGATACGTTCAGACGTGCATCTATCTCGTCTGCCCTCTCCCGGATGCCGATGAGTCCGAAGTGTCCGAAGCGAGCTTGCTGTTCTTCAGGCGTGAAACCGATACCGTCATCTTCTAACGCAAGATGCAGGTCGTTATCTTCGAGTTTTGTCCGGATGGTGAGCGTCGAAGCTTCTGCATGCGCCAGAGTGTTCGAGATTACCTCCTGGGTGATGCGGAGCAATTGGTATTCGATCTCCGGATACGCACCGAGAGAAACGGGTTCGAGCTGCAGGATCAAGCTAACGGGCTTTGCACCGATTGATTGCCTTGCAATTGCACTAAGCTTCTCCGCAAATCCGAGCGTGCCGGAGCCGACGGTTCTGAGTCCCCAGAGAGAACGCCGAGCCTCCTTGGAACATCTGCCTGCGTCCGCTATGATGTCTGCCAGCGTCTCTCGTTGGTGCGAGTGAGGAAGCTTTGTCCAGAGCGCCTGGAGCTGCATCGTGATCCCCGATAAGCCCTGAAGAAGTGTGTCGTGGAGCTCTCTCGCGATACGGTTGCGTTCGGAGAGTACGACCTCGAACGTTGCCCGCAAGCGCCGTATGCGAGCACGATAACCCAAGACCACAAGCGCGGCGCAAAAGGCAGCTAGCGACGGGAAGAACCAGAACCGCTGGTAGAATCGCGGCTCAACTTCGAAGCGGAGCGAAGCGGGTTGTGCGCCCCATATGCCATCGGCGTTTCTTGTTCTCACCTGAAACTGAAAATGGCCCGGAGGAAGGTTGGTGAAGAACGCCTCGCGTCGGCTCCCGGCGTCCGTCCAACTTTTGTCGTAACCTTCGAGGATGTATTGAAACGTAACCTTCTCAGGGGAAATAAAGCTGAGTCCCGCGTAGCGTATCTCCAGATTTCGCTCGGAGGAAGCAAGCTTCAGTTCACCCGAGCCGGGCACTACTCTTCTCCCGTTGATCAGCGTTGCCGTGATCTGTACCGGAGGACGAACACTGTTCTGGATAAGGTGGTTCGGATCCACCATGACCAGACCGTTTGTGGTGGAGAACCAAAGACGCCCGTCTCTCGTACGAGCAACGGCGGGCTGGACACCCGATTGGCACTCGAATCGAAGTTGGCCGGTACTGAAGGGAATACTGGTTACGAATCCGCTCTTTCCGTCCGCGAAGCTATCCAACTCGCCTTGGCTTACTCGGAAGATGCCTTTACTCGATGCCGCCCAAAGATTGGCATGATCATCCCGAACAATTCCATAGATGCGGTTGTCGTACAAACCGTCTTTGATTCGCACCCGGGAGAACTCTCCATTTTTCCAGCGGAGCAGACCGGAGCCTAAGGTTCCCATCCATGCTTCGTGTTTGACGGAGTCCAGATAATAACTGTCGACGGAACGATTTGCCTCGGTCGGATAGCTTTTGACGGTCCCGTTACGCAACGTGTAAAAGCCAGTGTCTTCCGTACTGATAAAGAGGCTCGCAGTGTGGCCGCCCCCGAGAGCAAGGATTCCAGTGTCCTCGGAATGCGGAAGAATCCCGCTCGCTACGAATCTGCTCCCGTCCCAGAGCCCGAGACCTCGGTCCGTTCCGACCCAGAGCTTGCCTTGGACATCGCAAAAAATGGTGCGAACTTCGTTTCCAGGCAGCCCGTTGCGTGTGGAGTAGGTACCCGAGACTTCTCCATTCGTAAGGCGGTTTAAGCCGGTACGTGTCCCGACCCATAAATCGCCAGAGTGGTCAACAGCCAAGCTTAGGATTGTGTTATTGACCAGACCGTCGGAAGTGGAAAGCGTGTGGAATTGGTGACCGTCAAAAACTGTGAGGCCGTTTCCGAGAGTTCCAATCCATAAGCGACCCGCCGCATCTTCCAAAACCGGGCCAATCTGGTTTGTGGGAAGCCCTTCGTTAGTTGTGTAGGGTGTTACTTTCCCATCTGTGAACTGATCAAGTCCGGCTTTTGTACCCGCCCAGAGTGTGCCTTCCCGATCCTCAAAAAGAGAAAGAACTGAACTGTGAGAGAGACCGTCACGAGTTCGATAAACACTCACCGATCCGCGCCGTAGCCGGCTGATGCCGTCATTGGTTCCTACCCACAAGCTTCCGTCGGCGCTCTCTGCAAGCGAGGAAACAGCGTCATCCGGCAATCCGTCTCGCATGGAGTACATTGCCGAGCGGTCGTTCGAAATGTGGATCAAGCCGGCAGCCGTACCCGCCCACACCGTACCGTCGCCTGAACAATGAAGCGCCGTAACCGTTTCCTTCTTCGAAATGTACGTGTCTGTGTAAGGTTCGAATCGATGTCCTACGGATCGTGCCAGTCCAAAATCGAGCCCCGAAACCCAACGGACACCGTCGGACGCGCGGCAGGTCTCACGAATCGAATTAGAAGGCAATCCGTCGGCCGTGGTAAACGCCTTGAACCGATGCCCATCGAAACGCAGCAGCCCCTGCGTGGAGCATGACCAAACCGCGCCGTCCTTGTCGGAATTGAGGCAGAACTGATCATCACTGGGCAGGCCGTTTTTTGCTGTAAACCGAGTAAGCGCGCCATTCGGCGAGATACGGGCAAGACCGCCTCCGACGGAAGCAGCCCAAACATTCCCTTCCTTGTCCTCCAGAAGAGCGCGTATCAGCGTGCGGTGAAGAACTCCCTGCTGCGGATCTTCAAATTCCCTGAAGTGGAGCCCGTCGAACCGGATCAGGCTATCTTGCGTACCCAGCCATAGAAAGCCATCCCGACTCTGAAGGATTGAGTAGATTGTGGGCTGAAAAAGGCCCTCTTCCTGACCCCAGATACGATGCGCATACTGGGTCAGGCTCTTGCTCGGATCGAGTGCTAGCGCCGTCGGTCCGTAGATAGACAGACACAAGGCGACTAGGAAGAAGAGTGACCTTCGAATCCGGGCTGCACGACTTCCCTCGTCCCGGGTTGATGACCTTGCAGTACTTCTTAGGGGAATGCCTTCAGTATAACGGGAACACAGCGGGGACCGAGTCTCTAAAGACCAGCCCAAATGGGGGTCAAGTCAAGAATGAAGGTATCGAGTGCGCCTGTACCGCGCACGGAATCGACCGCGCAAAGCTCTGCAGGCACTTCCGATCCGGCGCTGTAGGTCCAGACGGTCCTTCGTTCCGGATCGATCAACCATGCTGATCCGGCGCCGCATTGGACGTACGTCAAACACTTTGCCTGAAGTTCAGATAAGTCATCTGAAGGAGATTTCACCTCGACAGCAAAGTCCGGGCAGAAAGGCGCGAATCGTTTCCGGTCCTGCTTGGGAACGCTCTCAATTCTGGCATGGCTCACCCAGGCCGCGTCAGGCGACCGATTTTGCCCCTGGGTTATGTAGAACCCGGCACTGGAGTCGAAAGCCTTGCCTGTACCGGTTCTTTTTGCCCAATCACGCAACTGACCGAACACCTCTCCGCTTAGGTAGCCACCTTCTAAACCCGTTGGAGCCATCACTATAATGTGCCCTCCTTCAGTCAGCTCAACTTTCCTGCCGTCGTATAACTCCGCAAGCTGTTGAAAGATCTCCCGAGCGTCCGAGGTGGGAGGAACGATGATTTCAATCCGTTCCAGCGGCTCGAGAACGCTTTCTAGTGTGGGCACGCAGATCGCCTCTAGTAAGAGCGTACAGGATTCCTCGTAACGTGCTCTATGCCAAATGGCATAGAGACGGTTTATCCATTCGGCAGTCGCGTAGAACGAAAGTTTGCTCCATGCTGTAGGCGTGAATTCTTCCGGAACCAGCAGCACACCATCTTTCCAGCGCAGTCGACGCTGGGCGATTTTGGTTGCCGTCCTTCTTGCCCTCGCAGGAGCCACATTCCTCCTCTCACAGCGAGTCCAAACTAACGCTCCAGAAGCCAATCGCGGGAAGAAAAAGGGTGGTGGCGCCATTCCGGTCGGCATTGCCCCCGTGGAGCAAGGTGACATTGGTGTTTATATCAATGCGCTTGGAACCGTGACGCCGGTTTACTCGGTAACCGTTACGAGCCGGGTAACCGGTGAGCTGATGGAAGTGCATTACCGTGAAGGTCAGATCGTACATAAGGGTGACCTGCTTGCGGTGATCGACCCTCGTCCTTACCAGGCAACCGTCACGCAAGCTGAAGGTCAGCTAGCTCGCGACCGCGCCACTCTAAAAAACTCTTACATCGATCTTGATCGTTACAAGCTGATCTATGCACAGAAGGCGATTCCGGAGCAGACGCTTGCAACCCAGCAAGCCGTGACAGAGCAAAACGAGGGAACAGTCAAAGTGGACGAGGGAAACCTGGAAGCCGCGAAAGTGAACCTCAACTACACCCGAATTACAGCGCCCATTGACGGCCGCGTAGGGCTTCGGCTAGTCGACCCCGGAAATATCGTTCAGGCGAACGGAACCACTGGCCTCCTTACCATTGCGCAATTGCAGCCGATCACGGTGATGTTCACGATAGCTGAAGATTATGTCTCGGACGTCAGCTCGCAGCTACGAGCCGGGCGGAAGCTGCAGGTGGATGCGTTAGACCGGAGCAATCAATCGCAGTTAGCGAAGGGTACAGTTCTGACGATCGACAACGCCATCGACACGACTACAGGGACTGTGAGAGTTCGCTCCTCGTTTGCGAACAAAGATTTTCGTCTGTTTCCCAATGAGTTTGTGAATACCCGTCTTCTCCTGAAAACATTGCACAAGGCCAACCTCATTCCCACGGCCGCCATCCAGCGGAACAATGAGATTGCATTCGTTTATGTCGTCGGGGAGAACAATGCCGTTAAAATGCGCGACATCAAGATCGCGACGACGGACGGTAACACGGCGGCAGTCACGGGGGTGAATCCGGGAGAGAAGCTCGTGACTGATGGCTTCGACCGACTCCAGGACGGAGTCAAAGTCGTTGTGCGTGGTTCAGGCGATGAGAACGCTCCAACTCCTGCTATGCCGGAAAACCAGGCTGGGCCGGACGGTGCGCCGAACAGGCGAGGCCCGGCGAACAACGCAGCGCAAGGACAGAACGTCGCCCCCAGGGCGAATTCACGATGAATCCCTCGAGACCATTCATTCTCCGCCCTATTGCAACTTCGCTGCTCATGGCAGCAATTCTGCTGGTGGGTCTTGTTGCTTTCTACCAGTTGCCGGTATCGGCGCTGCCGGAGGTCGACTATCCCACCATGCAGGTGGTTACGTTTTACCCCGGCGCTAGTCCCTCGGTGGTCGCCTCTTCTGTTACAGCTCCGCTAGAACGCCAGCTAGGCGAAGTGCCGGGCTTGAACCAGATACTGTCAACCAGCTCTGATGGTGCGTCCGTCATTACGCTGCAGTTCACGCTAACCCTGGATATCGATGTTGCTGAGCAAGAAGTCCAGGCCGCCATCAACGCCGCCCAGTCGTTTCTTCCTGCCAACTTGCCCATGCCCCCGATCTATAGCAAGACGAACCCGGCCGATGCGCCCATCATGACGCTGGCCCTCACTTCGTCCAACCTTCCGCTATACCAGGTAGAAGATTACGCGGATACGCGGCTTGCGCAAAAGATCTCTCAATTGTCGGGCGTTGGGGCCGTCTCAATCAGCGGTGGGCAGAAACCCGCTGTTCGGATACAGGTCGATCCCACCCAGATCGCTTCCTACGGGCTGAACCTCGAGGATGTCCGTACCGCCATTACCAACAACAGTCTCGATTCGGCAAAGGGTAGCTTTGATGGTCCGCATCAAGGCGTTCAGATCAACGCCAATGATCAACTGCTGAGCGCTCACGATTACAACCAGGTAGTTGTTGCTTATAGAAATGGCGCTCCCGTCATGCTCAAAGACGTGGCCAAGATCGTTGATGGTATCGAGAACATACGACAGGCTGCATGGATGGATCAAACGCCGGCCGTCATCGTAAACATACAGCGGCAGCCCGGAGCCAATATCATCCAGGTAGTTGACCGCATCACGGCTCTCCTTCCTAAGCTGCAATCGACTATTCCGTCCTCCATTAAGCTTTCTGTGTTGGTCGACCGAACGAATACGGTTCGCGCTTCGGTGTCCGACGTGGAATTCGAGTTGATACTTTGTATCGCGCTGGTGGTTGCGGTCATCTTTGTCTTCCTGCGCAATCTTGCCGCTACCTTCATTCCAAGCGTCGCTGTTCCTCTTTCGCTGATCGGAACGTTCGCGGCAATGTATTTCCTGGGCTACAGCTTGAACAATCTAACGCTGATGGCTTTGACGATTTCGACAGGCTTCGTTGTCGACGATGCCATCGTGATGATTGAGAACATCATTCGATACGTCGAAGAAGGCGAAAAGCCACTGCAAGCGGCTCTCAAAGGTGCAGAACAAATCGGCTTCACAATCCTGTCACTCACCGTGTCCCTGATCGCCGTTTTGATTCCGCTTCTCTTTATGGGAGACATCACCGGCCGACTGTTTCGCGAATTTGCTGTCACTCTCGCTGTCACCATCGTTCTTTCCGCTGCTGTCTCGCTCACGCTGACGCCAATGCTTTGCGCAAAGCTTCTGCGCCACAAAAAGCCGGGAACAGAAGGCAGGTTCTACCGTGTCTCTGAACGCGCGTTCCAGGCAATCATCGGGTTTTACGGGAGAACGCTTGAGGTCGTGCTGCGGCACCGCGTGATCACGCTACTGGTAGCCGCAGGCACCCTGGTGCTGACGATCTATCTGTATGTGGTGATTCCCAAGGGCTTCTTTCCCGTTCAGGATACAGGCGTGATCCAGGCCATTTCTGAAGCTGACCAGAGCATCTCCTTCGACGCGATGTCGAAACTGCAGCAAAAAATCGCGGAAGTCATCCTCCGGGATCCCGCCGTAACGAATCTCTCATCATTCATTGGGGTGGATGCGACGAACACCACGATGAACAGCGGGCGCATCCAGATCAACCTGAAACCTATCGAAGAGCGACACATATCTGCTTCGGATGTGATCCGGCGGCTCAAACCTCAACTGGCGAAGGTGGAAGGAATCGTCCTGTACATGCAGCCCGTACAGGACCTGACTGTGGAAGACATTGTAAGCCGAACGCAGTATCAGTACAGCCTGGAAGACCCGGACGCGACCGAACTTTCCCGCTATACGGCGGAATTTGTGGAGCGGCTCAAAGCACTCCCGCAACTTGCGGATGTGGCGAGCGATCTTCAAACACACGGGCTGGAGGCGGCCATCAACATCGACCGTCAGACTGCTATGCGCGTTGGCGTAACGGCACAGAGTATTGACGACACGCTCTACGATTCTTTCGGGCAGCGGCAAGTGTCGACTCTATTCACCCAGTTGAATCAGTACCACGTGATTCTGGAAGTGCAGCCGCAGTTTAAGAATCATCCACGAAACCTGCAGGATATCTACATCCGTTCGCAGTCCGGCTCAGCAGTCCCACTGAGCGCGTTCACGCAGGTCGCAAACAGCTCAACGCCCATTCTGATCAGTCACATCGGTCAGTTTCCTGCGACAACAGTGTCGTTCAATCTCGCGGAACGAGCTGCACTCGGTGACGCTGTCAAGGCAATTCAGCAGGTAGAGAAAGACTTCCCGGCTCCGGCGGCGATGCAAACTTCGTTTCAGGGAACCGCGGCAGCTTTCATCTCCTCCCTCAGTAATGAGTCGTTGTTGATCCTGGCGGCTCTGGTTACGGTCTACATCGTTTTGGGCGTTCTCTACGAAAGCTACATTCACCCAATCACGATCCTGTCTACGTTGCCGTCCGCCGGTGTCGGCGCGCTGCTCGCGCTGCTAATTACACGGTCGGAGCTGACTGTCGTCGCAATTATCGGCATCGTGCTGCTGATCGGCATCGTGGAAAAGAATGCCATCATGATGATCGACTTCGCGCTCGAAGCAGAGCGGGAGGGCGGCAAGACCCCTTACGATGCCATCTATCAGGCCTGCCTTCTGCGATTCCGTCCCATCCTGATGACGACCATGGCTGCTCTGCTTGGGGCTGTTCCTCTTGCGATGGGGACGGGCACCGGCGCCGAGCTAAGACGACCACTTGGCATCACCATCATCGGCGGTCTCATCGTAAGCCAGATTCTGACGCTTTACACGACCCCGGTCATCTACCTGTTCTTCGACAAGATCGCACGAAAGCTGGCAGAGTTCCGCAATCGGCCTCGTCCGGAGAGTGGCCTTCAGCCTTCCCCGGCGGTGGGTGACTAGCGTGAGCCTTTCGTCTCCCTTCATCAAGAAGCCGGTCGCAACGACACTACTGACGGCGGCCGTGGCCCTGGCGGGTGCCGTTGCCTTTCGACTCCTGCCCGTCTCCCCGTTGCCCCAGGTGGACTTCCCTACGATCTCGGTGCAGGCCTCCATGGCCGGAGCCAGTCCCGAGATCATGGCGTCGTCAGTTGCGACTCCCCTCGAGCGCCAGTTCGGGCGCATCGCTGGAGTGACGGAGATGACCTCGTCGAGCAATCTGGGCCAGACAAGCGTTACTCTGCAGTTCGACTTAAGCCGGAATATCGATGCGGCCGCTCGCGATGTAGAGGCAGCTATCAACGCTGCACGTGGTTATTTGCCTACTACGCTACAAAGCAATCCCACCTATCGCAAGGTGAACCCGGCCGATTCGCCCATCATGATTTTGGCCTTGACTTCCGATAAGCTTCCGCCCAGCAAGCTCTATGACGCGGCTTCCACTGTCTTGATGCAGCGGATATCGCAGATCAAAGGCGTGGGTCAGGTATCCGCTGGCGGCAGTTCGGCGCCTGCCGTTCGCATTGATGTGAACCCCACACAGATCAATAGCTATGGGCTGCAGCTAGAGGATGTCCGTACCGCGATTAGTTCCCAGACAGCAAACGAAGCCAAGGGTTACATCAGCGATGGCCTGCGCACCTGGCTTCTGAACGCAAACGATCAGTTGATGAAGGCCTCCGACTATGCGCCAATCATCATCCATTACCGGAATGGGGGCGCCGTCAGACTGTCCGATGTTGCCAACGTCGCTGACTCGGTGCAGACACTTCGATCCGTCGGATACGCAAACGGCAAAAAAGCGGCGCTGCTGATCATCTTCCGCCAACCCGGAGCCAATATCATCGACACCGTCGATGCAATCAAAACGGCGATGCCCCAGCTAAAGGCCACCATTGACGAATCGATCAACCTGGTCGTGACGCTTGATCAAACTGTCACGATTCGCGCTTCTGTACGTGATGTCGAACGTACGTTGATGATCTCGATCTCGCTGGTTGTCCTGGTCGTGTTCGTGTTCCTGCGCGATTGGAGATCCACGCTGATCCCGGCCGTCGCCGTGCCGGTCTCCCTGGTGGGCACATGCGGAATGATGTACCTGCTCGGGTACAGCGTGGACAATCTATCGCTGATGGCGCTTACCATTGCTACCGGATTCGTCGTTGATGACGCGATCGTCGTGCTCGAGAACATTTCCCGGTATCGCGAACAGGGGATGAGTGCGATGGAGGCCGCCTTCAAAGGCGCAGAAGAGATCGGATCGACCGTTCTTTCCATCAGTATTTCGCTCGTAGCCGTGTTCATTCCCATTTTGATGATGGGTGGGATTATCGGACGGCTATTCCGCGAGTTTGGTGTAACTCTCGCGCTGACGATCATGGTCTCGTTGCTGGTATCACTCACCACAACCCCCATGATGTGTTCCCGTCTGCTGCCCGATGGCCACAGTCACGGCAGGCTTTATGCGTTTACGGAGAGGTTCTTCCAATTCATTCTCAAAATGTACGAGTACAGCCTGGCATGGGTGTTGCGCCACTCTGCGCTTATGCTCCTGGTTGCGCTCGGAACATTGGCCCTGAACGTTTACCTGTACGTCATGATTCCGAAAGGTTTCTTTCCACAGCAGGATACCGGTCGCATGAACGGGAACTTTGTGGGCGACCAGAGCATCTCGTTCCAATCCATGCAGAAGAAGATGCTGGAGCTCTCGAACATCGTGGGATCTGATCCGGGCGTGAGTACGATTCAGGCCTTTACCGGCGGAGGCGGTGGTACATCCTCAAACACTGGAAGAGCATTCATTTCCTTGAAGCCTCTTGACGAGAGGCGTGTATCGGCAGACGAGATCATTAATCGTTTGCGTCCGAAGATCGCTCGAGTTCCTGGTGTAACCCTGTTTCTACAGCCCTCACAGGACCTTCGAATCGGCGGACGGCAGAGTGCCGCGCAGTACCAGTTCACTTTGCAGAGTGACAACCTGCAGGACTTGGTCTATTGGTCTCCTACACTGACGAACCTGATGAAGAAGATGCCGGAACTGACGGATGTGAACAGTGATCAGCAGAACAACGGTCTTGAAGCAAATTTAGTCATCGACCGGCCTACCGCATCCCGGCTAGGCATTACGCCGCGAGCGATCGACAACGTCCTCTACGACGCCTTCGGTGAACGCCAGATTGCTAAGACATACACCAGCCTTAATCAGTACTTCGTCGTGATGGAAGTCGATCCTATCTTCTGGCAAAATCCTGACGGCCTCCGGAAGGTCTACATCAAATCAACGGACGGAGGACAGGTGCCGCTGGCAGCGTTTACGCATTTCCAATCATCTACTGCCGCGCTTGCAGTGAACCACTCTGGCATCTTTCCGTCCGTCACTATTTCGTTCAATCTTGCTCCAGGAATAGCGCTCGGCGATGCTGTGACGGCAATTAACAACGTTCAAGCGAAAGCCGGAATGCCGGCTTCTATCTCGACCACGTATAGCGGAACCGCCCAGGCATTCCAATCTTCGCTCGCCAACGAGCCTATCCTGATTGCGGCTGCGCTCGCGACGGTTTATATCGTGCTCGGAATCTTATATGAGAGCCTGATCCATCCCATCACGATCCTGTCCACGCTGCCGTCTGCGGGCGTGGGTGCAATTCTTGCCCTTCTTCTGACTCATACAGACCTGAGCGTTATTGCTCTGATTGGGATCATCCTACTTATCGGAATCGTCAAAAAGAACGCAATCATGATGATCGACTTCGCGCTGGAGGTCGAAAGACGCGAGCACACCACGCCAAAGGATGCCGTCTTCCAAGCATGTCTGTTGCGATTTCGTCCCATCATGATGACGACCATGGCGGCGCTACTCGGAGGGTTGCCTCTCGCATTGGGAACAGGAACCGGATCTGAACTGAGGCGACCTCTCGGCATCACCATCGTGGGCGGTTTGATCTTCAGTCAAGCCATCACGCTTTACACAACTCCGGTCATTTATCTCTATATGGATCGACTCAGCATGTGGTTGAACCACCTCCGTCATGGCAAGGCGCCAGAGGCTCCCGCAGAGGCGGTGGGGTCGGCTTCTTAGGTAAAGAATGAGCTCATTCACAATCGTCGCAGAACCGCATCCGGCTGATCGGTCCATCACCATTCTGCTGAACGGCATCTTCCGCGAAGAAGCCCTTCCTGAGTTGGAAGAGTCGATCGGCCGCGCCCGTCAGGCTCGGCAGCGGGTCTTCATCGATTTCAGTGAAGTGACTCTGGTCGATCGAAAAGCTGTCCAGTATTTTGCTAACCAGCCGGTCGAAGAGGTCAAAATAATCAACTGTCCCGCCTACCTGCGGCGCTGGATTTCACCCGAGGGTAGCGAAAGCGAAACGCGTAGCTGATGATTTTAAGCATTCAAGAAAAACGGAATGTCTGGGCGTGGTCTGCCCTGGCATTTTGTGTAACATTAACGTCCTGCAATCTTGCACCTAAGTATGCGAGACCTCCGGCTGCCGCACCTACGGCGTTCAAAGAGGCCGCGCCGCAGGAGTACAAGGAAGGCACGGGCTGGAAGCTCGCGCAGCCTGGAGATGACAAGCTTCGCGGAAAGTGGTGGGAGCTGTATAACGACCCTCAGCTCTCGGGTCTGGAAGAACAGGTTGCGGTCTCGAATCAGAGCATTGCCGTTGCGGAAGCAAACTTTCGGGCTGCTCGTTCGCTTGTGGCGTATGCGCGCGCATCCTTATTCCCTACAATAAGCACATCGCCCGGATACACTCGATCTCGCTTCTCGCAAACTTCGAGAGGAGCGACGGTTGTCGGCGGAGCCGCCGTCAATGGAACGGGAACAACCACGGGGACCGGAACGACGACCGGTACGGGCACCACGACCGGAACAGGAAACACGGGCGCGGGAAACACAGGAAACGGAACCACAGGCGGATCCAGCACCGGTGTGGGCGGCACTTCCGGCACCGGCATCCTGAACAACTTCACGATCCCGGTCAGTGCTTCGTATGAGGTGGACTTGTGGCATCGCATTCGCAACACAGTTGACGTGAACGCCTTCCAGGCACAGGCGAGTGCGGCTGATATCGCGACGGCAATCCTCAGTACGCAGGCCGAACTGGCGCAGGACTACTTCCAGATCAGAGCTTTGGATGTCGAGCGACAGATTCTCAGGGAAACCATCGCTAATTACCGCCAGACGCTTGACTTGACGAACGCGCGATATCGGGGCGGGATCGCCTCTGACGAAGATGTATCACAAGCCCAGACGCAATTAGATCTGGTCATTGCTCAGGAAACTGATGTGGGTGTGAACCGCGCAACGTTTGAGCACGCAATCGCAACGCTGATAGGAAAGGCCCCTGCAAACTTCTCGTTGGCGCCGGCGCCATTCGTTCCAAATCCCCCTCCGGTGCCGGTTGTGCTTCCGTCTGATTTGCTCGAGCGGCGGCCTGATATCGCTGCGGCAGAACGCCAGGTGGCGGCAGCCAACACGGAGATTGGTATAGCGAAAGCCGCCTATTATCCCCGGCTCGCGCTCAGTGCCACTGGCGGGTTTCAAACGTCGCACTTCAACCAGTGGTTTACGTGGCCGA
>C688J35102_120989808_pt1 | contig 13895 bp, 12 predicted proteins | sample HopSoiMetagenom2_FD_35102 | JGI IMG/M metagenome (IMG submission 35102)
CACCGGCGTTCGCTACGGCCCCGGCTCTGCAGCGCACCACGCCGTGAAGAACGGCGCGCTGCGCTGCGTCCGGGGAACGAAGGATTTTTCAGATATGACCCACCCCTCGGTGCATGCGCGCACCCAGCCCGACAAGATCGCCTACCGGATGGCCGGCAGCGGCAAGGCAATCACCTATCGCGAGCTGGATGAACTTTCGAACCGGGGCGCGCAGCTGTTTCGGGCGCTGGGGCTTAAAGCCGGCGATCACATCGCGCTACTCTTGGAAAACCGGCTGGCGTTCATGGAGATCTGCTGGGCCGCGCAACGTTCGGGCCTGTATTACACCGCCATCAGCCGTTACCTCACCGCCGACGAGATCGCCTACATCGTCAAGGATTGCGGCGCCAGGGTCGTGATCACTTCGCCGAAATGCGCGGAGCAGATCAAGGGGCTCATCACCGACGCGCCCGGCGCGCCGCTATTTTTCATGATCGATGAGCCGCTGCCCGGCTTCCGTTCATGGGACGATGAAGCCGCCGCGCAGCCGACCACGCCGATCGCGGACGAAGTCGCCGGCTATGACATGCTGTATTCGTCCGGCACGACCGGACGGCCAAAGGGCATCAAGCGCGAAAACGAGCGCAACCCGATCGACGTTCCCAACCCGTTCCTGAAGCTGTTATGCGCCGACATGTGCGGCATGTCGTCGGACAGCATCTATCTGTCGCCGGCGCCGCTGTATCACGCGGCCCCTTTGCGCTTCAACATGATGGCGGTCACACTCGGCGGCACCTCGATCATCATGGAATCCTTCGATGCCGAGGAATTCCTGAAGCTGGTAGAGAAGCACAAAGTGACGCAGTCGCAGCTGGTGCCGACCATGTTCGTGCGCATGCTGAAATTGCCGGACGAGGTGCGGCTGCGTTACGACGTCTCATCGCTGAAAGGCGCGATCCATGCCGCTGCGCCCTGCCCGGTCGACGTCAAGGCGAAGATGATCGAGTGGTGGGGCCCGAAGCTGATCGAGTATTACGCCGGCTCGGAAGGCAACGGCGTCACGGTCTCGACCTCGCAGCAGTGGCTGGCGCACCGCGGCACCGTCGGCCGGGCGGTGGTCGGCAAGGTCAAGATCCTCGACGAGAACGACGATGAGCTGCCGCCGGGGAAAATCGGCACCGTGTATTTTGCCGACGCGCCGGTGTTCTCCTATCACAACGACCCGGAGAAGACGAAGAAGGCGTTCAACGCCAAAGGCTGGTCAACGCTGGGCGATGTCGGCTATCTCGATGAGGAAGGCTTTTTGTATCTGACCGACCGAAAATCCTACATGATCATCTCCGGCGGGGTGAACATCTATCCGCAGGAAACCGAGGACGTGCTGATCACCCACCCCGATGTCGCCGACGTCGCGGTGTTCGGCGTGCCGAACGAAGAAATGGGCGAGGAAGTAAAGGCCGTGGTGCAACCGCACGACATCGCGCGCGCCGGCAAGGAGCTCGAGGCCGAACTGATCCTGTTCTGCCGAAAACATCTGTCGCCGATCAAATGCCCGAAGAGCATCGACTTCGAGGCCGAACTGCCCCGCACTCCCACCGGCAAGCTGGTGAAGCGGCATCTGCGGGACCGGTATTGGGCGAAACAGGCGGGCTAAAATTGAGGGATCGTCATGCGCGGGCTTGACCCGCGCATCCATCCATCTTCAAAACGAATCTTACGGAGAAGATGGATTGCCGGGTCAAGCCCGCCAATGACGGAGTACATATCGCGCATGAACGCATCATCCGCCATCCCGCTGCCCTCAGGCATCCGCTCGCGCTACGTCGATGACATCAACGGGCTTCGCATCCATGTGCTCGAGACCGGCTTCGAAACCAAAGACCGCCCCTGCATCCTGCTGCTGCATGGCTTTCCGGAGCTGGCCTATTCGTGGCGCAAGGTGATGCCGGCACTCGCCGCGGCGGGTTATCACGTGCTGGCGCCGGACCAGCGCGGCTACGGCCGCACTACCGGGTGGGATGCGGAGTACGACGGCGATCTCAACTCATACCGCCTGCTCAATTTGGTGCGCGACGCGCTTGGGCTGGTATCGGCGTTCGGGTATCGCTCGGTCGATGCCGTGATCGGCCACGATTTCGGCTCGCCGGTCGCGGCGTGGTGCGCGCTCGTGCGGCCCGACGTGTTTCGCTCGGTGGCGCTGATGAGCGCGCCGTTCGCCGGGCCGCCGTCGCTGCCGTTCAACACCGCCGATGCGCCCGCGCCGAAGGTCGAGGATCCGGTGCATCGCGAGCTCGCCGCGCTGCCGCGGCCGCGCAAGCATTATCAATGGTATTATTCCACGCGCGCGGCCAATGCGAACATGCATCGTGCGCCGCAAGGCGTGCACGATTTCCTGCGCGCCTATTACCATCACAAGAGCGCGGACTGGAAAGCCAACGCGCCCTATCCGCTAAAGGGATGGAGCGCGAGCGAATTGGCAAAGCTGCCGACCTATTACGTGATGGATCTCGATAAGGGCATGGCGGAGACGGTGGCCGAGGAGATGCCATCGCCTGCGCAAATCGCTGCGAATCGGTGGCTGCCCGACGACGAACTCGCCTTTTACAGCAGCGAATATAGCCGCACCGGCTTCCAGGGTGGGTTGCAATGGTATCGCTGCGGCACTTCCGGCGCGTTCAATTCCGAGCTGCAGATATTTTCCGGCCGCACCATCGACGTGCCGTCGTGCTTCATCTCGGGCAGGCAGGACTGGGGCACCTATCAGCGCCCGGGCGCATTCGAAGCGATGCAGACCGAAGCCTGCACGAACATGCTCGGCGTTCATCTGGTCGATGGCGCGGGCCACTGGGTGCAACAGGAGCAGCCCGAAGAGGTGAGCCGGCTGCTGCTGGCGTTTTTGCGCAATAAGTAAGCGTCATTCCGGGGCGGTCGCGCGCTTCGCGGCCGAACCCGGAATCCAGCAGTCGTGTAGTACCTCTGGATTCCGGGTTCGCGCGAGGTGCGCGCCCCGGAATGACGGGGGGAATCAGCTCCCGTCCAGATCGGCGATGTCGGGAAAGAACAGGTCCTTCCACGATGCCGGCCGGTGCTTGATGCTGCCGACCTTGTGCATGAAGGTGGCGAATTTCATGGTGGCCGAAGGGGTCATGGTCCATTTCACGTCCTTGCCCGAGACCACTTTTGTCACCATCTCCAGCGGCAATTTCGACTTGCTGTCGTCGATCCAGGCCTGCGCGGTGCGCTGGGGATCGGCGGCGACGATGGTGGTCGCTTCCTTCATGGCGTCGAGAAACGCCGCATAGAGTTCGGGATTATCCTTGCGAAAGCGCGCCGAGGTCCAGGCCACCGTGAAGGTGTGGGGGCCGAGCACGTCGAATGACGACAGCACGGTATGGATGTTGTTCTGCTCCAGCTGCTGAAACTGGAACGGCGGCACGCTGAACACCGCGTCGATGTTGCCCGAGCCGGTCAGGAGCGCAATCGTCGAATCCGGCGGCGACATCGACACCGTGAGCGGGTCGAGCCTGGCGAAATTCTCCTCGCCGAAGGCGGCCGCTGCCGCCATCTGCAGCACCACCGCCTGCACGGACACCTTCACCGAAGGCACCGCGATGCGGTCGCGCTCGGAAAAATCCTTGATCGACGTGATCGCCGGATTGGACGTGTTGAGCAGGAAAGGCTGCGAGCTCAGCGCCGAAATCCCCTTCACCTCGAACGAGGTGCCCTGGGTCTTGTCCCACAGCGTGATCAGGCCGGGGACGCCTCCGCTGACGATGTCGGTGGAATTGGACAGCAGCGCCTCGTTCATCGCCGAGGGGCCGTTGAAGCGCTGCCACGAGACGGTGAAATCCTTTACGCCGCGCTGGGTCGCGTATTTCTCGATCAGCCTGTCGCGCTTCATCACGTTGAATTGCAGATAGCCCATCGAAAACTGTTCGGCGAGCCGGATTTCGGCCGCTCTGGCCGGCGTCGCGGCGACGGCCAACGCCACTGCAACGCTTGTAAGAATCCTTGCCCTCATTGCTTCCCCGCCTCTCGCTGGCCGTCGGTTTGTTGTTGCGGCCGATGACGGAACTTAGCATCATCCGGGAGGCAATGAGTAGCGGGAGAACGTTTTGGCCAGGTCGGAATGCAGTTTTGCGAGCGCCGTTGATCTGTCAGCGGCCCTGAAGGCGAAGAAAGTATCCGCCGTCGAGCTGGCGCAGGACGCCATCGGGCGCATCGAGCGGCATGACTCGAAGATCAATGCGATCTGCGTGCGCGATTTCGAGCGGGGGCTTGCCGCGGCGCGCGGCGCGGATGCGGCGCTGGCGCGGGGCGAGACACGGCCGCTGCTCGGCCTGCCGCTGACGGTGAAGGAATCCTACAACGTCGCCGGCCTGCCGACGACCTGGGGCTTTCCGCCGCAAAAGGATTTTCGCCCGGCGGAAGACGCGCTGTCGATCACGCGGGTCAAGGATGCCGGCGGCGTCATCCTCGGCAAGACCAATGTGCCGGTGGGGCTCGGCGACTGGCAGAGCTACAACGACATCTACGGCACCACCAGCAATCCTTACGACCTCGGCCGCACGCCGGGCGGCTCCTCCGGCGGGTCGGCGGCGGCGCTGGCGGCCGGGTACGGACCGCTCTCTCTTGGCTCCGACATCGGTGGATCGCTGCGGGTGCCGGCGTTTCACTGCGGGGTGTACGCACACAAGCCCACCTTCGCCCTGGTGCCGCCACGCGGCCACACGCCGCCGCCGTTCCCGCCGATCCCGCTAGACCGCGACATGGCGGTAATCGGCCCGATGGCGCGCTCGGCCGCCGACCTGTCGCTGCTGCTCGATGTCATGGCGGGACCGGACCCGCTCGATGCCGGCGTCGCCTACAGGCTTGAATTGCCGCCGCCGCGCCACGGCGAATTGAAGGATTTTCGCGTGCTGGTGATCGACAGCGATCCGGTGCTGCCGACCGACAAGGAGGTGCGCGGCGCGATCGAGAAGCTCGCCGGCGATCTCGCCAAGGCCGGCGCCAAGGTGACGCGGCAGAGTCCATTGTGGCCCGACTTTGCGGAATCGTCGCGGCTCTATATGCGGATGCTGATTTCGTTTCTGGCCACGTTCTCCCCGCCGGAGGTGACCGCCGTCTCACGAGAGCGGCTGGCAACGCTCGATCCGAACGACACCAGTCTGGTCGCCCAGCGACTGCGCGCCACCGCGCTCAGCCATCGCGCATGGGTGCTGGACGATGGCGCTCGCGGTGGGCTGCGCGCTCGATGGCGCCACCTGTTCAAAACCTTCGACGCGGTGATCTGCCCGATCATGCCGACGCCGGCCTATCCGCACGACCACTCGCCGGACCAGGAGACCCGCCGCATCGATATCGACGGCACGCCCTATCCCTACCCCGACCAGCTGGCCTGGCCCGGCGTCGCCACCCTGCCCGGCCTGCCCGCCACCGCCATTCCGCTCGGCCTTTCCGCGCAAGGCCTACCGCTCGGCGTGCAGATCATAGGTCCCTGGCTCGAGGACCGCACGCCGCTGAAGCTTGCGGAATTGATCGAGCGCGAGTTCGGCGGCTTCGTGCCGCCGAAGATGTTTGATGATTAGAGAGGACGGCCCATGGACGATCTCGACGAGCTGATCGCGCTCAACCGCGACTACGTCGCTTCCGTGCAGAATTGTGACGTGAAGCGTTTCGACGAAATTCTGGCGCGCGAGTTTTACTGCAGCAATCCCGACAAATCATTGGTCGATCGCGACGGCTTTCTGAAGCAGAGCGCAGTCCCCGTCGCCATCAAAAATCTCGAAGCCCATGACATCAAGATTCGCATCATAGGCGACTTTGCGATCATCCATGCCGCCACGAGCTACACGCTGCCGGATGGCAAGCAGGCCGCCGGCCGCTACACCGACTGCTGGGCCAAGCAGAACGGGCGCTGGCTCGCAGTGTCGGCCCATGTGTCGAGATAAAACGCCGTCATTGCCCGGCTCGACCCGGCAATCCATCCCCTTCGAAAGGCTCTTGCGAAGATGATGGATGCGCGGGTCAAGCCCGCGCATGACGACTATGCGTCGAACATGATGACGCTGCGCACGGTCTTGCCGGCTTTCATTGCCGCGAAGCCTTCGTTGATCTCGGTGAGTTTCAGTTTTGCCGAGATCCAGTCCTCCAGATGCAGCTTGCCGCGCATGTAGAACTCGACCAGCCGCGGCATGTCGACGCGGAAATGGTTCGAGCCCATCGACGAGCCTTGGATCTTGCGCTCGCGCAGGAAGTCGAAGCCGTGCAATTCGATCTTCTGGCCGAACGGAATCATGCCGACGATGGTCGCAGTGCCGCCCGGCGCCAGCATCTGGAACGCCTGCTCGGCGGTCTCTTTGCGGCCCAGCACCTCGAAGGCGTGATGCACGCCGCCATTGGTCAGATCGCGCACCTGCTGCACCACGTCGCCGTTACGGGGATCGACAATGTCGGTGGCTCCGAGCTTGGTCGCGAGCTGCAGCTTCGCGGCGTTGGTATCGACCGCGATGATGCGGCCGGCGCCGGCGATCTCCGCGCCGTTGATCGCGGCCATGCCGACGCCGCCGCAGCCGATCACCACCACCGTCTCGCCCGCCGTCACCTTGGCGGTGTTGACCACCGCGCCATAGCCGGTGATGACGCCACAGCCGATCAGCGCCGCCAACTCCAGCGGCATGTCTTTGCGGATTTTGACGATGGCGTTCTCATGCACCAACATCTGCTCGGCAAAGGACGACAGATTCAGGAACTGGTTGAGCTTTTCGGAACGGGCCCAGGACAGCCGGTTGGACTGGCCCGGCAGCATCTTCACGGTCGTATCGGTGCACAGCACGGTACGGCCGGTGGTGCAGTTGTCGCAGGTGCCGCAAAACACGGATAGGCAGGTCACCACGTGATCGCCGGGTTTCACATAGGTGACGTCGGCGCCGACCTGCTCGACCACGCCGGCGGACTCGTGGCCAAGCACCGCAGGCAGCGGATGCGGGTAAAGGCCTTCCATGAAATGCAGGTCGGAATGGCACAGGCCCGCGACCTTGGTGCGGATCAAGACCTCGCGCGGCCCGGGTTTCGGCAGGCTGACATCCTCGATCACCAGCGGCTTGTTGACTTCGTGCAGGACGGCAGCCTTCATGTGGAGGTTTCCTCTTCATTGTTTCGTCATTCCGGGGCGCGCCCCCTCGCGCAAATCGACGAAGTCGATTTGTCGCGTGCGGCGCGAGCCCGGAATCCATAACCACGATTCAGGATTATGGATTCCGGGCCTGCGCCAAGGGGCGCATCCCGGAATGACGTGGGAGTTTACTTTACGCCGCCGTCAGCAATTCGCCAACCTCGCCCATTCCCGCAGTCCGGTCGCCGAGCAGGTGGTCGGCAATGGCGCGTTGCGCGGCATTTTCCGCCAGCCGGAACGGGTCGCGCGCCGAGATACGATGGTCGACAACCAGCCGCGACAGCAGCAGGCGGCGCGCATCGCCCCGCATCGCGTGGATGCGTCCACCCTCCCAGGCAAGCGTCACCGCGCTTGCGACGTGATACAGCAGGCTGGTGGCGCGGCGCGCCTCCGCCTCGTTTTCAGTGAGGCCCGCCACCTCGCGGGCAAAGCCGATGGCGCGGTCGATGAGACCACGCAGACGGTCGCGCCAGGCTTGCGGGACATCGGCGCTGTCGTCCAGCCGGGCATGTAGGTCGGCCGCGAGCGCGGCCTCCGCCCCGTGGCGGCCGACCGCGCGCCTCAGCGCGTCGAGCGCGACGATGTTGGAGGTGCCTTCCCAGATCGAGCCGAGATGCGCGTCGCGCAACAGCCGCGGATTGACGAATTCCTCGATGTAGCCGATGCCGCCGCGCATCTCCATAGCGTCGCCGCAGACCTTTCGCGCGTCGCGGGTGGCGCGGAATTTCAACGTCGGCGTCAGGATGCGCAGCAACGCCGCGGCATTCTGGCTGCCGGCCTCGGCGCGGTCCAGCGCGTCGGCGGCGATAAAACTCAAGGACAGCGCCTGCTCGGTGGGCAGCATGATCTTCAGCAGTTGCCGCCGTGCCAAGGGCATGTCGATGATGCGGTGTCCGAACACCACGCGATTGCGCGCCACCGTGATCGCGTCATGCCAGGCGCGGCGCATCAGCGCGGTGGATTTCACCCCGTTGGACAGCCGCGACGAGTTCACCATCTCCGCCATCTGCACAAAGCCGCGATCCAGCTTTCCCACCGCGTAAGCGATGGCGCCTTCCAGCTTGATCTCGCCGGAGGCCATCGAGCGGGTGCCGAGCTTGTCCTTCAAGCGAACGATCCGGTAGTGATTGGGCGAGCCGTCGTCGAGAAAGCGCGGCATCAGGAACAGCCCGACGCCGCTTGTGCCGCTCTCGGCGCCTTGCGGCCGCGCCAGCAGCATCACCACCCCGGCGTCAGCGTTGGAGCAGAACCATTTTTCCCCGGTGAGCCGCCAGTGCTCGCCTTGCCGCACCGCGGTCGTGGTCAGTTGGCCGACGTCGGAGCCGCCCTCCTTCTCGGTCATGAACTGGCCGCCTTGGGTGAGCTTGTGCATGTCGGTCTGCGTCAACCCGTCGAGATATCTTGCCTGCAGCGACGGATCGCCGAATTTGGCCAGCAGCTTGGCGCAGCCGTCGGTGACGTTGATCGGGCAACCCAGGCCGAACTCGGCCTGGTTGAACAGGAAGGTGAAGGCGTGCTTGGCGGCGACGGGGTAAGTCTCCGGCCAACCCAGAATGCCCTTGCGCAGCGACATGGCGTGAATGCCGAACTCGCCGAACGCGGCCTTTTCCAGTTCGCGATAGGCCGGATGATATTCGATCCATTGCGCATCGCGCCCAAACCGGTCGCGCTGGTGCAGCACCGGGACATGTCGGTCGGCAAGCCGGGCGCATTCGTCCAGATAGCCGCCTGCCAGGCCGCCGAGCCGGTCGAGATGCGGCTCGAGCTGGCGAAACAGTTTGTCGGACAGGTGGATGCGCAGCAGATCGGACAGCGACGGATCGGCACGGTAGAAATTCATGCCGGTAGTATCGGGCGCGATCAGTCCGGACGGCTCGGTCGGCTTTGTCGCGGCGTCTGGCTTTCCCGGGGCGTGCATCGCCAGATCATGCTACAGATGCAGCGGGCGATAAAGCCGTAAGAAAAGCGGGGAGGACGGTCTGTGAATGACGGCTATCGCATCATCGGCGCGGAAATGTCGCCCTATTCGGTCAAGGTGCGCTCCTACTTTCGCTACAAGGGCATCCCGCACCAATGGGTGCTGCGCAACGCCGCAAGTCAGGCGGAATTCGAAAAATACGCCAGGGTGCCGATCGTCCCGCTGGTGGTGACGCCGGAAGGCACCGGGATTCAGGATTCCACGCCGATCATTGACACGATCGAAAACCTGTACCCCGAGCCGTCGATTCACCCCAACGATTCCGTTACGCGCTTAATCTCGGCGCTGATCGAGGAGTTCGGCGACGAATGGGGTAACAAATGGATGTTCCATTACCGCTGGGCTCGCGACGTCGATCAGGTCAGCTCCGCCGGGCGCCTCGCGCGCATGCGCGCGCCCGATGCCGACGAGGAGACGCATGCGGCCTTCGCCGAGAAGGTACGCGCGCGGATGGTGGATCGGGTATGGTTTGTCGGATCGAACGCCAACAACGCACCGCAGATCGAGGCGGGTTTTCACGACATGCTCCGGCTGCTTGATCGTCACCTCGCCAGCCGCCCCTATTTGTTCGGCGCGCGTCCCGCGTTCGGCGATTTTGGACTATGGGGCCAAATCTATGAGATGTGGACCGACCCGACCGCGGGCGCGCTGATTGGCGGCGGCGCGCCGAACGTGCTCGACTGGGTGCACCGCATGTTGTGGCCGCGGGCGGAAGGCCCGTTCGAAGCATGGGCAACGCTTCAGCCTACGCTGACGCCGATCCTTAATCAGCAGGTCGGGCGGCTGTTCTTGCCCTGGACCATGGCCAACGAAAAAGCCGTTGCCGAAGGCAAAGATGAATTCAGCGTCACGCTCGGCGATCATGTCTGGACGCAAAAGCCGCAAAAATATCACGCGCGGTCGCTCGGCATGCTGCGCTCGAAATACGCCGCGCTTCCCGACAAGGCCGCGCTCGATCCCGTGCTGGGGGCAGCCGGCTGCCTCCAGGGTCTGCGCGCCTGAAAGGAGCAGAGAATGGAAATGCCGAAATACACCACCGCGCTGATCGTCGGCGCCGGCGAGGGGCTCAGCGCCTCGGTGGCGCGGCTGTTCGCCAAGGAAGGCATCCGCGTCGCGCTCGCCGCGCGCCATATCGAAAAGCTTGGCGCGCTGTGCGCCGAGACCGATGCGCGTGCGTTTGCCTGTAACGCCGCCGATCCGGAAGAAGTCGAGCGGCTGTTCGGGGCGGTCGAACGCGGAATCGGCAACCCGGACGTGGTGGTCTACAACGCGAGCGCGCGGGCGCGCGGCGCCTTCGTCGACCTGCAGCCCGCCGATGTCGCACAGGCCATCGCCATCAGCGCCTTCGGCGGTTTTCTGGTCGCCCAGCAGGCGGTCAAGCGCATGCTGCCGAACAAACACGGTGCGATCCTGTTCACCGGCGCTTCGGCAAGCGTGAAGGGCTATCCGCAGTCCGCGCCGTTCGCGATGGGCAAGTTCGCGTTGCGCGGGCTCGCGCAAAGCATGGCGCGCGAACTCGCGCCACAGGGCATTCATGTCGCGCATTTCGTGATCGACGGCGGCATCCGCAGCGCGGCGCGCAGCGAACCCGTCGACCGCCCGGATTCGATGCTTGATCCGGACGCGATCGCATCGAGCTACTGGAACGTGCTGCAGCAGCCGCGCAGCGCCTGGAGCTGGGAGCTCGAATTGCGGCCCTGGGTGGAGAAGTTCTGATGACCGCCGAAACCAAAATCGACACCGGGACCGATGAGCTGCTCTGCGTTATCCGCGACCGTGTCGCGGTGATCACGCTGAACCGGCCGGAGGTGCGCAACGCGCTGTCGGATCATCTCACCCCGGCGCTGCGCACGATGATCAAGACCTGTGGCGAGAACCCTGACGTCGGCGCGTTGCTGATCACCGGCGCTGGCACCGCGTTTTGCGCCGGGGGCAACGTCAAGGGCATGGGCGCGCATCGCGATCCGAAGCGGCTCGCAATGTCCTTTGACGAGAAGGTCGCCGACCTGCAGGAACGCCAGCGGCTCTTGACCGGCGCGCTGGTGTCGGTGCGCAAGCCGACCATTGCCGCCCTCCCCGGCGCCGCGGTCGGCGCCGGCCTTGCGATCGCGATGGCCTGCGATATCCGCATCGCCGCGCAATCCGCGTTCGTCTCGACCGGTTACCTGCGCGTGGGCTTGAGCGGCGATTATGGCATCGCCTGGCTACTCACCCGCTTGGTCGGCACCGCGCGGGCGCGCGAATTGATGTTCACCGCGGACAAGGTCGATGCCGCGCGTTGCGAGGCCATCGGCCTCGTCAATCGCGTCGTACCGGATCTAAAGCTGCAGGATGAGGCCTTCGCGCTGGCGAAATCGATCGCCGAAGGTCCGACGATCGCGCTGCGCTACATGAAGGACAATCTCGACGAGGCGTTGTCGTTCGATTTCGCCACCGCGCGCGACCATGAGGCCGAACGCCTCGTCCGCACCACGCTGACGGCGGATCACCGCGAGGCCGTCCAGGCGTTCATCGACAAGCGCAAGCCGGTGTTTCAGGGCAAATAACCGCCGTCATTCCGGGGCGCGAGCGAAGCGAGAGAGCCCGGAATTGACGGTGTTGTTTAAACAGCGGCCTGCCGCATCTGCTCCGCCGCTAATCGCCAGCTGGCGCAGGGGATGTCTTTCGGGGCAACGTCGATGTGCTTCTGGAAACGCACCAGTTTCCAGTCGCCGGGGCTCGCCACGAAGCGGTAGCCGGCCTTGCGGGCCGCGGCCATCATCGCGTCGTTGGAGCGGAGCGTATCGCCAAAGATGCGTTCGGCGCCAAAGGCCGCGGCGCGGCATTCGAGGTTGGAAAGCAGCGCCTGACCGATGCCCTGGCCCTGAAAACGGTCATCGACCGAAAGGCCGAACTCGAAGCTCGAGCTGCCGGGATTGAACTCATAGCGCGCTTCGCCGACGATGGTCTCGATGCCGTCGACCTGCATCATGGCAATGATGCTGAAGCGGTCGTCCTCGCCGGGATGGATGAAATGCTCCAACAGCGTGGCCGGCAACTCGCTCATCGCACCGAAGAAACGGTTGTAGCGGGAGCGCACCGACAGCGCACGGAAATAGGCTTGCAGCGCTTCCGCATCATTAGGCTCGGCAAAGCGCACCGTGAACGGCCTGCCGGTCCGCGAGAACAGTGCGTCGGAATATTGCTTCAGGTCGTTCAGGCGAATGGCAATCATGACGGGCTCCCGTCGGACCTGGAACTTCGGCCGGCGTCCCTCTCTGGAGGCGACGCCGGCCGTGGCTGCATTCAAGCCCGCCAGAACGGCTTTTCGGCCTCGTAGACGACATCGCTCCAGGACAGGCCGACGTCGTGCAAGTCGCGCTCGGTCCACTGCGTGAGTTCGCGCCGCTGCTGCTGGCGATGGTGCCAGGTGTGCAGGGTCTCACTGATCTGGGCCCAGAGGCCGGAACCATGATGATTGCTCATCGATTCATGGGTGCAGGTGGACACCGTCGCCTCCTAAGTTGATCTCTGCTGCGTAATATCTGCGCCAGCTGCGACCTTCACAAGCGACACTTTGTGCCTTCTCACATGACACAAACTCATGTATACCGGCCCTGATGACGGCTCGATTGCCCTCGCTGAACGGACTGCGCGCCTTCGAGGCCGCCGCGCGGCATTTGAGCTTCACCAACGCCGCCTCCGAACTGAACGTCACGCAGACCGCGATCAGCCATCAGATCAAGCGGTTGGAGGAGGAATTGGGAATCCGCCTGTTCATCCGGCAGAACCGCGCGCTGACGCTGACGCCGGAGGCGAAGGAGTATCTGCCGGGCATCCGCGCCGCCTTCAACGACCTCCGGCTCGCGACAGACCGGCTGCTTCGCAAGGATACCGACCACGTGCTGACGGTCTCGACGCTGGCATCGCTCGCCGCAAAATGGCTGCTGCCGCGGCTGTCCGCGTTCCAGCAGGCGCATCCCGGCATCGACGTCCGGATCACCACCTCGACCGGCCTGGTCGATTTCAGGAGCGGCGACGTCGACGCCGCGATCCGCTACGGCCGCGGACAGTGGCCGGGCCTGCGCGCGGACTGGTTGATGGCGGACCAGTTGTTTCCGGTGTGCAGCCCGGCCTTGCTCACCGGTGACAAGCCGCTGCGCTGCCCGGAAGACCTCGCCAACCACGTGCTGCTGCATTCGACCAACAACGAAGACGATTGGCGGCTCTGGCTCACCGCGGCAGGCCTGCCGACGGATATCTCGAAACAGCACGGCGTGACCTTCGACCTGATCCTGATGGTGGTGCAGGCGGCGATCGACGGGATCGGGGTTGCCATCGGTCGCACTTCCTATGTGCAGGACGACATCGCCAAGGGCCGCCTGGTGGTGCCGTTCAAGATCACGCTGCCGGCGGATGCGGGATTTTACCTGGTCTCTCCCGAAGGCCGACCCGATTCGCCAAAACGCGCCGCGTTCCGCCAGTGGCTGGTCGCGTACGCGCAGAACAAGGCCTAGCGCCTGTCATTCCGGGGCGGGCGGTAGCGGTTTTGCTTTTCCTGCAAACCGGCTAACAAGGCGCGATGGTCGACCTCTCCCAAAAATACGACGTGCTGGTGATCGGCGGCGGCAATGCGGCGCTCTGTGCCGCGATCAGCGCGCGGCGGCTGGGCGCCGCGGTGCTGGTGCTGGAAGGGGCGCCGAAATTCTATCGTGGCGGCAATACCCGCCACACCCGCAACATGCGCTGCGCCCATGATGCCGCGACCGACATCCTCACCGGCCC
>C688J35102_120989807_pt1 | contig 13885 bp, 9 predicted proteins | sample HopSoiMetagenom2_FD_35102 | JGI IMG/M metagenome (IMG submission 35102)
CGGAACATCACGAACTCCCCGGATCGACACGTGTCGACCACGCACCGTCAGATCGATTTCTGGCTTATCGACGCCGGCCAGTTCCACACAAATCCGAATACACTGCTCGCAGCGGTAAGCGTTGATCGCCGGTTGCCATGGCGGCGGCGCAAAATGCGGAACACCGGCACGCGCCAGTTGCGACGTCACTTCGTGCAATGTGCCGTGTAACCATCTTAACCTGATCGTTCGAATTGTTTCCACCGGATCATCAACCTCGATGCGTCTGCGGCCTTTTCAACCGCACTCCGCACGGCCAGGACCGGCCAGGCCATGCAATCGCCGCGTAAGGACTACGTGCTGGAGCCAAGATTTGCGTGTTGGCGCCACTGTCTCTGATCGGCGGAGTAGCCGCCGTTTGTATTCGTGCGCTATCCCTGCCAGTTTGCACGAATGACTCCGGCGGCCCGTGTTTCTTATGTATTTATCGCCGCCATTTTCGCGCTGGCCGCAGCCACTCACCTGGCCACTCCACTGGTGGCGGTGCTGTTCTCCTATTTCGCGCTTCGCAAACTGCGATTCAGTCCCAACAAGTGGCTGTCCCTGGCGGTATTCCTCGTGCTCATCGCCGTGATTCTGTACGGCATTGGAGTGTTTGTGACACAGGCCGTTGTCGCACTTCCCAAGATCGCGGCCGAATCGATCCCACCGCTGATAGATTTTGCTCAGAAGCACGGGTTCCAGTTGCCGTTTTCCGATTTGGACAGTTTGAAGGCGACTACGGCCGATGTCGCGAAAGATGAATTTCTTTTCGTTGGAAATTTCGCACGGGCCGCCACCCGGCAACTCGTCTTTGTGATCGTCGCCATCGTCGTGGCGATGAGCCTGTTTGTTCGGTCCGAGCACCACAGTCCGGTCCAAGGCGTCGACTCGAACTTGTTTACCGCACTGGCTGGCGAGATCCGGATTCGGTTCCGGCTTTTCTACGAAAGTTTTGAGCGCGTAATGGGAGCGCAAATCATTATCTCGAGCATCAACACGGTGCTGACCGCGATTTTTGTCGTCGTCATCGGGTTGAAATATTTCCCGCTCATCCTGGGACTTACCTTCCTCTGCGGATTGTTACCGATTGTCGGCAACTTGATCAGCAACTCTGTCATCGTCGGAATCGCGTTCACCAGCTCCCCGAGGGCAGCCATCGCCGCCCTCGTGTTTCTGGTGCTACTTCACAAACTGGAATATTTCCTGAACAGCAAAATCATCGGCTACCGGATCAAGAATCCGATGTGGTTGACCCTGCTGGCGCTGGTGATCGGCGAGCGGTTCATGGGAATACCGGGAATGATCCTCGCGCCCGTAGTGCTGGACTACGTGAAAGTTGAAACCTCCCGCTTACCGGCACCACGATCATCGGCCGAGCAATAGCGGAACGCCTCTGTCGTTAGGCGAATGCAGAACCGATCATTTGGCTGAGTCTTTCAGCAACGTCGTTAGCTCATCTTTCCACAACGCCGCCATGGTGTGGCTGCCGTGACCGCGCGTTTTATCGCTTAACGGCAGCACCACGGCGCGTCCGTGAGGTGCCCGTTTGATTTCCCGTTCCAGGATTCCGAGCTCAGGCGGGTTGATGAGATCATCCGCTGAATTAATTGCCAGCAGCGGTGCGGTGATCTTCTCCAAATTCGGACCCGGATCATAATCGTGGGATGCCTCCACCGCATACAGAACGTCATTGGCGTCGGCGGTCTTCACATAATCGGCCACGAACGCATCCAGCTTTTGATCGGTATCTCGCAGAGTTGGCGCCTCTTTCTGGCGCAAAACCGGATTACTGCTCATGAACCACAACATCTGCGCGGCGGTGCGCAAACTTTGCGGCTGCGCATCATAATCGCCGCCGCGCCATTGCGGATCGTTGCGGATCGCGTCGATCACGATCCGCCGCCAGCCACGGTTGCGGCCGGAGATTTGAGTGGGCAAACTGGCTAACGGCATCAGCGCGTCCATGTAGTCCGGATGCTGCTCGCCCCACAACCAGGTATGCATTCCGCCCATCGAAGTTCCCATCACCAACCGCGCATGGTTGACGCCCAGTCCGTCTGTGAGGAGGCGGTACTGCGCCGCGATCATGTCGTTATAACCGTAGCGGGGGAACTTGGCGTGCAAGCCGTCACTTGGTTTGCTGGATTTGCCATGACCAATCCCGTCCGGCAAAACGATGAATAATTTCGAAGCGTCTAACGGTTGATCCTTGCCGAACAGTTCGCCGGCAAATTCAGGCCGAATAAACTGCGCGCCACTGCCGGTGGTCCCGTGAGTGATCAAAACGGCATTCCTGGTTCGACCCTGATCGTCCTTTTCGGCTTTGCCGATTGTGCGGTAATGGATTCGCAGTTCGGGCAACGTTTCGCCGGATGCGAATTTGAAATTTGGAATGGAATAATCGCCCTCAGTGGGCGCTGGATACTCAGCCGCCCGACCCAGGCTCAATCCAATAAAGAACGTTAGGATGACAAAGCGACACGTCATGACGGAGTGCTTACGCTTTCTGCTCTGGATTGTCGAGGCGACGACTCGATTCCGGAGCGTGTCGTTGAAGCCCGGTAGCCCTAACCAGTGCTGGTGGCGGTGCGGTTTGTTCGCGCTTTCTCCAGTACTCGCTCAAAGCCGGGATCATCGCGCAATGGATCCCAGGCCGGGTCGACCCGCAGATGACCATAGCTAATATAGCCGGGCATGCTCAGCAGCTTCTCAATGAGCTCCAACGCCAGCCGTTTTTCTCCAGTCCAGACATAGGTCTGGGCGAGGCTTTGCAGAACCAGGGGATTTTCGTAGGCGTCGCGGGTTATTGGCATCAACTCCGCCGCGCGCTTGCCTTCATCGATGGCGGCCGACTTATTGCCAAGTCCGGCGTCTATTTCGCTCAAGACGCCGAGCGTCCGTGCATCGTCGGGTCGAGCCTTCAAACGCTCCGCCACTTCAGTTCGCGCTTCGGTGAAACCGGTCCTGGCCGCGACGGTGTCGCCTCGAGCCCGGGCAATAATGGCGTCGTACCAGGCTCGTGGATAGTAGAACGAATAATCGACGTTTTGAAAATCGCGGCGAGGAGAAGCCGCCAGCGCTTTAGCCGCTTGGTCGAAATCGTGTCTTGCCAAGGCAATAAGAATCCGCCAGGGAGTTGCGCCGCCTCCAACATCGAGGTTCGGCGGCGCTGCTTGGAGTGCTTTTTCCAATGGCCCGAGATCACCGTTGCTTCCGAAGCGAGTCCAGGCAATGCGGACCCGAAGGATGGGTGAATCCAGGCCGGCGGCCAGCGAACGTTCATAGGTCCGAGTTGCTTCGCCGAAACGACGTAACAAGACATAATGATCTGCCAGGAAATTTACCGCATTAATATTGGCCGGGTCGAGCTCCACCGCTTTGGAGAAACTGCGCAGCGCTTCATTCCATAAACCCTGACGTCGATCGATGTATCCGCTCAGGAGAAAAAACGGGACGCTGTTAGGGAGCTTGGGGCGCGCGACTGCCAGTTCCTGGCGAGCCCGCTCGTAATCGCGAAAACACCGGAAGTAATGGTCAGCCATCGCGAGGTGCGCTTCCCCCGAATCCGGACGTAACTGCAATGCAGCCTGGGCCGCGGCTTCTCCTTTCAGAATTCGATCGAAGGCCGAATCGAGTTCCAAAAAATAGAGCAGATCATTGGCGCGGGCTAACGAGGCGAATGCGAGGGCGAAACTCGGATCTCTGGCCGTCGCTTGATCGAGCAGATCCACCGCTTTCAGGAGAGAAACCTTGGGGTCTTCGAGATCGAGATAATTATCGACGATGCTTCGACCGCGAAGGTAAAGATCGTAAGCCGTCATATCGCTGGTTGGCCGATCTTCGAGCTGTGCGCGCTCGTTCGGCGAAAGCTTTGCCTGCAAATGCCTGGTGATGATGTGCGCGACTTCGCTTTCAATGGCGAACACATCCGAAACTTGACGGTCGTAATGATCGGCCCAAAGCTGGGCGCCGCTACGAGTATCGGTTAGGCGCGCGGTAACACGCATACCAGTGCCGTTTCGTTGAATGCTCCCCTCCAAAACGTGTGCCACTCCAAGTGATTGTCCGATCCGCCGTAAGTCGCGCGGTTGCGCCGGATCGTACTGCTTCACGCTGACCCGGCCGATCACCTTGAGATCTGCCACCTTCGCCAGTTCCGACAGAATTTCTTCCTGCACGCCTGCAGTCAAAAAGGCGTTGTCGGGTTCAGTGCTCAAATTATCAAACGGAAGTACCGCCAGGCTTTTTTCCGGAATCGCGTTAGCCGAGGGGGCGAGTGCAGTCCGGGTTTGTAATCCTCGCATGTAGTAGAACGCGATAAATGCCCCCACTATAATGAGCAGCATGGTGAGCGGCTTAACGAGGCGGTATTGCCGTCTTGCGTGCGGGGTCGTACCCGCGAGAAAACGATGTAGATCGTCGGAAAATTCTTTCACTGAGCAATACCGCCGCTCGGGCTCCCGCTGGAGAGCTTGGAGAACGATATTGTCTAAACCGCCTCTGAGCTGACGACCCACCTCCGGGTCGGAGGCAACCTGACTCGGCGGCTCCGGCTCCTGCTCAGCCAGGACGCGACTCACCTCCTCAAGCGACGGATTAGGAGCCGAAAACGTGTGAGGCCTTCTCTCGGTTAACGTTTCATACAACACAGCACCAAGGGCGTAGACATCGGTGCGCAATGTCACTGGATGTCCGCTGGCCTGCTCCGGTGAGGCATAGCTCGCCGTTAGCCTGCGCTGGTCGATCGTTGTAATCTCGTCGTCCGGAGAGTTAACTGAGGTCAGCTTGGCTATGCCGAAGTCGAGCAGTTTCGGCTCCCCTGAAGGTGTTACCAGGATGTTGCTCGGTTTCAAATCGCGATGCACCACCGAGTTTTGGTGCGCAAACTCAACAGCCCCGCAGATCTTAACAAACAATTCCAGACGTCCGTCCAGTCCGAGCCGGTTTTCGCGAACAAACTCGGTGACCGGCACGCCGGTAACGTATTCCATGATGAAATACGGCAGACCATCCTCGGTCGTTCCCGCGTCGATCAGCCGGGCGATGTTAGGGTGCTCGAGCCGGGCCAGAATCTGCCGCTCTGCCTGAAACCGACGAAGTATCTCATCGGTATCGGTCCCACGCCTGAGCAGTTTAATCGCCACCTGCTTTTCGAATTGCCCATCGGCCCGGGCAGCGAGGTAAACGCTGCCCATTCCACCGTGCCCTATTTCACGGACGATCTCATAAGCGCCGAGCCGATGACCAAGAGGATCAGGGGATACGGCGCGCCCGACTGTGGTACGAAGGTTGTCCGCGAATGCCTCCAGCTGATCCGGCATTGGCTCCAGAAGCGCATCGACCTCCTGCCGCAGATCGGCGTCATTTCCGCACGCAGCCGCCAGATAGGCTTCTCTTTCCGCGTCATCTTTGAATTCCAACGCGTTGGAAAGCAGAGTTTTTATCTGCTGCCACCGTTGCGGCGTCATATCAGCCGTAGCTAACGAGAGCTATCAGACTAGCTTCCGTTGCAAAAACCGCTTTGCGCTTACCCATTCCCGTTTCACTGTGGCTGGAGAAATCTCCAGCAGCTCGGCGATCTCTTCCACGGTCAGACCGCCAAAAAATCGCAGCTCAACGATTCTACCCTGCCGGGGATCGAGCCTCTCTAATTCGCTCAAAGCTTCGTCGACTGCGGGGATCGTCAGGTCGCACCGTTCTGAAAAATCGATCGCTTCGTCGAGGACCAAACGAAGTCCTGCGTCCCAACCTCGTTTGGCGGCGGACCGAGCAGTAGCATGAGTCTTGAGAACCCGACGCATCATCAGCGCCGCGATGCCGACGAACTGGGCGCGATTTTTCCAATCGACCTGTCGTTGATTTCGAAAACGCAAATACGCCTCGTGCACCAGAGCAGTCGGCTGCAACGTGTGATCGGCGCGTTCTGCCCGTAAATAGTATCCCGCCAGATCGCGCAGCTGCTGGTACACGACTGGCAGCATTTCGGCCAGCGCTTCGACATCGGTTCCGGGGGCAAGGACCGGAGCGGCTGAATCATTCCCGTGCGCCATTGGCAAGTAACAGGTTACCAGCTTTGAAAACCGATCTCTACCCCAAGTTTTTTTTGAGCCGTTTTGATCGGATTTCCAGCGCTTGTTTTCGTGAACAGGTGCGCCAAAATTCCGCCCGGACCCAGGCCGGCGATGCCGCGGCGAATCGCATTCGTGGGGTTTGAGGGCGTTTCAAGTATAGACCTGTCCGGTCCGGCGGAAGCCTTTTCACGCGTAACAATCGACCAGGGAGGCACCGAGTGGCACCGGGGTTACGAAATTCTGATCGTAGCCGCCTCTATTCGGCCGTTTGCCGCGGATTGCGGCCTGATTTTCAAACCACACATCTCGTTTAGGCAGGTCCCGCCATTGGACACAGTTGTTGTTCCTGGGGGGATGGCGTTGCGAGATCCGGCGATACGAGATCCTATTTCTGAATTCGTTAGGCAACAGGCTGCGCACGGTCGACGAATGTTGTCCCTGGGCACCGGCGTTTATGCGTTGGCCGCTGCTGGCCTTTTGAGCGGTCGAAAAGTGGCGACTCACTGGCGAAATAACCGCGATGTCGCGATGCGTTTCCCGAACCTCGATATTGAGGATAACGCCCTTTTCGTCAAAGATGGCCAGTTCTACACATCGGCGGGCGCAACCGCCGGAATCGATCTGGCTCTCGCGCTGATCGAAGAAGACTACGGTTCGGCAGCGGCGATGAGGGTGGCTCGAGATCTGGTGATCCACGTTAGGCGCACGGGTGATCAGGAACAGTACTCCGAGCAGCTGCAATTTCAGACAGAATCCATCTCACGCTTGTCCGACATGGCCACCTGGATCCAGAGTCATCTCAGTCAAAATCTGTCGGTAGAAGCTCTGGCCGCGAAAGCTTGCTTGTGTCCGCGTCAGTTCCTTCGCCGATTTAAAACCGAACTCGGCACGACCCCTGCCGAATTCGTCGAGCGCGCACGTCTTGAGGAAGCACGTCGCCGTCTTTGCGCCAGCGATGCGACAATCGAAAGCGTCGCAGCGTCGGTCGGCTTCAAAAGTAGTGATGTGTTTCGGCGTCGCTTCGAGGAAAGATTGAAAATGACGCCGACGCAGTTTCGGCAGCGCTTTAAAGCGTTGCCGGTTGCGGCAGCATCGGACAGGCGCAGGATAAACGGCACCGGACGTTTGGCGGCGTGACCGTCCTGGGATCACTCTACGCGTTGGTTGAGGCAAAGGGTCTGTACTTTGCTGCGGCTCAGCTTTAGGAACGGCCCGACAAAAAGGCGCGGCGGTAAGATGACGGTGAAACACCCCAGGTGCGTTCAAAAGCGCGACGAAATACCTCCGGGTTCGCGTAGCCGACATTGTTGGCAATTGTCTCAACTGGCAGCCGTGATGTTTGCAGCCGACGACTCGCTTCCCGTAACCGTAGGTGCTCCACGTAGTCGGAGGGATTTCGATTGAAGGTAGACTTGAACAACCGTCGAAAATGGCGGGAGCACAGACCTGCTCGACCGGCCAGAGCTCTGACCGACAAATCATCATCCAGGTGCGCTACAATCCAGCCTGGCAACTCGGCCAGTTTCTCCGAAGAGGTGGGTTCATCTACTGACACGTCTACCTGCGCGTCGGCATCTCCGGGCCGGCGTAATCGCACCGCCAGTTCGCGGGCAAGAGCCAGTGCGAATTCGGAACCTTGATCGTCCCGGATCAACGATAACGCCATCTCAATGCCAGCGGTTCCGCTACCGCACGTATAAAATCGGCCGTCCTTCAGGAATGACGAATTGCTTTTCACTCGCAAGGTTGGGAACCGCTTCGCCACATCCTGAGCAAACCGCCAGTGGGTCGTAACCGTGCGACCGTCAAGGAGGCCGCTGTGCGCGAGCGGGTAAATTCCGCTGCTGATGCCAGCGAGCCGGCGGACTCCAGCTCCCCTGCCGGCCAACCAAGCCGATAGCGCCAGCAAAGTTTCGGAGCGATCTAATCCGGTCCCGCCCGGGATGATGATAGTGTCTAACCCCGTGACCGTTTCGAGTGTGCGCTGTGCCTGGAAAATCATTCCTCCCTGGGAGGCGAAACTCTTTCGCTTCACCCCGACCACGATGAGCTCATAATTTTCGACATCTTCAACGGCCCGGCCGAGATCGATGCCGGAGGCAAAGGCCTCCAACGGTGCGGTCAAATCCAGAGCGCAAACGCCATCGAAACCGACGAAACCAATTCGCCGACGGCGAGTCGCCGGGACAGCAGAGCCGACCACGTCAGAGTGCGAACCATTGCTGACGCGGGAAATCGGATGGGTAAGTGGTGCGCTCACAACCAGGGTGCTCTATTCGAACATTCTCTTGATAACATCAGCATCTTTAGCGGGGCAGGACTTTGACACGACGTTGCACGACTAAATGCGCAGCCTCGATGACGCCGCCATAGTTCATGATCGCGGCGCTGGGTAATTCCAACTTTGGGAACAGGTCGGCTACGTCCGCGAGGAGGAGCAGCTTTGCCATCACCGATGGAATCCGAAGACTCGTCCGGAAGGGGTTCATCGCTTGGGACCAATTCCGCTTGAGATCAGAAAAACCCGCCCCGAATGAAAACCGTGAATGCCGCTCCAGCCGGACGTAATCAAGAAATCAACCACGCCATCGTGATCAACGTCCCCCATACCAACGGCGTCGAAGCCGAACGTATCACCGGGCGTCCGGCAGGTGTATGTCTTGATTAGGGTGGCATCTTTGCCCGAATAAACGCATACCCGGCCTGCAGAGTCAGCTACTCGGCTGTACTGCCACGCTCCAACCACGACATCATCGTATCCATCGCCATCCACATCGCCGGCTTTTCCCGGGTTAGTGCCGAAACCCTCGCCCGTGGTGTCGCCCGTTAGGCTAAAAAGGCGGTGGCCGTCTTTGCCGGAGTGGACATATACTCGTCCGGTGGAATAACCCGCAGCGTTGTTAGACCAATCCGAGGCGTAAACATCCTGCTGACCATCGTGATCCACATCTCCGACCACCGAAACGAACATTGCACCCAAAGCGGCTCCGGTTTCATCGGCGTCAATTGTGAACTTCAAATGAAGCGAGGGCGCTTCGTAAACGTAGACTCGGCCGTGCTTGGCCGGTCCGGCACAAGGCGCGCCCACGATCACCAAAGACGAATTCCCATACGGATTTCCCGAAACGGTACTGCCAAACTGGTCGCCAGCCGATTCGCCGCTCAACGCCCGGATCAAGTGCCCGTCGTGCCCGGAGTAGATGTAGGCGCGTCCAACATCTTTGCCGGTTGCGGAGTTGTTAGGGGCGCCAATAATGACGTCGCCGTAGCCGTCACCATCCAAATCGCCTACTCCGGCAACATGCTGGCCGAAACTGTCTTCCTTTTTTTCCGCCGTGAACTCATGCAACAAACGACCGTCTTTTCCGGAATAAACATACGCTTTGCCGGCACCGGGCGCGCCGGCTACCACGTCGCCAATGCCGTCGTGATTCACATCGCCCGCACTTTCAATCCCATTGCCTAACATGTCGCCGGCGCGGCCGTCGACGCTCCACAGCAATTTGCCGTCTTTGGTAGAGTAAACGTAAACCCGGCCGGCATTTTCTCCGCCATTCGGACGAGTCGGCGCTGAAGTGACGAAGTCGATCACTCCATCGTCGTTCACGTCCCCAATGCTTCGGGCAATCCAGCCAAACTGGTCGCCGCCGTGCTCGCCGTCCCATTCCCGAATTATTTTGACGTTCTCGACGAATGGATTCTCGAAATCAGAAGGTCTCGGCAGCAGTGCAGTATATCGTGCATCAGCGCGGAGAGGCGTGAACGCCGGGTCATTCGCGAGCGCCGACATGTCGACGCGTCTGGAGGCTTTAGCTTTGTCCAGCCAGGAAAACGCCTGCTCAACTTTGCCCTGAGCCGTATATATCGCCGCGAGCTTGAGACTCGGTGTTCGCTCCGGTTCCAGCTGGGCAACTTTCTGGTAAACCAGCAATGCCTTATCAAGCTGCTTGCTGCCCAGATAAGCCTGGCCCAGAACCCGCCAATTTTGTGTTTTCCCCGGATCGGCTTTGACGACTTGTTCCATCACCCCGGCGGCGCCGGCAGCATCGCCGGATTGCAAAAGCGTCATCGCCGTCGAAATCGACGGTGGGTTCGGAGATATCGAGCCCGGCGGTGCCGGCGTTGGGGATTCACTCGTGGTGGCGGCGGCGCGTAGCGCCAAACCGATTAACAGGACGACTACTACACGACCGGGCGTGCCATTTTCCCGCAAGCGTTGTTTGCCAATCGACGTTCTCACGCTGAGTCCTCCCGCAAACGAATAAGAGAGGCAGGCTTGGACTAGACAAGCCTGCCTCTCAACCTAATGGATCCTAACCAATGGGATCACAGAATTAAAATTTCTTCTTCAACTCGAGGTACCAGAACCGGCCGAGGTTGTCGTATTCGAACCCTGGATAATTGTTGGCGTTGGCGAAGAAGTAGCCAAACTGCTTCGGCGGATCCTGACCGAAAATATTATTGCAGCCTAACGTGATGGTGCTGTTGTTCAGGATCGTTTTCCAACATGGCATCGAATAGGCCGCGGTGCTTTCCACCGCTTTGCCGTCCTTGTCCGCCACCACTTCCTTGCCGCCTTTGGAGTATCCCGCTACCGGGGCGTTCTCCACCGGTGGCGTGAAGATCAAGCTATAGGATGCCTGCCCGTCGATGAAGTTCGTCGGGTGAACGAAATGTTCGTGGGTCAGACCGTTCGCCGCGGCGCCTTCGTATTTTATCGCTTCCCGGTAACCGCTGATAAAATGCCAGGTGCCGTTCAGATCGAAGTTGTGCCATGCCCAGTCCAGCCGGGTGACGCCTCTCCAGGGAAACCAACCGTCGCCACCAGTGCCTGGATTGGAAACGTAATTGTAAAAGTTCTTCGCTTTACTGTCGGCCGTTGACTGGAACACGAACTGATCGAGGTAAGCCCATTGGCTTAACAGGGTAAACGTGCCAAAGCTGGTCTGGATCTGGTGTTGGGCTCCGAGGTCAACGCCCCTGGCATTTTGTCGTCCCGCATTCTGGTAGAACGATCGGACGAAGTTTACGCCACCAGTGGCAGGATCGAGCTCGACTGCTTCGCCGGGCGCCAACATCCCGCGAGCGAATCGGTCCACTACCTGTTGCGCGGTCGGCGGCGTCACCACCCCGCTGCGTTCGATATCCCAAAGGTCTATCGACAGCGTCAACTGACCATACTGGGTCGGAATCCATTTGGGCGTATAAACAACTCCGCCCGTCCAGGCGCGCGAATCTTCCGGTTGCAAGTTACGATTGCTGCTGGTGACAAATGTCGTTTCTGGTTCAGTGACGCCATTGAACCGCGTGCCGAGCAAACCGGTGGTGGGTGACGCGTAGAGCTCGAATAACGAGGGTTCCCGGAATCCTTCTCCCCATGTACTGCGAATGGTTAGCTGCTCGTCGAATGGCTGCCAGCGCAATCCGACCTTTGGCACCATTACGTTGGTGCTGTTGTTTAAGAATTCTTCAAACCGAAAGGCGCCGGTAACTTCAACCGAATGCAGCCCTGGCACTCCCATCTCCGGACTGAATAACGGCACCCGCACTTCACCGTACAAGGCGTAGTTCTTACGTCCGGCATGGGTGAGCGCCGTAGGAGTGCCCCCGATGGTGTCTCCTTCGATCAGGAGTTGGTCGGGATCCTGTTCAATGTTTTCCCTGCGAAACTGCGCGCCAAATGCGATTCCAACGCCCCCGGCCGGCAGCTTGAAAAGCTCCGTGCTGTAGATATTCAGATCAAGCTCGGTCAGCTTGGAAATCTCCAGCGTCTTGGGATGAACGGTGGCGAAATTGACCGGGGCCAAATTCGACGGAATCGGGACCCGGTAATCTCCAAACGGATTGAACGGGGTAGTCGTCCCAATAAACTGCGGTGAAGTTGGGTCAAAAATAGGATCCGCCGCATTCAGGATGCGATTGAACCGCGAAGTCGATGTCACTGTGCTTTGGCTGATGTCGGTGATTTCGCTGTAGCGGAATCCAGCGTCGTAGCCCCAGTTGCCATCGAACAGTTTGTCGCCTTTCAAACCAATGGTTGCGAGAAACGCATCGCTCTCGTTGTCGAACAGCCGGTTGCCAAATTCCGCCAGACGAGCCCGGCTGCCTCCGGACAGGATCTGGTTAAACGGATTGAATGGATTAAACGCGTTTGCCGGCACGCCGGTCGCAGCATACGTCGGGGTATTTGGCGGCTCATTGCCGGGCCCAATCGGAGTCATCGGCGGAATTGCCAAAGTGACCGAGCCCGGAGTTTGGAACGAATTGGTGGCACCGGCCGCCAATTCATTATGAGTCTTCACTTTGGTGTAATAAAAATCGCCGTATACCTGCAGTTGATCCTCGCAAATCTTATCGCTGAATGAGGCATAGCCACCGTAGCGCTCCTGCTCCGGATACGAACTGGAGAACTGGTTAAAATTGAATACTGACGATCGCCCAGCTGAATAGATGTACTGTGTGGCAGGCGATAATCCGTTAGTCCCTAACGGGGCGTGAGCAAAGAAAGAATCACGGATATCGCGACCGCCTCCAGGAACAGCCCTGGTATCGGCCACCCCGGGGATGTTGGCCAGATTTGCAGCGTCATTCGGATTGTTAGGGTTGAAGCCGATGAGAGCCAGGCCAGCGGCATTCAGAATCGGGTTGCCATTCGCATTCGTCGTATAGAACTGCGGATAGGTCCCAGGGTTAAGATTTGCAACCGGGTCTGCCGGCAATCCAAGCGCCACCAGGACCGGTGCGCGAGTGACATTCAAATTTTCCGGACTGGCGTTGCTACTTAAGAAAGGAGGATTAGCCGAGTTTCCCCGATCTCGATTGAACGACGAATTGTGGTGATAAAAAAAGATGTCGCCGCTGATCGAGACTTTGTCATCCCCCATGCCGAAGAGCAGATCCCCCTGGTAGATCGCAGCGTCCTTATCGAGGGTGTTGCCGTAATTTAATGTCACCTGCGTTCCGCGGAAGTCTTTCCAGAATTTCAGATTCACCACGCCGGCCACAGCGTCGGCGCCGTAGGTAGTCGACGCGCCATCTTTCAGAATCTCGATACTTTGAAGGGCAGGCAATGGAACGGTGAACAGGTCTTGGAACGAACCCACACCAGACGCACCCACCGGATACGGAGCGACTCGTCGTCCATCGATCAGGACGAGGGTTGCTTCCGGGGTGAAGCCGCGCAATGAAATGGACGCGGCCCCTGGGGTAAAACCAGTGGCGTTATTGGAGATGGGAATGCCATTCGCATTGGCTATGGGCAGGTTTCGGAGCAATTCAGCAGCCTGGCGTTCGCCCGATTTGTTAATGAGGTCGCGATTCAACGCCAATACCGGATTGGGACCGACTTCCTCGGCGGTGGGAATGTTGGAGCCGGTGACGATGACCCGCTCGGCTTCCGCCGCTCCGGTGGTCGGAGCGCCAGCCGCAGGTTGGCCGCCCGGCTGAGTAGACCCCGCAGCCGACTGGGCTGCGGTCGTGCCGACCTGGCTAAAGCCAGTCGCCAGCGTAAACGACAATGACACTGCAACAATCGCAATGCGGTTGAGTCGCATTCTGAATACGTTTTTGATCATTGATTTCTCCATTTCATGTTCGGTTAAGGATGAACTGCGTTGGTCCGCAGCTGGTTCGTATTTGCGGCTGGAGAATAGAGGGCCGTTCAAAATGTCGTTAGGACATTACTAAGACGATTTACGACGTCGGCCGGGCGAGCGTGGTGGGATGAACCCCTGGACTCCCGTGGGCCGCTGATCTGCGCGGACAATCGCGCTCGCGATCGGTGGACTGATTTG
>C688J35102_120989806_pt1 | contig 13880 bp, 14 predicted proteins | sample HopSoiMetagenom2_FD_35102 | JGI IMG/M metagenome (IMG submission 35102)
CTGGGCCGTGCCCGAGTGGATCGTCGCAGCGATCTCGTCGGTCTTCATCATCGTGGCGGCGTTGCTCGTCGGCCCGTGGGTGCTCCTGCCGCTGCTGCTCGGCGTGCCCGGGATCATCGTGGGGACGCGGTGGTACCTGAAGCGTGCTCGCGACGGCTACCTGCGGGAGAGCGCGTCGTACACGTTCATCAACTCCTCGCTGACCGAGACCGTCGAGGGTGCGCGCACCGTCGAGGCGCTCGGGCTGCAGCGGTCGCGCATCGCGCAGGCCGACCGCGACATCGCCGGTTCGTATGCCGCGGAGCGATACACGCTCTTCCTGCGCACGCGCTTCTTCCCGAGCATCGAGGTGACGTCCTACCTGATTCCGGGTGTGGCGACGCTGCTCATCGGCGGATGGCTGCATCTGCAGGGGCAGGTGTCGCTGGGTGACGTGACTGCGGCGACGCTCTACGTGCAGATGCTGATCAACCCGATCGACCTGGTCGTCGGGATCCTCGACGAGCTGCAGGTCGGTGCGGCGTCTTTGTCCCGGCTGCTGGGGATCCGCAATGTGCCGGACGACCGTGCGTCCTCGGGGGTAATGCCGACTTCCGAGAGGGTCGAGGCTTCCGATGTGCGCTTCGCTTACGCCGAGGGGCGGGACGTGCTGCACGGCGTCGACCTGTCGCTGCGGGTCGGTGAACGGCTGGCCATGGTCGGTCCCTCGGGTGCGGGGAAGTCGACGCTTGGTCGGTTGCTCGCCGGCATCCACCCGCCACGGACCGGCTCAGTGACCGTCGGTGGAGTGCCCGTCAGTGAGCTGCCGCTGACGGACCTGCGCAAGCACGTGTCGCTGGTCACCCAGGAGCACCACGTCTTCGTCGGCACGATCCGCGAGAACTTGGCCCTTGCCGTGGACCGGCCGGTCGACGACTCGTCGCTCGCCGCTGCACTTGAGGCCGTCGACGCCGCCGGATGGGTGTCCGCGTTGCCTGACGGCCTCGACACAGTCGTCGGGTCGGGCGGTCGCGCCCTCGGCCCGGCTGAGGCGCAGCAGATCGCCCTTGCGCGGTTGGTTCTCGCTGACCCGCACACGCTCGTGCTCGATGAGGCCACGTCGCTGATCGACCCACGGGCCGCCCGTCACCTCGAGCGGTCGTTGGCCGCCGTACTCTACGGGCGGACCGTCGTCGCGATCGCGCACAGACTCTTCTCCGCGCACGACGCCGATCGCGTGGCCGTCGTCGAGGACGGCCGGATCACCGAGCTCGGCTCCCACGAAGAACTCGTCGAGGCCGGCGGCTCCTACGCCGCGCTCTGGGACTCTTGGCAGTCCTGACCAAAGCGGCGGTGGCACCCACCCAGGCAAGCCGACTAGTCCTTAAGACACCCTGCAAGGGCAACATCCGCTCATGTCGAGGAGCGGACGTTGAGGCAAACGCTGACGGACTGCAAGCAGAACCCGCAAGGCGCAGTTCAGGCTCCCCACCGGGTCGGGCCTCGACCGCCGCGTGGGCAGGCGGACCACGCTGCTCGTGCTCGTGAGTGTGACGCTCAGTAGCAGCGCCCTCATCTCGTGTTCGTTCATCAGCGTGCACGTTGAGCCTCTACGCAGTTGATGTCCTTGATCAGGGCCGTGCCCGCCTCGGTGCCATCCGACTTCCACAGTTCTTTCCCATGAACACCGTCGTTGACGGATAAGAACAGCGTGCTCCCGCTCGTGCCGAAGTACGGGTCTGCTCCCCCGTAACCGAAGTGTCCGCCGATGTCCTTGACCAAGACCGTGCCCGCTCCGGTGCCATCTGACTTCCACAGTTCCCTTCCGTGGACACCATCGTCCGCGGCGAAGAACAGCCTGCTCTCGGCACCGATCAGCCGTTCCGGGCCAGTACCGCCCCTGCCGGGAGTGATGTCCTTGACCAGGGCTGTACCCGTGTCGGTGCCGTCCGACTTCCACAGCTCATACCCGTGGACACCATCGTCCGCGGTGAAGAAGAGCGTTCCCGCCGCCGCGGTCAACCCTCCGGCGTCCAACGCTCCAGCGCCAGCGCCCCTCCCGGGCTTGATGTCCTTGACCAGGACCGTGCCCGCCTCGCTGCCATCGGATTTCCATAACTCCCGCCCGTGAGTCCTGTCCCCGGCGACGAAGAAGACGCTCTTCCCGACAGCCGTCAGCTGCTCCGGGCCCGGGCCACCCAATCCGGGAGTGATGTCCTTGACAAGGAAGGTGCCGGTTTCGGTGCCATCCGAGGTCCACAACTCCCGCCCGTGAGCCCCGTCCTGGGCGGTGAAGAAGAGCCGCCCCGCCGCCGCAGTCAACTCCCGGACGCCATAACTGGTCGCGGGAGTGATTTCCTTGACCATCGCGGTTCCCGACCTGGAGCCGTCGGACTTCCACAGCTCCATCCCATGGACACCGTCATCAGCGGCGAAGAACAGCGTCGTTCCCACAGCCGCGGGATCCGGCGCGTATCCGTAAAGGCCACCACCTCGTGGATCGATGTCCCGGACCATAACCGTGCCGTCCCCGGTGCCGTCGGACTTCCACAGCTCCATCCCATGGACACCGTCATCAGCGGCGAAGAACAGCGTGTTTCCAACAGCGGCTAACTGGTAGGGCGCCTAGGCGGACTCATTGGCGCCCGGGTCAATGTCCTTGACCAAAGTGGTGCCGGCCTTCGTGCCGTCCGTCGTCCAGAGTTCTTGCCCCTCAACACCAACGTCAGCGGTGAAGAACAGCGTGCGACCGGCGCCTGTGAGATCCAAAGGACCGTGGACTGAATCGATGTTCTTGACCAGAGTCGTCCCGGCCTCGGTGCCGTCAGTCATCCAGAGTTCTCGGCCGTGGACACCATCATCGGCAGCGAAAACCCGGTCCCCGCGACACCGGTCACCTCGCTGGGGTTGCTCCCTCGAGTTTCGGCTGCGCCGCAGGTCTGATCACCGATGATGGACGCCACGGCACCCGAGGAGGTCACTTGCTGGTCGGTCTCACCATTGGGGGCGCCGGGCCCCGAGCAAGCAACTGTCAGCGCCGTCGCGCTCGCGAGCACGGCTGAACGGCTCTTGATCCAGCGAGCACGACGCCGGAGAACCTTCCCGCGAACCACCTTCTGCTGAACAGACCTCTCCAGCGCACGGCGCCGTCGGTGGCTCATGACCGACCTCCCTTGCCGGAAGCAACCTGATAGGCGAACCTCACCAACCCACCAAGGCGACGGCGATCAGACGCTGGATACGGCTGCGAGCCGCGCGTTCATGTCGCCACGATGCGCGCCCTACAAATGCCGGTCCATGCAGACCAGAACCGTTTCTGACTTCGGGATCCTTCGCTGCGAATGCGGCTTGCGCGGACCTCCTGAACGCGACGGGAGGCGTGATGGCGGTCCACAACCTGATCAAGCGGCTGGCGCACCGACGGTTGAGAAGGTGTCCGCTCATGCCGCGATGAGTGCGTCGTTGTGATGCCGAGCACGATGCTCGTCCCGTTCACGCGCGGCCACCGGGATGAGAACCAGTTCGGGCCCTTCTGCGCGAGTGTTCCAAGTCCATGTGCACGCGCGCCCCCGGGCGACCGCCAATGCCCTGAAGGTCGATGTTCCGACCTATGGCACCCAGGCACCTCACGTTGGCTCGCCAGGACAGCCGGAGCGTGACGCGCCCGATCTGAGGTCTGATCTAGGTCAGATGCCTGATCCGCCGAGCACGCCTTAGGGCGACTGTTGGGGGTGACAGAAGCCACCACAACCGAGGAGCAAACCATGCTCATCCAGCAGCGCGGGATCGCCCGCGAGAAGCGACTTCAGCGTCGGGCAGCCCGTGCGGCACGCCGGCCGCAAACCACAGCTCCCTGGCCGCCGGGAGGATCTCTCCCGTTCCGATACACCAATTACTGAGCGTCGCGCAGGAGGGGGTCGACTCTCCTCCCCTTTCCCGTAAGCCGACATCCAGCCTTGTGAGGCAGCTGTCTTGGAGGCTCGTTGTCCGTCCGCTCATGCCGCTGAGCGGACGCATCCCCGGGGACCCCGTCGGTAAGCCGACTACTCCAAAAGACACCATGTACGAAAGCGCCCGCTCATGCCGATGAGCGTGCGTTTGGGTAAGCCATTTCAAGGGGCTTACCGCGATTGCAGGGTCGCTTGCCGCCCTGGGGCCGCTGTCGCCAACTGCACCTATTCGGCTCGAGAGGACCATGGGACGCGCGACGCAAACCGAGGTGCGGCGCCGGCGCACTCGTTCAGAGAGGAGGCGAGTGCCAGGCGTCCGACACAGCAGGTCCGGCGTGGGAGGGGATGACGGGTGAAGCGCCTAGTGGATTGCGTCTTTCACCTGCTGGTTCTTTGAAGTACGAAAAGTGGTCGACCTGGGCGAGGGTCAGTGCGCCGGCATCTCCAAGCCCTCCTCCTCGGGGAGCACGACCTCGTTCACCATCTGCTCGATCTCCTCGGTCGGCAGCGCCACCTGCAGCGCCCAGAAGTAGATGGCCACGCTGAAGAGCGCAGTGACGACAATGCCCCAGTAGTCGTTGAGGACCGGGTTGTCCATTGGACCGAACGAGCTGATGTAGACGATGATCCCCATGCCCACCAGGTAGACGGGCAGCCACGAGGCGGATCGCCAGTGCAGGTGCGGGGACTTGTCGTTGAGGTTGAAGGCCCGGCTGATCCCCAGGATGGCGTAGCCGATCAGGATCGCGATCCCAAGCTTCCAGTCGGTGTCCCAGGTCGACCACAAGATGATCAGTCCGGAGATTGTGAACCCGAACGGTGCCATGAACCCGGCCATCGGCAGGCGGTACGGGCGGTCCGCGTTGGGTAGGCGTTTGCGGAAGGCTCCCAGCGACAACGGGGCGCCGGCGTACATCAACACGCTGGCGCTGGTGATCAGGCCGACCAGGGACTGCCAGCTCGGGAAGGGCAGGAAGCAGATGCAGCCGGTGATGAAGGCAGCGAGCAGGCCCACCCACGGCACACCGCGTTCGTTGACCCACTCGAACGGCGTCGGCACGTAGCCGTTGCGCGAGAGTCCGTAGGAGACCCTGGAGCTGCCTGTGGTGTAGATCAGGCCGGTACCAGCCGGGGAGATGACCGCGTCCGCGTAGACGATTGTGGCCAGCCAGCCGATGCCGAGCAGTGTCGCGATCTCCGCGAAGGGACCGGTGAACAAGGTGTACAGGCCGTGGCCCTGGGCGGCCCAGGTCTTGCCGATGGCGCCGTCCGGAAGCGCCAGCAGAAATGCCACCTGAAGCGCGACGTAGATGACGATGCCAACGATCATCGCCCCGATGATGGCGAAGGGGACGTCACGCCTCGGGTTCTTCGCCTCTCCTGCCAGCTGATCGGCCTGCTCGAAGCCGAGGTAGCTGAAGATGATGCCGCTGGTGGAGATGGCGATAAGGATGCCGTGGAACCCGTCCGGGCTGAAGCCGTCGGCGGCGGTGAAGTTGCCGGAGTTGAAGTGGCCGATGGAGAGCACGAGGACCACCAGCAACGGCACGGCGATCTTCCACCACGTGGCCGCGCTGTTCGCGGCGGCCAGCTTCTTGATCCCCAAGAAGTTGATGGACGTCAACAGCGCCATCAGCACCACAGCGACGATGAGGCCGCTGGTGGTCAGCACCTTGGTCGACGGGTGGAGCCAACTGTGGGCGAAGGAGTAGTGCTGCGCGTAGGTGATCATCGCGGACACCTCGATGGGTGCCACGGTGGCGGCCTGCAGCCAGGAGAACCAGCCGAACGACGCGCCAGCGGCGCCCCCGAAGGCGTAGTGCGGGAAGCGCGCGGTGCCACCGGAGACCGGGTACATGCCGCCGAGTTCGGCATGGATGAGCGCGAGCACCATCATCATCAGGCCACCGACGATCCAGGAGATGATCGCCGCCGGACCTGCCGCGATCAACCCTGCCTGCGCGCCGAAGAGCCACCCGGACCCGATGATCGAGCCGACCGACGCCCACATCAGGCCGATCAGCCCGACCTCACGCTTCAGCGAGGTGGAGTGCCGGGCAGGTGGGGCTGAGGATTCTTGAACCGCCATGCCCCGACCTCCAGAATCGAGTGACCGAACCGCCCGGCCAGACGGCCAGGCCGGCGCATGAACAGACTAGGACCGGGACCCCTTCGCAGGCGAGCCATGAGAATCGACCAGACACTCGTGTCCGGATGAATGCTCAACGAGGTCACGCTGACCCGGGAACTCCCCCACTCCCAACCGTTCGCTCAGCCGCGATGCGGGCGTTCATGTCGATGAGCGGACGGCCACGCAGTTCGGGGCGCAGCGCGTTTCGCGCCGGCGGCTCCGGCCCGCCCAGAGGGGCTCGCTCGTGTGCGAGCCCCTCCGGGGCCGGCGGATGACGTGCTAGTAGGTGATGGTGCAGCTGGGAATCCAGAAGGTCTTGTACTTGGTGTCGGCGCCGGCCGATCCGTCCGCGTGCACCGTCAGCTTGACGTGGTAGCCCTGGTTGGGGTGCATGAACAGCGACGTGAGGGCCGCTGACAGGTTGTAGTTCCTGGTCGCGTCCAGGTCGGTGCCGCCGCCGTTCTTGTCCTCGCCGATGAAGATGTTGTTCTCGGTGAAGAGCGTTTGGTACTTCTTGCCCGAGGGCGGTTGCGCAGCGAACCTCACCGAGGCGAAGAGGTTGGAACCCAGGTCATAGTTGTAGAAGTCCACCTGGAAGTTGCAGCCCGGGTGCGGCTCGTTGTTCGGAAGATCGTCGAACGGAACCCCGGTCGATCTTGATGGTCCCGTTGTTGCCTGCCGGCGCCGCAGACGACGCAGCCGGAATCAGTAGGACAGCGCAGGCCACGACGGCTAGAGCCGACAGCCAGCGGGCACGCAAATGAACTTTGTACATTGCAGGTTCCCCCCTGCGATAAGGTCGCCCGAGCGCCTTTCGTTCCCCCACCGTGGCCCCACCCCAAACTGGGGCTTGCCCGAGCGGCCAGCGGATGTTGAAGCGCATCGAAACACAGACCCTTCACACCCCGACAGGGACTACCTGCCCGGGCTAGGCCGCGCGTGTCCCCCACGCTGTATGGCATAGACAGACGAAGCCGTGCGCGCGACGGCTCAGGTGAATACGTCAGTCCGCAACGCCCGCTCATGCCGCTGTGCGCGAGGGCACGTTGCCCCTTCCCGACCGACGTTCTTGCGGGATCGGCCATGCCGTTTCACGCTTGCTGACGAGGGTGGGGCTCCCGGCGGCCGAGGGGGACCCGCCAAGAGCCCGAGCGGTCGGACACCTCGTGTCGCATGGGAGTTCTACACGCTCACGCGTGATCGACACGAAGTGGAACCCACCCGGCAAGCACACCTGCCACGGTCGGCTTGCCGCACCCTATGACCCGAAATGGTACGGCGCGGGCGGCACGGAGAGGAAGTCGCGGATCCTCAAAGACTCTCCGTGCCGTTGAGGAACGACCGTCAGGCAGGACCGAGGCGCTGCGGGGCGTCCGGCGTTCCCGTGTGCTTGAGCTCGATGAACAGCACGTGCGTCGGCGTGTCGCCGATGTTCTCGCCGGCGTGCTCCTGTGCCGGTAACCACCCCGTCAAACCCGCGGGCATATCGACCTCACGTTCCTGACCGTCGGCGATCAGTCGCCGACGGAAGGAAGAAAGGGTGTGCATCACGCTGTCAGGGTGCTGGTGTGGTGTCGTCCGGTGGCCGGGTTTGTCGAGGTACTCAAGAACGCGCACCCACTCGTTTTCGAACATAACCTTGTACACGTCGGCGCTGGTCACGGCAGGGTCCATGCTCATGCGTCACTATCGGCGGAAGTCGGCAGAACTCACAACCGTTACCTCGCACACAAGCGTCCGCTCATGCCGCTGAGCGGTCGGCACAGCGTGGCCGCTCAAGTCGCTGTGGGTGCGCGGATCGCGGTCAGTGGCGGCATTACGGTTGGCCGCTGCTCGGTAACCCACCAGTACTCCAAGGCGGACAATCGACCGTCGTCCACGAACACGAGCAAGCCGCCGTCGTAGCCATCACCATCAACCACCGCCTGCACTGGCGTCCGGCTGGTCACCATGGCGCGAGGACTCTCCGCGCTCACCAGCAGATCGATGACCACGGCGTCCTCGGCGGCCACGGACGCCGCCTGCTGACGGAGTTCCGTGGCACCCGGGAAGTCGGCTGCCAAGAGCAGGTCGAGGATGTCGCGTTCGCGATCAGTGAGGGGTCGAGGCACGGCAGCGATGGTCGCATGGGCTCAGCCAGAATTGTCCGCTCATGCCGCGATCAGTGCGCGTCCCCCAGTTGAGCGCTCTCGTTGGAATGAAAAACGTTGGCTCGCTCGCAGATTAGGAGCTGAGTCGCGGAGTTAGGGTCGGCCATGGGCGATCCGGCCGCGGGTGGGGTTGTGGATGTCAGGGAGGCGCGGCGTTTGTTTCCCGCTACCGCCGGCGTGGCCTACCTCAACACCGCGGCGGTCGGCTTGACGAGCAGTGCTGCAGCCGCCGCCTATCACCGTTACGTCGATGACTGGATCAGGGTCGGACCCGACTGGGTCCGCGGCGAGGCTGCAGCGGAGAACGCGCGGGCCTATGCGGCCCCTTTGATGGGCGCGGATCCTTCGGACATTGCCCTGATCGCTTCGGTGTCCGCCGCAGCTGGTCTGGTCGCAAGCCAGTTCGGGCCAGCCCGCGGTGGCGAGAACGTTGTCATTGGTGAGCGTGAGTACAGCTCTAACCATTTCCCATGGCGCCAGCTAGCCCGCAAGGGCTACGAGGTGCGCCAGGTTCCGTTCCAGAATGGCGGGGTCGAACCGGACGTTGTCGCGAAGCACGTCGACGCCCGGACACGTCTGGTCGCGTTCAGCGCCGTGCAGTCTGCGACCGGACACCGTTCCGATATTCCGGCCATCAGCAGCCTTGCCCGCAAGGTGAAAGCATTGGTGTTCGTGGACGGAACACAAATGGTTGGGGCGTCTTCGGGCGCGCACGATCTGGACCTTGTCGATGTGCTTGCAGTCCCGGACCACAAGTTCTTGATGAACGCCGGGCGCGGCCTGGGCTACTGCTACTTGTCTCCCAACGCGCAAGATCGCTTCATCCCGACAAATGCCGGGTGGAAGGCGGCAGCGGTTCCCGTCGAGAGCTTCTTCGGCCCAACGATGGAGCTGTCCACGACGGCGTCTCGATTCGACGACTCGATCAGCTGGGTCGCCGCGGTCGGGAACGAGGCAGCGCTGTCGGTGTTCGAATTCTTCGGACCTGAAGCCATCTATCGGCGCAACCGGGAGTTGGCCGACCTCCTCCGGGCTGTCCTGACCGAAGTCGGCTGGAAGCCCGCCGACGCCCCCGAGGCCAACCGCAGCACCATCGTGTCCGTACCCCTGGGAGACCACGAGCCGGCACTGCTGCTCCTAGAGCTGAAGAAGCGTGGAGTCATCTGTGCAGCCCGCGACGGAAATCTTCGCCTAGCGCTGCATTTCTACAACCACGAAGACGACATCTACCAGGTGGCCCAGGCGCTTAGCCACATGTGATCCCGCCCGCCGGGTAACTCCGCCGAGCTCCCAACCACACAGCCTCCAGGAGCATCCGCAGCGCCGCCCCCAAGCAAAGCGTCCGCTCATGCCGATGAGCGGACGGTTCCCGGAGACCTGAGGAGTGCACCGGCTGGTCCGGACAACTCAGCGACAGGGCCTCGGTGGGTCGGCTCGGTGGTGGCTCGGCCGGATGCCGTTATCCCGGACAGGACCAACAGCACTTCTCGTTCACCGCTCTCAATGTCTCGCTGGTGGTGCGGATCCTCGGGTCTCGGAATCTCGGAGGCAGTCATGAGGCGTTTCTCGCGGACGTCAGGGCGACGGTTGTTGATCGGTGCGGCTGCCTTCGCCGCTCTGTTGACGGCAGCGGTGGCGGCCGGCGGGGAGGGGTCCACCGCTACTGCCCAGGTCGACTGGCCGGCGTATCAGTTCTCTGCCGCACACGGCTCCTACAGCGCGGCTGCGACGACCGTTACGCGCAGCAATGCAGCCGCGCTGCGGAGCGTGTGGACCTGGCGACCTCCGGCAGGACTGATGACTGGGCAGCCTTCGCCGCAGTTGAACGCGAGCCCTGCCGTCGTGGGCGGGAACCTCTATGTCGGCACTAACAGTGGAGACTTCTTCAAACTGTCGTTGGCGACGGGGGCGTTGCTGGATAGACGCTTTCTCGCCTTCCGGCCAAAGCTGACCTGCCCCAACGCCAACGGCTTCTCGTCGAGCCCCACAGTGGCGACCGACCCGGTTTCGGGCCAACTCGTGGTCTATGTCGGTGCGGCGGACGGCTACGTCTACGCACTGCGCGCCTCGGACCTCACCACCGTGTGGCGCACCCAGGTGGCTGTGATGTCACCGACCCAGAGCGACTACTTCTTGTGGTCCTCACCGACGGTGGCGAACGGTCGGATCTACATCGGTATCTCGTCGCAATGCGACAAGCCGTTGGTGAATGGTGCGGGCGTGGTGGCGCTCGATCAGTCAGGCGGAGCGGTCATCGGTCGGTACAGTTCAGGAGTTCGGGGCGCCAGTGTGTGGAGCAGCGTCGCGGTCGATCCCGGTGACGGGTCGGTGTTCGTCACGTCGGGCAACCCGCTGCGTGCCGACCAGCCGGGAGATGCGTACTCCATCGTCAGGCTGCAAGGCGCTCCGAGCAATGGACAGCTCGTGAAGCTCGATAAGTGGACCATCCCTGCCGCGGACCAGACGTCCGACGCTGACTTCGGCGCCTCACCGACGCTCTTCACCGCGAGCATCGGCGGAGCGGCGACGAACCTCGTGGCCGCCTGCGACAAGAACGGCTTCCTCTATGCCTGGAGACGCACGCAACTGTCGGCCGGTCCCGTGTGGCGCCGGCGGATCGGTGCCGCGGGAACGGATCCCAACTCCTGCATCGGCAGTGCGGCATGGGACGGCCAACGGCTCTATCAGGAGAGCAACAACACAACCATCAACGGGACATCCGTACTGGGATCCGTGCGAGCCCTCAATCCTGCGACCGGCACCTTCATCTGGCAACGTGCGCTGAGCAACAGCGCCATCAACACACCCACGGTCGACGGATCGGGAGTTCTGGCGCTAGGGACCACGGCTTTCGGCGCGACCAACAACCGCGTGTACCTGGTGAACTCTTCGACCGGCTCAGTCCTGAAGTCGACGGCCGTCACCGGAAGCGGGATGTTCGCTCAGGCCGTGTTCGCCGATGACACAGTTGTGTTCCCGACCATCAGTGCGGGCGTGATCGCATACCGGCAATGAGAAGCCATGCATCGCGCCGACTTGGAATGAACCTTCGCGAGTACATCACGCGGCTGACGACAGCGAAGGGCCAGGGCGCCTGGGCCATCGACCCCTGAGCCCCGAGGGACGTGGCGCGACCTTGGTGCCTCGCGCGCACACCCCGCGGTGCGTGGGCTCATGCCGATGAGCGGACGCATCACACCGCCGCGTAGCGTTCGCTTCAGCGGCTACTTTCCGCCGCAACGGTCGCGGGAATAGGCTCTGCGACATGAGCCAGTCAGTCGAGCCGTACCAGGCAACAGCCAGCGTCGCCGATTCGGCGACGTGCCCAGGCAGCCAATGCGAGTTCACGTTTCCGACGGTTCCCCCCGGCAAGCGCCTACGGGTTACAAGTGTTTCGGCCCAACTCGGCCAGACCCACGACACCATCGTGCTGGAAGGCAGTGGCGTCTCGTATTTCGTGACCAAGACCCACCCCGACCTCGGCGATGTGACCGCACCGGTCCGCCTCTACTACGAGGGCGGAAGCACTCCCACAGCGCGTGTCTTCGCGCCTGACCCTGCACAACACGTGTCTCTGATCATCACGCTCGTCGGTGAGCTCCACGACGTTTAGCGGACGCACGTTGCACGGACTTACATCCGAAGAAAGCGTCCTCCGCCGCTCGGGCGGTCCAGCCCCTGCCTTTCGTGGGGCGCGACAACCCTTGTCAACGCTCCCGGCCAGCCCTGCCTCATGACGCAGCCGCGGCGTCCCATTCCGCCGCGTATCACGCGGCCCGATGACCCACGGATCGCCAGGGGAAGCGTCCGCTCATGCGATGAGCGGGCTGCTCGGACGGCAGCGAGGATCCAAATGTGGGTACCCTCCAGCACCTAAACTGCGAAGCAAGGCGTTAGGCGACGATCCGCGGTTTAGTACCCGCCGCGACCACCACCGCCCCCGCTGCCACGCCCAGATCCCCGCGAGGTAAGCCGTGGCTGGACATGCTTGACCACAATGGCCAGTCGGAGAAGGCTAACGGCCGAACTCAGAGGGGAGCGTTCTGATGGCGATCATCATGCAGATGACCTGGCCCGACGCGAGTCAGGAGCAATACGACCAACTCCGCGAGACCGTGGGCTGGGAGCGAGACCACCCAGACGGCGGCATGTTCCATGCCGCTGCCTTCGATGATTCGGGCGCGCACATCTTCGACGTGTGGGAATCCGCGGAGAAGTTCCAGCGATTCTCCGACGAGCGGTTGACGCCAGGGGTACAGCAAGTCGGCATTCCGGGCCAGCCAGAGGTGCAGATCCGAGAGGCTCACGCGATCTTCGCCCCGGCCTACGAATAGCGGCCGCGATCTCCCCTGTCATAACCGTCCGCTTATGCCGCTGAGCGGTCATGCCGACGGACATGGCCTCTGGTGCTCGCTTGGATGGATCGGGCCTCGTAGTGAGGAGAAGTTGTGGGAGCTGTGGTGATGCACGCAGTCGCGTCGGTTGATGGCTTCATCGCCGATGAGCACGACGACGTCGGATCGCTGTTCGACTGGTATTTCAACGGCGATCAGCCGATCGTCGACGAAGGCTTGGAGAAGCAGCACGCCCCCTTTCGTGTCTCCCCGGCTTCGCTGCCCTACGTGCGGTCCTTCTGGGCCGGCATCGGCGCGACGATCCAGGGGCGGCATCTCTTCGATCTGACGAACGGTTGGGACGCCAAGCCTCCCGCCGGAGAGCACCTTCTCGTCGTCTCCCACCGGCCCAAGCCGGAAGGGTGGCACCCAGAAGCCGACGTCCCGTTCTTCGATGACATCGCGGCTGCCGTGAACGAGGCCAAACAGCGCGCTGGGGACCGCGTGGTGGCGGTCTGCGCGGGTGACGTCGGTGGGCAAGCACTTGCACTGGGCCTCGTCGACGAAGTCGCCATTGATGTAGCGCCGGTGGTCTTCGGCAGCGGCAAGAGGTACTTCGGCCACGTCGTCGGCCAGCAACTGTTGGAGGATCCCCACGTCGTGATCCAGGGTGAACGGGTGCTTCACCTCAGGTTCAAGGTGCGTCCACACTCGTGATGGTTTGATCGCTCGTTCGATGTCCGCTCATGCCGCTGTCCGTGCGGTCGTGCCGATGAGCGAATATTCGGTCAGTGGCGGAGTGACCACCGGGTACCTAGCCATGAAGGGGGTGGCGTCGGGGGCCCATCGAGCCTTGCTACGCCCACCAACCGCACTGACGGTGGGTGAGAGAGGAGCTGCTCATGCTCTGGTTCTGGATCGTTGTCGGATGCGTGGTCGTCGTCCTACTGGCGCTGCTGGAGTTCCGGGCTGAGAAGAAACCGGAGATGCTGCGCCGACGAGCCAGCGGCGATGAGTCCATCAAATGGCCATCGGGGGGCGGCGGGGGCTAGATCGTCCGCTCATGCCGCTGGTCGTGCGGTTAGGCCCTCGTCCGGCTTATGTGGTTCGTTGTCGTCCTCTCCGAGAGTTGGCGGCAGTAGCGTGACTCCATGACCTCCGTGAGCGCCCTGCTGATCGGCCTAGTCACCCCCACGATGTTGCTGATCTTGGGCGTCGCAGTGACGGGTGGTGGTATCGGGTCGCCAGAGATCCTGCTCTGGACCGTGCTGACCTTCGGGTGGCTGATCCTCTGGGCGGTCCTCAGGATGCGATCGGGATCCAGCCCTCGCTGACG
>C688J35102_120989805_pt1 | contig 13858 bp, 14 predicted proteins | sample HopSoiMetagenom2_FD_35102 | JGI IMG/M metagenome (IMG submission 35102)
CCGCCGCCACGAGCCTCATCTCGCCGGTTCGGCCGCCGTTTCGCGGGGGTGACGGCCCACAGGCGCGCGGCTATGCGCCGCCCATGACGTTACGCACCGGCGGCCGCATCCTTGTCGACCAGCTCAGGATCCAGGGCTGCGACCGCATCTTCACCGTGCCGGGCGAGAGCTTCCTCGCGGTGCTCGACGCGCTGCACGACACGCCCGAGATCGACACCATCGTCTGCCGCCAGGAAGGGGGTGTCGCCTACATGGCCGACGCCGACGGCAAGATGACCGGCCGCCCCGGCGTAGCCTTCGTCACCCGCGGCCCCGGTGCGACCAACGCCAGCGGCGGTGTCCATGTGGCATTCCAGGATTCGACGCCAATGATCCTCTTCATCGGCGACGTCGCGCGTTCCGACCGCGACCGCGAAGGCTTCCAGGAGATCGACTTTGGCGCCTTCTTCGCGCCCGTCGCCAAATGGGCGGCGCGGATCGAGGACGCGCGGCGCATCCCCGAATATGTCGCCCGAGCCTACCGCGTCGCCACCGCAGGCCGCCCCGGCCCGGTGGTGCTCGCGCTCCCCGAGGACATGCTGCGCGATGAGGTCGAAGTGCCCGACCGCTTGTGCGTCCCGCCCCTCGCGGAGGAGCCTGACCCCGGCGCTGTCCAGGCGCTGTTCGAGCTGTTGAAGGGCGCCGCCGCGCCGGTTGCGATCGTCGGCGGCGCCGACTGGAGCCCGCGCGCGTCGCACCACTTCGCCAATTTCGCCTTCCGTTACGGGATCCCCGTTGCCGCCGCCTTCCGTCGCCAGGACGCGATCTGCAACACGTGCCAGGCCTATGCCGGCAACCTCGGCTACGGCCCCAACCCAAAGCTGCAGCAGCGTATCCGCGACGCCGACCTGATCCTCGCCGTCGGCCCGCGGCTCGGCGAGGCGACGACCGACGGTTATACTTTGATCACCCCCGAGCACCCCGACCAGACGCTCGTCCACGTCCATCCCGACCCCAACGAGCTCGGCCGCGTCTATCACGCCGACCTCCCGATCTGCGCCGACATGGGCGAGTTCGCCGAGATGGTGGACGAATGGATCGACCCCGATCTCGTCCGCTTCTCCTGCGGCGAGGATGCGCACAAGGAGTGGCTCGACTGGTCCGAGCCGAAGCCGCGCCCAAAGGAAGACGGCGCCGTGAAGCTCGACCTCGGGCCGTGCGTCGCTGCGATGCGCGAGCGGCTTCCGGAAAGCACGATCATCTGCAACGGCGCCGGCAATTTCTCCGGCTGGTGGCACCGCTACTGGCGCTACGGTCCAATGCCGACGCAGCTCGCGCCGACGTCCGGCACGATGGGCTACGGCGTCCCTGCCGCCGTCGCCGCAGCGCTGCGCTTCAAGGACCGGCCGGTGGTCGCGGTCGCCGGCGACGGCGACTTCCTGATGAACGGTCAGGAGCTGGCGACCGCCGCCCAATATGGCGTCGACTTGCTTGTGATCCTCGTCGACAACAGCTCCTACGGCACGATCCGCATGCACCAGGAGCGCGACTATCCCGAGCGGATCAGCGCCACCGATCTGAAGAACCCCGACTTCGCCGCACTCGCCCGCGCGTACGGCGGCTGGGCGGCGACAATCGAGAAGACCGAAGACTTCGCGCCCGCGCTAGACGACGCCCTCAACCGCAAAGGCATCCGCCTCCTCCACTGCAGGACCGACGTCGAGCAGATCACCAATTCAACGACAATATCGTCGCTCCGGTCGAAGAAGCGCTGACCGGCGCAACCGGTGTTGAAAACGAAGCCGCGACGCCTCACGACGCTCGTGGACTTAACGAAGAGAGCAATCGTCCATGACCACCGCTCCCGTTGAAGAAGCGCCAAGCCGCCAGAAAGGGCGCACCGCACTCGAGGCGCGGCGGCTCCTCGTTGGCCGCGATGCGCCATTTGCCCCGGACGAAGGTGTAGCCGTCCTCGAACAGCTCGCGACCGAGGGAGATTCCGACGCTTTGTGCACGCTCGCGACCTTGCGCGCGGCAGGGGCGTGGACGCGCCATTCTTGGCCCGAGGCGATGGATCTGCTTCAGCAGGCGGCGGAGCTGGGCTCAATCGAGGCGCGCGCGCAGTTGCTCGTGCTAACCGGGGACCGCGAACTCGCTTCGCGAATGCGCAGCGGAGCGGCCAACGAACCAGACCGCTGGCGGAGGCTCAAGGAAAGCATCGATATCGAGGGTTGGGTAACTCCCGAAAAGCCGCAGCAGGTCTGCGAATCCCCGCGCGTATGGACCGCGGAGCGGTTCACCACACCGGAGCTGTGCGAATGGCTCGTGTCGCGGGGTCGCGACCGCTTCAAACCCGCGCTGATGCGTGACGCGACGACGGGGGTCGCCCAGGCGCTCGACAGCCGGACTTGCAGCGACTTCGTCTTCGATGTCGTCGACGGGGGAGTCGTGATGCTCCTGCTGAGGATCAAGATCTCCAACGCAACGGGCATTCCAGTGCCGCACATGGAGCCGCCGCAGATCTTCCACTACGCGATCGGCGAGGAAATCCAGCCGCACCACGACTTTCTGTTCGACGGCGAGACCGCCTACGGATCCGACCGGTCCTATACCGGCGATCGCCTCGCCACGTTTCTCCTCTATCTCAACGACGGCTACGAAGGCGGCGAACTTGAGTTTCCCTTTGGACCTTTCAGTTACAAGGGTCGCCCGGGAGACGGCATTCTCTTTGCCAGCCAGCGCGACAAGAAACCCGATCCGAAGAGCCTGCACGGCGCGACGCCGGTCACGCGCGGCGAGAAGTTCATCCTCTCCCAATGGATTCACAACCAACCGTTTGCGGCGAGCTGAGATACCGTTGCGAGAAGTCGATTAGCTGACTAAAGTCAGAGAATGGACACTATTCTCGTCGAGCAGGTCCGCAGTTTCAATCGCCGGGTCACACAGACGGTTGGCGCGCTTCACGACCATTATCTCGGCCGCAACCGCCCGCTCGGCGAATCCCGTCTGCTGTTCGAGATTGGCACCGCGGGCGCCACAGCGTCCGAGTTGCGGGCGCGCCTTGCCCTCGACTCCGGGTACCTCAGCAGGCTGCTGCGCTCCGTCGAAAGGCAGGGCTTCGTCGCGACCAAGCCCGACGAAGAGGACAGGCGCGTGCGCCGAGCTCAGCTGACCGCCGCTGGCCAGCGCGAACTAGCCATCCTCAACCGCGATTCCGACCGCCTGGCTGCGTCCATCCTCGCTCCACTGAACGACGCCCAGCGCGCAAAGCTCACCGCCGCCATGGGCGAGGTCGAGCGACTGCTCTCCGCATCCGCGGTTCGGGTCGACGAAGTCGCGCCGGACAGCCGAGCCGCCGAATATTGCCTCTCGCATTACTTCGCCGAGCTGGCCGCCAGGTTCGAAGCCGGGTTCGATCCAGCGCAAAGCCTCGCGCCCACCCTCGAAGGCTTTGCGGCGCCGGACGGCACCTTCCTCGTCATGCGCCTGGACGGCGAACTGGTCGGCTGCGGCGGCTTCAAACGCGACGCTGCGCGCACGGCTTATCTGAAGCGCATGTGGATCGCTCGGTCTGCGCGCGGGCTCGGCCTGGGAAGGCGTCTACTCACGGAGCTAGAAGCGAAGGCACGAACGCTCGGCTATCGCACGATCCGGCTGGAGACGCAGAAGTCGCTCACCGAAGCCCAGCAGCTCTACCGCTCATCGGGCTATCGCGAAGTGCCGCCTTTCAACGACGAACCTTACGCGCACCACTGGTTCGAGAAGCCGCTGCGCTAAGGAAAGGGGCGCGCTGCCCACGGCAATCGCGCCCTCGATCGAATTCGTGCGACCTCAGGCGCAGAGCTGAACCGGAAACTCCTCGTCGGCGGCAAAGTCGATATCAGCGCTCAGGAAGTCATTGATGACTCGCGCAAGATCGGGACAAGATAAAGTTCTGTCGTATGCGCGCCGTCGCCAAGGGTAATCGCGTCGACTGCTGTTGTCATTATGGAACATTTGTGGAGCAAGACAAGAAATCATGTCACAGACGGGCTTCGCAAAGCTGCCGTAGATTTGCTCATTATTCCCCAACGCTCTCTCTCCCACCCAGATGCTTTACCGCGGGAGCGCCCCTGTTCTTTTCTGTCCCGCAGCAACGACAGTGGCCGAGCCAGCTTATTACGGAAGCCGTCGTTTGATGCTTATCGACGGGCCGTGCGGATGAGCCGATGAATGACGTCACGACGTCAATCGTCGCTTAAAACTCTCTGCTGACAGCCATTCCGGCCTGTGGAAAAGGGGCGACTTATCCACAGAGGTAAGCATCTGTTAACCACGTTTCGTACCGAATCGGGACATCCGTGCCGGTCCGGGACAAGTTTGCCCGCGGCCAGTTCGGTATCAAGCATCTTTCCAACCTTCCTCACCGATCAGCGGCACGAAACGCACGCCGCCGAGATTCTCACGGATCAGTTTGCCGTCGGGTGCCTTGGTGACCTTGATCAGCTCCTGCACCCAGCTGGGCTCGCCGACGGGCATGACGATCCGTCCGTCCCCGGCGAGCTGCTCGATCCACGGCTGGGGCACATGGCTTCCGCTGGCGGCCGCGAGAATCGCGTCGAACGGCGCGTGCTCCGGAGAGCCCCGAGTGCCGTCGCCTTCGAGGATTTCCACATTCGAAAAACCGAGACGCTCGAGGCGCTGGCGCCCAAGCTCGACCAAATCGTGCTGGCGCTCGATCCCGATGACCTTCGCGGCAATGCGGCTGATGACGGCTGCCGCGTAGCCGGAGCCCGCGCCGACCTCGAGCACCTTATCGCCCGATGTGATTCCCGCCGCTTGGATCATCAGCGCGACGATGTACGGCTGCGAGATCGTCTGCCCGGCCTCGATCGGCAGCGGGTGGTCGCCGTAAGCGAGATGCGCATATTGCGGGCTGACGAATTCCTCCCGCGGGACCGCGAGAAACGCGTCGATGATGTGCTGTTCCGTGATCCCGCGGCGCTTCAGGTGCCGCTCGACCATCGCCTCGCGTTCAGCTTTATAGTCTGCCATGGACGTCGCCATGGTCCACCTCCGGACCAAATGAAAACCCGTAAGTGGAGGAGGCCGTTCCGCCGATGACCGAGACCGACACCGTCTTCGCCGGGTCGATTCCGGGACTATACGACCGTCATCTCGGGCCGTTGCTGTTCGAGCCCTACGCCGAGGAGGTTGCGCAACGAGCCGCAGCACTCTTGCCCGGTCATGTGCTGGAAACCGCAGCGGGTACGGGCATCGTCACTGCTGCGCTGAGCCGCGCGATTCCGGAAGCGCACATCATAGCAACGGACTTGAACCCAGCGATGCTCGAAGTGGCGGCGCGGCGGGTTCATTCGGAGCGTGTGACGTTCGAACCGGCCGACGCCCAGGATTTGCGCTTCGCCGACTGCGCATTTGACCTCGTCGTCTGCCAGTTTGGTGCGATGTTCTATCCCGACAAGCTGCGTGCGAACGCCGAAGCGCGACGCGTCCTTCGCGATGGCGGCAGGTATCTGATGGTCCTCTGGGACTCGATCGAGCGCAATCCCGCCTCGCAGATCGCACATGATTCAGTGGCTGCGCTTTACCCGGACAACCCGCCGTCGTTCCTCGCGCGGACGCCCTTCGGATATGCCGACATCGCCGCGATCGAGCACGACCTGCTCGGTGCGGGGTTCGAGGACGTCGAGCTCGAAACCGTGGAGCTGAAAAGCCGCGCCATCAATGCCCTCGACGCAGCCACTGGACTGGTGGCGGGCTGTCCACTCCGCGCCGAAATTCAGGAGCGAGATTCCGAAGGCCTGAATACGGCCGTCGCCGCGGCCGCGGAAGCGCTCAAGGGCCTGGAGGTGGACGGGCGCCTGAATTCGCGCCTTTCGGCGCACATCGTCACCGCGATTAAATAAGTCCCGCCAGCGGACTGCTCGGATCGGCGTAGCGGCGCTTCTGCATGCGACCTGCTAGATAGGCGAGCCGCCCCGCCTCGACCGCAGCCTTCATCGCGCGGGCCATCAGCACCGGGTCCTTCGCTTCGGCGATCGCGGTGTTCATCAGCACGCCATCGCAGCCCAATTCCATCGCCTGCGCCGCATCGCTCGCGGTGCCTACTCCGGCATCGACCAATACTGGCACGCCCGCGCCCTCGACGATCAGGCGGATGGTCACGCGGTTCTGGATTCCGAGGCCGGAGCCGATCGGCGCACCAAGCGGCATGATCGCCACCGCGCCGGCTTCCTCGAGCTGCTTCGCGGCTATGGGGTCGTCGACGCAATAGACCATCGGCTCGAAGCCTTCCTTCACCAGCACCTCGGTCGCCCGCAGAGTCTCGCGCATGTCCGGGTAAAGCGTCTTGGCCTCGCCCAGCACCTCGAGCTTGACGAGGTTCCAGCCGCCGGCCTCGCGCGCCAGCCTCAGCGTGCGGATCGCGTCGTCGGCGGTGAAGCAGCCGGCGGTATTCGGCAAATACGTGACCTTCTTCGGGTCGATATAATCGGTCAGCATCGGCTGGTTGAGATCGGAGATGTTGACCCGCCGAACCGCGACCGTGACGATCTCCGCGCCCGAAGCCTCGACCGCCGCCGCATTCTCCTCGAGGCTTTTATACTTGCCAGTTCCGACGATCAGCCGCGAGCTGAAGGTGCGTCCAGCCACGGTCCACGTATCGGCCCTGATATCCTGCTGCGCGGTCACTCACCCGCCTCCAACGAAGTGCACGATTTCATACGCGTCGCCGTCCTCGACGCACACTTCGCCCAGGCTGGAGCGCGGCACAATTTCGAAGTTGCGCTCAACCGCGACTTTACGCGGGTCGAGCCCCAGCTCCCCGAGCATTTCCGCGATGCTGATCGGCCCCGGCACCCGGCGCGGCTCTCCGTTCACTCGGACTGAAAGGTCCAGACTCATCGCCGCGCAAATAGGAGGGGCGCGCTCGCGGCGCAAACCTCGCCAGCGGCTGTTCAGGGTGGACGGACGCGCGCTCGTCTGACAGAGGCTCCCGCCAAGTTAGTCACGGGAACACAAATGGCCGAACCGAAGGATGCCCCAGGCTCCGGCGACACAAGCGCAATGCGCATCGATCCGAAGCTGGTGCGGGAGCTCGCGAAGCTCCTAACGGACAATGAACTGACCGAGATCGAGGTCCAGGACGGCGACCGGCGGATCCGGGTCGGCCGGGAGCCTGCGCCGGTGTTCGGAGCGGCCCCCGCGTTGCCTCCTTCGGCACCCGCACTGTCGGCCCCGCCGATGCACGCCAAGGAAGACGTCGGAGCGGCGGAAGACGTCGTCAGCGGCAACACGGTGAAGTCACCGATGGTCGGCACCGCCTTCCTGTCGCCGCAGCCCGACGCCAAGCCGTTCATGGAAGTCGGGAATGCGGTCAAGGCTGGCGACACTCTGCTGATCGTCGAGGCGATGAAGGTGATGAACCCGATCACCGCGCCCGAGGGCGGCGTGGTGAAGAAGATCCTCATCGCGGATGGCCAGCCGGTCGAGTTCGATCAGCCGCTCGTGATCATCGGCTAAGGCCGCGATCTCCATGAAAATCCAGAAGCTGCTGATCGCCAACCGCGGCGAGATCGCGCTCCGCATCCATCGCGCCTGCCACGAAATGGGCATCAAGACGGTCGCGGTGCACTCGACCGCGGATTCCGACGCGATGCACGTCCGCCTGGCGGACGAAACCGTGTGCATCGGCCCGCCGCCCGCGACCGAATCCTATCTGAACATTCCCAACATCATTTCGGCGGCCGAGATCGTGCATGCCGACGCAATCCACCCCGGCTATGGCTTCCTCTCGGAGAACGCGCAGTTCGCCGAGATCGTCGAATCGCACAACATCATCTGGGTCGGACCCAAGCCCGAGCACATCCGCACGATGGGCGACAAGATCGAGGCGAAACGCACCGCGGCCAAGCTCGGGCTGCCGCTCGTCCCCGGCTCCGACGGCCCGATCACGACGCTCAAACAGGCGAAGAAACTGGCCGAGGAGATCGGCTATCCCGTGCTGATCAAGGCCGCATCGGGCGGCGGCGGCAGGGGCATGAAGGTCGTCCCCGAGGAAGACCAGCTCGAAAGCCTGATAAGCCAGGCGGCGTCCGAAGCGCGCTCCGCGTTCGGCGACGACACCGTCTACATGGAGAAGTATCTCTCCGATCCGCGCCACATCGAATTCCAGGTGTTCGGCGACGGCGAGGGCAACGCGATCCACCTCGGCGAGCGTGACTGCTCGCTCCAGCGGCGCCACCAGAAGGTGCTCGAAGAGGCCCCGTCGCCCGCCATCTCGGCCAAGCAGCGCCACCGCCTGGGCACCCTCGTCGCCGAAGCGATGGCGGCGATGAGCTACCGCGGCGCCGGCACGATCGAATTCCTGTTCGAGAACGGCGAATTCTACTTCATCGAAATGAATACCCGGCTCCAGGTCGAGCATCCCGTGACCGAGATGATCAGCGGAATCGACCTGGTGCGCGAACAGATCCGCGTTGCCTGCGGCCAGGGCCTCTCGTGCACGCAGGACCAGGTGCATCTCCATGGCCACGCCATCGAGTGCCGCATCAACGCCGAGGACCCGGAGACCTTCGCCCCGTCGCCGGGCCTGGTGAAGAATTACGTCGCACCGGGCGGCATGCACGTCCGCGTCGATAGCGGGCTCTATACCGGCTATAAGGTCCCGCCTTATTACGACAGCATGATCGGCAAGCTGATCGTCTACGGGTCCAACCGCGACAGCTGCATCCGCCGCCTCAAGCGCGCGCTCGAGGAGTTCGTTGTCGAGGGGATGAAGACCACCATACCCCTCCACCAAAAGCTGGTCCGCGACCCCGAGTTCCTCGCCGGCGACTACACGATCAAGTGGCTGGAGCAGTGGCTCGAGCGGAGTGAACGTTGAACCGAGGCGGCGGTCTCGCGAAGCACACACGATTGGCGGGAACGGCAGCGCTCTGGGCGCTAATCGCGTCATGCTCGAAGCAACCCGCGGCTGACGGCACGGCAACGCATGGCAAGTGGACCCAGACCGGCGCGACTGGTGGCGAGATCCACTACCTCAACACCGAATATCTGAGTGACGGCCCGCCGATCGTCGCTGAACTGGTTGATGTTTGGCGACCAGAGCCCGCCTTCACTTACGTGATCAGGGACAAGCGCGCCTTCTGGTGCGCCGAACAGGACGTCGCTCTCATCGAACGGTCGGTGAGCAAGAATGGCCGCCCGTTCGTCAAGACCGACCTTCCCGCGGACCTCAGGCGGCGCAAATCAGTTCGCGAGTTCGACGCGAATACGGGTTCGAGTACGATTGGTTCGCCGCCCAATATGATCGAGGGGCTGCTCAACAAGGTTTGCAACCGCTACTTCGGCGAGCGGATCGAGGATCCTCTCGCCCATTTCAACGCAATGGACGAAAAGCGCCGCCGCTAGGTTTGCGCTCGACGTGCGCCGCTCACCGCCAGCGGTCGCCGGGCGCTTTCACGTAAGCCCGCCAGACATAGCCCCACGGAATCACGAGCGGCATCAGGATCACGCCGAAGGCGATGTTGTACATGTCTTCCGCGAAGGTCGGCGGTTGGTGGCCGGAGAACCACTGCGGCAGCCCGAATGCGAGCAGCCACACCGTCTTCCAGGTGAATTCGAACATCAGCACCGGCAGCATCCGCAACGGAAGCTTCAGACCCATGAACGAAAGCAGCCACACGCCGCAAAGAAGGCTCGGGATGACGCCGCGGGCCGCCGTCTCATGACTGATGACGGCCGGAACGATCATAGCGCCAAGTCCAATGACCAGCAGGAGGTAAGCCGCACGCAGAACATAGAGGCGCCACAGGGGAACGCTGTCGTGCACGGTCCACTCGACATCCGCGGGAACGGAAGCAGCAGTCGAAGCCATATCATATCTCCTTCTCAGGCCGCCTGGGCCTGTTCGGCGGATCCGCGATCCGGCTCGAACTCGAGCAGGTCGCCCGGCTGGCAGCTCAGCGCCTCGCAGATCGCTTCAAGCGTCGAGAACCGGACCGCGCGCGCCTTGCCGGTCTTCAGGATCGACAAGTTCGCGAGCGTGATGTCGACCTTGTCCGCGAGCTCGGTCAGCGTCATCCGGCGCTGGTGGAGAAGCTCGTCGAGCTTGACGACGATGGCCATGATCACACCGTCCCTTCGAGGTCCTGGCGCATCAAAGTGCCTTCGGCGAAGACGCGGGCGAGGACGAAAGTCATGATCACCGCCAGCCATCCGGCGGGCGACAGGCCGGCGTTGAGGTGCAGCGGGTGGGCGGGAGTGGAGACCGCCTTGCCGATCGCCCAGACGACGACGCTGATCGCCTGCAGGCCGAGCAGCAGCCACGCGATCGCGTTGAGCCGATAGGCGTTGGCCGCGACAAAAGGATCGCCGACCCGAACCGTGTCGACCATGGCGAGCAGCCGCTTGAGCATTGCGATGTTCATTGGCACCGTGGCGATGCCGAGCGCGGCAACCGCTCGGACGCCCATCACCAGAGCGGGGTTTTCGGCCGGCGAGGCGAGGTTAAGCGCGCGCATCAGGAACGGCTCGTTGATGAACGAGTAGCTCAGTAGCGCGATGAGACACGCCGCGTAGATCCAGTTGAGGATGATGAGGATGCGCAGCGTCAGATAGGCGATCGGCAGCGCCGTCGATTGATTGCGGGACATGATTATTGCTCCAAACGATTTGTATTATCGAATATCGATATTACGATTATCGTTCTTCGGCAAGCAGTTTATCGAATGACGATGTTTTAAGCGCGGTAGGTCGTGCGCCCTCCGGCTACCGTGCGCACGATCTGAATGTCCTTGATCTTGTCCTGCGCGACGCCGTGCGGATCATCGGCAAGCACGACGAAATCGGCCAGTTTCCCCGCCGCGATTGAGCCTTTCACATGCTCTTCGTGGGAGTTGTAGGCGCCGTTCCAGGTGAACACCCGAAGCGCCTCGTCGACGCTGATGCGCTGGTTGGCGCCCCACGTTTCGCCGTTCCAGCCGGTTCGCGTGACCATTCCCTGGATGCCCATCAGCGGCGCGAACGGCCCCGGCGGGAAGTCCGAGCCGCCCGCCACCTTGATCCCCGCATCGAGGTACGAGCGGTAGGGCATCATGTGCTCCATCAGTGCCTCGCCGTAGAACTTGAACTTGTCGGGATTGTAATAAGCGTAGCTGGTGAAGCAGGCCGGCACCGCGTCCAGCGCCTTCATCCGCGCAATGAGGTCCGGATAAGCGAGCGTCGCGTGGGTGAATTTGGGCCTGACGTCGCGCCTTGGGAATAACCGGTGCGCCCGTTCGAGTGCGCTCAAATACATGTCGATCGCGATGTCGCCGTTGGCGTGGCAATTCGGCTGTATTCCGGCGCGCCACACCCGCTCGACCCACTGATCCAGGTCGGCCTGTTTGGTCGTGATGTTGCCGTGGTAGGGCGGGCTGCGGTTCGGATAACCCGCACGAATTCCCATCGTCCGTTCGGAGAATGAACCGTCGACGGTGTGTTCCGACGTTGCTCCGAGGCGGATCCAGTCGTCGCCGAACCCCGTTCTCCAGCCGTTGACGATCATCGCCTCGATCATCGCCTGGTCGGGCTCGTAGCTGACGCGGTGCGCCAGCTGACCGTCGTCGCGGACCTGCATCAAAGCCGAGAAATTCCCGCCCTCGTGGTGCACGGTGGTGAGGCCGAAGCGGGCGAACTGCTTCGACATGTGGGCCATGCCCGCCTTTGCTCGGGCGAGCTTTTCGGCTTCGCTATATTGCGGCCATTTGCCGACCTTGGCGAAGACGTCCTGCGCATTGTCGGTCACCCGGCCGTTGAGCTCGCCCGCTGGGTCGCGATCGAACGAGCCGCCGAAGGGATTGGGCGTCTCGCGCTTGATGCCCGCGAGCTCGAACGCCTTGCTGTTGAAAAAGGAGGTGTGCCCGCCGCGGTGATAGACGGCCACGGGATGCTCGGTCGACACGAGGTCGAGGTCGGCGCGGGTGATGAGCCGCCCGTCCTTCACCTTGGTGTCGTCGTAGAAGAAGCCCTGGACCCACTCGCCGGGCGGAGTTTTCGCCGCGCGCGCCGTCAGCTTGTCGATGATCGACTGGATCGTGACGAACTCGGCTTCGAACGGATTGCCGACCAACACCTCGTACAGCAGCGTCTCGCCCTCGGGGTGCAGGTGGCAGTCGATGAAGCCCGGCACGACCGTCATTCCGCGAGCATCGAAGACGTCAGTGCCTTTGCCGCCCAGCCGAGCGATCGCGTCGTTGGACCCGACTGCGGCGATGCGCCCGTCACGAACCGCGAAGGCCTGGGCGGTCGGGGCACCCGCCTCCATCGTGTAGACGCGTGCATTGCGCACGATCAGGTCCGCGCTTCGCGGATCGGCTACAGACGCGAAAGCCGGAGCGCCAATCGCCGCGGCTGCGCCGCCGAGCACGCTCCTTCGGCTGAAACCGTTCATGCGAGTTCTTTCGATGAGTCTGCGATCGCGCTGCCCAGCTTCTCGACGATCTCGTCGATCTGCTGCTCGGAAATGATAAGCGGCGGCGAGAGCGCAATCGTATCGCCCGTCACGCGCACCAGCAGCCCGCCGTCGAACGCGCGCCGATAAACGTCACTGCCGCGTGCAGCCGGACGTCCCTCGAGCGGCGCAAGCTCGATCCCGCCGACGAGCCCGATGTTGCGCACGTCGACGACGTTCGGCGCTTGCCGCAGCATGTGCACGGCATCTGCCCAATAGGTCTCGAGCTCGCGCGCCCTTTCGAACAATTTCTCCCGCTCGTAGATTTGCAGCGTTGCAATCAGCGCGGCGCACGCTGCCGGATGGCCTGAATAAGTGTAGCCGTGCATCAGCTCGATCGTTCCGATCGGCCCCTGCATCAGCGCGTCGTAGACGTGGCTCTGGACCGCGACTCCGCCCATCGGGATGGTGCCGTTGGTCATCCCTTTGGCCATTGCGATCATGTCCGGCTGCACGCCGAACCGCTGCGCTCCAAACGGTGCACCGAGCCGCCCGAAGCCGGTGATCACCTCGTCGAATATGAGCAGGATTCCGTGCTCCGAGCAGATCGCCCGCAGCCGCTCGAGATAACCCTTGGGCGGCGGCAGAACGCCGGTCGATCCCGCCATCGGCTCGACGATCACCGCGGCGATCTTGTCCGCGCCATGCGCGCCGATGATCCGCAGCAGGTCGTCGGCGAATTCTGCCCCGTGCTCGGGCTGCCCGCGCGAGAAGGCGTTGCGTGCCGGATCGTGCGTGTGGCGGAGGTGGTCGACTTCCTGCAGCAGCGGACCGAAGGCCGCTTTGTTGTGCGGGATTCCGCCGACTGAAATGCCACCGAAATTCACCCCGTGATAGCCCCGCTCGCGGCCGATCAGCCAGACTCGCTCAGGCTCGCCGCGAGCGACGTGATAGGCGCGCGCGATCTTCAGCGCCGTCTCCGCAGCTTCGCTCCCCGAATTGACGAAGAAGACGTTCCCGAAGGCCGCCGGAAGCAGCGGCTTCAGCGCATCCGCGGCCGCGAACGCGTAAGGATGGCCGATCTTGAACGGCGGCGCATAATCGAGCTCGCTGATCGCCGCGGTGACCGCCTCGACGATCTCGCGCCGCCCGTGCCCCGCATTGACGCACCACAGCCCCGCGGCCCCGTCGAGCACCGGCCGCCCTTCCGGCGTGAAATAGTGCATGCCCTCCGCGCGCGCGAGCAGCATCGGCGCCGCCTTGAACTGGCGGTTCGCGGTGAACGGCATCCACCATGCCGAAAGATCAAATTCTTGAGCCCCCACGCAATGATGCTGACAGGTCACGCGCAGCGCGTCCACCGCCAGCTCGCGCTCGTCGGAGTCGCGGATTAGTGTCTAGCGACTAGAGATAGATCCAGACGCCGTTGCGGCGGTGCCGATGCTG
>C688J35102_120989804_pt1 | contig 13843 bp, 10 predicted proteins | sample HopSoiMetagenom2_FD_35102 | JGI IMG/M metagenome (IMG submission 35102)
GACGCCCCAGGGCCGCCTCCCACCGCTTCCACGGGCGATGCGGCCGCGCCCGCCGCGACCGGCTCGGCGTCGAGGTGAGTGCGATGGACGAGATCGAGGTCGAGGTCAGCGTCGGCGAAGGCGTGGAGCCGCCGGTGGACGTGGCGCGCGTGGAGGCCGCCGTGCGCCACGTGCTGCGTGCCGAGGGCGTCGCCTCCGCCGAGATCTCGGTCGCGCTGGTGTCCGACGACGAGATCGCCTCGCTGAACCAGGAGTACCTGCAGCACGCCGGCCCCACCGACGTCATCTCCTTCGCCCTGCACGACCCTGGCGAGCCCCCGCTCGGCGACGTGTACGTCGGCGTAGACCAGGCCGTCCGCCAGGCTTCCGAGTTCGGCGCCACCCCCGCGGACGAGGTGCTGCGCCTCGCCATCCACGGCACCCTCCACGTCCTCGGCTGGGAGCACCCCGAGGGCGCAGGAAGGACCGAGAGCGAGATGTTCGCGCGTCAAGAAGAGCTGTTGAAGAGCTTCGCCCGCTGAGCAGACAGGGGCAGGTAGGTTAGCTGACCCAGCAACGCCAACCAGACTAGCTCGTCGCACCCCACCGCTTGCCACCGACCTCCCGTGCCGAGCTTCGACGACTACATCGTGTTCGTGGACGAAAGCGGGGACCACGGGCTGGCCTCCATCGATCCGAACTACCCGGTGTTCGTGCTCGCGTTCTGCATCTTCCACAAGCAGACGTATGCGCGGCAGTCGGCTCCGGCCGTCCTCGAGTTCAAGTTCAAGCACTTCGGTCACGACCAGGTGGTCCTCCACGAACACGAGATCCGCAAGAACAAGGGTCCGTTCCTCTTTCTTCGTGATGCCACGAAGCGCGACCCCTTCATGGCCGACCTCGACACACTGGTGGCAGACGCGGACTTCACCCTGGTCGCGAGCGCCATCAACAAGGTCGAGCACCGGGCACGGTACGCGGAGCCTCGCAACCCGTACCACGTCGCGATGGGATTCGGCCTGGAGCGGGTGTTCAAGGAGCTGCAGGGCCGGGGATGCGCGGGTGGGAAGACGCACATCCTCTTCGAACGCAGGGGACCGAAGGAGGATGCCGAGGTCGAGTTGGAGTTCCGGAGGATTTGCGCCGCGAATGCGACGGGTAAGGTGCTGCCCTTCGAGCCGATCCTGTCGCACAAGACCTGCAACTCGTCAGGTCTGCAGCTCGCGGATCTCATCGCGCGGCCCATCGGACGCAAGATCATCAATCCCACGCAGCCAAACCGCGCGTACGACATCATCCAGACGAAGTTCAGGCGCAGTCCGGAAGGTGTGGCAAAAGGGTGGGGCCTGAAGGTATTTCCATGAAAAGCGAAAGGCCCCGGTATACACCGAGGCCTGACGCCGACCGGGAATGCCCAGTCCACTTGCCCGTAAAGTTATAAGCCACTCGTTTGATTGTCAACACACCCGAAATCAAAGACCCTGGCTTTCAGGGCCGGCTACCTGGAACACTTTCGCCTCTGTGGCTCCTGCCGCTATCCTTCCTCCTCGCCGTCGGATCGCTGTCCACTTTCGTCCAACGATGCTCACCGAGCTGCGCATCCGCAACTTCGCGCTGATCGACCGGCTCTCCGTCCAGCTCGGCCCGGGGCTCAACGTGCTCACGGGCGAGACCGGGGCGGGGAAGTCGATCATCGTCGGGGCCCTCTCCCTGCTGCTGGGGGAGCGGGCGTCGTCCGAGGTCGTGCGCGCGGGAGAGGAGCGCGCCTCGATCGAAGGCGTGTTCGAGGTGGACGGGCGCGACGACGTGGCACGGCTGCTGGACGAGCGCGGGATCGAGCCGGGGGACGGCCTGCTCGTGCTCAAGCGCGAGGTCGCGGTCGAGGGCCGCAGCCGCGCCTGGGTGAACGGCACCCCCGCCACCGCCTCGCTGCTGGGCGAGCTGGGACGGATGCTGGTGGACCTGCACGGCCAGCACGAGCACCAGACGCTGCTGCGCCGCGACGAGCAGCGCGCCATCCTCGACGCCTACGCCGGCAACGCCCCGCTCCTCGCCCAGGTGCGCGCCTGCCACTCCGCCGTGGCCGAGCTGCGGCGCGAGGCGGGCGAGCTGGAGCGCCGCCGCCGCGACGCGCTGCAGCGTGCGGACTTCCTCCGCTTCCAGGCCGACGAGATCGAGGCCGCCGCGCTCCGCCCCGGCGAGGAGGACGCGCTGGAGGAGGAGGCGCGCCGGCTCTCGCACTCCGAGGAGCTGACCAGCCTGTCGGCCGCGCTCTACCACGCCCTCGCCGGCTCCGACGAGGCCGTGACCGCCTCGCTCGCGCAGCTCAACCGCGGCGTGGAGCAGCTGGTCCGCATCGACCCGTCGCAGGAGGGGATGCGGGAGCTCTTCGACACGGCTTACTACGCGGTGCAGGAGCTCGGCGAGCGGATGGAGCGCTACGCGCAGACGGTGGAGCACGACCCCGCGCGCCTGGACGAGATCCGCCGCCGGCAGGACCTGGTCTTCCGCCTGCGCACGAAGTACGGCGGCACGCTGGAAGAGGTGGTCGAGATCGGCCGCGCCGCCCGCGCCGAGCTCGACCTGGTGGACGGCGCCGGCTTCGAGCTCGGCGCGCTGCAGAAGCGCGTCGCCGCCGCGATGGAGGAGCTGGTGCGCCTGGCGGCGGAGCTGAGCGCGCGGCGGGGGGACGCGACGGCGCGGCTGGCCGGCGAGGTGAACCAGGTGCTCCCGGAGCTGGGGATGGAGGGCGGGCGCTTCGAGGCGGCCTCCCTCCCGCTCGGCGAGCCCGGCCCGGCGGGCGCGGAGGAGGTCGAGTTCCGCGTGTCGCTGAACCGCGGGTTCGAACCGCGGGCGCTCTCGTTCGTGGCCTCCGGCGGCGAGATGTCGCGCATCATGCTGGCGCTGAAGACCATCCTGGCGCGGCAGGACGCGGTGCCCACGCTGGTGTTCGACGAGGTGGACGCGGGAATCGGGGGGCGGGTGGCGCTGCAGGTGGGGGAGAAGATGCGCGAGGTGGCCGGGAGCCACCAGGTGTTCGCCATCACCCACCTGCCGCAGATCGCCGCGCGCGCCACCGTCCACCTCCGCGTGGCCAAGGCCGAGCGCGACGGCCGCACCGCCACCGAGGTCGACACCCTCGCCGACGACGAGCGGGTGCGCGAGATCGCCCGCATGCTCGGCGGCGACCCCGAGAGTGCGGTGTCGCTGGAGCATGCGCGCGAGCTGCTGGAGCGCGGCGTCGCCGTCTAAACTCTAAAGACAACGGCCGTTTCACGCAGAGACGCAGAGGAACTGAGAGAACTGCTGCGTCTCTCGGTTCCTCTGCGTCTCTGCGTCTCTGCGTGAGATTCTTTTTCAGTTTTCTTTTTTCAGCGGCGGCGGTGTCGGCGCTGGCGGAGGCGGAGCCGGACGCGCCGGGGGTCGCTCGTTGGGCGCGACGATGGGGGCTGGCGCCGGCGGTGGCGGAACCGTCTTCGCCGAGTCGACGGCCGTGGTGTCGGGCTTCGGGCGGCGCGGGCGGCCGACGAGCTGGTAGAGCACCCGTCCGCCGACCTCGATGGTCCCCGCGTGCGGCGCGAACCCGCTCCCCACCACCGTGTTGCGGTAGAGGAGCGAGAACTCCAGCGGAAAGCGCGTCTTCCCCGCGAAGAACGCGGGGAGCGTGCTGTAGCTCGCGCCCACGCCCACGCTGTGGCCCGTCCACGCCTCGGTGCGCTCCAGCGGCCCCAGCCCCACCTCCGCCACGCTGTCCGTCGACGTATAGGCCGTCGCCCCCTCGTGCTCGAACTGGTAGGCCAGCGCGAAGGTCAGCTCGCGGGTCAACCGGTACCGCGGCATCAGCGACGCCCGCAGCCGCGTCCCCGGCGCCCTGCGCACCAGGCGGAAGGGCACCGTGTCGGAGGGGAAGGGGCGCGTGTCGCTGAACTGCCGCCGCAGGACGTCGTGCGCGAGCAGCCGCGTGAACCCCGCCGACGCGCTCACCCAGTACCGCCCCGCGCCGAACCAGTCGGCGTAGACGTCTCCCGACACCCCCGCGTGCCCCACGTCGCGCGGGATCACGAGCAGGAAGGTGGTGTCGGCGTGCGGCCCGGTGGGCAGGCGGAGGCTCGCCGCCACCGTGGCGCGGAAGCCGCGGCGCACCGAGTCGGGGAACGGGTAGCCGCGGACGTGGTTCACCAGCTCGTAGCGGGCGCTCACCTCCACGTCGCCCAGGTAGAACGGCGTGGAGGCCGATTTGATGCCCAGTGCCGCCGCCTCGTCGCCCGTGAGCAGCGCCTGCAGCGTCGTGCTGGCGAGCACTTCCGCGGGCGAGACGCCGTGGGTGGGGAGCACCAGCGAGTCGCCGGGTGAGAGCTCGGCCACCCGTCGCTGCAGCTCGGCACCCGCCGCGGAGCCGCGCGTGGGGAGGAGGGCGGCGTTCCCCAGGGCGGCATACTTCGCCCCGATCTTCGCCAGCACCGCCTGGTTCGCCGCCGCGCTGGTGTTGAAGCCCAGCGTGCCGTCTTCCAGCGAGATCCCCGCGACCGACGTCGCGTTGCGCTCGAACGGTACGGTGATCCCCACCATCAGCCGGCGGGTGACCCCGTACGACAGGGTGAACGGCGCGCGGCGCACGTCGCCCGCGAGCCGGGCGTTCACCGTGCCGAGCACGGTCGCCTCGGGCGTCACCGGGTTCGTCACCCTCGCCGCCGTGCCCACGAAGAAGCTGTCGAGCTGCGCCCGGGCGGGGGTGGCGAGCGGGGTGAGGAGGCGGTCCACCACCGGCTGCAGCTGCGCCCCGAACTCGTCGCCGAGCGGCTCCGTGCCCCCGGACCCGAAGCGCGAGTCGAACTGCGTGTAGATTCCGCCGCCGCGGAACTCGATCCAGCCGCGCGGGAGCACGCGGGCGTCTTCGCCCTGCGCGCGGGCGTGCGCGGGCGCCAGCAGCGCGGCGAGGAGGAGCGCTCCGGCGGCGGAGCGGAATCGCGTCATGGAGGGGTCGTGACGTGCGGTTCGGGCGGCGTTCACGGGGCCCGCCGGGCGGGCGCGAAGGGGGACGCTAACGGGGCGCGGGGGGCGGTGTCAACGCGCGCTGCCGCGCGCGCTTGGGCGCTTCGAGAGGGTCGGGCGGGGGTTGACCCCCGGGGGGTGGGTGGGTACATTTGTCGGCCGAAACGCGGGCATAGCTCAGTTGGTAGAGCGCAACCTTGCCAAGGTTGAGGTCGCCGGTTCGAGCCCGGTTGCCCGCTCTGAACCTTCGCCTGCTGAACCACGCAGGTACGGCGCCGTAGCCAAGTGGTAAGGCAGAGGACTGCAAATCCTCCACCCCCGGTTCGAATCCGGGCGGCGCCTCTCGCGGGAGCCCGGAACGTACCATCCTGGGTTGACAGGCTGGTTGGATCCGGGTAAATTTACCGGCTCGGTTGGGTCACGCCCCGTTCGTCTAGTGGCCTAGGACAGCGCCCTCTCACGGCGTAAACAGGGGTTCGATTCCCCTACGGGGTACTCGGGAAGGAACTGGGGGAAAACGGGTCAGGGCCCCGCAGGCAGCAGCCCACCCCCTGGCGCGGGCGCGGTGCAAGCCGGCCCGCGATAATGGACGACTAGCTCAGCTGGTTAGAGCGCTCGCTTCACACGCGAGAGGTCCGGGGTTCGAGTCCCTGGTCGTCCACTGGAGGAAACAAGGGCGGGGTTCCGAAGCAACCGATGCGGTTGTCTGCGGAACCCCGCTTCGTTTCGCCCCTCGGGCTGGGGCCCGGGTCGGTCGGGACCTGTCACAGTGCCTTTTGTGCCTTCTCGTGGCTTGACGATTGGGAGAAGTCTCTTGACTTGTGTTACGATCCTCCTACATTGAGAGGGAGGCGGGCGTGGGCGACCGGCAGCAACTCGGTTTCAAGGAGGCGCGAGGCCTGATCCTCGATTCCCTGCGCGACCGGAACTACGGCCACTGGCCCCGCAAGGATGCGCCGCTGAAGAACTGGCTCCAGTACGAAGCGATCACGCCCGAGGAGGTGATCGACCTGCTGCTTCGTTGCCGGGGCGATCAGCACGCCGCGAGCCCGTGCCACTTCGATCCGGACACCACCGCGCATGAGTTCGTGATCGAGAAGGAGGGGCAGCGCTGGTACGTGAAGGCGTACTGGGATGACGACCTGGAGCAGACGGTGTTCATGAGTGTTCACCCGTCCTGAGCCTGCCGATGAAGCGGGGCGTTCCAACGATTGGGGGACGACGTGATGAAGATCTGGAAGCGGGGCGATGAATCACGGGCGATCTGCCCGACCTGCGAGCGGCGGACCGACGTGGTGTTCGCTGAGCGGACGGTCGAGATCGAAGAACCGGTGCCCCATTCCGTCGAGAACGTGCTGGTCGCCGTCTGCCGAGAGTGCGACGCTATCGCGATGGTGCCGCACCAATCCACTCCCAGGTTGAAGGAAGGTCTCGCCAAGGCCGCCGGGGAGACCGTGAACACGCGGATCCCGGGTCACCTGAAGGACATCCTCTTCCTGGTCTCGGAAGTCCTGGCGAGCGACGTGCTCGGCGTTGGACGTCCGCACCCGGCGCCGGTGCTCCGCACGCTGCTCTACGAGTTCTCGAAGGATGGGGCGTTCGCCGAGCGTGTGAGGAAGCACATCGACGACCCTCTCGCCGGGGGGCCGGGAGATCAGGACATCTCGATCAAGGTCCCGGCGCGAGTACTTTCGGCCGTCGACAGCACGGCGAAGCGGATGGGGATGAACAGCCGGGCAGAGGTGGTCAAACGGGTGATCGCGACGGCCAAAGAAGACATCCTCGATCGTCACGACAAGGTCTTGGAGGAGCAGCTGCGCGGAGCGCTGGTGGCTGTCGGATAGCGTCGGATGGAAGGGTGAGGTGCCGTTTCAGTTCCGCCTGGCAGCACGCCAGCGCCAGGGCGTGCATCCACCGATCAACCGGTGTGGAATCGTAGCTGCCGGCGCGCTCCCACACCGTCCAGAAGATCGCCTCCACCACGCGCTCCTGCGCCTCCGCGTCCCGGACCAGCCGCGCGACGAAGGCGTGGACCGGCGCCTCCCACCGATCGTAGAACCAGCCGAGCGCCTCGAGATCTCCGCGAGAGATCTGCTCGATGACATCCGCCGAAATCTCGAGCATCTCGCCATCCGGGGCACACGAGCGGGGGTGGATCGCACCAACGTAATCGCCGGATCTGCATTCTGCAAACCTTGTGCATGCTCTGGGGGCGATTGGCGCAACCGCCTGCGCAGGTTAAGTTTCGACGTCCACTCGTGGACCAGCACGCCGTCCCCTTCCTCCGATCATCGCCACCGTGAAGCTCCGCACACTCGCAGCCGCAGCCGTGGTCGCCGCAGGTGCGCTCGCGCCGGGCGCGTGGGCGCAGACGCCCGCCGCCGCGCCCCCGGCACCGCCGCCGGGGCCCGTTTCGGCGCTGCGCATCGACATCAACATCCCCGAGAACCGGCTGCGCGTGTACGACGGCGACAGTCTGCTCAAGGTCTATCGCGTCTCGGTGGGGCTGCCGGGGCACGACACGCCCGACGGCGCGTTCACCATCGACCATGCCGAGTGGAACCCGTGGTGGCGCCCGCCCGCGCGCGACTGGGCGAAGGACGACCACGTCACCCCGCCGGGGCCTGACAACCCCATGGGTCGGGTGAAGCTCTTCTTCGCGCCCTACTACTACATCCACGGCTCGCCGCACGTGGCCGACCTGGGGCGCCCCGCGTCGCACGGGTGCGTGCGGATGATGAACAACGACGTGATCGAGCTCGCACGGCTGATCCACGCGCGCAACGGCGGTTCGGTGAGCGACGCCGAGATCACCCGGCTCCTCGCCCACTCGAGCCAGACGCGCGCGTCGCACATCGCCACGCCGGTGCCGCTCACCCTGCGCTACGACCCGATCGTGGTCACGGACGGCGAGCTGCGCATCTACAAGGACGTGTACAGCCGCAGCCGCGTCCACGCGGAGGCGGTGATCCAGGCGCTGATCGCCGCGGGCTACGATCCCGCCAGCGTCGATCGCTCCGAGGTGCGGCGCGTGCTCTCCCGCGCGGCCGCCGCCCGCGGCACCTACGTGGCGCAGCTCACCGATGCGTTCGCCGGCATCCGGGCGGTGGGCGCGCAGACGGTCGCGGCGCAGTAGCAGACGGCGATGATTCGAAACGGTGACGGGCCCGAGGTGATTGGGCCACGAGGCGGCTGAAGCGAGGCGTCGAGTTCACTCGCCTCGTCCAATGCAAACCACGCGAACCCGCGCATCGGAACCCGTGGACAGAGACGCGCTCGACCGCCCGGATCCTCTGCTCGCCCGCCTCGTCTCGCCGCGGGAGCACGCGGCGGCGATGGAGCTGGTGCGGCGGGTTCGCCGCGGGGTGCCGGCCGACCTCTGGCGCGCGCTGCTCTTCGGGTCGCGGGCACGCGGGGAGGGGCGGCCGGACTCCGACCTCGACGTGCTCCTGGTCTTCCGCGCGCTCCCGGCCGACCGCGAGCCGCAGGCCGGGATCGCGGAGTGGATCGCCGAGGAGGTGGCGGAGGAGTCCGGGGTACCCGTCACGGTCTGGTCGGTGTCGCTCACCGACCTGGAGCGCGGCCTCCGCACGCCCATGCTGGTCGATTCGCTCGACGACGGCATCCCCCTCTGGCCCGCGGGCGCACCACGGCTCCGCGTCGACTTTACGCCGCACGACGCGCTCTTCTGCACCGGCCAGCTGCTCGACCGGGTGGAGGAGGGGAGCGCGGAGGTCGAGGACGCCTTCGCCGCCGGTGCGTATGGCGCCGCGGCCCGGCGCGCGCGGGACGACCTGGTGCGGCTCTGCACGGCCGCGCTGCTGCTGGAGGGGGTGACGCGCCCCCGCACGGCCGAGTCGGTGCGGTGCTTCGCCCGGCGGCACGGGCCGCCGGGGGAACTGGTGCCGGTGCTGCGCTGGGCGGCGGAGTCGTTCGGCGCGGACGGCAAGGAGCGCGCGGGGCCGATCGACCCGCCGCCGGGCGGCCTGGGGGCGGCGGCGCGCGCGGTGGAGGCGCTGCGCGGGCGCGTCGCCGGGCTGCGGAGCGAGCTGGCGGAGGCGCTCGGCGCGCCCGGCTGAGGCGCGCGTCCGCCGGCCGGACCGGCGGGCGGAGGGGGCGCGGGTCTTGCTGGATTGGGGGCACGGGCCCGCACGGCCCCCTCAGCCCATTCCGGAACCGCGACCCATGAAGCTCTTCCAGAAGGACCCGCGTCGCAGGCGGACGCACGTGATGGTGTTCGCCATCACCTTCGTGATGAGCACGCTGCTCACCGCGTTCTTCGCCACCCAGGTGGTGGCGGGCCACACCTACGAGGCCAAGGCGCGCGAGAACCGCCTGCGCCCCATCGTGATCCCCGCCCCGCGCGGCACCATCCTGGACCGCAACGGCGACGTGGTGGCCACCAGCATCACCTCGTACACGCTGCAGGTGCTCCCCAGCGACAGCGGCATCATCCTCCGCACCCTGCAGGACCTGGCCCCCTTCGTGGGGCTGGCGGGGAGCGACGTGGACCGGCTGATGGCGCGGCGCAACGCCCGGCCGCACGACCTGCTGGAGGTCACCGACCGCGCCACCTACAGCCAGGCCGCCGCGCTGGAGGAGCGCCGCGCGGCGTTCCCCAACATCATGGTGGTGGAGCGGCCGCAGCGGTACTACCCGGCGGGCGCGGCCATCGGCCACATCGTGGGCTACGTCAGCGAGATCACCCGGGAGCAGCTCAAGGTCGACCCGTACAAGGCGCTGGGTTACCAGCAGGGCCGGCTGATCGGGCAGGCGGGGATCGAGAAGCAGTACGAGCGCACCCTCTCCGGCGAAGACGGGGCGCGCTACGTGGAGGTGGACGCCCGCGGCCGGGTGGTGAACCCCACCGCCTCGATCACCGCGCTCGACCCCCGCGCCGGGAACCCGCTGCGGCTCACCATCGACGTGCGGCTGCAGGAGTACATCCACCAGATCTTCCCCGACACCATGAACGGCGCCGTGGTGGCGATGGTGCCCTCGACCGGCGAGGTGCTGGCGCTGTACAGCCATCCCACCTACGACCCGAACGCCTTCGTCGGCCGCATCCCCGCGGACCTGTGGCGGGCGCTGAACACCGATCCCCGCAAGCCGCTGCTGAACCGCACCATCAGCGCGCTCTATCCCCCCGCGTCGACCTTCAAGACGGCCACCGCGGTGATGGGGGTGCGGCTGGGGATCGTGAACAAGGACAGCCGGATGCCCATCCCCTGCACCGGCGGGATGGCGTACGCGGGGCGCTACGCCAGGTGCTGGAACCGCAGCGGCCACGGCTACCTGGACCTGGCGCACGCCATCGAGCAGTCGTGCAACGTCTACTTCTACCAGCTTGGCATCCGCATCGGGCTGAACAACCTGGCCATGCTGGCCACACGCATCGGCTTCGGCCACCGCGCCGGGCTCGACATCCCCGCCGAGGTGAAGCCGATCTTTCCCCCGACGGCGGCCTGGTACAAGTCCTACTTCGGGGTGCCGGCGCAGCCCAGCGACGTGATGTCGCTGGCCATCGGGCAGGGGCCCAACTCGCAGACGGTGCTGAACATGGCGAGCTTCTACGCTGCGCTGGCCGGGAACGGCCGCGGCGTGACCCCGCACCTGGTGAAGAGCGACTCGGTCGAGAAGCTGAAGCCGAACATCGACACCGGCCTCTCGCCCGAGCAGCTCACCAACCTCTGGGCCGGGCTGCAGCTGGTGACCGAGGAAGACGGCACCGCGGTGCAGTCGAGCCTGGCGCGCTACAAGCTGTACGGCAAGACGGGAACGGCGCAGAACGCCGGGCCGGACCACGGCTGGTTCGTGGGCTTCGCGGGGCTCCCGAACGGCCACCCCGAGATCGTGGTGGCGGTGATCGTGGAGCACGGGCTGCACGGCGACGCGGCGGCGCCGCTGGCCTCGAAGGTGGTGAACTTCTACCTGGACCGGGTGCACCATCATCCGTTCGACCCCACCCCTACCTGGGGCGAGCGCATCCGCGCGGGGAAGGCCGCCGGGTTCGACCCGGCGGGCCGCGTCCTGATCCCCTTCGGCGAGTCCGCGGCGGCGCAGGAGCAGCGCCAGGAGCGGCCGGGGGCGAAGAGCTGAGCGGGAGACGGTGCGAGAGTGCGAGAGTGTGGGGGTGCGAAAGAGACGTCGCGCTCTCGCACTTTCGCACTCTCGCACCTTCGCACCCTGCCCCTCTCTGCTTGACGCAGACGGGGGCGCCCGGCCAAGTTGTCGCGCTTACCCCCGCCCGGCCGAGCACGCCGCGCGGGCCACGCGAATTCGGCATGGATTGATGGCGAACCGATCCCCCGCGAAGCGCGCCGCGGCCATCCCCCACGGGCTCGGCCGCGCCGAGCTCCTGGAGATGTACCGGCTGGTGCGGCTCACCCGCGCGCTCGAGGAGAAGCTGGAACTCCTCGTCAAGCAGTCGAAGGTGGTGGGCGGCCTCTTCCGCTCGCTGGGGCAGGAGGGCGAGTCCGTCGCCAGCGCCTTCGCCCTGCGCCGGAAGGGCGACGGCACCGGCGACATGCTGAGCCCGCTGATCCGCAACCTGGGGTCGATGCTCACCATCGGCGCGCGCCCGGCCGAGGTCGTCCGCCAGTACATGGCCAGGGGTGACAGCCCGGCGCGCGGCAAGGAGCTGAACATCCACTTCACCGACTTCCGGCGCGGCTTCATCGGGCAGGTCAGCCCGCTGGGGGACCTGGTGCCGGTGATGGCGGGGGTGGCGCTCACCTTCAAGCAGCGCGGCGAAGACCGGGTGGGGATGGTCTACATCGGCGACGGCGCCACCAGCACCGCCGCCTTCCACGAGGGGATCAACTTCGCCGCGGTGCAGCGCTGCCCGCTGGTGGTGATCGTGGAGAACAACGGCTGGGCGTACTCCACCCCCACGCGCCTGCAGACCGCCGCGAAGTCGTTCGCCGACAAGGCCGCCGGCTACGGCGCCGCCGCCGACCGCGTGGACGGCAACGACATGCTGGCGGTGTTCGGCGCGGCGAGGCGGGCCGTGGAGCGCGCTCGCGCGGGCGAGGGGGTCACCCTCATCCAGGTGGACACCTACCGCCGCCGCGGCCACGCGCAGCACGACTCGCAGAGCTACATGGACCCGGCCGAGATCGAGCGCTGGGCCACCACCAGCGACCCCATCGACCGCTACGTGGCCGCGCTCACCGGGTGCGGCTGGGCGAGCGCGAAGGAGCTGGCCGAGATCGACCGCGCCGTGGACGCCGAGCTCGACGCCGCCGTGGCCGAGGCCGAGGCGTCGCCGCTCCCGGAGCCGTACGAGGCGCGCACCGACGTCACCGGCGGCGGCCCCGTTCCCGGGCCCTGGTACCGGCTGGACCCACCCGACCCTACGAAGGCCTGATGGCGACCGCTACGAAGCGCAGGGCGAAGCCCGAGCACGTGAGCCTGACCGCGCAGGGGAAGCCCGTGACCCTGCTGGAGGCGATCCGCGAGGGGCTCTGGGAGGAGATGGAGCGCGACCCCAGCGTGTTCCTGATGGGCGAGGACATCGGCGTGTACGGCGGCGCCTTCAAGATGACCGAGGGGATGCTGGACGCCTTCGGCTCCCTGCGCGTGGTCGACACGCCGATCAGCGAGATCGGCTTCACCGGCGCGGCGGCGGGGGCGGCGCACATGGGGATGCGGCCGGTGGTGGAGATGCAGTTCATTGACTTCATCGCCTGCGCCTACGACATGATCACCAACTACGTGGCCACCAGCCGCTACCGCGGCTCCGGCGCCGTGCCGATGGTGATCCGCGGCCCCAGCGGCGGCTACGTGCGCGGCGGGCCCTTCCACTCGCAGAACCCCGAGGCGGCGTTCTTCCACACGCCCGGCCTCAAGATCGTCTATCCCTCCACCGCCTACGACGCCAAGGGGCTGATCAAGGCGGCGATCCGCGACGACGACCCGGTGCTCTTCTTCGAGCACAAGTGGCTCTACCGCCGCCCGCAGCTGCGCGAGGTGCTGCCCAACGAGGACTACGTGGTCCCCATCGGCAAGGCCCGCACGCACCGCGAGGGGAAGGACCTGACGCTCGTCACCTACGCGGCGCTGGTGCACAAGAGCCAGGAGGCGGCCGAGGTGCTGGCGAAGGAGGACGGGCTCGACGTGGAGATCATCGACCTGCGCACCCTCCTGCCGCTGGACGACGACGCCATCGTGGAGAGCGTGAAGAAGACGAACCGCCTGCTGATCGTGCACGAGGACACGCGCACCGGGGGGATCGCGGGCGAGATCGCGATGCGGGTGAGCGAGAAGGCGTTCGAGTGGCTCGACGCGCCGATCCAGCGGGTGACCGCCATCGACGCGCCGATCCCCTACTCGCCGCCGCTGGAGGACTACTTCCTCCCGCAGACGGACGACATCGTGAAGGCGGCGCGGTGGCTGGCTAACTACTAGGGGACAGGGGACAGGGTACAGGGGAGAGCAAGCCGCTTCGGCGCGCTTCCCCGGCCCGCCGTCCCGATGAGCCGTTGCAGGCTGTAACCTGTCCCCTGTTCCCTGTACCCTGGTTTGATCATGGCCCGAGTCGAAGTCCCGATGCCCCAGATGGGCGAGTCGATTGCCGAGGGGACCGTCTCCGTGTGGCGGAAGAAGATCGGCGATCGCGTGGAGCGCGACGAGCCGATCATGGAGATCTCCACCGACAAGGTCGATGCCGAGATCCCCTCGCCCGTGGCCGGCGTGCTGGTGGAGATCGTGGTCCACGAGCAGGAGACGGTGGAGGTCGGCACCGTGGTCGCCTACATCGAGACCGACGTGGCGGCCGCCGCAGCGGCGCCCGCCGCCGCTCCCGCGGACCCGGCCGCCAGCGTTCCCGGCGAGCAGCCGACCACGCTCACCGAAGCGGCGGTCGGGCAGC
>C688J35102_120989803_pt1 | contig 13827 bp, 12 predicted proteins | sample HopSoiMetagenom2_FD_35102 | JGI IMG/M metagenome (IMG submission 35102)
AGCCTGGGCCTCCCGATCGGCTGGGGGCCACATGGTGGCCCCACGGTGCGCATGCCCGCGCGCATCCGTGACTTCTATCCGGCAGTGGGCGCAACGCTCCTGGGATGGCTGCTGACGGCGTTCGCGATCACCCTGGGCGCCCCCTTCTGGTTCGACATCCTCAACAAGTTCATCGTGATCCGCTCCACGGTGAAGCCGCACGAGAAGAGCCCCGAGGAAGGCTCCGAAGACCGCAGGGGCGCCCCCGGCGGCGGCGTGAAGCGCATCCAGGTCGCCGGCGCCACCGGCGCGGGCGCCGCGACGGGGACGCCCGCAGCCGGCGCGCAGCCGCCGCAGGCCGGCACGGGAGCGCTCCCCGACGCCGCGGGCGAGGAAGAGGTCGAGGACGCCGCGATCGGCGGCCCCAGGGACCCGGCCGACGACGCGGACGCCACGGATGCCGGGGGCGGCGGGCTCGGCATGGCGCAGCCGCTCGCGGCCGCGAAGTCGGCAGCGGTCGCGGCGTCGCCGTTGTTCGACACCGCCGCGCGGACGAAGTACGTCGAGTCGATCCTGAAGGACGGCGACCGCTTCGACTTCCTCCGCCCCGCGCAGCAGGAGTGGGACAAGGGGGTGTGGCTGCACTCGTTCGAGAAAGACGGGCAGACCTTCCGCGTAGCGGCGAGCTGGGGCGACACGAAGGCGGGGAAGCTCACGATCGTGCAGGGTCCCACGCCGGGGAAGGCGTTCAAGACTGGCAAGGCCACCTTCTGCAACTTCAACGTCTCGTACTGCTTCCACGAGGCGTACGGCGGTCCCTGCCTGCAGTTCGCGGACGGCAGGGAGCACAGCGCCAACGAGCTGGTCGACCTGCTCACGCAGCGGTGGAAGAACCTGACCCCGGCGCAGGCGGCGCAGATCGCGAACAAGGGCGGGTTCGTCATCGCCGGGAAGAAGGCGACCGGGCACGGACACGTCGTGTTCCTGCTGGAGGGATCGGACCCGGGCGGCAACCCGGCCAAGATCAACACCTTCCACGTGGGCGGGGGCCTTCCGCGCAAACGGACGGTGTCCGACATCTGGGGCTCGCTGGACGGCGTGCACTTCGTGACGCCGCCGGAAACGTTCGCTGCCTTCCAGCAGAGTCCCACCGAGCAGGCGTAGGCCTGCGCTTCGGCGGACGACCGTCGACGGCAAGGTCTCACGCAGAGGCGCAGAGGGGCCGCGGCGGGCCCTCTGCGTCTCTGCGTGAGACGAATCGAATTTGGTCCAGGGTAGCGGCGCGGGGACGGCCTTGGTATCGTGATGCAGCCTGATCACAAAACGGAGCGAGCGGATGACGGACGAGCACGATGCGCGGCGGGGCAAGCAGAAGAAGACGATGCAGAAGGCGGGGCTGGTGCTCGGCGCCGCGGGGCTGCTGCTCTTCATCGTCGGCGTGAAGCGCCGCTACCGGATCGACGACGAGCGCGAGGTCGGCCCTCCCCCGCCCCGCCGCCGCGACGAGGGCGAGGAGGACGAGGAGCGGGATCGGGACGTTTGACGCTCCCGCTCATCCAAGGCGACGAGGGCGCCTCGGCTTTGGCCGGGCGCCCTCGCTCTCACCCAGAGAACCAGAGGACCAGAGGAAACACGCGCAGTTCTCTGGTCCTCCGCTCCTCTGGGTGAGGCATTTTCCTCTTGTCGGAATGCACGACCGATCGTCGAAAGTGGTATAACGCCGCTGGTCAGGCCGGCTTCGCCCCGGCGGCCCGCTTCGCGGCGAGCTTCCGCTTGCGATCACCGTGCTTCGGGCGAGTCTTGCCCCGGGTGCCGCGCGCCACTTTGCCGCGCTTGGTCTTCATGTCTCCCCTGCCCATCTCTGCTCCTCGATTCATTCTCGTGAAGTGCACCATGCCCGACGCAGTCTCCCACATATCCCGAGCAGGCGCAAGGAGGCCGGGCCGTTCGCGCGGATCGGGGTTCCCGCGGGAGATGCAGTGGCCCACGCTGGATCGGTTCCCTTTCCCATCCGTGACGCATCGAACGCCGACGTCTGCTGCGCCTGACGAAGCGGATCGACGTTCCGTTCATGCCGCGCGACGAGGGCGCCCTGGCGATCGGCCGGGCGCCCTCGTCCGCATCATCGATCCGTCTCAGCTGAACCACGTCGAGGTGCGCGCGGTGACGCGCCACCCGTGCGCCCCGCGGGCGAGCAGCAGAACCTGGCCTTCCCCGCACAGCGACCCGCAGGCAGACCCGGTCGCGACGACGGCATGGCGGCGCTCGGCATCGAAACCCGGACGGGAGAGCTGATAGAAATGGTCAGCGGGCGCGAAGTCGCGGCGGAACCTGGCGTATGACTCGTCCAGGTCGTCGCCGGGCCGATGGAATGTCTCGATCCGGAGCGTACGGATCGGCGTTCGAGCGGCCAGGTTCCGGGGGATGGACACGGGCGTGCGGTTTCTCGCCTCGAAATCGGCATTCGCCGACGCGGGAAAGTCCTTGTCGAGGCCGCGGGCGACCTGTGCGACCTCGTCTGCCGTCATGAACAGGACGTGGGTGCTGTCGACCACCACGACGAACGGAGCCCCATCCGCCGCGAACACGCTGTCGATCACGGTCGCATAGACCGCCGCCTCGTCGCGGTCGAGCGACGGAGCGGCTGGAGCCGTCCTCCCCACCGTCGCGCACGCCGTCGCCACGACGGCAAGGATGTACCCGACGCTGCGCTGCATGCGGACCGCCCTCAGAAGTAGATGTCCATCACGGTCGACGTCACCTTCCACTCCCCGTTCATATTCCGCTCCAGCACGAGCATCGCGCCCTCGCCGCACAGGCCGCCGCAGTTGTAGCTCACGCTGACCAGCGCCCGTGTCCCTCCGCGGTCGAAGCCGACGCGGGAGACCGTCAGCCTGCCGGTGGATGCCCAGCCCACCACCGTGCCCGGAAGCCCCTCGAACTCGGGGAGAATGGCGGTGTTTTTCGCCGCGAATCGCCCGGCGTGCACCGTCGCCGGGTGATCGTTCCGCGCGAGGTAGTCGTCGGCCAGTTCGCGCGACAGGCTGCGGTATTCACGCAGGTTGCCGGCGCTGCGCGGGTTCGCGGTGGTCACGCTGTACGTTTCGCCTTCCACCACGAGGCGCGGATGATTGCTTCCGAACCGCGCATCCACGGCGGCCGACCACACGGCGTACTCGTCCGCACTCACGGCGTCGGGCAAAGGAGGCCGACGGTCGCTCGAGCAGGCGGCGAGCAGGGCGACCATCACCAGGGGAATCTTGATGCTCACGAAGACACGTCTGGTCCAGGATCTCATGGTGGCCGTGAGCGTCTCTCAACGGACTTCCCGGATCTCATGGGCATCATGATCGCGGCTTGCCGCCAGCGTCCGTCGGCACCGCGCTCCATCACCAGCATCGTCCGCCTGGCGAATACCGCTCCTCGCCGCATCGTCGCCGTCCCGTTCCCGGAAGAGATTCGCGGAGCCGCGCCCCGCACCGTCCCCGTAACACCCGCGGGCAAGCGGAATGTGCCGCCGCGCCCGGTTGCCGTCGCCTCGCGGCGTGGCGGCGGGATGCGGACGGGTTATATTCGCCACCTCCCGCGCGTGGGTTCGCGCGCGGGCGCGAGCCGTCCACGCCGACCCCACGGAGCCGGATGTCCGTCACCGAGTACCTCCAGCAGAACCGCGAGAAGAGCCTCGCCGAGCTGAACGAGCTGCTGCGCATCCCCAGCATCAGCGCGAAGAGCGAGCACAAGGGCGACACCGCGGCGGCGGCCGACTGGCTCGCCGCGCGCATGCGTTCCATCGGCCTCGAGGTGGAGCTCGTCCCCACCGCCGGCAACCCAGTCGTCCTGGGCGCGTGGCGCGGAGCCCCGGGCGCGCCCACGCTGCTGGTCTACGGCCACTACGACGTGCAGCCGCCCGAGCCGCTGGACGAGTGGCTCTCGTCGCCCTTCGAGCCCACGGTGCGCGACGGGAAGCTCTTCGCCCGCGGCTCGGTGGACGACAAGGGGCAGGTGTACCTCCACCTCAAGGCGGTCGAGGCGCACCTGGCCACCAACGGCTCGCTCCCGGTGAACGTCGTCTTCCTCATCGAGGGCGAAGAGGAGGTCGGCTCCGAGCACCTGCCGAAGTTCCTCGCCGACAACGTGGACCGGCTGCGCTGCGACGCGGTGATGATCAGCGACACCACCATGTTCGCGCCCGGGCTGCCGTCCATCACCATCGGCCTGCGCGGGCTGGCGTACATGGAGGTGCGGGTGCAGGGCCCCTCGGTGGACCTCCATTCCGGCGCGTACGGCGGCGCCGTGGTGAACCCCGCCAACGCGCTGGCCCGAATCATCGCCCAGCTGCACGACGCCCGCGGCCGCGTGACCATCCCCGGCTTCTACGACCGGGTGCGGGAGATGGACGAGCGCGAGCGGCAGAACGTCGCCGGGCTGCCGTTCGAGGAGGAGGGGCTGCGCGAGGAGGTCGGCGCGCCGAAGCTGGGGGGCGAGGAGGGATACGGCCCGCTGGAGCGCATCTGGGTGCGCCCCACGCTCGACGTGAACGGGCTTCTCTCCGGCTACACCGGCGAGGGCGCCAAGACCGTCCTCCCGGCGAAGGCGATGGCGAAGGTCTCCATGCGCCTGGTCCCCGACCAGGACCACCACCAGGTGGAGCGCGCCTTCACCGACTACGTGAAGTCGCTCGCCCCCGAGGGCGTGACGGTGGAGGTGGAGGCGCTGCACGGCGGTCAGCCCTGGTTCGCGGAGCCCAGCGGCCCCGTCTTCGAGGCGGCCCGCCGCGCGCTGGCGAAGGCGTACGGGCGCGACCCGGTCACCATCCGCGAGGGCGGCTCCATCCCCATCGTGAAGGCGTTCGAAGACACGCTGGGCGCGCCGGTGGTGCTGATCGGCTTCGGGCTCCCCGGCGAGAACGCGCACGCGCCCAACGAGTGGATGAGCCTGGACAACTTCCACCGCGGCGCCGAGGCGATCGCCATGCTCTACGACGAGCTGAAATGACGCCGGGGGACGGCGCCCCACCCGTCCCCTCGCCCGAGGACGAGGCGCGCGCGCTGGTCGGCCGGGTGGAGGCGCGCCTCGCCCCGCTGCTGCGCGAGGCGCACCTCGCCGGCTGGGACGCCGCCACCGGCGGCGGCGAGGAGGCGCTGGCGCGCGCCACCGCCGCGCGCGCGGCCGCCACGCTGGTCTTCGCCGACGCGGAGTCGGCGCGGCGCGTGCGCGGCTGGCTGGAGGGCGGCGCCGTGGCCGACCCCCTGCTCCGCCGCCAGCTGGAGCTGCTGGACCACGACTACACGCGCAGCCAGCTCCAGCCCGAGACCATCGAAGACCTGGTGCACCGCGCCGGCGAGCTGGAGCACCTCTTCCACACCCACCGCTCCACCTTCCGCGGCGAGCGCCTCTCCAGCAACGACCTGCTCGAGGCGCTGCGGGGCTCCACCGACCCGGCCGTGCGGCGCGAGGCGTGGGAGGCCAGCAAGGAGATCGGCCGCGAGGCCGCGGGGCCGCTGCGGGAGCTGGTGCGGCGCCGCAACGCCGCCGCCCGCTCGCTCGGCTTCGCCGACTTCTACACGATGGAGCTGGAGCTCCAGGAGCTGGGCGAGGAGCGGCTCTTCGCGCTCCTCGACGACTTCCGCGACCGCACCGACGCGCCCTTCCGCCGCTTCCGCGAGGAGATGGACCGGGCGCTGGCCGCGCGCTTCGGCGTCGCGGCGGACGCGCTCAGGCCCTGGCACTGGGACGACTTCTTCGCGCAGGAGGCGCCGGCCACGGCGGCGGTGGAGCTGGACGGGTGCTTCGCCGGGCGCGACCTGGTGGCGCTGGCGGCGGAGTTCTTCCGCGGCATCGGCCTGCCGGTGGACGGCGTGCTGGCGCGCAGCGACCTGTACGAGCGCGACGGGAAGGACCAGCACGCCTTCTGCGAGGACGTGGACCGCGAGGGCGACGTGCGGGTGCTCTGCAACCTGCGCCCGAACGAGAGGTGGATGGCCACCCTCCTCCACGAGCTGGGCCACGCCGCGTACGACGAGAACATCCCCCGCCGGCTGCCCTTCTTCCTGCGCACGGTGGCGCACACGCTGACCACCGAGGCGATCGCCATGTACATGGGGCGGCTGACGCGCGACCCGGCGTGGCTGCGCGACGCCGCCGGCGCGGAGCTCGCCCCCGCCCAGGCGGCGGACGTGCGCGCGCAGCTCCGCGCGGCCATGCTGGTGTCGGCGCGCTGGATCCTGGTGATGGTGTACTTCGAGCGCGAGCTGTACCGCGACCCCGACCGCCCGGACCTGGACGCGCTCTGGTGGGAGCTGGTGGAGCGCCTGCAGCTCATCCGCCGCCCCGAGGGGCGCGCCGCGCCGGACTGGGCGGCGAAGATCCACCTCTCCCTCTCGCCCGTCTACTACCACAACTACCTGCTGGGCGAGCTGATGGCGTCGCAGATCTCCGCCCACGCCCGGCGCGGGGTGCCGGATGGGCACAGCATCGCCGGGCACCCGGAGGTCGGCGCCTTCCTGCGCGAGCGCATCTTCGCCCATGGCGCCTCGCTGGACTGGAACGCGCTGCTGGTGGATGCCACCGGCGAGGGGCTGACCCCGCGCGGGTTCGTCGACGAGTTCGTGGGCGGATGAACGGGTGGCTCGAGGCCGTCGCCGGGCGCACGCCCCCCGCCGCGCCGCTGTCCTCCGCCACGGCAGATGTTTGTCGCCCAGACGGGACGAGGCTAGATTTCGGCGCGGGAGCCACGGACCGCGTAAGCCGTTGCTCCCCACTTCGTTGCCACGCGACGCTCCAATGGGCGCCGCGTTTGCCTTGCATGGCGCCGCAACCGAGGTTCGCTCCCGACTCCCACCCCACAGGTAACCGATGTTCAAGCCCAGACCCGCCGCCGCGCTCGCCCTGGCCTTCGCGCTCGCCACCGCCGGCTCCGCCGCCGCGCAGGATGCCACCGCCGCCGGGCCGCACGTGGCCAACAACACCTTCTTCGTGGAGCTCGGCGGCAACGCCGTGGCATACTCCCTGAACCTCGAGCACTTCATCGCGCCGAAGATCGGCATCCGCGTGGGCGGGATGTACCTGCGCGCCGACGACAACGGCGACGACGTGACGGTGGGGGTGGGGCTCTTCCCGGTGATGGCGACGTACCTGCTGGGCCCGGGGAACAGCCACTTCGAGACGGGGCTGGGGATCGGCTTCGCGACCGCGGGGGCCAAGACCAGCGACATCACCGACGACTGGGACGGCAGCGCGGTGTACGGCACCGCCACCCTGGGCTACCGCTACCAGAAGCCCGAGGGCGGGGTGATGTTCCGCGCCGGCTTCACCCCCATCTACGCGGGCGGCACCCTGCTCCCGTGGGCGGGGGTGAGCGTCGGCTACGCGTTCTAGCTGAAGAAAAAGACGGCATCACGCAGAGACGCGGAGACGCGGAGGGCCCCCGGCGGCTCTCTGCGTCTCCGCGTTTCTGCGTGAGTTTTTTTCGTGCCCCTTGCACCTCACGCCACGTGAGGGTTTAGCCTTCTGCCGTGGCCACGCAGACGCGGTGAAACGAAGGAGGCGGAATGGCGCGGGACGGGTGGAAGGTGGGGGAGCTGGCGGAGGCGACGGGGCTGACCGTGCGCACGCTGCACCACTACGACGAGATCGGGCTGCTGAAGCCGTCGCGCCGCACGCGCGCCGGGCACCGCCTGTACGGCGAGGCCGACGTCGCGCGGCTGCAGCAGGTGACCTCGCTGCGCCAGCTGGGCTTTCCGCTGGAACAGATCCGCGACCTGCTGGACCGGCGCGGCATGTCGCCGCGCGAGATCGTCGCGCTCCACCTGGCCCGCGTCCGCGGGCAGATCGAGCACCAGCGCACGCTCTGCGAGCGGCTGGAGCGGATCGCGAAGCAACTCCAGGCGGCGGAGACCGTCTCCGCCGACGAGCTCATCCAGACCATCGAGGCAACGACCATGTACGACAGGTACTACACCCCCGAGCAGCGCGAGCAGCTGAACGCCCGCGCCACCCTGATCGGCGACGAGCGCATCCGGCAGAGCCAGGTGGACTGGCAGACGCTGATGGACGAGGTGCGCGCCGAGATGGACCGCGGCACCGACCCGGCCGACCCGAAGGTGCGGGCGCTGGCCGCGCGCTGGGATGCGCTGGTCGCGGAGTTCACCGGCGGCGACACCGGCATCGCGCAGTCGCTCGGCCGCATGTGGAAGGAGGAGACGAACATCCACGGCGTCGACACCGGGGCGATGCGCGAGATGGGCGCGTACGTCCAGCGCGCGCGGGAGGCCGGCAAGGGGGCGTAACGCCGCTTCCGGCAACAGATCAGCTCACGCAGAGCCGCGGAGGATGCGGAGAGACAGCGGCGTCTCTCCGCGTCCTCCGCGGCTCTGCGTGGCGCCGGTCCTTCAGGCTACTGCGTCACGGTCTCGCGGTCGGCCGGCACTTGGGGTAGCGGAAGAGCGCGACGACCTCGGCCTGGGTGAGCGCGCGGCGGAAGATCTCCACCTCGTCGATCTCGAAGGGCATCCCCTGCGAGTTGTTGTTGAGGTCATGGCCGATCGCGAGCCGGTTGCTCGTGCCGAGCGATCCCGGGCGTCCCATGGGGTTGAAGGTGTACACCGGCAGCGACGTGCCGTCCACGTAGATGCGGCCGCCCGTGCTGCTGCCGCGAACCACGGTCACCGCCACGAAGTGCCAGCGATTGTCGGCCACGATGGTCGGCGCGACGTAGTTGCTCCAGGGGCCGTCCGCCATCTGGAACCCGATCTGGCCGTTGTAGACGAAGAGCTGGAAGCCGGTGAGCCCCCCCGGCCCCACGTGCAGGCGGTTGTCGAGGAGCGGGTTCACGCCGGGCTGGCCGGGCGGCACGCGGATCCACGCATCGACCGTGAAGTTGCCGGTACCGAGGCTCGTGGCGGGGCTCGCCGGATAATCCACCCGTCCGCTGGCCTGCAGGCTCAGCGCGCTGCCGGTGTGCCCCGAGGGCGGGTTCACCCACGAAACCGCACCGGAGGGCGTCCCAGTGAGGCCGGAGACGAGGGTGGCGTACGAGCCGTCCAGCGGGGCCCAGAACGTCAGCCCCGCGGGCGGCTGCACGCAGCAGCGGATCACCGGCACCGTGTCCTGCACCTGCACGACCGCCAGGTCGTGCGCGACGGCGATCGCCCGTGGCTGCGCCACGCCGACGGCCATCGAGTCCTGCGCGGCCGCCGGAGCTCGCCACGCCGGGAGGGCGAGCAGGGCCGCTGCGAGCAGCAGGGTCCCTCGGACCATCGTCCGAGGGGTACGGCGGTAGCCGCGTGCGTAATTCGACTGCATGGTGGAAGTACACATTGTTTCCGTCCTCGATGAAGAGATGCGTGCCATTCCGCACGCGGCCACCACCCCGGTGTTTCCGGAGCGAAGGAAACCATTGTCGGCTTGGAAGGAGAACGGCTCCCGATCGATGCGGAGAGGTCCGCGGGAGCTGCGCTGCGGGGGCCCGGAAGGGGATGAGGAGCCCGCCATGCGCGGCCGGTCATCGCCGGCGACGTCGTCAAATGCAAAAGACGGGCAACGCGTTGGGCCAGGACGCGGCAAACGAAAGAACGAACCGCCCAACTACATGCGAATGATGGGTTTACACGAGCGTTCAACGCGGTTGTGGCACTGCATCGGCGCGCTGAAACAATTCGTTTCGTGCAGAACAAGTGGCGCAAACGAGGCGAGATTGTCCCGAAGTGGGACGATGCTGCCCCGCGTTGCGAGGGAACAGCTCAGATCCGAAGCGCCGCCTCCAGCGCGCGCATGGGTCCGTAAGGAAAGTCGGCCAAGCCCCAGGCGCGGCGGTATCCGGCGCTCCCGTGCTCCCGCAGGATCCGCTGCGCGGCGGAGAGCACCTAGTCGGCGAACGTCCGCGTGCGGCATTCGGCGTCGAGCAGCACCTCGCGCTCTTCGTTCGGGAGATGGTGGAAGGCGTCTTCGAGGCGGAGGATGCGGACGCGCAGCCGCTCGGGACCGACGCGGCTGAGGCGCCAGCGTACTTCCGCCGGCTCCTCGTGGAACGAGAACGTGCTCTCCTCCGCCCCGCTCGCGACGGCGGACGTGGCCGCGAGCATACCGGCGAGCGCGTCGCCCAGGTAGCTCGTGGCCATACGCGCGTGCCGGCCGCCAATCTCGACGTCGCAGTCCGCCCACCCCTCTCCGGCGAGCCGGTAGTCAACCTTCACCGCTACCGATCTCCATCCCCCGCCCGCACGATCTCCATCCCCAGCCGCACGGGCGTGCCCGGCGCGAGCTCCGGCGCCAGTTCCACGCGTCCCGGCTCGAAGACGAGGACGACGGTGGAGCCGAGGTGGAAGGTCATGATGTGGTCCCCCTGCCGCACCTGGACGGGCGGGTCGTACGTCTTCGTCTCGGCTGCGGTGCCGCGGCGGTTGGTGACCCAGCCGTCGGCGCCGGGGGCGGCGTTCCACTCGCGGTCGAAGGCGGCGGAGATGCGGCCGACGTTGTAGGCGCCCACCGCCACCACCGCCACGCGCCCGAGCGGCCCGTCGAGGTAGCAGAGGAGCCGCTCGTTGCGCGCGAAGAGGTCGGGCACGTGCATCACCGCGCCGACGTTCACCGGCATCAGCGCGCCGGGGACGTGGCGCGCGCTCGCTATCGCGCCGTCCGTCGGCGCGTGGATGCGGTGATAGTCCTTCGGGCTCAGGTACAGCGTCACGAACGCGCCGCCCTCGAAGCGCTCCCACTGGCCGTCTTCGTCCAGCAGATCGCGGAGCGAGTAGGTGCGCCCCTTCGCCTGGATCAGCCGTCCGCCCGTCACGCGCCCCACCTGCCCCGTCGCGCCGTCGACCGGGGAGGCGGCGACGCGCGGGTCGGCGGGGAAGGCGCGGGCGCCGGGCTTCAGCTCGCGGGTGAAGAAGCGGTTCAGCGACGGGAAGCTCTCCAGCGGCTCCGCGGCCTCGGAGGGGTCGGCACCCACCAGCCGCGCGAATCCGCCCAGCACCGGCCTGCGCAGCGCCCGCGGGAGGCGCACGTCCGCCATCCGCCCGAACGCGCGGCTGAAGGCCCCCTGGGGCACCCGCCCCAGCGCCGCGAGCAGCGCCCGGGCGCGCGCGCCGGGAGCCTCCGGCGCGTCGCCGCCGGCGGAGAGCGCGGCGGTGGACGGCACCTCGGCGGCGCGCGAGGCGGTAGAAGAGGTGCGAGGGTCGGGCGGGTTCGTCATTCGATCGAGCGATGTGCGCTGCAGGGTGCATGGTCCGCGGAGGCGGACTTCGTGTCGTTCAAGCCCGGATTTCCAATCCGGTGCAATGGCGGACTACGCGTGCCGGCGAGGTGTTCACGCCGCGGTTCGCGGCGCACACGCAGTTCTCCCTCCCCCGCCCTCCCGCCGTCGCATGGCGCGCGCCGCGGGGGCGGAGGTGTTAGATTCGCCGGCCTCCACCACCACCGGTACTCGAAGAACAGGGACGCACGTTTGACGGACACCGCCGCCTCTTCCACCCTCCGCTTCCCGGTGCGCACGCACGCGCTGGGGAACGGGATGCGGATCATCTGCCACGAGGACCGCTCGGCGCCGATCGTGGCCGTGCACCTGATGTACCGCGTGGGCTCGCGCGACGAGCGCCCCGGCCGCACCGGGCTCGCCCACCTGCTGGAGCACCTGATGTTCGAAGGGTCGCAGCACGCGCCCAAGGGGCAGTTCGACGACCTGCTGGAGGGCGTGGGCGGCACCAACAACGGCTCCACCTGGCTCGACCGCACCAACTACTTCGAGACCGTGCCCTCCAACGCGGTGGAGCTGCCGCTCTGGCTGGAGCGCGAGCGCATGGCCTTCTTCCTCCCCGTGCTCGACGCCGAGATGCTGGAGCTGCAGCGCGGGGTGGTGATCAACGAGCGCCGGCAGGCCTACGAGAGCCGCCCCTACGGGCTGGCGGACCAGCGGCTGCACGAGATGCTCTTCGCCGGCGGCCACCCGTACGGCTGGCCCACCATCGGCTACATGCCCGACCTCGAGGCCATCACCCTGGACGACGCCCGGGGATTCTACCGGACCTACTACACCCCCGGCAACGCGGTGCTGGTGCTCGCCGGCGACCTCTCTCCCGACGACGGCTTCGCGCTGGCCGAGCGCTACTTCGGCGACCTGCCGCCGGGGCCGCGCCTCCCCCCGCCGCCCCTCCCCGCCGACCCCGCGCCCTCGGCCGACGTCAGCCACGAGACGATGGAGGACGACGTCAGCTTCCCCCGCGTCTACGCCGCCTGGGCGGTGCCGGGATACGGCACGCGCGAGTGGGTGGCGCTCGACGTGCTCGCCTACCTGCTGGCCGACGGCGACAGCAGCCGCCTGCAGCGGGCGCTGGTGCGCGAGGGGCGGCTGGCGCAGGACGTGGACTCGTACCTCTATCCCACCGCCCTCTGCGGCGTCTTCGGCGTGGTGGCCACGGCGCGCAGCGGCATCGAGCCCCAGGCGCTGGAGCAGGCCGTGCGCCGCGTGCTCGACGAGGTCGCGGGCGACGGCGTGACGGACGACGAGGTGCTGGGCGCCATCCGCCGCGTGCGCCGCGACCAGGTGAGCGAGCTGGCGATGGTGGAGGAGCGCGCCGACGCGCTCGCCTACGCCGCCACCGTGCTGGGCGAGCCGGAAGCGCTGGAGCGGGTGATGGAGCTCTACGCCGGCGTCACCGCGGAGGACGTGCGCCGCGCCGCCGAGGAGTGGCTGGGCGCGCACCGCGGCGCCACGCTGGCCGTGGTCCCGCGCGCCGCCGCGGCGGACGAGGAGGTGGCCGATGCCGCCTGAGGCCGCCGTCCCCGTGCTGCCGCGGCCCACGCTGGGGCCGCCTCCCGCGCCGCGCGTCCCCCGCCCCGAGCGCTACGCGCTGGCGAACGGCCTGCGCGTGGTGGCGGCGCCCCGGCCCGGCGTGCCGCAGGTGGTGCTGCGCCTGGTGCTCCCCGCCGGCTCCGTCGCGGAGCCGCGGGCCTACCCCGGCACCGCGTCGCTGGTGGGCCACCTGCTCACCGAGGGCACCGACGCGACCTCGGCCGACGAGCTGCACGCGCGGATCGACCTGCTGGGCGCCGGCGTTCAGCCCAGCGTTGGGCACGACTTCACCGAGGTGGAGATGGTGCTGCTGAGCGAGACGCTGGCCGAGGGGGTGGCGCTGCTCGCCGAGATCGTCACCCGCCCCGTCTTTCCGCACGACCAGACGGAGCGCATCCGGGCCGAGTCGCTCGACGCGCTGGTCGCGCGGCTCGACGAGCCCTCGAACGTGGCCGACGACCGCGCGCTGCTGGAGGCGTTCGGCGCGCACCCCTACGGCCTCCCCGCCTTCGGCACCGCGGAGGGGATCCGCTCCGTGCCGCGCGAGGCGCTCGCGGCCTTCCACGCGGCGCACTACCGCCCGGCCGGCGCGCTGGTGGTGGCGGCGGGCGACTTCGACCCCGGTGAGCTGCGCGAGGCGCTGGAGCGCGGGTTCGCGGCGTGGTCCGGCGCCGCCGAGCCCGTCGCCTATCCCCCCATCCCCGCGCGGCCGGCCAACGCGGGGCGGCGGGTGGCGCACCCCTGGCCCGACGCGGAGCAGAGCGAGATCCGCGTGATCGGCCTGGGGATGAGCCGCCGCGACCCGGAGTGGATTCGCGCGGGGGTCGCCAACTTCCTGCTGGGGGGGAGCACCATCACCGGCCGGCTGGGGGCGAACCTGCGCGAGGACAAGGGATGGACGTACGGCGTGCGCTCCGCCTTCTCCGCCGGGGTGCAGCCGAGCGGCTGGCTGGTGGAGACGGCGGTCGACGGCGAGGCGACGGAGGAGGCGGTGGCCGAGACGGTGCGGGAGATGCGGCGGCTGATGGACGAGCCGGTGGGCGAGGCCGAGCTGCGCCGCG
>C688J35102_120989801_pt1 | contig 13810 bp, 8 predicted proteins | sample HopSoiMetagenom2_FD_35102 | JGI IMG/M metagenome (IMG submission 35102)
CAGCAGGTTCCGAATGCTGCGCCTGCCAAAGGTCAGCCGGCCGCTGCCGCCGATACCAGGGACCAACTCCTCATCGTTTCGACGACCGAAGTGTCGGAGGTGTCCGACCTGCTGGCCGATTTTCGTAAGCTCTATCCGCGTATTGAGACGGTCTACACGAAGGTAAATTCCTACGAGATCTACAATCGCATTGTGGATTCTCCGCCCTCCAATGAGGGCGCGGGCGACCTCGTCTGGAGTTCGGCGATGGACTTGCAGGTCAAGCTCGTCAACGACGGCTACGCCCAACCCTACGTATCGAAGGAGATCACCCATGTCCCGGAGTGGGCGGTCTGGAAGAACGAAGCGTACGCCATCACCGCGGAGCCGATCGTCATAGTTTACAACAAGACTCTCGTTGCGGCGTCCGACGTGCCGCGAACGCGCGCGGAACTGACCAGTCTTCTGAGCAAGAAGCCGGACGGTTACAGGGGAAAGATCGCGTCTTACGATCCGGAGCAAAGCGGCGCCGGGTTCCTGTTCATTACGCGCGATACCCGGATCACCAAGACGACGTGGGAGATGGTTCGCGCCTTTGGCGGCGCGGGCATCAAGCTCTATTCGACGACCGGAACGGTCCTCGATCGCATCTCATCCGGCGAGCATCTGATCGCCTACAATGTGATCGGCTCCTACGCGATCGAACGGGCCAAGGAAGATGCGTCGATCGGTGTGGTCTTTCCAGCCGACTATATCACCTTGATGTCGCGCATTGCCTTCATACCGGTCACCGCACAGCATCCGGAATCCGCCAAGCTGTTTCTCGACTACCTGCTCTCGGAGCGCGGCCAGAAATTTCTCCTGGCCCGGTCGATCGGCTCTGTCCGCCTCGGCATCGGTGCCGGCGGCGTCATACCGGCGGACCGGAATGACGCGGTAAAGCCAATTCACATCGGGCCGGAACTGCTGACCTATCTCGACCAGTCGAAGCGGACAAGTTTTCTAAAGGAGTGGCGTCGCGCCCTTCAGGAAAGGTGACGCTCAAAGAGCGCATCCGATAGCCGATATCAACAAGAGAAAAACATTCGCAAAACGGGGAGGTTCGCATGCAGACGAACGCGACTGAGCAGGCAAGGGCCTTCGACGCATCGGCGGACGACGATACCAACGGAAGAAGCGCGTCGTGAACTGCGATCGCCGAGCATTTGCGACCGGCCTGGCAAGCCTGGCTTTATGCGCTGCCGTCCCGCGGACCGGCCGTGCTCAGCAACTCGAAAAGCCGTCGCTCCGGCTTGGGGTGGCCAACAAGTCGCATCTCTATTATCTGCCGGTCACGCTAGCCGAACGCCGCGGCTATTTCAGGGATTACGGGCTCGACGTTTCGATCGTGGATTTCGAAGGCGGATCGCAATCGCTCGAGGCCCTGCTCGCAGGTTCGGTCGATCTCGTGACCGGCGCCTATGAGCACGTCCTGCACACCCAGGCCAAAGGCCAGGACATCCGCGCGCTGATCGAACTCGGCCGGTTTCCGGGTATCGTACTCGCGGTGCGCAAGGACCGGCCCTACAAGTCGCCCGCCGATCTCAAGGGTATGAAGATCGGCGTGACTGCCCCCGGCTCTTCGTCGCACTTCTTCGTCTTGTACCTGATGGCGAAGGCCGGCCTGCAGCCGACGGACGCGACGCTGGTCGGCGTTGGTGGCGGCGCGGTCGCGGTCGAGGCGATGAAGAACGGCAGCATCGACGCGATGGCGAACTTCGATCCGGTGATCACGCGGCTCGAGCAGGACGGAATTATCCGGATCGTGACCGATACCCGCTTCCCGCGGATTAATTACGAGCTCTTCGGCGGTACCAATCCGGCTGCGGTGCTGTACGCCAGGCAGGCTTTCATCGCTGCGAACCCGAACACTGTGCAGGCGCTGGTGACGGCATTCTATAAGGCGCTGAAGTGGATCGCCACGGCGACGACCGATGAGGTCGTGGACTCGGTGCCATCGGATTATTTCCTCGGCGACCGCGACATCTATGTGAAGTCCCTCAGGTCGAACCTGCTGATCTATTCGAAGACCGGCGTGATCACGCCCCAGGGCATGAATAGCGCCCTCAACATGCTGGCCACCTTCGATCCGGAGCTCAAGGGAGCCAAGATCGATCTGCCGAAGACATTCGACGATCGGTTCGTGAAACGGTCGACCGTCCTGTTCGACGACCCGAACAATGCCACGCTTGAGAATGACGATCGGCGGCCTGTGGTCGACCTCGGGCCGACGCAGGACTGATGGAATAGAGCGAATCTCCACAATGCCGTCGCGGCCAACGGACGCGAACGGATTCGGCGGCAGGAAGGATTGCAAATGAGTGACGTGGTTCCGACAGCACCTGAGCTAGCCAATATTTCGTCGGCCTCCGGACGCGGCGTCGAACCCTGGTGGCCGCGCGGCTGGTGGAAGATCATGGATACAAGGATCGGGATCATCCCGATCCCGGTGTTCGTTGTCCTGTTCGCACTTCTGGTGGGGTTCACCTATACCGGCGACATCAAGGGCGAGGTCTCGATGATGATCGCCGTGCTGGTTATCGGTGGGTTTACCTGCGCCGAAATCGGCAAACGCATCCCGATACTGCGCAACATCGGTTCCGCGGCAATCTTCGCGACCTTCATTCCTTCCGCGCTTGCCTATTACAAGCTTATCCCGCCCCAGATCGAGAAGTCGATCATCGAATTCACCAAGTACACCAACTTCCTCTACCTCTTCATCGCCTGCATCATTGTCGGCAGCATCCTGGGGATGGACCGCAGGGTTCTGGTGAAGGGCTTCGTCAAGATATTTGTGCCGCTTGCGATCGGCTCGATCGCGGCCGGCGCGGTCGGAACCCTGGTCGGGACCATGCTGGGTCTAGGCGCTCACCACAGCTTCTTCTACGTTGTGCTTCCCATCATGGCCGGCGGCGTTGGCGAAGGCGCGATCCCGCTTTCGATCGGGTATTCGGAAATCCTGCACCTGCCGCAGGGCGACGTGTTCGCGCAGATCCTGCCGCCGATCATGCTCGGCAGCTTGACCGCGATCATCCTGTCCGGGATCCTGAACTACGTCGGCAAGCGATACCCGAGCCTGACGGGCGAGGGACGCCTTCAGCCCGACGAACATGACGACATGGATTCGTCCAAGGAAGAGGTCGCCTCCGAAACCGGCGGTCCGATGGACGGGAGCACCGTCGCGGCGGCAGGTCTGGCGGCCATCACTCTGTATCTCCTGGGCGTGATGTGCCACCGCCTGTTCGGCCTGCCGGCGCCGGTGGCGATGCTGTTCCTTGCGGTGCTGGCGAAGCTCACGAGCGCGGTGTCACCGCATCTGCAGCAGGGCGGGCTCGTGGTCTACAAATTCTTTTCCACCGCGGTCACCTATCCCCTTCTGTTTGCCATCGGCGTCTCGTTGACGCCGTGGGACAAGCTGGTCGCGGCATTCAACCTCCCGAACATGATCACGATCTTCAGCACCGTGTTCACCTTGATGGCAACGGGCGCGCTGGTTGGCCGGTTTCTCAACATGTACCCGATCGAGTCGGCGATCATCAATGCATGTCACAGCGGGCAGGGAGGTACCGGCGACGTCGCGATCCTGACCGCCGCAAACCGGATGCAGCTGATGCCGTTCGCCCAGATCGCGACGCGGATTGGCGGCGCGATCACCGTGACGATCGTACTGATCGTCCTGTCGCGCATCTCTTAGCGGAGCCAACCGAGCTCGTTATCAGCTTTTCAAATCCGGGAATTGTTCAGGCTTCGCCGCGCTCAGGGTGGGCCTCATACGGAAGGACTATCGTCGTGACAGTAAAGTATCTCAACAGCTTCGACGCCCGCCAGACACTTTCGGTCGGTGCAAGGACCTACGCCTACTATTCGCTTCACGCGGCGGAGAAGAATGGCTTGTCGAATGTCTCCCGGCTGCCGTTCTCTCTCAAGGTCATCATCGAGAACATGCTGCGCAATGAGGACGGCCGTAGCACCACAAAGGTCGACATCGAAGATGCGGCAAACTGGACCCAGAACAAGGGCTCGGCCGAAAAGGAAATCGCTTTCCGGCCGGCTCGTGTGTTGATGCAGGATTTCACCGGGGTCCCGGCAGTCGTCGATCTCGCCGCGATGCGGGACGCGATGAAAAATCTCGGAGGCGATCCGCAAAAGATCAATCCGCTCGTGCCGGTGGATCTCGTCATCGATCATTCCGTGATCGTCGATGCCTTCGGCAATGGTCAGGCGCTGGCCAGGAACGTCGAGCTTGAATACCAGCGCAATGGCGAGCGGTACCGGTTCCTGAAATGGGGGCAGGGTGCATTTTCGAATTTCCGGGTGGTTCCTCCCGGCACGGGCATTTGCCATCAGGTCAATCTCGAATTCCTGGCACAGACGATCTGGACCCGCATGCCCGAAGGCGACAGTATCGAGCTGGCCTATCCCGATACACTCGTCGGCACGGATTCACACACGACGATGGTCAATGGTCTGGCGGTGCTCGGCTGGGGCGTTGGCGGCATTGAGGCCGAGGCCGTCATGCTCGGCCAGCAAATCTCGATGCTGCTGCCGCAAGTGATCGGCTTCAAGCTAACCGGCCGACTGAGGGAAGGCGTCACGGCAACCGATCTCGTGCTGACCGTGACGCAGATGTTGCGCAAGCAGGGCGTGGTCGGCAAATTTGTCGAGTTCTACGGCCCGGGGCTCGACGACATGACAGTCGCGGACCGTGCCACCATCGCCAATATGGCGCCCGAGTATGGCGCGACGTGCGGCTTCTTCCCGATTGATCAAAGGACGATCGATTATCTGACGACCACGGGCCGCGATCCCGAGCGCATCGCGCTCGTCAAGGCCTATGCCGAAGCCCAAGGCATGTGGCGCACCGCGGATACGCCGGATCCGGTGTTCACGGACTCCTTGCAGCTCGATATGACGGATGTCGTACCGTCGCTTGCGGGACCGAAACGGCCGCAGGATCGTGTAACGCTCGACACCGCGAAGACCTCTTTTCTGGGCGCGATGGAACAGGAATTCCGCCAGGCCGCGCAGATGGACAAACGGCATCGCGTTGTAGGCGAGGACTTCGATCTCGGCCATGGTGATGTTGTAATCGCGGCGATTACGTCGTGCACGAATACGTCGAACCCCAGCGTCATGCTGGCCGCCGGCTTGCTTGCGCGCAACGCCGTCGCCAAGGGGTTGAGCACAAAGCCATGGGTCAAGACGTCGCTCGCGCCGGGTTCTCAGATCGTCGAGGAGTATTTCAAGAAGTCGGGCCTTCAAGCCGATCTCGACAAACTCGGCTTTAACCTCGTCGGCTTCGGCTGCACGACCTGCATCGGGAATTCCGGACCGTTGCAGGAAGCGATCTCGGAAACGATCTCGGGCAACAATCTCGTTGCGGTCGCGGTTCTTTCCGGCAATCGAAACTTCGAGGGGCGGGTCAATCCCGACGTGCGGGCGAACTATCTGGCGTCGCCGCCGCTCGTCGTCGCCTATGCGCTTGCCGGATCGATGGCTTTGGATGTGGTGAAGGAGCCGCTCGGACTGGGGAGCGACGGCAAGCCGGTCTACCTCAGGGATATCTGGCCGTCGAGCAACGAGGTCCAAGATTGCATCGACCGCACGATCGGCAGCGAGTTGTTCAAGGCGCGGTATTCGGACGTCTTCAGCGGCGATGCCAATTGGAGAAATATCGGCGTCACCGAGGGCCAAACCTATGAGTGGGACTCCGTTTCGACCTATGTCCAGAACCCGCCTTACTTCGTCGGGATGACCAGGGAGCCGACGCCTCCCACCGACATCATAAATGCACGCATCCTCGGCATGTTTCTCGATTCGATCACCACGGATCACATTTCGCCGGCGGGATCGATCAAGGAAAGCAGTCCCGCCGGGCATTACCTGCGCGACCATCAGATCCGCGTGGTCGATTTCAATCAGTACGGCACCCGCCGCGGCAACCATCAAGTGATGATGCGGGGAACGTTCGCCAACATCCGCATCAAGAACCAGATGGTGAAGGACGAAACCGGCAAGGTGGTCGAGGGCGGCTATGCCATTCATCAGCCGAGTGGCGAGCGGATGTCGATCTATGACGCCGCCATGCGTTACCAGGTCGACAAGGTGCCGCTGGTCGTTTTCGCCGGCAAGGAATACGGCACCGGATCGTCACGCGATTGGGCGGCCAAGGGCACCAACCTTCTCGGCATCCGGGCCGTGATCGCCGAAAGTTTTGAGCGCATTCACCGTTCGAACCTCGTCGGCATGGGCGTGATGCCGCTGGTCTTCGCGGAGGGCACTTCCTGGCGGTCTCTCGGATTGAAGGGCGACGAGATCGTTACCCTGCGCGGGATCGAGAGCGGCCTGGTTCCTCGTCAGAAACTCGCGATCGAGATTTGCGAACCCGATGGCGCGAGCAAGTCAGTCGTTCCGCTGACCTGCCGCATCGATACGCTGGATGAGCTGGAGTATTTCCGCAACGGCGGAATCCTCCAATACGTGCTGCGCCAACTCGCATCCTGACCGTCAACAATCATGAGGGCGCTATGACTTCGATTACCGCGCTGCCATCAAAAATCGAAACTGAAACAATGCGCCGTATCACCTGGCGCATCCTTCCCTTCTTCATGCTGTGCTATTTCATTGCGTATGTGGACCGCGTCAATGCGGGCTTCGCGGCGCTGCAGATGAACAAGGATCTCGGCCTTACCCAGGCGGCATTCGGCCTAGGGGGAGGGCTGTTCTATATCGCCTATATTATCTTCGAGGTCCCCAGCAATCTTGCGATGCAGAAGGTCGGCGCGCGCGTCTGGATCGCTCGCATCATGGTTTCGTGGGGGATCGTCGGCATTCTCTCCGCTTTCGCGGTAGGGCCGATTACGTTCTATCTGAGCCGCTTCTTGTTGGGCGCAGCAGAGGCCGGATTTTTCCCCGGCGTAATCCTGTTTCTGACCTACTGGTTCCCGGCGGCGTATCGTGCCCGAATCGTTGCAGTGTTCATGGTGTCGATCCCGCTATCGAGTTTCCTGGGCTCGCCGATATCCGGAGCCCTGCTGGCGATGGATGGTTTGCTCGGCCTGCGTGGCTGGCAGTGGCTTTTCATCGTTGAAGCCATTCCGGCCGTCATCCTTGGCGTAGTTTGTTATTTCGCTCTCCCGAACAGGCCCACCGACGCAAAATGGCTCGCGCTGGAAGGGCGCGAATGGCTGGACGCCCGGCTGCAATCCGAGAGCTCGACGGCGAAGAAGGTCGGCCACATGTCGCTGTGGCAGATCCTGACCAACAAGTATGTGCTCATCCTCGGTCTGATCTATGCCGGGAGCTCAGCGACGAGCAACGCGTTGTCGCTATGGCAGCCCCAGATCGTAAAATCATTCGGGATGTCCAATATGGAGACCGGATTCCTCAACGCCATTCCGTTCGGAATAGCGTCGGTGGCGATGATCTTCTGGGGCAGGTATTCGGACAGATCGAACGCCCATGCTCAGAACACCGCAATCCCGCTTGCGCTATGCGCGACGGCGCTGCTTGCAACCATGCTCACCAACTCGTTGCCGGTGACGCTGGCGATCCTGAGCGTGGTCCTGATCGGAAATTATTCGATCAAGGGGCCGTTCTGGGCATTGGCAACCGGTACCCTTTCGCCCGCGACGGCCGCGGCCGGCATCGCCGGCATTAATACGCTGTCGCACATCGGTACTTCGGGAGCCGTGTGGCTGCTTGGCGTCATCAAGGAGGCGACGGGCAGCTTTCCGATGGCGCTAATTCCACTGGCCCTGCTTCAGATCGCCGGGATCATCGCGGTGCTGTGGATCAACAAGCAGGAAACGCTCCCCGCCACCGCCGCCGCAAGCCCCGTGCATTGAGGGCAAGGCGGCATGTTCGACATCCCAAAAGTTCCGCAGCTCTCACTCATCAGGATATGAAAATGCCTGCTCAATCCAAAGCGAAGCTTCCCGCAACGCTCATTCCCGGCGACGGTATCGGCCCGGAAATCGTAAAATCGGCCGTCGAAATTCTCGATGCGCTCGGCTCGCCGTTCGAATGGGAGATCCGCCAGGGCGGTCTGGCGGCGATCGAGGAAAGCCGCGATCCGCTGCCGCAGGCAACGCTGGACAGCATCCGGCGCACGCGGCTCGCCCTGAAGGGCCCGTTGACGACGCCGGTTGGCGGCGGCTTCCGCTCGATCAATGTTCGTCTGCGCGAGGAGTTCGGCCTTTACGCCAATCTGCGTCCGGTTCGAAGCATGGTTCCCGACGGGCGGTTCGATGATATCGATATCGTGCTGGTGCGCGAAAATCTCGGCGGTCTTTATGTCGCCTTCGAACATTACATCCCGATTGGAGACGATCCGCACGCGGTCGCGATTTCGACCGGGGTCAACACCCGCGAGGGATCGCGCAAGATTATCGAATTCGCATTCGACTATGCGCTCAAGAACGGGCGCAAGAAGGTTACCGTCGTGCACAAGGCCAACGTCCTGAAGGCGTTGACCGGTGTGTTTCTCGAAGTCGGCCACGAGGTTGCGAAGAAATACGAAGGCAGGATCCAGATGGACGATCGCATCGTCGACGCGACCGCGATGCAGCTCGTCATGAACCCCTGGCAGTTCGACGTCATCGTCACCACCAATCTGTTCGGCGACATCCTGTCCGATCAGCTCGCCGGCCTGGTCGGCGGCCTTGGCATGGCGCCGGGGGCGAACATCGGCCCGGACGCCGCGATATTCGAGGCCGTGCACGGTTCGGCGCGCGATATCGCCGGCAAGGGCATCGCCAATCCACTCGCGCTGCTGCTGGCGGTCGGGCTGATGCTGGAGCACGTCGATCAGCCGGGGCTCGCGAACCGGCTCAGAGCCGCCATCGATCAGGTCCTGCGCAAGGATGGCGTTCGTACCCCAGATCTGGGCGGCAAGGCGTCCACCGGCGACTTCACCCAAAGCATCATCCGTCGGCTGAGCTAGTTGGAAACCGCGAATCCGCTGAGACGCGGTTGGTGTTTTTGACGGACGCCGTGGCGGAGTGCAACCGACCTGCCACGTAAATGGAAGATCAGGAGGACAAGATGTCTAAGAGTTCAGGTTTATTGGTCGTGCCTCGGAGCGGCATCTTTCGCCTTAGGTTGTCTGGATTTTCGCTCGGGTTTCAGGCTTCTAGTCCGAAATACGGGACCGGGTCTGACCGAAAACAGGAACTTGCGCTTTATTTTCGAGGTTTTGACGTTGGCATGCCGCTTGCTCCAATAACGCGCGGACGACGGAGATCGTCAGTTAGAGATTCAGGGAGGGGCTGCGGTCTTTGACCGCGTTTGTGCCGTGACGGCAATCCTCTCAACACACTTCGCCAACGGTCCCCCGTACGCACTTGCAGCGGGTGAATCGTCGGCGCGTTGTGGGATCTCGATCGAGTGCAAATGCTCTGGCCTTGGGGAGGCAAACATGACTTCGATGGCTGTGTCGGAACTGGAAATCCAAGCCGTTGGTGCGATGCAAAGGCTTTCGCGCATCAAGGCGATCGTGGCGGCCTCGTCCGGAAATCTGGTCGAGTGGTATGACTTTTACGCCTACGCGTTTACCTCGATCTATTTCGCTTCCGCATTTTTCCCGTCGGGAGATCAGACCAGCCAATTGCTGGCGACTGCCGGAATTTTTGCCGTAGGGTTCTTCATGCGGCCGCTCGGCGGGTGGTTGTTCGGGTGGATCGCCGACGCACACGGCCGCAAGAATTCGATGGTGCTGTCGGTGCTGTTGATGTGCGCCGGGTCGCTGATGATCGGAACTCTTCCCACCTATCAAACGATCGGCGCGGCTGCGCCGGTGTTGCTGCTTGTTGCGCGTATGGCGCAGGGCCTGTCGGTCGGCGGCGAGTATGGAACGGCGGCAACCTATATGAGCGAGATTGCCGGCAAGGGGCACCGCGGTTTCTATTCGTCTTTCCAGTATGTCACGCTCGTCGGCGGGCAGCTTCTTGCGCTCCTCGTTGTGGTGATTCTGCAGCAGACATTGTCGCTCGACGAGTTGAAGGAATGGGGATGGCGGATACCATTCCTGTTTGGAGCCGTCGCAGCCATTGTAGCGTTGTATCTCCGCCGCTCATTGCAGGAGACGGCTTCGGCGGAAACCATGCATAACAAGGAAGCCGGTTCTCTCTCCGGCCTCTGGCATCACAAGCGCGCGCTTCTGATCGTCCTAGCATTCACCATCGGCGGATCGCTCTATTTCTATACGTTCACAACCTATATGCAGAAGTTCCTGGTCAACAGCGTGAAGATGGATGCCAAAACGGTCAGCTCGATCATGACCGCCGTGCTGATTTCCTTCATGCTGCTGCAACCAGTGTTCGGGGCTCTCTCGGACAGGATCGGTCGCCGCAACAACATGATCCTCTTTAGCGGGTGCGCAACGTTCGCAGCGGTCCCGCTCTTGATGACATTATCCAACACCACCAACGTCTACGTCGTTTTCGGCTTGATCATGACGGGTCTTGTGATTGCGTGTTTCTATACGTCGATCAGTGGCGTCGTGAAGGCCGAACTATTCCCGCCTGAGGTCCGCGCGCTGGGAGTCGGGCTTCCTTACGCCATCGCCAATGCGATGTTCGGCGGAACTGCGGAATACGTCGCGTTGTCGCTGAAATCATCCGGATACGAAACAGTATTCTTCTGGTACGTCGCGGCGATGGCGCTTGTCGCCTTCATCGCATCGATTTGGATGCCGGATACACGGACGCGAGGCTATCTCGAGGGCGATGGCCGGATCTGAACTGAACGCGATCGACGTCGTCCATGCATGAGACGGTGTCTGGTGAGGACTGAATTAAAACGGAAGAGAGGCGCTATGGCTAAGGGATCAGATTTATTGGTTGCCGCACTCGAGAACGAGGGCGTCGATCGGATTTTCGGGGTTCCCGGCGAGGAGAACCTGGATGTCGTGGAAAGCCTGCGCAACTCGTCGATCAAGCTGATCCTGACGCGCCATGAGCAGGGCGCGGCCTTCATGGCCGCGACTTATGGCCGGCTGACCGGCAAGCCCGGCGTGTGCATCACCACGCTCGGGCCGGGTGCGCTGAATCTGACGACGGGGGCAGCCTACGCGCTGCTCGGCGCCATGCCGATGATCATGCTCACCGGCCAGAAGGGCATCATGAGCAGCCGGCAGGCGAAATTCCAGATTGTCGATGTGGTCAGCGCTTTCAAGCCGCTGACCAAGCTTTCGCTCCAGATCGTCAGCACGAGCAGCATTCCGACCATCGTTCGCGATGCCTTCCGGATCGCCATGGAAGAGCGGCCGGGGCCAGTTCTGCTGGAGCTGCCGGAGGACATCGCCGGCGAAGAAGCCGAAGACGTCGCGATGGTGCCGCAGCATCCGATCGAAATCCCCGTCGCGCATCGTGCTTCGCTGGACCGCGCCGCTGACATGATCCTCAAGGCAAAGCGGCCGCTGATCATGCTTGGCGCCGCCGCGTCCCGGCCCCGGAGCACGGCAGGTATCGGCGGATTCGTCCGCCGTACGCAAATCCCGTTCTTCACCACGCAGATGGGGAAGGGAACCGTACCCGGGGGTGGCAACCTCTATATGGGGACGGCTGCACTCAGCGAGCGGGACTACGTGCACGAAGCCGTCGATCGCGCCGATCTGATCATCGCCATCGGTCACGATACGATCGAGAAACCGCCGTTCATCATGGGCCCGAAGGGTCCCCAGGTGATCCACGTCAGCTACACGCCGGCCAATGTGGAGCGGGTTTACTTTCCGCAATGCGAGGTGGTTGGCGACGTCGGGCCGAGCCTGGAACTGCTGGCGGATCGCGTCGAGGGGCGACTGCACAATGCCGGCGCCTTGCTCGGCCTTCGCGAAGGCATTTTGAAGCGGCTCACCGACCGGGCTACCGAGGACCGCTGGCCACCGACCCCGCAGCGCATCGTGCACGATGTCCGAAAGGTCATTCCCGAGGACGGCATCGTCGCGCTCGACAACGGGATGTACAAGATCTGGTTCGCCCGCAATTACCGGACCTATGTGGCCAACACGCTGTTGCTGGACAACGCGCTGGCGACGATGGGCGCAGGCCTGCCGTCCTCCATGATGGCGGCGATGCTGCATCCCGAACGCCGCGTGCTCGCGGTCTGCGGCGATGGCGGCTTCATGATGAACTCGCAGGAAATGGAAACCGCGGTTCGTCTCAAATTGAATCTCGTCGTCCTGATCCTGGAAGATTCGGCTTACGGCATGATCCGCTGGAAACAGGCGGTGGATAGTTTCCCCGATTTTGGCCTGACGTTTGGTAATCCGGATTTCGTCAAATATGCCGAGAGCTACGGCGCGAAAGGCTCGGGCGTCGAGAGCACGGACTCGTTGATCCCAACGCTCGAAAACGCGTTCAAAGGCGGCGGTGTACACCTCGTCGTCGTGCCGATCGATTATACCGAAAATACGCGCGTGCTTGTCGATGAACTTCGCGAGAAACTGAAACAGGTCGTCGAGCCGGTCGCATGAGCCATCGGCAAAGCGAAATGCGTCAGCCGGACCTGAAATCGTAGTCGCTGAAAACGGAGAGCGCCATGAGTGACCAGATCAACGAGCAAGCCGAAAAGATGCGCGAAATGGCGCAGACCACGCTCGATAAGGCAAAGGATGCCGTGTCGAAGTACATGACGGAATCCCAGAAGCTGAGGGAGAAGGCCGATTCCGGCGTCCGCGCGACCTATTCAAGTGCAAGGGAAATGAACGAAAAGGCGGTGGCGTTCGCGGAAGCAAACGTGGCGGCGGGGTTCGAGCTTGCGCAACGGTTGTTGCAAGCAAAGGACCCGCAAGAGATGGGTGCCGTCTATCAAAGCCATCTCAAAGAGCAGATCGAAAGGATGAACACGCAGTTTCGCGAGCTCGGAAATGCGATGAGCCAGCCGCCTGCGGTTGACCTGAATAAATAGAGCGGATCGTACGGGGGGCGAAGGTCAGATCGGCCGATTGTAGAACGTTGGTCGAGCGCAGCATCATCAATGCGTCGAGGAGGCTCCAGGGTGAGCACGGAAAAGTCAGACATGTCGATCTATGGCGTGCCGGCGGAGTGGGCACGACGTGCGCATGCTGATGCTGCGAAATACGGCAGCATGTATGCCTCATCTGCGTCGACGCCGGATGCGTTCTGGGCGGAGCATGGCAAGCGGGTCGACTGGATCAAGCCGTTCACGAAAGTAAAGAATACGTCCTTCGAGCCCGGCGAAGTCTCGATCAAATGGTTCGAGGACGGCATCACGAACGTGGCCATGAACTGCATCGATCGGCACCTTGCCCGGCGTGCTAGCCAGGTTGCGATCATCTGGGAGGGAGACGATCCCGCTGAATCGAAGCACATCACTTACGCGCAGTTGCACGATCATGTCTGCCGTTTTGCAAACGTTCTGAAAAGCCATGGCGTTGCAAAGGGCGATACGGTCACGATCTATCTGCCCATGATCCCCGAAGCCGCCTACGCCATGCTGGCCTGTGCGCGGATCGGGGCAGTCCATTCCATCGTGTTCGGCGGCTTCTCGCCGGATGCGCTGGCCGGACGCATCGAGGGCTGCAAGTCCAAAGTCGTCATTACCGCGGATGAGGGGTTGCGGGGCGGTCGCAAGGTGCCGCTGAAGGTCAATGCCGACGAGGCGGCCACGAAGGCGGCGGGCATCGTCAAGACGATGATCGTGGTCAAGCGCACCGGCGGCCCGATCGGCTGGGTCGACGGCCGCGACGTCTGGTTTGAGGACGAAGCCGCAAAGGCCTCGGCCGATTGTGCACCCGCCGAAATGAACGCGGAGGATCCGCTGTTCATCC
>C688J35102_120989800_pt1 | contig 13801 bp, 11 predicted proteins | sample HopSoiMetagenom2_FD_35102 | JGI IMG/M metagenome (IMG submission 35102)
GAACCGACTCGAATGATGGTGGCCTACTCGCAGTGGCTCGGAAGATCGGCCGGCGGTAAGCTTGACGAAAAAGAGTGCGAAATGTTGGAGTGCGTCGAGGAGAATGGCCGACGCTTACAGGGCCTCCTGGCTGCACTACGGGAATATATCTACATCAGCGAGTCGGGCGACGAGCCATGGCGGGACGTCGACTGCAATGCCGTCGTACGAACGGTGTTGGCGAACTTGGAAGGCGTGATTGTGGAATCGAAAGCGGTCCTTCACTGTGACCCGCTGCCCAAAATTCGATCACTCGAGGTCTTGCTCATTCAACTGTTCCAAAACCTGGTGAGTAACGCGGTCAAGTACAAAGCTGACGACCGCACACCGGAGATCAGTATCGGGAGTTCTACGGATGCGGACGGGTCCTGCACGTTCTCGGTTCGGGACAACGGGATTGGGATCGAGTCGCAGCACGCCGAGTACGTGTTCAACGTTTTCAAGCGTCTGCACGGACGCGAGTATGCCGGCACTGGTATCGGGTTGGCCATTTGTAAGGCCGCCGTTGAGAGGCTTGGCGGGCGTATCTGGGTGGAGTCTGTCGTAGGGCAAGGATCGACGTTTTACTTCTCTCTTCCGCAAAGCAGGCGTGGATGACACAGCGTCTCTACAAAATTCTTCTGGTCGAAGACAACCCGGGCGACGTCCGCCTCATTCGGGAGTGTTTACGTTGTGAAGACATCCTTTACGAGCTGACCCACTGCGACACCGTCACGGCTGCTCTGGGCATGGTGTCCGCCTTTCAACGCGAGGATCCGAAAGTCCCTGATCTGCTGCTGATGGACTACAACTTGCCTGGGGGAGATGCTCGCCAGGTGATTCACGCCGCCGTCGCGAACCCAGCTCTATGCGGGACTCGTAAAGCCGTCGTCACATCTTCCTTTTCGCCCCGGGATCGTGAGGATGCATTGCGAGCGGGGGCCGAGTGCTTCATCCTTAAACCAGCAGATCTGGATCTGTTCCTCAACGAGGTAGGGTCGGCTGTTCTGAGGCTTCTCTGTGAAGGAAGCCCGCGAGCTGATCGGGAAGTCACTTCGGTTGCAATGCCGAGCAGTCTCAGGCCTTGCTGAGCATCCGCTTACTGTCTTCACTAAACATGCCGTCCTGAAATCCTCAGTCCCATGATTGCGGAATGGCCCTTGACTGCGCTCCATATTTCTGCAATTGTAGAACTATGGAACACGTCGATAATTGGACTCCTAACGACGAACCTGTTCTGACCGACAGGGTTCTACAAGAACTCAAGAATCAGTCCGAGAACGGCTGTCTACTCTGTTCCCTGGAAACCTGGGATCAGGAGGAATGGGACTGATGGCAAAAGCGAGGAATGAACCAGATGTGGCCCGGTACGCGGATATGTTTTCCGCCATGGGGACGGAGCCTCGTCTTCGCATCATGCGGTTGCTGCTTTCGGCCCATCCCGAAGGCATGATTGCGGGTGATCTGGGGGCCGAACTGGACATTCCAGCGTCCACGCTGTCTCATCATCTGGACAAACTCAAGAACGAAGGCTTGGTAAAGGTGCGCCGCGAAAGCACCTTTCTCTGGTATTCGGCAAATGCCGACGCTCTTCAGGAGCTGCTGGGCTTTCTCTATGCCGAATGCTGCACCCGCAACAAAGCGATCGAGCCGCAGGCCATCGTGCAGATCTGTAAGTAAGGGAAGGAAAACTCGAAATGGAAGTTAAGGAAATCGTCAAAGAAAAATACGGCAAAGCCGCGCGCCGCGTGATTACGGGCGAGGGGTTACCTGCCGATTGTTGCTCTAAAACATCGTGCTGCGACGGTTCCGCCGCTGCATCCTGCGATCCTATTACCTCGAATCTGTACGATAAAGCGCAGGCCGGCCAGATACCAGATGCGGCATTAAAGGCCTCGCTCGGCTGCGGCAATCCTACGGCGCTCGCAAACCTGAATGCTGGTGAAACCGTACTTGATCTCGGCTCAGGGGGCGGCATCGATGTACTGCTTTCGGCCAGCCGGGTCGGTCCAACCGGGAAGGCTTACGGTCTCGACATGACGGATGACATGCTGGCCCTCGCACGCAAGAACCAGCGCGAGGCCGGCGTTCAAAACGTGGAATTCCTAAAAGGGGAAATTGAGCATATCCCGCTGCCGGACAACACCGTGGACGTGATTATTTCGAATTGCGTCATCAACCTTTCAGGCGATAAGGACCAGGTCTTGCGCGAGGCCTTCCGTGTGCTGAAGCCGGGCGGCCGTCTTGCAGTATCGGATGTGGTCACGCGCGGAGAGGTGCCGGAAGAGGTTCGGAAGAGCATGCTGCTGTGGGTCGGGTGTATTGCGGGAGCGCTGCAGGAGGAAGAATATCGCGCTAAGCTCATAGCCGCAGGGTTCGCCGGTATCGAGGTTGAGCCGACCCGCATTTACGACATTGAGGATGCAAGAGCCTTCCTCGCGGGTGAAGGAATCGACGTAGACGCGATCGCGCCCAAGGTTCAGGACAAGTTCATGAGTGCTTTCGTCCGCGCGACGAAGCCCGCGGGTTGTTGCGCTCCGGGATGCTGTTCGTGAGCCAGACGATTACTAATCCCGTAAAGGCCAAGGGTAGGCTAGGGACCTTCGAGCGCTATTTATCGGCGTGGGTGGCGCTCTGCATGGTGGCCGGGATTGCGATCGGGAAGACAATGCCGGCGGCGATTTCAGGGTTGCGAAGCATTGAATTCGGTAAAGGAAGCCGGATTAATGCGCCCATCGCTGTGCTGATCTGGCTCATGATCACACCCATGATGATGAAGGTCGATTTCTCATCGATCCGAAACGTCGGCACCCGCCCGGCTGGATTGCTGGTTACGCTGTTGATCAATTGGGTCGTCAAGCCTTTCTCCATGGCTCTCTTCTCCTGGGCGTTCTTCCGAGTCGTGTTCAGCCATCTCATCACGCCGGCGGAAGCGGACCAATACATAGCTGGCTGCATCATTTTGGCGGCTGCGCCCTGCACAGCCATGGTCTTTGTCTGGAGCCACCTTACAAATGGCGACGCAGCCTATACGCTCGTACAGGTATCCGTCAATGATTTGATCATGCTGTTGTTGTTTGTTCCTATCGTGCAGTTTCTTGTTTCTGGGGCGTCTTCCCTATCGGTACCGTTCAATGTCCTGCTGACGTCCGTCATGGTCTTTATCGTCGTGCCCCTACTGGCCGGAGTGCTGCTGCGATCCTTTCTGTTGCGACGCCATGGTGAAGCCTGGTTTGAAGGCGTGCTCCTCCCGAAGTTCGCGCCGGTTACCATCGCGGCGCTGCTGGCTACGCTGGTGCTTATCTTTGCCTTTCAGGCGGATAACATCACCGCGCGCTTCTTCCATGTCGTATTGATTGCGGTCCCAATCACACTGCAGGTTTATTTCAACGCGGGACTTGCCTACACCCTGATGAGATGGCTGAAAATTGAGCACTCGGTGGCAGCACCGGGGGCGCTGATTGGGGCGTCCAACTTCTTCGAATTGGCGGTCGCCACAGCAATTGCGCTCTTCGGCCCGGAATCGGGCGCGGCACTGGCAACGGTGGTGGGTGTCCTTGTTGAGGTGCCCGTTATGCTCTCCGTTTGTGCCGCCTGCAACCGGACGCGGCATTGGTTCCCCGCTCCCGTGCGAGCTGCCGTTTGAAACAGCGCGTCCTGATCCTCTGCACCGGCAATTCCGCCCGGAGCCAGATGGCCGAGGGGCTCTTGCGCCACGATGCCGGCGAAGCGTTTGAGGTTGAGAGCGCCGGCGTGCAGCCTGGCACGGTGCGCCCGGAAGCGGTCGCTGCCATGCGCGAGCTCGGCATAGACATCAGTGGCCATCGCTCAAAGCATGTCGATGAATTCGCGCTCCAGAAGTTTGACTACGTGATTACCGTCTGCGACAACGCCAAGGAAACCTGCCCGGTTTTTGCAGACGCAGTACAGCGTCTGCATCAAAGCTTCGAGGATCCGCCTCCGCCGTTCGTCGGGACCGACGAGGAACGCATGATCATTTTTCGGAGGGTTCGCGACGAGCTGCGGCAGTATCTGCGCCGGTTTGCGTCTGATGCGTCCACGCTACGGAGCGAAAACAAGAACCTTGAATGAGCCGGGTTGGATTGCGGGTCGCGGGTGAGCGTTCGTTGAAGTTGCGGGTGGTGTCGGACCAAAGCTAGCTGTCGGAAGATAGATCTTATGGCTGCTCGGATCGACCGCCATGGTGCGGGCACCGGGGGCGGTCTGGAGGTTCGTGACGGAGTACTGTGCCTTTCCACCTTCGCGAACAACACTTAGCGTTCCACTCTCGCCGTTTGAGGAAAACGCGAGCTTGGTTCCCGGATCGTAGGCTGCAGCATCTGGTCCTTCGCCAATGGTGGGAGTGGCCAGCACCTTCCCGGATTTCGCGTCTACGATCGCCATCATCTTGTTGTCGCAAACTGAAAAGAGGCGCTCATTTGCTTTGTCAATTGCTAATCCCGACGGCGATTCGCAGGGAGCAAGCTGCCAATGCGCCACAACCGCACGAGTCTTCGCGTCGATTTTTGTGATCTCGCTCTTATCCTCGATATTGACGAAGACGCTTCCCTTATCGTCGCTTACCGGAAATTCGGGCTTACCGCTCAGCTTCAATGTTCCAGTTACGGTTCCGTCGGCGGCGCTGATCACCGTTGCGTCGTCGCTTCTTCCGTTGAAGGCGAATACCTGTTTTGAAGCGGCATCGTACAGGATCCCATCCGGATTCGTCCCGGCTTTGATCTTCTTTTGCACTTCGAGGTTCTTCAGGCCAAATTGGACAACCTCATTGGCCCCTCCATCACTGATAAAGCCCAGACCAAGATCTGCTGCAATCGCGATACCGTGGACACGAGTCAGGCCCGACACCTTCCCCGCTGGCTTCTGAGATCTAAGATCAATAACTTCGACCAAAGCCGTATGTGACACATACAATTTCTGGCTGTCGGGGTCCACCGTCAGGTAGTCCCAACCTCCGGTTCCGCCGATCGAGATTGATCCCGCCGCCTTGTAACTTGGCGTCTGAGCAGAAGCGAACCTGCCCGTTAGAACGGCACAGACGATGAACAATATGCATTTGACTGAGGTCACGGTGGTAGAAGTTTAGCTTTCCAGTCTGAAGATTTGCTGAAAACCTTGCTACGCAATCTATTCAGATCGACTTAGAAACTGATAGGCGGCGGGCGTGACCACCAACGACAAGAACATGGAGGCGAGCAGCCCTCCGATAACCGCAATTGCTAATGGTTGAAGCATTTGTGATCCCGCCCCGAGTGCGAGTGAGAGAGGCGCCATTCCGGCGATAGCGGCGAGAGCCGTCATGAGAATCGGGCGTAAGCGCCGTTCACCCGCTTCGATCATGGCGTCTCGCGCCGAGTAACCGGCGAGGCGAAACTTTGCGTCGGCATCGAGCAGCAAAATACCATTCTTGGCAACGATTCCAACCACCATGATCAATCCCATAAAGGATGAAATATTGAAGGTTGTCTTGGTGATAAGAAGTGCAAAAAACACGCCGGAGCTGGATAGCAGCGCGGAAGCTAAGATTGCGGCCGGCGCGGCGAAGCTTCCGAACTCGATAAGGAGCACGATAAACACCAGCACAATCGCTGCGCCAAGCACGATCAAAAGGTCGTGGAATGAACGCTGCTGTTCCTGATAAAGTCCACCATATTCAACTCTGATTGCGGAGGGTAGATGTAGCCGCGCAACTGCCTGCTGCACCCGGGCAACTCCCGTTCCGAGACTCACTCCTTCTAAGCGTCCGGTAACCGTAACGTTCCGCTGCAGGTTCTCCCGCCGCACTTCCAGTTGCCCTGCATCGCTGTGGAGCGAGGCCAGAGTACCCAGCGTCGCGATTTTGCCTGAGTTGCTGACGAGCAGAGTGTTCCGGATTGCTTCGAGGGAGGATCGAGTGTTTGGGGGAAATGTAACTCGTAAAGTGTAAGGCCGGTTATTGACGATGACTGGCGTAGGTGCCGGTTCGCCCTGGAATATCGCGCTGGCGTCAAGCTCAATTTCTTGTGGAGTAAAACCGGCGCGGGCCGCTACGGATTGGTCAATGGTAAAGGTGGTGGCTGGGCCGCTGATGGTATTCTCGATTCCATTCTTAACGTCAGCGACTCCCGTAATCTTCTTGATCGCATCTCCGACTTTAGGCGCCCAATTCTGCAGTAGCTCAACGTTTTCAGAAAATAACTTGATCGCGATGGGATCGGGCGAGCTGGTAAGATCGCCGATCATATCTTGCAATATCTGTATAAAATCTGTGTCCAGCTGCGGAAATCGCTCATTCACTTGGCCTCGTACATCCGCGATCACCTCCTCAACGCCGCGGCTACGATTAGCTTTCAGCTTCACCGAAATATCGCCTGTATTGGCTTCGGTCACGGCCGCTAGACCTAGTTGCAGGCCGGTTCGCCGCGAAGTGCTCTCTACCTCAGGCGTCGATCGCAGGATCTTCTCGACCCCGCTGAGCACAGTGTTTGTGTCCGTTAGAGAAGCCCCGGCCGGCATCAGGTAATCCAAGACAAATCCACCTTCATCCATTGCCGGGAGCAGATCTGACCCAAGTTGGCGATAGCAGAGGAATGACCCCGCAATTACGAGAAGGCAGAAGATCGTAAGGACCAGAGGCCGGGTGAGCGCTACTTCCAGAACGCGTTGATAAAGGCGTGTAATGCGGGCCATCAGGCCCGTTGCGGAGCTTGCGTGCTCCGCATGAGGAGACTGACCATTCCGATTCGGGGTGGATCGCAGGAGCAAGTGGCTCAGCGCGGGTGTCCAGGTAAGAGCAAGCGCCAGCGACGTGAGAAGCGCCACCCCAACGGTCAGTGCCAGCGCGCGAAAGAAGGTTCCAGTCACACCGGTGATACTCACCAAGGGTAAAAAAACCACGATAGGCGTAATCGTGGAGCCAATCAAAGGTGTCCGAATCTCCGCGAGAGCGCTGCGAATGGCGCTGGACCGGCTTTGCCCGGCGTCTCGGTGCAGGACCACGTTCTCCACGACTACAATGGCGTCGTCAATCACCAGGCCAACCGCTGCGGCAAGCCCGCCCAGTGTCATTAGGTTGAAGCTTTGGCCTAGTGCATACAGAACGATGAAAGTGATTGCAATGGTCGCGGGAATCACCAAACCCGCGACAACCGAAGTTCCCCAGTCCCGGAGGAATAAGACCAGGATCACTGCCGCCAGCAATAAGCCAATCAGAATGGCATCGCGAACGCTGGTAATCGACTCATTAACAACTCCCGACTGATCGTAGAACGGTTCTATCGAAATGCCGGACGGTAGAGATCGCCGGAACTCGGCAATCTTTGCATGCACGCCATTGGCAACCGCGACCGTATTACTATCTGGCTGCCGGTAGACGTTAAGCAGTACAGCAGGTTTTCCGTTCGCTGTCACAGTCGTGTAGACTGGCTTCACCGAAGGCGACACGGAAGCGAAATCCCGGATCGCAACTGGGTTTCCGGAGCCGGTGTTCTTCACAACAATGCCGGCAATTTCCGCTGGCGTATGTGCCTGCCCGCTGACCAGCCCCAACACCAGCTGGTGATCGCGTTCAATCAACCCCGGCGAGTCGATCAAGTTGCTTTTTGCAATCGCATCAAGGATGTTGGGTACCGTGATCTGAGCTTGAATCAGTTTTTCGGGATCCGGCTGCACCTGGAACTCTGGTTCCTGTCCACCTTGGACAACCACGGTTGAGACTCCAGCGATCCGGTTCAACTGCGGTTTGATCGTGTAAGTCGCAATCTGCCAGAGTTGCGTCTGAGGCACTCCGGTTGCGGTCAGACTATAGCCGATGATCGGGAATGCGGCAAACGTAAGACGATTCGCAGAGACCGTCGCTGTGGGGGGAAGCGTTGTCTGAACTTTGGCGACCGCCGCGTTGACATACTGAAGCGTCTGGAACATATCAACGTTCCAGTTGAAGAAAAGATCGATTTCCGCTGAGCCACGGCTCGTCGTGGAGACAACGTGATCCAAGCCCGGTACTGAGTTGATGACTTCTTCGATCGGACGTGTGATAGTGACCTGCATTTGGTCGATAGGCATTACGCCGTTGTCCACACCCACGACTATGCGCGGGAAGTTCGTCGAAGGGAAAACCGACACCGGGATGCTGAAGGCCAGATAGGCGCCCGAAGCAGCCAGAGCCACAACGATGAACAGAATGGCCTTCGCGTAGCGCGCCGTCCAATGCTCTCCCTCGCTAGCTAAGCCACCGGCCGGAGAAGCCACCGTCAGGCTGTCGGATGTGCCGTCCGTCATTTCTCATCGTCCTTGGCGCCTGCCTTGGAGTCGGTCTTCGAGACAGAAACTTTGGCCTTGTCATCCAACCCTAGCGCTCCCGAAACGATGACCTGTTCTCCGGGTTTTACACCGGTCGTAAGCTGAGCTTCTTCCTCGTTGCGGATGCCCACTTCTACCTTGCGCTCCTGAGCTAGAGAGTCAGAACCAACAACCATCACCTTCTCTCCGCCTTCGTCTGAAGCAAGCAAGGCGGACGCGGGAACGACAATCGCCCCTGTGACCTCCCCGACGTCAATCGACAGGGAAACGGGCGCACCCAGCTTGATCTTCTCGTGGGGATTGGCTGCCTCTACCCAGACCTGAATCGTCGTGGTGTTTGGATCGACGGCTGGACTCACAACAGTAACCCTACCGGGCAACTTCGTGCTTCCATTAGAAATTTCCGCCGCCTGGCCCACGCGAGTGTTGCTCGCAGACTGAATAGGCACGTTCGCCCGCGCAACTACCCGTGAAATGTCCACGATAGACAGGAGCGCCGAGCCGCTGCTGGCCATCTCGCCTATATTGATAGGTCGATCTGAAACGATACCGCTGATCGGACTTCGTATCTCGGCATATGACAGCTGAGCTTCCGCACTTTGGTAGTGGGCCTGAGCGGCTTCCACTTGTGCCTTAGCGCTGCGAAGTTGTGATGACTGCCCTACGGTTTGGAGCGACTTCAGATGCTGCTGCGCCGTCTCGAGTTGACTTTGCGCCTGCACCATGGAGACCTTCGCATCCTCCACCAGCTTCTGGGCGAGCGCGCCTTCCGAATACAGCTTAAGTCTGCTCTCGTAGACACTCTTTGAAGCGGCCAGGGCTTCCTGCGCCGTTTGCAGGTCGCTCTTAGCCCTGATTAGATCGTCTGGCATCGTCGCTGCACTCGTATTCTCGTAGCCCGCCTGCGCCTGTTCGAATAGTTGCTTGCTTTCCTGCGCCGCCGCAGTCAGATCGCGATTTTCGAGAACCGCAAGAAGCTGTCCTTGCGAGACGTGATCTCCACGCTGTACCAGGAACCGTTGAACCGGCGCGCTGATCTTGGGAACAATCGTCGCCTGCTTCAGCGGATACACAACCGCTTGAGCAGTCACCACGTTTGCGATCGACTTCCGTACTACCGGGGCCGTTTCTACGGGAACGGCAGGCGCTTCTTCCTTACCGGTTGAGTCCTCGGATTTACTGGAGCACCCCGCCGCAGCTAGCACCAGCAACCCTGTGACAAACGCCAAACACGGTTTCATCATGGTTGGAAGTTTCCTGTAAGCGTCTGAAGCGCCGCAAGCGCCACCCGATATCGATATAAGCCGTCAACATAAGCGCTACGGGCCAGATTTGCGGTGGATTGAGCATCGACCACTTCGAGAGCGGTCGCTTCTCCGGCTTGGTAGCGCAGCAGTGTCAAGCGAAGGCTTTCAGCCGAGAGATCAGAAGACGCTTGCAGTGATTGCACCTGCGACAAAGCAGTCTCTGCCTCACGGTAGCCCGATGCGAGTTGACCCTGAATATTTCTCTCCGTCGAAGTCAAATCCAGTTCGGCCTGACGCGCTCTAAATTGCGCCTGCTTAACGCGACTATGTGTAGCTCCCCAGTTCCAAACCGGAACGTTGAGGGTAGCTTGCGCCGAATAGCCCAGGTTCTGACGGAAAGGAACGAGATAGTTCGGAAGAGTACTGCGGCCTGTCGCCTGAGTCGGGTAGTCGGTCTGGGCAGCAAACTGATTGGCATTGATGCCGTAAAAGAAATCGAGTCCTAACGAGGGCAGATAGCCGTAACGTGCCACGCTCGTAGCCAGCTGAGCCTGCCGGATCCCTGCTCTCGCCGCTCGAAGGTCAGGGCTCGTCGCATAAGCCTGCGTCGAGATCTCCGGCAACGGCGGCAAAGGGGGTAGCTGTGCCAGATCGTCAACGATTTCATAATCTGCTTGCAAGGAGGGAAATATCAGAACGCCTAGAGCTACTTTTGCTTTTAAGATTGCCAGATCCGCGTCCTGTACTTCGCGCTGGCGCTGTTGAACCTGCAGATTCGCCTTGATCACATCCGAGTGAGCCACTTCGCCTCCCTGTTCCTGACGTTGACTGATGGAGGCGAAGTTTTGAGCTTCCGTCAGACTCAAGCGAGAGCTGGCCGCCTTCTGCTCGGCCACAGCGATGGCATAGAAATTCTGGACCACCGTCGCGCTAAGTCCTCGAGCGGCTACATCGACTCTGGCCGCGGCGACCGCCTCGGCGGCCCGCGCCTGACGCACCTCGCCACGCCTGATGAAAGCCAGGAGTTCTTCGTGGACGATTGCCTGCTCGTTATAAACATGCACGCCGTCATTTGCCACGAAGACACCGGACGGAGTGCCATTTCCCTCGGTATAGATGAACTGGTTGAACGAGTTCACGGAGGGCAGCGTAGCTGCTTTGGCTTGGGCGCGATCCTCATGGGCGATCTTCGCCAAGATGTCGGCCGACTGTACCTGCAGCCCGTAGCGGCGGGCTCTCTCTAGAGCCCCTTGTAAGTTGATCGTCAGTGCCGGCGAGCGTTCTGAAGGAGGATGCTGGGCCCGAACGCAAGGCGCACAGAGAGCCAGAATCAGTGATACATGAACTGCTGGCCACGCAGGCAGGCTGGATCTCCGGGAGAGCACTAACACGTTCCATTGGAGCAATCGTTCCTGAAGAATTGCTGAAATTTTCCGGGATCCGTTCTCAGGCAAAGGGACGCGGCTAGCTGTTCCGTGTCAGAGCTGCAAGAACGTTCCGGACATACTGTTCGCTGGTCAGATGTTCCGTGACATCGTCCGGAAACGTAGCCAGTTGGGCAAACCGGTTACGAAGCGCCCCAAACAGATCCAGTCGTGCCTGCGGCGAAAGCTGGTCTCTCCGCAGAACGGCGGCCGTCGCGATCTGTATGAGTTCCCGCGAGGCACTGTAGCGGAGCCGGGCCAGCAGGTGCGGCGATCCGGCCAGGCTGTTGAATGGATTCGAAAGATCCGGCATCTGCCAGGAGTCGATCCCTTCTTCGCGAACGACAACGGTGCCGGCCGCCATGTCTCCCCATCGCTGGCCATAGCGGCTGAACGTAGCCGCCGTTCCCCCTGCCAGGTAGGCCAGCGGTAGCATGTCCACTAAGCGCACCAGATTGCGAATCACGATCTGGGCGAGCGTTAGCCTCCTCGCTTCAATATCCATGACGCGCAGGCGAAACAGGCGTTTACCCACTGTCTGCCCGTTCAATCGCCATTCGCAGAACATCGGATATCCGAGAGAAATTGCAAAATAGGCGAGCACCGTCACGGCCCTCTGCCATGCTGATCCGAACAGCGCTGTCAAGGACAGCAGTTGCCCTGCCGCTTCGGTCAGAGCTCCGATAGTGAGCACGTCCAGCAACCATGCCAGGAATCGCGAAATGCCTCCCGCTAGCGGAAACGACAATTGGGCACCCTCGGGCACAGTAACCACTAAGAAACTCATCCGCCCATTCATGTCTTACCCGATCTGTACAGCCACACGGAAAGCAGGAAGAACTCGGCCATGCCGAAAGCGATTTTCGCGACGTAAGGCACAGCCGGCTGATGGTACTGCGACAGAAACGCCTCAACGATTCCGGCCCAGACCAACATTGCCGCCAGACCACCGGCGAGCGCCACAAGATCGTTTGCCACCGCTCTCACGCGTTCGCGACGTGGTGTCGCATCGCCCCAGCCCAGTAGTGCGCGCCCGAGCACCAACCCCGCCTGCCCGGCGATCAGAATCGCCGGTATCTCAATTACTCCGTGCGGCAGCAGCCAGCCGACGAGGAACAACCAATAGCCACTGGCGACATAATCGGCAGCTACTGCGCCCAGCGTGACGCCGTTATAAAACAGCACGGCCGTGGATCCAATGCCCCATGTCGTTCCCAAGGCGAAAGTGAAGAACGAGACCTGGATATTATGCGTGATCAATTGGGCAGCGAACGTGCTCTTCACGGCGCCGATACGGTCGCTCTTGGCTGTCTCCTCGCGATGGACGCGCTGCGCCGGCGTTTCCATGAGTTCTGAAAACGGCATCAGTACAGGCTTGGCATCACGATCCCAAATCATCGCGCTCGCGCCGAACAAAAGCCCGCACAGCGTAATGGCGCTGGCCAGCACGAACGCCACGATGTGTCGTCGAAACGCTTGGGGAAAGGTGGAAAACAGGAAGCGCGGTAGCGAGAACCGGGTGCCCTGTGCCCGTCCGTGTGCTTCAGCATAAGCGCGCCTTACCAGCGATTCAAGGCGGGCGCGTATCTCTGGTCTTCCCGCCAGTTCGCCCAAACGAGCAAGATCGTTAGCTGCCCGCTGATAAAGATAGTAGAAGCGCGCGGCCTCTTCCACCGTCAGCTTCCGGAACGGATCTTCGTCGAACCGTTGGAGCTCGGTCTCGAGCTCAAGCCAGAGCGCTTTTTCGGCAGCGACGAAACGCTCGAGATGCAGAATCAAACGACTTGCCTTTGGTGGATTTCGCGATAGCGGTTGGTGAGGTCCTCGTAGATGGTACGTGCATCGCACAATGCCAGTTGCACGCCCATGAGTTCAATGCGTCGTCCCGCTTCCCTCAGTTTGGCCCAAGCCAAATGCCCGGCCAAAGCGCCGTAAACATCACTGACCGATTCCGGTTTCGGTCCGTTGAAGATTGGCTGCACCCGGTCCTGACGTAACGCGCCGACCACAATCACATGGCGCAACGCAAGCAGCCTGATATGCATGGCAAGTGTCTCGGTGGCGTAAGGATCGTCAAGATTGGTCAGCAGGAACAATAGCGAACGCTTGCGCACGTTGGTTTGAAGAAACCGCGAGAGTTCGGCGTAATCGGCGCTTACCGGCTGCGGCCGTAGCGCATAAAGAGCGTTGCGGCATCGGCCAAATTGCTTTTTGCCGGTGCGCGCCGCTTCAAACGCGTGAATGCGATCGCTAAAAGTGGCCACGCCGAACTGATCGCCAAAGCGATCTGCAGCCAGACCTAAGACGAGCGCAGCCTCGACAAATGCGTCGAGCGACTTCGCCGTTTGTCGCGAAACATCCACCAGAACATAACACGGCTGTGCTCGCTCCACTTGAAATATCTTCGTCATCGGGCGAGCACGTTTAGCGCTCGCCTTCCAGTAAATTTGGTCGTAGGTGTCGCCGGCCGCATACTCGCGCAGCTTCTCAAACTCCCGGCCATTGCCCACTTGCCGGTACGACTTCAAACCGCTCATCTGGTGATGAAGCAGTAACACCGCCGTCTTGTTTGCTGCCAAATCCGGATAAACATGCACGGAGAGCGATAGCCTGTTCTTCCCTCGTACGTGCCAGAGTCCCCATGGCGACTCTGCATCAAAAGCGTAAGCTTCAACCAGCCATTTCCCGCGCTCCTTCGCCCGCACTGTCACGGTCCAGTTGGATTCGCTCTGAGCCGCCAGCAGTGTGGCCGGCATGGTGGCCGGAACGGCCTCGAGCGCGAGGGGGAAATCCGGAGCGATTCGCACTCTTACC
>C688J35102_120989799_pt1 | contig 13798 bp, 16 predicted proteins | sample HopSoiMetagenom2_FD_35102 | JGI IMG/M metagenome (IMG submission 35102)
CGAATAGGTCGGAGTCGGAGCAGGCGCGGTCTCGCCGCTCTCGACCTTGTATTTGCCGAGGCCGTGGAATTTGTCTGGCTTGGCAATCGCCGGTTCGTAGCCTTTCCCCTTCTTGGTGAGAATGTGGAGGAGGACGGGCTCGTCCTGCGTCTTTAGAAATTCAAATGTCCGGGTCAACAAGCCGATGTCGTGGCCATCGATCGGACCGTAATACCGCAGCCCCAGTTCTTCGAAAATCACACTCGGCACCAAAAGGTTTTTAACGCCCTCTTCGACCTTGTGCGCGAACTCCAGCACGCTTCGGCCGGCGATGCCCTGGATGAACCGTCCCGCCTTGTCGTGCAGGTGTGCATATAGCGGACTGGTGGCGATATTGTTCAGGTAGTTCGCAATCGCGCCGACGTTCTTCGCGATCGACCATTCATTATCGTTTAGCACGACGATGAATTTCTTGGTCTGAGATCTGGCGTTGTTCAGGGCTTCATAGCTGATGCCGCAGGTTAACGCTGCGTCGCCCGCGACCACGACAACGTGCTCGTCGCCGCCACGCAGATCGCGTCCCACCGCCATGCCTAAGCCGGCCGACAGCGCAGTCCCGGCATGACCCGCGCCATAAGAATCGTGTTCGCTTTCGGTGCGAAGCAAAAATCCGTTGAGGCCCTGGTACTGGCGCATCGTCCCGATCCGATCCAGCCGGCCGGTAAACATCTTGTGCACGTAGCCTTGATGGCTCACGTCGAAAACGAAGCGATCACGAGGCGTCTCAAAAATCCGATGCATGGCGATCGTTAGCTCGACCACCCCAAGATTGGGGCCGAGATGGCCGCCGGTTTGCGACAACACCTGGATCAAAACTTCACGCACCTCTTGCGCGAGCTGGGGCAGATCTTCTTCCCGCAGTGCTTTGATGTCTGCCGGAGAACGGATTCCGTCCAGTAGTCGAGTTTTGGGTTCGGCGGCGGTGTTAGAAGAGTCTGACTTCGTCATTTTGATGTTTCTGTTCTGCGGGCGGTTTCGGCTCGGAACGAGTTTCAGTACTCGCTTCGAAATCTTTGACGACGGGCTTACCTGCGTTATTCCGGGCAATTATCTCGATCTTCTGTTCGGCGCTGGCCAGCCGTTCCTGGCAAACTTTCACCAGGTTCATGCCTTCCTCGTACCGAACGATCAAATCCTCCAGCGGCAGCTGCCCGGACTCCATCTGTTCCACAATTTTTTCGAGCCGATCCATGGCTGTCTCAAAGTTCAGCTCGGTGCCGGCCGCCTTGGCCTTTGTCGTCATAACCAAACTCCCAACTAAGCACAGGTCTGCCCATTAAAAAGGAGGACTTGGTCCCTGACCGCCCACAGGCTACAACCTGTTGACGTTAGACGTGATCCAAAATGGGCGTACTCCACTGGTTGTCCGGCGATTCTTGGCGGCGATTTACCGCGAGTGTGGTATTTGCCGCGGCCGCCGCCTTTCTTTTGCCGGATCGGCTGACATCGCCATCGAAGGCGATCGCTGTCTGGGATTGTTTCGCCGTGTCGGTAATCGCGCTGGCGTGGATCGCCATCGTGATCACGCCGCCATCAGGGTTACGTGCGCATGCGCGTGCGCAGGATTTGAGTCGGCTGTTGATCTTTGCGTTTGTCGTGACGGCAGCGTGTGTGGCACTACTGGCGGTCGGGTTCGTTATACGCGGGCATGGTTCGCCCGCCCATGCCGCCGTCGCTCGCAACGTATTGCTGGGGCTCAGCACCGTCGCGGTGTCGTGGTTCCTTCTTCACACCGTCTACAGCCTGCATTACGCGCACCTGTATTACGGCGACAGTGATCGCGACGAGGCCCCGGACCGAGGCCTGGACTTTCCGGGCGACAAGGATCCGGACTACGTTGATTTCGCTTACTTCGCGTTCGTGATCGGAATGACCTGTCAGGTTTCGGATGTGCAGGTCACAACGAAACGGATGCGGCGAATAACGCTAGTCCACGGGGTGATCTCGTTCGGCTTCAATACGGTGATTTTGGCGCTCCTGATTAACACCATTTCGGGCCTTCTCTAACCCCTCTGGTGGCACATCGAGTGCTCAACAGTTCGCCTGCTTGGCGAACATAATAGATAACCCAAAGAAGATTCTTCTGGTCGACCGCGAAGCCGGCGTCACCCGGCTCATAAAACGGGCCTTGGAAAAAACCGGTAAGTATTTGGTTAAAGAGGAGCACGACAGCCAATTCGCGCTCAATTCAGCCAAGGCGTTTCAGCCCGATCTCATTTTGATGGACACGGTCAGCGACGGTTCGGACCGCGAGCAGTTGGCCAAGAAAATCCAGACCGATACTATTTTGCACGATACTCCACTGGTCTCGCTTAGCAGTCTGAAACCGGAAAGCCAGATGGTCTCCGGTGGCATTCTGAGCGGATACAGCTTCTTCTCCGCACCCGTCCGCGTCGAAGAGGTTTTGAAGGGCGTGGAAGAAGTGCTATTCGGGAAGGATTGAGGGCTCGAAGCGGGCGGAAGCGCTTAGCATCATCGGCGTCCAGCCGTTCCAAGCCGGCCTTCGTGCAAGAGGCAACGTAGCAATGTCATCCCGGCCGGGATCGCGACTGGGTGGAGCGCTGACCTCGCCCACGCAGTGCACCTTACGCAAGTAGGAGAGGTCCTTCGACTGCGCTCAGGCTGACAACGTTCGGGTGTTCCTCTTGCCGCTGGGAATCTGAACCGGCTGTACCCTTTGAAAGGTCGCTGCGGCAGCGCCCGGAGTAATTACGCCGCTCCAGCCTAACCGATCTGCTGCTTGTAGGCAGCGGCGTCTTTCAGGTTCTTCAGATCGGCTTCGTTGTCGATCTTCAGCACGAACAGCCAGCCTTCGCCGAAAGGATCCGTGTTGATGAGGGCTGGATTGCTTTCCAGCGCCTTGTTCGCATCCACCACCGTGCCTTTCACCGGCGCATAGATATCGCTGGCTGCTTTCACGGATTCGACGACGGCGATCGGTTCCTTTGCGTTTACCTGCCGGTCTGCCTTCGGTAACTCCACAAACACGACGTCGGTCAATTCGGCTTGCGCATGATCGGTGATTCCAACCCGGATCTTGTCGCCTTCGCGCTTAATCCATTCATGCGATTCGGTGTAAAGCAGATCGTCGGGAACGTTCATGGTTGCTTCTTATAGAGCGGTTTCTTCTCAATTGTCGCGGGAAATTTTGTGCCGCGGATTTCGATATCGATTCCGCGGCCAATCGCGCCCGACGCTGCCGAAACGTAAGCCATGCCAATCCCGTAATTCAGGCTCGGCGACAACGTGCCGCTGGTCACCTCTCCGATCCGCGTGCCGTCCGCGAATACACTATAATGGGGGCGGGGCGGGGGACCTTTCCCGTTCATCCGAAACGCGACCAACTTCTCTGGCGAGCCGTGCTGCTTCGTAGCGGCCAAAATATCGCGACCGATGAACTTAGGTTTATTGAGATCAACGAAAAAGCCGAGGCCCGCCTCGATCGGATTGCGCTCCGCAGATAAGTCCGAACCGTTCAGCGGATAGCACATTTCCAAACGGAGTGTATCACGAGCGCCGAGGCCGCATGGTTTGAGACCGAATTCTACACCTCGTTGAAGGAACAGGTTCCATACTTTCGCAGCGTCCGCGGCCCGGAAGAAAACTTCCACTCCGTCTTCCCCGGTATAACCGGTCCGCGCCACGGAAAGTGGAATCTGATCCAGGAGCAGGTCGGCTAAACGATTGCGGCCGGGCAACTCGCCGCCTCCAGAGAGCAGCGCGGTGAAAAGCTCAACGGTTCGAGGGCCCTGAATCGCAACGGCCCCGTAATCGGCGCTCCGATTATGCAGACTAATGCCGTCGTGCGATTTCCGGTGTTGATCCAGCCAGGCAAAATCTTCGTCAATCTTGGAAGCATTTACGACCAGCAGGAACTCTTCGGGGCCGATTCGATAGGCAATCAGGTCGTCGATGACGCCGCCGCTTTCGTTCAAGAGAAAGCTATATTGACCCTGGCCATTCCCGAGCTTGTCGATGTTGTTGGTTAACATCTCGTTCAGCCACGCGCCGGCTCCAATTCCGGCGACGACGAACTGGCCCATGTGCGAAATGTCGAACATCCCGACATTCGTCCTCACTGTCTGATGCTCGTCGACGATGCTGGTGTAATGCACCGGCATTAGCCATCCGCCGAAAGGAACAATCTTCGCGCCGAGCCGAACGTGTTCCTCGTAGAGCGGCGTTTTCTTATCGGCCGGGTCTGTCATCCGGCAAAGCTAGGCTCGACGCAAAGCCACGCAAGGCGCCGGTCGACCAATCGGCGCCGCGGCACTGGATCTCATCTGTTTTGTTTTCGAATCCCAGCGCATGCGCTACTTTCCGCGTTCATGACTTTTTCGGATAAGCTCGAGCGACGCCTTGGATTCATCGCTTTGCCAGGGCTCTTGCGATACGTCGCAGCGCTCACCGCCCTCGTGTTCATCCTCTACAAGATCGATGCACGATATCTCACCCTGATCGACCTCGACGTTGAGCAGGTACGGCAGGGCCAGGTGTGGCGGCTTATCACTTACCTTTTCATTCCTCAGCTAGGGGGCTTTTTCCCGGACTGGATGAACGCGGCGTTTTCAGTGCTGTTCCTGATCTGGGTAGGCGACCGTTTGGAGGAAGCGTGGGGAGCGTTCCGGCTGACATTGTACTTTTTGATCGGAATGATCGGAACGACCATTGCCGCTGTTCTATTCGGCGCGCGGTTCTCGAACGCGATGCTGTATTCGTCGGTGTTTTTCGCGTTCGCGCGGTTCTATCCGAATGTGGTGATCTTTTTCGCCTACATCCTGCCGCTGAAGGTGAAATGGATAGCGTGGATTTACGCGGCGATTTTACTTTTCCAGTTTCTCGTTGGCTCAATGGCATTCCGGAGTGCGTTGCTGGTCGCCTTTGCTAATTACTTGATCTTCTTCGGCCGCGATATCGTTAACGAAGCTCGACAACGCCGCGAGGTGTCCGATCGGAAGCAGCGGTACGAAGCAGACAGTCGCCGCTCTGCGGCTGAGCCATTGCACAATTGTGCGGTATGCGGCGCCACCGAGTTGACCGATCCGAATCTCGAATTCAGAGTTGCCCGCAACGGCGAGGAATATTGCATTCCGCATCTACCTACCGCTGCGGCTAACCCGACGTAGCGGGCGCGGCGCTGCAGCAGCCGTCCTGGTTGCGTGCGGCTAAACCGCGGCAGACATTAGCCGATGACTGACAAGAACACCGCCCTTGTCCCGCAGGAGGGCTGGCACTGCCTGCATCTTTATTATCGAGTGGAGTACGGACAGTGGCAGCTACTCAGTCGCGAAGAGCGCAACGCTGCTAAGACGAATCTATCGGAGCTCGTGCAGGAAGTCCGAGCGATGGAATCGACGCAGTTGCTGACGTTGAGCGTGGTGACGCCGAAGGCCGACCTGGGGTTCATGTTGATAACGCCGGATCTGCATTCCGCGAATCGGATCGAGAAGCGTCTCAGCATTGCACTCGGGCCTGATGTGCTGACGCCGGTCTACAGCTATCTCTCGTTAACCGAGGAAAGCGAATACATCACGTCGGATGAAGAGTACGCGGAGATCCTGGTCCAGGAGCAGAACATCGACCGCGGCTCGGAAGAATTCGAGCACGGCATGGCTGCTTTTCACGAACGCATGAAGCATTACCGCCAGGACCGCGTTTATCCGACTCTGCCGGATTGGCCGGTCGTTTGTTTTTATAACATGAACAAACGGCGCGGCGAACACCGGAACTGGTATGCGTTGCCGTTCGAGGAACGGAAGGGGCTGATGAAGGGGCACGCCAATGTGGGGCGGACGTTTGCCGGAAAAGTGAAACAGTTGATCACCGGATCGACGGGGTTGGACGACGCCGAGTGGGGAGTGACGTTGTTTTCCCGCGATACCTTCCAGCTCAAAGCGATCGTTTACCAGATGCGGTTCGATCCGGTTAGCGCCGAGTACGCGGACTTCGGTGAGTTCTTCATCGGGATACAGTTGCCGCTCGACGAATTGTTCCGGCGGCTGCAGCTGTAGATCCGATTGGGCGCCGACGGAGGGCGGAGCTCCTGCTACGCCGCGGCTGTCTATTGGTCGCCTTCGGATCGGGCTCGCAGGAGCTCGCCCCTCCGTAGGAACGTCAGCGGTTTTCTTGACGCGTTTTGAATGTAAACTCTCCCCGACCGTGGATGGGTGACAGAGCGGTCTATTGTGCACGCCTGGAAAGCGTGTGTGCCTTTACCGGCACCCGGGGTTCGAATCCCCGCCCATCCGCCATTAATCTTGCGCGTAACCTAACTCCACGTGGCGCTCGACCCTGCGCATTGCATTAGGAGGATTCGAACTGCAGTTCGACTGGTGGGGCGCCTTAGGCGCCAGGGTACAAATCCCGCAACCGCGGGATCTAAATCCAGAGCCAAGCGCCAGCTTGGATAAGCTCCCCGCCCATCCGCCATTAACTCAGCTAGCGCCTAACTCCACGTCCTGCGTTCGCCCAACGCATTGCATTAGGAGGATTCGAACTGCAGTTCGAGTGGTGAGGCGCCTTAGGCGCAAACCGAAGTGCCAGGAAATTCAGAGATCGCGCCGCGGAAGCATCTGAATCTGTTGGTGGTCGCGCGCGATCATTCCGCTGGCCAGCACGCCGCGGAAGCTCGTGCATGGATAGACAATGCAGTCGCGGCCGATGACAGCGCCTGGATTGATCACTGCGTTACAACCAATTTCGCTCCGATCGCCAATGATTGCGCCGAACTTGGTCATACCCGTAGGGATTGGGTTGTCCGAAGCGTTCACCACAATCTCAGCGTGATTCAGTTTCACGTTGGAGAGAATGACACCGGCGCCGAGATGTGATCGGTGTCCGAGAATGGAATCACCCACGTAATTGAAGTGCGGAATCTGCGCCTCATTGAACACGATCGAGTTCTTGAACTCGCAGGAGTTACCCATGACCACGCCATCGCCGACGATCACGTTCTCGCGCACATAACAACCGCTCCGGACGTGGCAATTCTCGCCGATCCAGGCCGGCCCTTTGATCACAGCGCCTTGTTCCACAACCGTTCCCTGACCGATGTAAACCTGGTTGCTGATAAACGGTTTGCCTAACAAGTCGCCAAGGACAGCGGGTTTTAAGCGAAATTGCAGGTAACTAGCGATCTGTTTGAGCGCATCCCAGACGTATTTTTGGTTCTCGAACAGCTTGGCATGTCCGGTTTGCTCAAGGTTAAGAAATTCAGCCGGCTCGAACATGGATTGCCGCCCAACAGACCAGACGACGTGCCGTCATGCGAGCGGAATTTTCCAGTGACACGCTGCAACCCATTGTAGGGCAAGCGCATCGCTTGCCGTCTCAAGCGCGTGGCTCAACCGCGGCGCGTCACCGTCTGGCCATCTTTGGTGTCGCGAACTTCCCAACCTAGTGTGGCAAGTTGATCGCGCAGCTCATCGCTTTTTTTCCATTCCTTGGCGGCGCGCGCAGCTTTCCGCGCTTCCACCAGCTCGGAGATGTTCGCCGGAATGCCGGTAGCTTCATCTGCCTGAAGCTGGAGCACGCTATTCGCCCGATCCCACCATTTTATCCATCTCTGCGCCGCAGCCGCACCCAGTTCATTCCGATCCATCGCTCGATTAGTTTGTCGGACTGATTCGAAAAGAATGCCAAGCGCAGCGGAGATGTTCAGGTCATCATCGAGCGCTTCCTCAAATGTGTCCGCTACGTTTGTATCGTCCGATTTGTCCGGAGTCACCGATTGCTGAGCGGCTTTCCGGAGGCGAGCCAGCCAATCGTCAATTCGGCCTAACGATTCCCGGGCTTCTTTCATCCCTTCCCAGGTAAAGTTCAACGGCGCCCGATAATGCACGCGCATCAGCGCGTAGCGAACCTCCCGGCCGGAATACCCTTTCTGCATGAGATCGGAGATGGTGTAGAAATTCCCCAGCGACTTCGCCATTTTCTGTCCATCAACCACGAGATGGGCGCAGTGCATCCAATACCGCACAAACTGGCGGCCAGTGACGCCTTCGCTTTGAGCGATCTCATCTTCGTGATGCGGAAAGATGTTATCTACCCCGCCACAGTGGATATCGATCTGGTCGCCCAGTAATGCCGTCGCCATGGCGCTGCACTCGATGTGCCAGCCCGGCCGCCCGCGCCCCCACGGGCTCTCCCACGCGACATCGCCATCCTCCTCATCCCAGGCTTTCCACAACGCGAAGTCGCCGATGTGTTCCTTGTCGTATTCGTCGTGCTGAATTCGGCCGGTCGATTGCAGCTTGTCGAGATCGATGTGCGCCAGTTTTCCGTAATCAGGAAACTTGCTGATGCGGAAATACACTGATTTATCGTCCGCCTGATAGGCGTAGCCTCGATCCGCCAGCGTCTGAATCATCGAGATCATTCGATCGATGAATTGCTGATCGGTTGCTGCGGGGAATTCATCTGCGGGTTTGATTCGCAACGTTTTTTGGTCGTCGAAGAAAGCCTGTTTGAATGGGGCAGTGAAATCGCGCAGCGGAATTTTTGCCTGCCGGGAACCGCGAATTGTCTTGTCGTCAACGTCGGTGAGGTTCATGACGCGATGAACCTTGTAGCCGCGCAGTTCAAGCTGCCGCTGCAACAGATCTTCGAAAACGTAGGCTCGAAAATTTCCAATGTGCGCCCGGCTGTAGACCGTCGGTCCGCACGTGTACATTTTTACCGTCCGGCCGGTCTGATCGAGCGGCACGAACTCCTCAGTTTGGCGCGAGTATGTATTGAAGATACGGATAGGCATGGCTGCAGTCGAACGGCGCTTGGTTACTCCGAGACTTCGACAGTTGCGACCGCCATCGCCGCGATGCCTTCCCCGCGACCGATACTGCCAAGGCCTTCATTAGTGGTCGCCTTGATGCTGATGTCGCGGTCGGACATCCCCAACGCTCGTGCAATTTGGTTACGCATGTTCGAGACGTGCGGTAATATTTTTGGCGCCTCGGCAATGATCGTCGCGTCGATGTTGACGGGTCGCGCGGACCTTTTGCGGAGCAGGTCGGCTACGCCGGTAAGAATATCGATACTGCTGATGCCGCGGATCGATTCGTCGGTGTTTGGGAAATGTTGACCGATGTCGCCGGCGCCAATCGCACCCAGTAGCGCGTCCGCGATCGCGTGGGACACCACATCGGCATCAGAATGTCCTTCCAACCCCTGTGAATGCGGGATCTCAACGCCGCCGAGCACAAGTTTCCGGCCATCGCCGAACCGATGAATGTCATACCCGATGCCGCAGCGGACCATGGTCACACCTTCAGGTCGATGACACCGTTCGACGCGATCACGCTAAATTTGTCTTTCATGTCGGTGCGCGGGCGCATGTCCACAGTTCCACCGGCGGTTTCGATTAGAATCCAACCGGCGGCCACATCCCAAAGGCTAACGCCCTGCTCGATGTAGGCGTCCAGCCGCCCGCACGCCACGTAGGCCATATCCAGTGCAGCGCTGCCCATCAGGCGACATTTGCGGGCGCGGTGAACCATCTGTTGCAACAGAGGAAGGCCGGAATCAATTGTCACGCCTGTCTTGGACAAGCCGACGGATATCACAGACTCAGCCAGATCGGCACGGTCACTCACCGTGAACTCCTGACCGTTGAGCGTGGGCTTCGCTCCTTTTTGCACGCTCCACATTTCCTCGCGCACCGGATCGTAAATCACTCCGACAATGATCTCGCCTTTGAATCGGAGGCCAATTGAGACGCAGAAATGCGGAATGCGATAAAAATAATTAACGGTGCCGTCGAGCGGATCGACTACCCATTGGTAGTCGCTGGATTGATCGCCGACGACTCCCTCTTCGCCGTACAGCGCGTGGGCGGGAAATTGGGTGATCAGAAGATCGGTAATGAGTTGCTGGCACTCGACGTCGATCGCCAGCTTGATGTCGTGAGCTTCGGTCGCGTTGACGCGACGTGGCAAATTAAAATTCTTACGCAGGAGTTCGCCGGCAGCGCGCGCTGCCTTCTCGGCGGCGTCCAGGTAATGCGTCATTCCAAGAAGTAATCGCGGCTAGCGCGGCTGCCAAACGGTTTCGGGGAGTAGGGATCAGAAGAGAGAACCGCGAAAATGCGCGAAAGCACGCGAGAAGAGACACGGAGGCGGCAACGACACCAAGCGCTGGTCTTTGTCATGTCGAGCGCAGTCGACACATCTCATACTCCACTCTTCGGTGCTCAGGCATCCATCGCCAAAACAGCCACTCATCACGCTGATGGTGGAACGCGATTTGATTCGTTCGCTCCCGCTCACTTACCGGCTACCTCGCCGGTTTCACCATCGATGTCGCGACGCCCAAAGCCGCTCCATTCCGAGCGCCTTGTTAACCATTTAGCGCCTGTGGCGCTCATTTGTCGCCCGTTGAGCAGGTGTCCATCCACTCGCACTCTCGCTCCGCTCGCCAGAGTGAGAGATGTCTCGACCGCGCTCGACGTGACAATAGAAAACATCACTCGTCACGTAACTACGCGCACGCTGGATGTACGATGTCGACGACGAACGTCGCGTACAGAAAAAACCGGGAGGAAAAATAAATTCTCCTCCCGGGTTGAGTTTGGTTTTTAAACTCCGGAGAAACCGGAGCCGTTATCAGCAAGCGGCGTTAGTGCCTTTTTCTCTTTGCTGATTTTTTCTTGGCGGCTTTCTTTGATTTTTTCTTTGCTGGCATCGACTATTCCCCCCTTTCAGTCCGCAGATGCGGAGGGTTGTGAAGACATTCGAATAACTTCACTTAACGAGTTCACTAATCGTCACGTTTTTTTTGTCAAACATTTTTCTTCATGTTTGAAATTATTTTTACAAGCTCGCGCGCGATATTTTTTTTTGATGTGCGCTCAATTGTTTTCGTTTTCCCATCCCGAAATAAAATCGTGACTTCGTTATCAGCACTTTCCATTCCTACGTCCGCACGACTGACATCGTTCGCTACAATCAGGTCGAGGTTCTTAGTTTGAAGTTTGATTTTGGCGTTCCTTTCCAGGTCGTTAGTCTCAGCGGCGAACCCCACCACCAGGCATTTTTGATCCGCCGGCAGCGATTTGAGGATGTCCGGCGTGGGAACGAGCTCCAGCGAAACTGCTAGGCTCTTCTTGATCTTCTGGCGGGAGAATTGCGCCGGCCGGTAGTCCGCTACCGCCGCACACATCACCAGAACATCGGCGTCACCGACACTTTCGTTAACGGCAGACTGCATTTCCTCGGCGGTCGTGACGCGAACCACCTTCGCTCCTGCTGGTGGTTCCAGACAGACGCGGCCTGACACCAACGTCACGGCGTGCCCAGCTTCGATCGCGGCTTCGGCAACGGCGTAACCCATCCGTCCCGAGGAGCGGTTGCTGATGTACCGAACCGGATCGATCGGCTCCTGCGTTGGTCCGGCCGTAACCAGAAATCTCACGCAATAAGATTTTCCTGCCGGGCCAGCAGGAATTCGGCGCGGAAGGCGATGTCATCAACCTTCCACAAGCGTCCGACGCCTTCGTAACCGCAGGCGAGCATTCCTTCTTCAGGGCCAATAAATTCCACGCCCCGCGATTTCAGCGTAGCCACGTTCTGTTGCGTGGCCGGATGTTCCCACATCTTGCCGTTCATCGCGGGTGCGATCAGCATCGGCGCACGCGTTGCCAACGCGATCGCCGCCAGCGGATGGGCCGCGAGCCCGTGCGCCAGCTCCGCGATGACGTTCGCAGTCGCCGGGGCAATCAGGAGCAGGTTCGCCTGATCGGCCAGGGCAATATGTCCGGGACGCCAGTTCTCCTTTTCATCGTAGAAGCTGGTCGTTACCGGATTCTTGGAAAGGGTCTGAAGAGTCACCGGCGTGATGAACTCAGCGGCGTCGTGAGTCATGACCACGAAGACCTGATGTCCCTGTTTGACCAGAAGACTGGCTAACTCCGCTGATTTGTAAGCCGCGATGGATCCGGACACCCCAAGCACGACACATCTTCCATTTGTCTTCAATGGCAGCACCTTTCGCCCGTCCGACTTTTCGCTAGCCCGTTTTGAATTCCGCGGCATAACCGGGTCAGGACTGAATCAACCGCCGGCTGAGATATCGCTCCGCCCGGGTGATGTGTCGGAACTTCTGAAGATCTTCTTCCACGGATTGGCTGATAATGGTGTAGCGATACTCGCGCCAAAGCTCCATCTCTCGCGCCGCGTTGTTCAGCCTTAGTTCGATTTGCTGCAACGTTTCGGTTCCGCGTTTGATCAGGCGCCGGCGCAGTTCATCCAGGTTCGGTGGCATGATGAATACGTCGGCCAGTGCGCCCCGGATGAATTCGTCATCGCAATTACGAATCGCTTCCGCGCCCTGGGTGTCGACATCAATGAGGACATCCACTCCGTTCTGAAGGTTGTGAAGCAACGGTTTTCGCAGCGTGCCGTAGTAATGCTCATGCACGCGGGCGTGCTCCAGAAACTCGCCTGCCTTCACTCGGGCAAGGAACTCCGCTTCAGTGACGAATACATAATCCTCGCCGTTGATCTCTCCGGCTCGCGCCGAGCGCGTTGTGCATGACACCGAATAAACAAAATCCGGCGTTTGGCGAAGGGCCGCGCACAAGGTGGATTTCCCCGCCCCGGAAGGAGCTGAGATGACAAACAGAATTCCGTACCTGCTGAACTGGTTACTCAAGGTTTTGGATCTGTTCGCGGATTTTCTCGAGCTCCGCCTTGCATGCGACGACGCGTTGCGAGATCGAAGCGTCGTTAGCTTTCGCGCCCAGGGTATTTAGTTCGCGAAAGATTTCCTGGGTGATGAACTCGAGTGTTCGTCCCACCGGTTCATTCTTGCGCAGATGATGGGCGAATTGTGCGAGATGGCTTTCCAGCCGGGTGAGCTCTTCGGAAACGTCTGCGCGATCGGCAAAAATCGAAATCTCCTTCAGTAACCGGTCGTCGTCACGGGTAACGGGGACTCCGGCTTTCTCGATCCTATCAAGCAGAGCCGTCCGGTAACGCTTCACTACCTCAGGATGAATCGCGCGAATTTCCTTCAGGTTCTTGCGAAGATTCTTCAGCCGATGAATCAGATCCTTGGCGAGATGCTTTCCCTCGCGCTCCCGCATTTTGATCAAGTCGGTAAGCGCGAGCTTCAAAGCGCGGTCGAGCGACGGCCAAACTTCCTCTGCCGCGACTGTCTCTTCAGGCAGGCGCATTACACCGGGAGCCTGCAGAATTGTGCCAATGGTGATCTCGCCGGTAACGCTAAGCTCCTTTTGCAACGCTCTCATCGCGTCGTGGTACGAGCGCGCCAGTTCGGTATCGAGTGCAAGCTTTCGTGAGCCGTTCGAGCCGCTGTGCAACGCGACGGTCACGCTGGTGCGGCCCCGTGAGATACTTTCATTGATCGCCTGCCGGACGCGTGGCTCCAGTTCATTCAGGTCGCGGGGAAGGTTGATTACGATGTCGCTTTGTTTGCGATTCACCGAATTCACTTCGACGCTCAACCTGGTACCGTCGCAATCAGCTTCCGCGCGGCCATATCCGGTCATGCTTCTCACAGGAATTGAGCTTCACAAAAGAGCGACCAAATACAAATAGAAAGAGGCGTCGAAGATTCTAATGTCAGCGCGTCCAATGAAGTCGCGTCCGAAAAACCCGCGGCGTCGAGCCGCGCCCGGGGCCGGCAATGGGCGCGTTTATCTCCAGGCCGCCGTCCTGGTCGTCATCACAATCGCGGCTTACCTGCCGGCGCTCCGCGGTGGATTTGTTTGGGATGACGCACTTCTCGTCACCAGAAACCCATT
>C688J35102_120989798_pt1 | contig 13796 bp, 11 predicted proteins | sample HopSoiMetagenom2_FD_35102 | JGI IMG/M metagenome (IMG submission 35102)
CATCATCAGGTTCAGCCACTGCTCCTGCACGTGATCGGCCGCGGCAAGATCGATCACCGGTCCCATGAAGGGCTGCGGATCGGCGAAGGGTTCGTCGACGATCAGGCGGTCGATCAGCGCAAGCATCGCTTCGATGAGCTCTTCGTGGTTGCCGTCTTCCACGATCAGCCGCCGCGCCGCGGTGCAGCGCTGGCCCGCCGTCAGATAGGCCGACTGCACGGCGATGATCGCCGCCGCTTCGACGTCCTTGGTGTGCCATACAACGAGCGGATTGTTGCCGCCGAGCTCGAGCGCGAGGATCTTCTGCGGGGTCTCGGCGAACAGCCGGTGGAGCGACTGGCCCGCGCGCGCCGAGCCGGTGAACAGCAGCCCGTCAATGCCGGGATGCGAGGCGAGCGCTTTGCCCTGCTCGGGGCCGCCAACCAGCAGGCGGACCACGCCTTCGGGGATCTTCGCCTCGTGGAAGCAGCGTACGAGGAATTCGCCGGTCGCAGGCGTCTTCTCCGACGGCTTGAACACCACCGCGTTCCCCGCGATCAGCGCCGGAACGATATGGCCGTTCGGCAGGTGCGCCGGGAAATTATACGGCCCGAGCACGCCAAGCACGCCATGCGGCTTGTGCCGCACTGCGATCTTGTTGGTGAGCGCCGCCTCCAGTTTCCGCTGCGGCGTCCGCTCGGCATAGGCGTCGATCGAAATCTCGACCTTGTTGACGACGGCCGCGACCTCGGTTTTCGATTCCCACAACGGTTTCCCGGTCTCGCGCGAGATCAGCTCGGAAAATTCGGCCTCTTTCTTGCGCACGACGTTGGCGAAGCGGCGCACGGCCTCAATCCGGTAAGCATGCGAATGCGCGGCCCATTCCGGCCACGCGGCGCGCGCTGCGGCGACTTCGGCCGATGCGTCGCCGATCTCGCCCGTCCACACTTCAGCGCCAGTCGCGGGGTCATAAGAGATGAGCGTGTCGGCCACCGCCATGCGCTCGACTACCGGAGTCACTTCGTCAACCTGCCGCATCCTGCCGCATCGCGTCCCCCATTCGACGGACGGCATTAACCTTGTCTTCGAACGGCTGCCAGTCGTCCCGTTCGTCGATCGCCGACCAGATCGCCTCCACCTCATCAATGTGCATCGAGCAGGGCTCCGGATCGGACCAATAAGGGTGCGATTGCGGCCGTTCGCGTGCTTCGAGCGCCTTGGCGAGCGCGCGGAACTGGGCGGCAGGATAATGCTCGACGCCGGGATCGCGGCCGCCGCGCCAATCGAGGAAGATGCGGTCGATCGTCTTAGCGCGCGAACTTAACGCCGTTATTACCGCCGCGACGAGCGCGCGGTCCTGCTCGCCTTTGGTCGGTGCGACACCGAGCCGGCTGAGCATCGCGCCGACGAGCGCCTCCTCGAAGCGGTCGCTCCAGGCGGCGAGCATTTCGGACAACGGCGGGGCTTCAGCGACAAGGCTGAGGCTTCCGGCCAATTGTGCGAGATCCCAGTGGATCGCCTCTGGCTGCCTGCCAAACGCGTACAGGCCGTAGTGATCGAAATAGGCCGCGGTGAAGTCGGGGTCCCATTCGGGCGTGAACCGCCACGGCCCGTAATCGAAGCTCTCGCCGGTGACGTTGATATTGTCGCTGTTGAGCACGCCATGGACGAAACCGGCCGCGAGATATGAGGCGGCGAGCGTCGCCGTCGCCTGGGAAACGAGGTCGAACAGCCGCAGCGCATTGGCGGCATCGTCCGCCTCTGCCGCTTCGCTGTAGAGGTTCTCAAGGCAGTATCGGACGAGTTTCTTGACGTTCTCCGTCTGGCCGAAAAAGGCGAGCCGCTGGAACGTGCCGATGCGGACGTGGCCATGGCTCAGCCGGGTCAGCACTGAGGACCGGGTGGGGGAGGGCTCGTCGCCGCGCTCGAGTGGCTCGCCAGTCTCGAACAAAGCGAAGCTCTTCGACGTGTTGACGCAGAGCGCCTCGAGCATCTCGGTCGCGAGCACCTCGCGCACACCGCCCTTGAGCGTCAGCCGGCCGTCGGCGTGGCGGCTGTAGGGGGTCTGGCCCGAGCCTTTGGTGCCGAGGTCGAGAAGTCTCCCGTCACCGTCGCGGATCTGCGCGAACGTAAATCCGCGGCCGTCGCCGATCTCCGGATTGTACACGCGGAACTGATGCCCGTGGTAGCGGAGCGCGAGCGGCTGCGGGAGGTTGTCCGGCAGCGGCTCGAACCGGCAGAAGTGCTGCGGCCACGCATCGTCTTCGAGGTTCAAACGGACGCGCTCGGCCCAACGGCGGTTGAGGAAACGCGGGATGCATTGCGGGAATTTGGCAGGCTCGACCGGGTCGTAAAATTCTGGACCGAGCGTCAGGATTTGGGGATCGGGCCGGTAACCGCTCACAGAGACATCAATTGTTTCAATGCCGCGACTGCCGAGCTGTCGGGCTCGTCTGCGGAGATGGTTCCGGAGAATCTCCCGCTCCGGTCGAACAGCAGGACGGTCGCCGTGTGTGCGATGCTTTGCCCCATCGCCGCGTGCGGCATCGGCTGGGCGTAGATGCCATACTGCTTCTTCACTTGCTCGATCTGTGCGGGCGAGCCGATCAATCCGATGATGGGTGCGCCGAACAGCTGCGCATATTGGCCGACTTCTTTTGGCCCGTCGTTCTTTGGGTCGATGGTGATGAAGACGATGTTGAGCGCGTCATCGCTCGCAGCCTCCCGGCGGAGCTTGACGAGGCGCTGAAGCGTGGTGGGGCACACGTCGCCGCAACGCGTGAACCCCAAATAGATTGCGTACGGTCTGCCGGCGAGGCGGCTGCTCGGGAAGGGCTTGCCGTCCGAACCGACGAGCGTGAACGGCCCGCCGAAGGTCGTTTTGCTCGTCGTCGCCTGCGGCGGATTCACCGACATGTTATGGAACAGGTAGAGGGTGGCCGCCGCCGCGATGGCGAGCGCGACGAGAACCCACAGCAGGATCCGGACCTGCTTTAGGCACGATTTCGGTGGGGCAGTTCCGGTCACGCCGCTTCCGCTCAAGCCAGGGGAGGTGCGCCTCCCTAGTGCAGAAGGCCGTGAGGTCAATTGGCGCGGGCGTAACCGCCGCCCTCCGCGCCGCTGCGCATTTGAACCGCGTGTCTCCGGTGGACAGCGGCAGAGCCTCGTCTAAGGTTGTTTTACAAAGCTCCTGGAGAGGGAAGCGGACATGAGCCTGTCGATTCTCGATGTCGTTGTCGTCATCATCTACGCCATCGGCATCTTCAGCCTCGCCCAATGGGTGTCGCGCGAGAAGGCGGGTCACGAGAAAGACACCTCCGACTATTTCCTCGCATCGAAGAACCTGCCGTGGTGGGCGATCGGCGCGTCGCTGATCGCCGCCAACATTTCCGCCGAGCAGATCGTTGGCATGTCGGGCTCAGGCTACGCGATCGGGCTCGCCATCGCCTCGTACGAATGGATGGCCGCGGCGACTTTGCTCATCGTCGGCAAGTTCTTCCTGCCGATCTTCCTCAAGAACCACATCTACACGATGCCGCAATTCCTGCACCGGCGGTACGGCAGGGTGTTGCCGATCATCATGGCCGTGTTCTGGCTCGCGCTCTACGTCTTCGTGAACCTGACCTCGATCATCTGGCTCGGCTCCATCGCGGTCAACAAGGTCGCGGGGATCAATCAGAACGTCGCGCTGGTCATCCTCGGCGCGTTCGCCTTGCTCTACCAGATCAAGGGCGGTCTGAAGGCGGTGGCGCTGACCGACATTGTCCAGGTCACCTTGCTCGTGTTCGGTGGTCTGATTGTCGCGTTCCTGACGCTGTCGCAGATCGGCGGAGACGCCGGCGTGGTCGGCGGCTTTGCCAAGCTGACCGAGGCGGCGCCGAGCCACTTCCACATGATCCTGCAGAAGGGCGACCCGCACTACATCGACCTGCCCGGCCTCTCGGTCCTCATCGGCGGCATGTGGATCGCCAACATCGCCTACTGGGGCTTCAACCAGTACATCATTCAGCGCGCGCTCGCGGCCAAGAACCTCGACGAAGCGCAAAAAGGCGTGATCTTCGCCGCCTTCCTCAAGCTGCTGATGCCGGTGATCATCGTGCTTCCGGGGATCGCGGCCGTCGTGCTGGCGCCGAACCTGCTCAAGCCCGACCAAGCCTATCCGACGATGATGCGGCTGCTTCCGCCCGGCCTGCTCGGGCTGGTTTTCGCGGCGCTTGTCGCGGCGATCATCGCGTCGACGGCGTCCAAGATCAATTCGATCGCAACCATCTTCACGCTCGATCTCTACGCCAAGTTCCGCGGCGAACCGACCCGGGCCGAAGACGACAAAGCGGAGAGCCAGCGCGAGGAACGGCACCTCGTTCTGGTCGGGCGGATCACGGCAATCGTCGCAATCGTCATTGCGATCCTTGTCGCCCGCCCGCTGGTCGGAAGCTCCGAGCAGGCGTTCCAGTTCATCCAGGAATTCTCCGGCTTCTTCACGCCCGGAATCACGGTCATCTTCCTGCTCGGCCTGTTCTGGAAGCGCGCCACCGAAGCGGGGGCGATCGTCGCGGCGGTGACCTCGGTCGGGCTCTCGACGGTGATGAAATACGTGCTCCCGTCAGCCAGCCTGTCGCAGGGCGCCAACGACTATCTGACACCGTTCATCAACCGCATGGGCGTGGTGTTCCTGGTCTCCCTGGTGCTCGCAGTGGTCGTCTCGCTGGCGACAAAGGCGCGGCCCGGCACGGACACGATCGACACCGTGGACGTGCGCTATAAGACGAGCACCGGCTTTAATGCTGGCGCGCTCGGCGTCGTGCTGATCCTGATCGCCCTCTACGCGACTTGGTGGTGAGGTAGCGCTTCGGCATGAATGGGCCTGTCCACTAGGTCTTGCGTTATGCGCCGAACGTCGGCTTTTCGCCGAGCGAGCCATGGTTGCCGATCGGCCCAAGTCATCGCGCTCTCGCCATCGATGTTCAGGAAGAAAGCGCCGATTCGAACCTGCAGTTTGCGCGCGAATGACTGAAGATGCGAAGCACGCATCGAGCGCTGCAGCATGGATCAATGCGTATCGTCGAAGCGGGGGAGCAGAGGCTGGTATTCGATCGCACATGTGGCGGCGATCACCTGCGCTGCACGTTCAACCTTTTGGATCGGCCGGTGCCGGTCGCCTCCAGATGCAAGCCGCTCATTACAGTTGGCGAGGTTGGCGACGCGCTCGGTCCGTACGGTGCCAAGATCGAGGCGCCCAACTTGATTAGGCAGCAAAACGGCAGTTCTTCCGCTTGAGCTACTCACCTCACTAGAGTAAATGCAATATTAACAGGTTTGTGAGTCGGCGTTTGAGCTCGCTAGGGGTCGCTTATCATTGCCCCGCAAGTCGTTTGACGCGTCACCTGCGTGGTTGGATTGAATGGCAGCGGTCTCCTCAGGGGCAAATCGGAGGGGCGGGCGCGGCGCACTTCCTTTGTGCAAGTCGATTGGGCATTTGCTCAGGAGCCGCAATGACCCCCATGCGCGCGAATGCGGACAATAGAATTGCCGATCACGACCGTGAGCCCCGCTCTGAACGGTTGAATCTCGTTAGCGGCACTGCCGCGGAGAGCCGGTCGGGCGAGCACTCGGTCTTCAAGGCCCCGACAGAAGGCGTTCTCGCTTCGACGGCCGCGATATTGCGACTCGACGGCAGCGCAATCGAAGGCACCATCGGTGCAGCGCCGACTAGGGTGGACGAAGACACCTATAGGTCCGGATCCGTCGCGTTGCTGAGCGGCGAGCTCCTCGGCCGCCGGCCGTCGGTTCGCGCTCGAAGTCGCGCCGATGACCTCTTGGCCGAGCTGCGCGAGATCAGCGGTCAGGTGAATCGTATGATGTCGCAGGTGGACCGCGCCATTCACCGCTTGGGCGTGCACGCGGGCGAGCCTCTCAGGCGATAAGGCGAACTTCGGTTCCCTCGAACGTCGACCGGCCATTTGGCCCGTCGCATGTCTTGCCGATATACACCCGTCCGGCGAAAACGACGCGCTTTGCGAGCAGCCGGGTGCATTGCAGGTCCGGGCTCATGTTCCCGTCGACGTAGAGCGTTTCGGACGGGAAGTAGAGAATACCCTTGAGGCTCGAGAAGCTGCTTCCGCCGACGCGGTTCTCGTCGCCGGGGAGATCGAGCGCGGCGTGCCGATCCTGATAAAACAGGATGCCGGCGTTCGGTCCTTCGCGGGTAGCGCTCATCTTGACCGTGGCATCGCTCGAGATCTTCACCTTGCCGATCGACCCGGGATCCGTCGCCGCATCTTCGCTGGTCAGAAAGATGGTGCAGGCGTCGCACGAAACATGCGCTTCCGGACCGACAACGAAATTGCCCCGGTTGAGGATATATTCGCCGTCCTGAAGGCGGACGTTTCCATTGAGTGTCATGTTCGCGTAGCAGCCCGGCTCAAGGGCAGTCTCGCCGTCGGAATCCGCGTTGACGGTCGCGTTGGGACAGCCAGTGTTGGGCACGAGCGGCGGATCGGTCCCTTCGAGTGGATCCTCTTGCGCGATGCTGTGCGGGCGCATGCCGGAATTGTGGATGCCGCCTTCGTCGTCGATTGCGCCAATGGCGACGATCAATGGCGATTTGAGGCTCGAGGAGCCGTCTGCCTGCACGGCCGCTTTCGCTGACGAATTGGTGGCAATCCCGCAGTCCATTTCGACAGTCGAATTCGGACGGATAACCACCCCGGTGTCGTCGAGCGCACCCAGCGCGAAGGCGCAATACTGACCGTTCTTCACAACGCTCGCGGTTGCTTCGGCTGTGATGATCGGCGGTTTACTCATGAACATGGACGAGAACGTCATCTGCGCCGGTACGGCCACTTGGACTGCTACCGCGAAGGGATCGTTCTCATGACCCGCCGGCGACTGATCGGCCTGCACGCTCGCGTTCGCAGGAACTGCTCCGGAACGGGCGAGGTTGTCGCTGACCGTCGTCTTCATGTCCTGCTCGGCAATGAGGCTGTAGACGCCGGCCATTGCAGCGCTGTCGGTGGCCGCCTGGATCTGGCGCTTCTGCAGCACCCACTCGGTACCGTCGACTGCGAGACCGGCAGCGCCGATGAGAAGCGGGAACGCGGCCGCCACGATCAGCGCAACGTTTCCGCGCTGGTCCGGCAGCAACTTTCGCATGAAGGTGGTCAGCGGTCTGATCAGCACCGTTCCGCCTCGCCAGCTATTTCATCACGTGGTGGGCGCCGGCTGAATGCGGCATGGGATCGACATGGATCGCTGGCCCCGCATTCTTGCGTGGATCGACCAGTGACGGGTGCTGCTTGATCGCGGCGACCAGCGCTTCGACTTCCTGGACATCGGCCTTCGCTGTTCTTGCCGGCGCTTGTTTTGCTGGCGCGGACTGCTGACCGCAGGAGGTCAGCAGGCCGGCTAAGAGGGGGACGGCTAGCAGCCGAAGGGTTGCGCCCGAGCTCGTCCGGTTCATCAGGGAACCGGAACGAGCCGCGGGTTCGCGTTCCAACTGAAGCCCGAATACATCTTCATCGCATAGCCGTTCCCGAGATTGCCCGCCGAGCAATTGAGCATCTTGTTGATACAATTGTCGGTCCACATGGCCATCGTCGTATTGTCCCACGCTCCGAACCAGTCCGCGTGAAGCGTCGAGCCCTTGGGCAGGTCGGGGAACATCGCGTCGCTCGACAGCGACCATTTGGACGTGTCGTCGCCCGGTACGACCGAATACCATGCCCCGAGCGTGAAGGTCGGGATGACGTAGGGATATCCGGCAGGGCACTTGCGATAGCCCCAGGTGCCGTAACTCGGGTAGCTGACGTGGCTGCGGTGGTCGGCGCTGTCGAGATTCTTTCCGTCCCAGCATTCCGGCGCCTCGATGACCGCGCCAAGCCGATTGCCGGCGGGGCAGTTGGCCAGTGCCTGCGTTAGGTTCAGATAATGCCCTGGCACTGCCGTCGGGCCGTCGCAATTAAACCAGGCGGAGCCGGTCGGCGACTGCGAAGGGTTGATCATGTTGAACCCGAAGATGAACCGCAGTCCGTTCGGCAACGGAATGGCCTTGCCCTCATATTGCGGGTTTGTCGGGTCGGATACGATCGGATCGGTCGCCGGGCGGCGCTTGTAGTAGATTATCACATAGTCGGGCCGTACCACATAACCCGCGCCGTTGAGCATGGCCGGCATCCAATAGCCTGAGCGGTTGAGCGGCGACATGCAGGTCGAGCTGCCGTTCTGGCGCAGGCTCTCATAGGTCGAGTAAGCGTCCGCGCTGGTGTTGCCGTAGAACTGGTGGAGATGGGATGCGCCCGGCTGACCCGGGTAGACGATCGGATCGTCGGCTTTGACGGCACCAGGACCGCAGAGAAAGCGGAACGCGCCGACCACATCCGGAGCAGACGACCCTGGAATGCTGGCTGGAACCAGCTCGCTGCTAGTGGTGAAGTTCGATGGGACCATCGACAGCTCGGGATAACCCGCAGCGGTGGTGGTCGGCGTCGTAGTGGTCGTCGTAGGCGTGGATGTAGTTCCACCCGTCGTGGTCGTGGTGGTTCCACCCGTCGTCGTGGTCGTCCCGCCCGACTTCTTCTTGAAAGTCCGGATCGGATCCGACTGAATGGAAGTTCTTAGCCCGTCGCGAAAAGCATCGAAGCTGAGGGTCGACGCAGTTGGGAACACCGCAACGCCAATGGCCATTACAGCTGCGCCCCAGGCAAGACCTTTGAAGGGCAGAAGTCCGTCGCTCATTTGTAGTTCCTCTAGGGGGCTCGATTGCCCTCCAGAGTTCGGCTTTCGGTCTTAAAATAAGGTGAAGATTGCGTAAACGATCCAGTCACCCAAACTGTTGAAATTGCGATATAACGGCAACTGTTAAATGCAAGCTCCAGCATAGCCCGTCGGGCTAACAGCCAGCGTCAGACGTCCGGACCCTGACATCATTGGGCTCGATGGGCACGATGCGCTTGCTGATAGCCGCCGGGCAATCGTCGCCAGGCTTCGGCGAGGTGGCTTTGCGAGAAACGGGAGCGGCACCACCCTCGTCGATCAGAAGCTGACCCTTGCTGCTGTCGGCGAGGAGGACCTGCTTCGGCTGCGGTGGCGCCAACGCCGCGGCATCGGCCGCAACCGGGGTTCGGCCAGGAACGTCCGAATTCAATAGCTGCGCTGCTTCGTCGGCCGCTTCGTTGGCGACGGCCACAGTCGACGCCGGCGCTGCCAGATTGGGCTCCGTTCCGGCGTAGCGCTGCGAGAAAGCAGCGCTGGAGCCGAGCGTGCCCTTCAACCGATAGAAAATGTGGTGGCCGATCTGCACCTGCTTGAGGAGCGAGTCGGCCCAATACGGAACGACATAGTCGGCGTGGTAATGGGTCGCATGTCCGACCGCGGCATCGACGCGTCCATTTAGCGCTTCACCAGCGATTCGTTTGGCCTGCGCCCAGATTGCAGGGAGCGGTGTCCGCGCCAGTGAGCCATCGCAGGTGAAGGTGAATTGGCACCCCGTCGGCAGCTCCGAACCCTGGTAGACCACGCCGCAGACGGTGGGCGGGAAGCCGGGATGATGCATGCGGTTGAGGACGACTTGGGCTACGGCGCGCTGACCTTCTGGACCTTCTGTCGCCGCTTCGTAATAGATCGCCTGCGCCAGGCACTCGAGCGCCCGCTGGCGACTGCCGTCATCAGCCTTCAGCTGAAATTTCTGCGCCGGCGTGTCAGGAGCGGCGTCGAACGGCCGCTCGAGATTCCGCTCCACCGCTTGCTCCGGCGTCAGCGGCCGTACCAGGTTAGGCAAAGCAACCGTGATCGAGCCTGTGTTTGGCGCGGTTTGGCCGAGCTGCCTGAATTTGCTCCAGTCTTCGTGCCGGTTAACGTTGGCGAGGAGCCCTGCGGTCAGCAGCGCCAGCGCCAGCAGTGCGAGCAGTGCCGGAAACAGCCACTTGAACGGCGCTTTGCGGCGGACCGGCGCGACAGGGGTTATGCGCACGTTCATTTAGACGCCGCACTCCGGTGCGGCGCGCCGGCCCAGCGATAAGCGAGCAAGAAGACTCGCGGGCCTTCTAGCAAATAACGCCGCCACATGCGCCGCGGATCGCTGACCAGTCGATGCGCCCATTCCAGTCCCAAGAGGCGGGCGAGGCGGGGCGCGCGGCGCTGCTGGCCAGTGATAAAGTCGAGTGCAGCACCGATGCAGAAAGCTGTTCCGACTGCACCCGAAATGCACTTTACCTCCGCGGCGATGAGCTCCTGCTGCGGCGAACCTACAGCGATGAAAGAAAAGCGGGCGCCGCTCTTAGCAATGAACTTTGCGGCCGCTCTTCGTGCAGCAGGATTCCGACGAAGACCCATTGGAGGAGTATGCTGAACGAATTCTACGAGCGGATATTTCCGTTCGAGAATTCGCACGATAGTGTCACTTCCACCGACGATGGCGATCCGGTCGCCTGGCTCAACGAGACGCTCAAAGACGAGCGAAGCCAAGTCGGTTCCGACAAGGACGGGCAGTCGGACGCCCCGGAGCCTGGCAAGGGTGTGAAGCACCTTGCTGTCGCATAGACAGAGGTCCGCCTCGTCGTAGATAGCCCTAAGCTTCGCCTCGATCCATTCCTTCTCGTGCAGCCGGACAACATGATCGACATTGGGGGTAACGACATAGGAGTACGGTGTCTCGCCGGTGACCTTTGCGAGACGGGCGAGTGCCTGATCAGCCGATAGCGGATCAAAGCGCATCCCGAGGAACTCTCGTCTCTCAATATGCATCGCGGTCCCATACCACGGCTCGGAACGTCGCCAGGAGGATCCACATGTCCAGCCACACCGACCACCTGTCGATATATTTAGTGTCGAAATCCACCCGCAGTTTGGCGCGTTCGATAGTCCGGATTTCGCCCCGAACGCCATTCACCTGTGCGAGACCAGTGATTCCCGGTTTGACCCGGTGCCGGCCTGCGTACCCGCGCACGGCATCCTGATAGTGACGATCGCCCACCTTCATGTGTGTTGGATGCGGGCGCGGACCGACGAGCGACATGTCGCCGCGAAGGACGTTGAATAGTTGCGGCAGCTCGTCGAGGCTGAGTCGTCGAAGAACCGACCCGATCGGCGTAACTCGGGGATCGCCGACCGTTGTGGCCTGCTCGCCGCTGAAGTCGGTGCGGCCAACGAACATAGTCCGGAACTTCAATACCTTGATGAGCTCATTGTTGAAGCCGATCCGCGGCTGGACGAAAAACAAAGGTCCGGGGCTCGACAGTCGCACCAGCAAGGCCGTGAGCAGCAAAAGGGGCGACAGCAGAACGACGGCAGTGCCGGCAATCAGCAGATCCTCGCCGCGCTTGATGAACTGGTTGATGTCGCGGAACGGCCGCTGCCACAAGGTCAGGACCGGCAGCTGGCCGAGCAAATGGACCCGGTAATCGGGAGCCAGCTCGATGGCCACCGGCGGAATCAAGGCGACGTCTACAGACACCGTGCTCAATTGTTCGAGGATGTCCTGAAGGCGCTTGCGCGGCATATTGGGTACACAAAAGAGCACCTGATCGAGCTCACCGCGACGAGCGAGGTCGAGCACCGCGTCGAGGCCGCCAATCATTTTAAGGCCATCAATCTCCTGCACTTTGGGGCGGTCGTCCGCCACGCCGACGAAGCGCACGTGCGGCAGTCCAAGATTGTCGATTACGCGGCGGATGTCGGTAAGCGATTCCGGGTCGGTACCGTAGAACACAATGCGCTGCTCGATCGCGCCCGTATCCGCCAGATACCTGATGGTACGGCGGATCAACGGCCGCGAGAGCGTCAGGCAAACCGTGAAGGAGGATAAGTACAGGAGCGTGATGCCGCGCGAGAGATTTGAGATCATTCCGAATTGCCAGACGAGCGCGCACGCGATGAGTACGCTGGATAAGGCATCGATGACGGCATCGGCCTCATGGTCGAACAGGTTCACCAGGGTTCGGCGATACGCTTGCCGCGAAGCACGGATTAAAAGGTACGCGCCGGCCGCAGCTGCAAAAGCAAAGAGGTCAACCGATGCGACGAGCCGCTCTCCGCGGAGAAGGATGTATGTCACCAGCGCCAGCGGAACGCTTAGCAGGATGCAGAGGATATCTGCCGCAAGGAAGATTGGACCCGCGATATTCGACGTGAAGCGCACACGGCGAAGCCTCGGCTTGTTGGTCTCAACGACCTCAGCAACCGCGGTCTCCGCGGGCACCACTGCAACTTTGCTACGCGCCTGCATCACACCAGGTCTTTCACAAGCTTGGCCTTCCGCTGATCCGCAAATTCGTCGTTCAGCCGCCGTACGCCGTCGAGATCTCCGGTGGAGACCAGCGCACTCTTTAGCGCCGCAAGGACACGTTCGTCTTCAGGAAGATCCTGGAAGGCCTGCCAAAGCGTTCGGGTTACTTCTCTCTTGTTCCCCGCGGCGAGGAACGCGCGCGCGAGCAGGAGTCGGTCCTCGCCGGTATCGGGATTCGCGCTCACCAGCCTCTGTGCATCCACGACCGCTTGGCGGGGCATGCCGGTGCGGGCCTCAAGCGTGGATCGTCCACGCAGTGCGTCGAGCTGGTCCGGTTCCATCTGAAGCACTCGATCGAAGAGCTGTTTGGCGTCGGCTAGGCGGCCTTGCAGCGCAAGCGATTGAGCAAACACGGCGTTCCACCGTGCGTTTGAGGGACTGACCGGGAGTTGCGCGGCGCCGAGCAATGCACCGCCCACGTTCGGCTTGCCGATGCGGTTGAAATAGTTTGCAAATGCGACGCGCCTTTCACCCGTTGATTTTTCCGCGAGCGCCAGAGCTTCGGGCATTGGCCGTCCTCCGGGCGCATAGCTCGCCCAGGAAACGAGCGTAGCGTCGACGACTTTCGGGTCGGCGGCTGCGGATACCAACGGGCCGGACGCGCGAGCGGCGTCGGCGACGTCCCCGGCCCGAAGCAGGGCTTCAACGAGGCTCGCCAATATCGTCGAGTCATTTGGAACGAGCCGGTGCAAATCGAATTGCACTCGAGCGACGTTCCGCCAGTCACCGCGACTACGGTAAAGAGCGGCCAGCCCACGGAGCGCCGAGCGATCATCGGGAACGGCCTGGTACTGGGCCTCCAAAACTGCGATCGCATCGTCGATGCGATCGCGTGCGATGAGGATGTGGGCTTTTAAAACCTTGGCATTCGAGTCGTTCGGAGTTTCAGCAAGCAGCTTGTCGATTTGCACGTCGGCGTCGTCGAGCTCGCCTGACTGGAATGCCCTGTAACTCCGGACCAGGGTCACCGCCGGATTGTCGGGAGCGAGAAGCGCCAGCGAGCGCGCGTGCTCGTACGCCATGTCAATGTGGCCACCGGTGAGCGCGAGCTGAGTCAATGCAGCGAGGATTTGGACGTTGGTTCGGTCGAGCTCGTGCGCGCGCGAAAAAGCGTCGTACGCCTTTCCGTATTCACCCAGCTGCAGTTCGGTCTTGGCGAGCTCGACCCAGTAGTCGGGAACGTCCTCGTCCACCCCGACGAGCGCCGCCAGGGCGAACTTGGTGCGAACCAGGTCTCCGCTCGCAGCGGCTGCTTCATAGTTGCTGTAAGCCCTCCTGGCCTGCCATGAGCGGTACCGGTTGCAACCCGTAAGGAGGGGAGTTGCAACGGCGAGCCCGATAAGAGACACTTTGAAAAAGAGGGTTCGGTTCTTCACGATTTGTATATATTACTGATTACTAGACGTTTGTAACGGGCGAAGGGCTCGCATTTCGGTAGTTGTGCCGCTTCGGTACGCCATGGAGGGTTTCCAGCGTGACATACAGATTTCTCGCGTTCCTCTGCGCGCTGTTTGCTGTTGCACTTGTGCCACAGCAG
>C688J35102_120989797_pt1 | contig 13788 bp, 12 predicted proteins | sample HopSoiMetagenom2_FD_35102 | JGI IMG/M metagenome (IMG submission 35102)
GCTTGGGATGCGGCGGCTCCTTGCCGGAGATGATGGGGCCAGCTGTTTGCTTTTCCTGAATGCTGGCGAGCATCGCGTCGCGCATCGGCAGTTCAATCGCCGGATCGCTCCACAGGAAGCCGGACGAATTCTTCCTGTCTGGCAGCAGATCGACGGGCTTGGGAATATTGGAATTGCGGTATGGACGCTTGGAAGTCAGCCGCTCCACCGGATCGGCGATGATCTCCTCGATGGGCGCATCTTCATCGGCGACGCGATTGACGAAGGAGGTATTGGCGCCGTTCTCAAGCAATCGCCGCACCAGATACGCGAGCAGGTCCTCGTGAGTCCCAACCGGCGCGTAGATGCGGGTGCCGCCGCTGGCCGCTGTTCCTCTGATTTCGCGATAGAGGTCGTGCAGCGCTTCGCCCATGCCATGCAGGCGCTGATACTCGAAATCGCTACGCCCGTTTGCGAATACTTGAATGGCGGAGAGTGTGTGCGCGTTGTGGGTGGCGAATTGCGGATAGATTGTATCTCCGGCCCCGAGAAGCGCACGGGCGGCCGCCAGGTACGACGTGTCGGTCGCCGCCTTGCGGGTGAATACCGGATAATCCGCAAGGCCTAGTTCCTGGGTGCGCTTGATCTCCGTATCCCAATAAGCGCCTTTTACCAGACGCACCGGAATGCGGCGCTGCTGCCGTTTGGCGAGATCGGCCACCCACGCGATGACCGGGAGCGCACGCTTTTGGTAGCCCTGCACCGCTAGGCCCAATCCGCTCCAGCCGCGCAAGTCGCTCGCGTCGCCCATTGCCTCGAACACATCGAGCATGAGATCGAGCCGTTCGGCTTCTTCCGCATCGATCGTGAGGGCGAGATTGCCGGCACGAGCCTGCGCCCCCAGCGCTACCAACTGCGGCAGCAGCTCGGCCATGATGCGTTCGCGTTTGAGCCATTCGTAGCGTGGGTGCAGCGCCGACAGCTTCACCGAAATGCTGGGCCGCTCGAACACGGATTCGCCGTGGTCCGGGAACGCGCGCGCGATGGCGTTCAGCGCATCGCGATAGGAAACATGGTATCGCGCCGCGTCATGCTTGGTGTAGGCCGCCTCACCGAGCATATCGAAGGAGAAGCGGGAGCCTTTGTCGGCGTACTCGCGGGCGCGCTTCAGCGCCTCTTCGATTCCACGGCCGAGCACGAACTGCCGCCCCAGAATACGCATCGCGTAAGTCACCGCATTGCGGATCACCGGCTCGCCGGAGCGCGCCACCAGCTTCTTCCAGATGCCCTGTAAATCCCACTTTGCCGCCTCGTCCAGCTCGAGAACACGTCCTGTTAGCATCAGTCCGAAGGTCGACGCATTCACGAAAAGCGAGTCCGATTTGTTCATATGGCGCGCCCAATCGCCCATGCCGAGCTTGTCCCTGATCAACCGATCGGCGGTGGCGGCATCGGGCACCCGCAGCAGCGACTCGGCCAAGCACATCAGCACCACGCCTTCTTCGCTGGAGAGGGCATATTCCTGGGTGAAAGCGTCGATGCCGCTGCGCTTGTCTTTGGCGGAGCGGATGCGGGTGACGAGGTCGCGCGCTAGGGCTTCGGCTGCGGTGCGTTCGGCGGGTGTGAGCCGCGCCTTGGGGATCAGGGTTTCGACAAAGCGGTCTTCGTCGGCGAGATAGGCATCGGAAATGGCTTTGCGAAGCGGGTTCATGGCTGGGTGTGTGTGCTGGAATTGAGGGCAGAATTCTAGCCCTTGGGCGTGGCACCGCGCTAATGTTGCGGCATGGGCGGAGAGCCGGAAATTGTCAGCACCATTGCAGAGTTGCGGTGCCGCCTTGCCGAAGCACGGAACGCAGGCGGGCGCGTTGGGCTCGTGCCCACCATGGGAGCCCTCCACGAGGGGCACTTGAGCCTGGTGCGCGAGACCAGAGCGCGTTGCGGCACCACTGTGGTGAGCATCTTCGTCAACCCGACTCAATTCGGACCCAACGAGGACTTCGCCCGGTATCCGCGGACGTTCGAGTCGGATTGCGCCAAGCTGGCGGGCTTGGCCGACGTGATCTTCGCGCCCTCGGTCGCCGAGATGTATCCGGACGCGTTCGCCACGCGTATCGACGTCGGCAGGCCGGCTTTGGGGCTGGAATCGGATTTCCGCCCGCGCTTCTTTTCCGGCGTCGCGACCGTGGTGGCGAAGCTGCTGATCGCCTGCATGCCCGACGAAGCAATTTTCGGGGAGAAAGATTACCAGCAGCTGCTGGTTATCCGCCGCCTCACCGCCGATCTTGGCTTGCCCATTGATATTGTGGCCGGTGAAACCGTTCGGGAGCCGGATGGTCTGGCGATGTCCTCCCGTAACGCCTACCTTTCGCCGGACGAACGCAAAACAGCCAGCCAACTCAATGTGGTGCTCCGCGAACTAGCGAAGAGAGTTCGGCAGGGAGAAGCCATTGCTTTCGCCGAAGCCTGGGGCCGCGGTGCCTTGCTCAGCGCCGGCTTCAACAGCGTGGACTACGTTGCGGTGCGCGACGCCGAAACGCTCGAGCCTGTCGAAACAGCCGTGCGCCCCTCCCGCGTTCTCGCTGCGGTAAAGATCGGCAGCACCCGGTTGATCGACAATTTTCCCATCTAATCTAGGCTTTCACGGCGAACCCGGAATATGCGAATCGCTCCCCCTTTTGGCTCATTCGCCAAGGGCTCGAGCCAACGTTCGATTTGGCCGTGGGCGTCGGCTCTCAATAAGCTGTCGGGCTGCGCCATCGCACCCCATTCCTTGTAATCCGGCGCGGGCGAACAGATGACAACATAATCTACGGCGCGGCGCTTGAGTGTCGCCCGCTGCTCGGCAGCCGAGCCCGCAAAAATGCTATAAGTGTCGAGAATGCCGGCGGCATTGCGGTGATAAGGGCCGGCTATCGTCGCGTGCGGGGTATAGGCGAGGACCATCGGCCCCATGTCCACAAACGTGGCCACGCGACTCTGGGGCAAGCGCGCCAACTCCCGGAATGCCTTCGGCGCGGTGCACCCTTGCATCCATATCTGTTGAACGGGCGTGTATTGTTGTGCGGCTGGAAGCGACTTCTGGATCTGCTGGCCGACCATCGCATACGTGGCATCGCTTGAGACGAGCACGGCTGCAAATGTGGCGAGCATGCTCGCCGTCCTGCCAAGGCGCACGCGTTCCAGCGCCCAGGTCGCGACAACGACCACACCCGGCGTGGCAAAAAGCAGGGCAAATGCAATGCCACGCATTTGGGCGGAGGCGATTGCAAAGGCCGTGAGCGCGATGGCGCCCAGTACCGCCATGCTTGCGCGGTGCCGCACTGGCAGAAGGAAAATGGCCGCTAGCGCCGCCGCGGCTGCCAACGCGCAGTAGACATACCCGCCGACGAAATCGCCCGGCGCCATTAGCCCCATGGTGAAGGGCGATTGGTCCTCTGCGACGCCCGATAACCAGATCGACCCGAGTCGTGCATCCACCGCCACGTAGGGCCCGTGCAGGCACGCCGGCCCGATCAGCGCCGCAACCGCAAGCACCAAGATGCATAAGCCGGCAGCACCGGCGGCGCGGCGCAGCGGCGTATTCACAACCCCAAGCCCCGTCAGCACGATGATGCCGACGCCGGTGAGCACGCCGAGAGCAGCGTAGAATCCGGAGAAGGTGTCGCAAGCGGCCGAGAAGCGGTAGACCGAGGCCGTCGCACAGGTGAGCAGCAGCAGATTTGCGCCGCCGAAAGTCGCGCCGAAGGCTGCAACATTCCCGGCAATACGCGGCCCGAAGGTCCACCACACGGCAAGCGCCATTAGTGCCACCAGCACATAGGGCAGCGTCTCGAGACCGACTGCCAGACTGAGAGCGGCCATCGCTCCCGCGAAAATGCCGGCCCGGCGCGAGCGATCGATGTCGATCAGGAAGGCTGCGAAGCTTAATCCCAACGCCAGTTGCACGTTGTGGTGATCGATGTTGCCAGGTTTGAACGGCGTCATCGCGGCCACGCAACTGGCGCCAAGCGCCAGCGTGAACAGCGCACCCATGCGCCCCGTCAGCCGCTGTGCAATATGCGTCAGGGCGAACAGCACCGGTAAGAGCGGAAGGAGCGGCCAAACATAGAGCGCCCATGCTTCCGCTGTTTTGGGATTGGTAAACAGGCGGAACAACAGGAGGAGTCCCGCAATGCCCGCGTCCACCAGCCGCGACCAGTGCATGGGCAGACCGTAAGGCGCGTTCATCCGCCACTGGGTCGTGTCGAACCATGATTGGCCGTGCAGGAGATCGCGCACCTGCACGAGCCGCATAGCATCGTCGGGCGAGAGGATCAGCCCCCCTGGGGTTTGTGCCGCCTTTAGCACAAGCAAGAAGGCGAGGCCGAGCCAGGTAAACACGACCAGGCGGCCGAAACCCGCATTGTCCGATTCTGCTGTCAAGGCTTCGCACTCAAAGGGTGCGGGAAGCTAACCTGACGCGGCTTTCCAGCCGGTAAACCTAGAGCAACCCCAGTGCAGCCAATTCGGCCCTGAGGCGCGGCGGCAAGTGCTTGCCGCCTTTGACCATGCGCGCGTCGACCGGGGCGTCCTTGGCGGCCAGATAGCGCCACCCCTGAAACGGGCGGCAGTAGCGCGGGATCAGGTGGACCAGCTTCGGCTGGTAGACCAGCCCGCAATGCGGCACGCCGCTCTTGGTCACGGCCCGCAGCTCAAGCAATCGCTGGCGGACAGCAATTTGCCCTCGGATCACCCAGTAGAGCGAACCGCCGTCGAGCAACTCTCCCGCGCGCTTCGGTGTCATGCGCGTGACATGGATCAACTCCAATGGCTTACGCTTCTTCTTCAACTCGGCGAGGCGCCGCTCCTGCCAGTCGGCCAAATCTTCGATGGAATCGCAGCCGACGCAGAGCTTGATGAGATGCAACGTCATGCCGCTTCTGATTTCTCTTTCGCAAAGCGAACGATCACCGCACCCTCGTTCACCTGATCGCCGGGCGAGACATCGACGGTGGCGACCAGCGCGTCGGCGGACGCTGACAAGGTATGTTCCATCTTCATCGCTTCGAGCACGGCGAGCGGTTGCCCGCGCTTCACTGTTTCGCCGGCACGCACCAGCACCTGAATGACCTTACCCGGCATGGGCGCGGTGACGCGGTCGGCGGCACTGCCCTGCTCTTCGGCGTGGGCGAATGGATCGTAAAGCGACAACGTCCAGGTCTCGCCGCGCTCGAACACCGCGATGTCGCCGGATTTCAGACACATGGCGTCCACATGCGAGGCGGTGCTTGTCTTTCCACCAACAACGTCAAGGCTGCCGTCGTGGCGATGGATCAGCTGCACCGATTTGCGCTTGTCGCCGACCACGAAGTCGACTGCCTCGCGTGCTTCACCGGCCAGACGGAATCCATCATCGTGGTCCCACGGATCATTGGTGTGGTGCGCCCGCTCGCGTTCGTGAACCAGAAACAGCGCGGCTTCGGCCAGCAGATGCTCCGGCGGCTCGGATTTCTGCGGGATCAGTTCGGCCTGGTGATGAGGGATAAAGCCGGTGTCGATCTCGCCGGCGACAAAATCGGGATGTTTCAGCGCGCGGATGAGGAAGGCGGTGTTGGTGCGCACCCCCGCGATCTGCGTCTCTTCCAAAGCCTGCGCCAGCTTCGCCGCCGCGGCTTCGCGCGTGTCGGCATGGGCAATCACCTTGGCGATCATCGGATCGTAGAACGGCGTCACCGTGTCGCCTTCGCGCACGCCGGAATCCACCCGCACGGAATCTGTCGGCATCTGCAAACGCTCGAGCGTACCGGTGGAAGGCAGGAAGTCCTGTTGTGGATCTTCCGCATAGAGTCGCACCTCCATGGCGTGACCGTGCAATCGAATCTCGCTCTGCTTTAGCGGCAATTTCTCGCCCGCCGCCACGCGCAGTTGCCACTCCACCAGATCGAGCCCGGAGATCGCTTCGGTGACCGGATGCTCGACCTGCAGCCGCGTGTTCATTTCCATGAACCAAAAACGGTCGGCCTTCAGCCCTTCGGACGCATCGGCGATGAACTCAATCGTGCCGGCGCCCGCATAGCCTGCCGCCTTCGCCGCCTTCACCGCCGCCTCGCCCATTGCGCTGCGCATGGCAGGCGGCATGCCAGGCGCTGGCGCTTCCTCGATCACCTTCTGATGGCGGCGCTGCAGCGAACAGTCGCGCTCGAACAGATGCACGGCGTTGCCGTGATTGTCCGCGAATATCTGCATCTCGATGTGGCGCGGACGCGCGACGTATTTCTCGATCAGCACGCGATCGTCGCCGAACGCCGACGCGGCTTCGCGTTTCGCACCTTCCAGCGCCGCGGCGAACTCCGCTTTGGACTCGACACGGCGCATGCCCTTGCCACCGCCACCCGCCACTGCCTTGATGAGCACGGGATAGCCGGTCTTCTCCGCTTCCTCTGCCAGCCGCCTGGGCGATTGGTCTTCGCCGAGATAGCCGGGCACCACCGGCACGCCCGTTTTCGCCATCAGCGCCTTAGCCTGGTCCTTGTGACCCATGGCGCGAATGGCGGAAGGCGGCGGGCCGACGAACACGACACCGGCCGCTGTGCAGGCGTCGGCGAATTTCGCATTCTCCGAGAGAAAGCCGTAGCCGGGATGAATGGCGCCCGCGCCGGTCTGCTTCGCCGCCGCGAGAATGGCGTCGATCTTGAGGTAGCTTTCGCGCGCCGGCGGCGGCCCGATGCGCACCGCTTCATCGGCACACGCGACGTGCAGCGCGTCAGCATCGGCATCGGAATAGACCGCGACGGTCGCGAGGCCCATGCGCTTGGCTGTGCGCATCACGCGGACCGCGATCTCGCCCCGGTTGGCTATAAGGAGCTTGGAGAACATAGCCCCCCGTCAAGGCATTGATTTCGCCCCACAATTTCCTTGAGGTTGTTTTCAGGAAATCGCGTACCCCCTCCCCCCCGCACCCGAATTGTTCGTTTTGTTTTGTGAAAAATCGGGAGGGGGGCCCCCCCCTCCATTCCGGGAATTATCCGGTTTACGTACCATGAGGGATGGCCTATATAGGTTTCGTTAGAGGGAACCGACGCCATGCCTAAGTCTACAAAGCCCAAGAAATTCAGCCTTTCCAACCCGATTTTCCACGATGAGGACAAGGCCCGCAAGCATCTGGAAAAGGTGCTTTGGGGCGATGCTGGCGCGACCTGTCCACGTTGCGGCCAATTTGGTGACCGCATAACGAAGCTGGCGGGCAAGTCCACGCGTCCGGGCGTCTACAAGTGCAAGGATTGCCGCAAGCCTTTCAGCGTCACAGTCGGCACTGTCATGGAACGCTCGCACGTTCCCCTGACCAAATGGATTTTGGCCGCTCAATTCATGGCGGACGCCAAGAAATCTATGAGCGCCCTGCAACTGCAAAGGCATATCGGCACCAATTACGAAACCGCTTGGTTCCTGTTTCACAGGCTTCGCGAATGTACGCCCACAGCCGAGCAAGGCGGACCGCTAGGCGGCTTCGGAAAGGTCGTGGAAGCCGATACGACGTGGATCGGCGGCAAGGAATACAACAAGCATCGCAACAAGCGCGGCACTGACATGGCGGACAAGATGTCCAAGAAACAGGTCGTTCACACGCTTGTCGAGCGCGGCGGTCGTGCGCGTTCCAACCATGTTGCCAACGTGACGGGCAAGACGCTTCGCCCCGTCATCATGAAGCAAGTGCATCGCACGTCCACGCTTATGACGGATGAAGGCGGCGAGTATTTCAACATCGGCAAAGAGTTTCATTTCCACGGCAAGGTGAACCATAGCGCGGGCGAATATGTGCGCGGTGACGTTCACAGCAACACGGTGGAAGGCTTCTTTGCCTTGTTGAAGCGTGGCGTTTACGGCCAATTCCACAGCCTGAGCGAAGCGCATTTGCATCGCTACTTGAAGGAATTTGACTGGCGATACAGTGCCCGCCACATGACGGGAGAAGAGCGTGCTGCGAACCTACTTGCTGGCGCAAAGGGTAAGCGGCTCCTCTATCGTCAGCCTGACGAAACCGCTCACTAACAAGCAAAAGGCGCGCGCCTTTACGCGTTGGCGCAAAGCAAACAAGTGATACCGGCGGCTGCAAGCGCAAGGAATGGAGCCGATACACCGATCACGGCTCCGGCAAAGAAAATACGGGAATTGCGAACAAGCACCTTGTTGTTAGCGGCAATGTGATCATCGAAATGAGCGGCCTGTTGGCCTATTGCAAGCTTGAGCGGAGAACCCTTCTCAATGTCCTCGTACCATTGAGAAGGGTTATTGCCGGGTGGCCAGAAATCGACGGGCAGCGCTGTGACGATGCAAAGCGCCGCGCCGATCAGATAGGCCCCTATCGCGACTACCGCTCCAGCAGCCAGCGCATGACTTTCGGCAAAGGCGCTATTGGTTGCGACCGCGATAATTATGCCCGTAGCGACGGCTGTGAATATGCCCGCCAAAACTGCCGCCCGTTGGTCAGCAGACGTGGCCAATGTTACCTGTGCCGCAAGCATGGACTCGCCGTGGCGGCATGCTTCCCGAATCAGGTCCTCGTCTTTAGTCTGCCAATCTGGGATTGCCATTTTACAAACCTTGAAGGAGGAAGCCATGCCAATGACTAGCAAAGGCAGACGCGGCGGAGCAAAAAAGCGAAAGACTACACGAAAAGCCGCGTCCGCACGTGGCGCCGCCAGAAAAAATGTATCGCGGAAAAAACGGGTCGGGGCGGAAGCCCGATCAGGAAAGCTACCGCCAGCATGCGCCGCGATGAAGAAGGTTAGGTCTTAGCCTTCTTTCGTTTTGCGCGCGTAACCTTTGGCCGCTCCCGTTTGGGGCGCGGCTGCGGTGGCGTTTTCAGTAAACAGTGGAGCAGCGCGTCGCGGCGCTGCGAACTGTCAGGAGACTGAGATGTCTGCTTGGTTGAAGGCATTGAAGGCGCTCACCGAAAAGTCGCCAGACGACGACGAGTTGGATTTAGTCACAAAAGAGGCAAGCAACTCCACGAGTGATAGAGCTATGGCGCTTATGAACGCCTCGCTAGTTGACGCGGCGTTGCAGACCCTTATCAAAGGCCACCTGGTTCCTATGAGTAAAGAGGAGTTGGCGTCGCTCTTTGAGCGGGATGGGCCACTCTCATCCTTCTCCAAGTTAATCCGCGTGTCTTTTGCGTTTGGCATGATCAATGATGAGATGAAGCGCAATCTAAACATCGTTCGAGAATTGAGAAATACGTTCGCCCATTCCAGAATCTTTATTACGTTTGAGACGCCAGCAATCGCCACCGCCTGCGGCCTGCTGACCCAGTGGTATACCGAATATAAAGACGTGCCACATGACAAGGACCACCCACGCACAAAATACCTTGGCGCGTCTAGCAGATTAATATCTGTTCTTGGCCGCGCTAACTTTGCTCACCGTACGGGCAAGCTCGTTGAGTTTCCTCTACGGTTTGGCAAGTAGCATTGCTCTGTAGATTTCGGCCACCGACTCCCCCCAAGTCTCTGGCGGGCCTCGCCCGGATCAAAATGGGCAAGCGCCGCCAGCCCCGCTGAAATCATCGCTGGCGTAACCTCAATTTCAGAACGTCGGCCTGTCCCGCTTTCCAATAAAGCACCGGGGGTTGGTACGTCAACCGGATAGTTCCCTCCATTCCCCACCGCACAACATGTTGCGGTTGGCGCATGAAACCGGCAGTCGAATTCACGACTCCGTACCTGCGCACGGTTGCATGTCCCTCACTCGTCATGGCCGCGTCGCGAGGCGACCGTGACGAAAGGGGGAAATCGGCTTCGCTATCTTTCATGCGCGGGATTGTAAGGCCGAATATGCAGTGGGGAATGAATTTATTTTCGCCGTTGATCGCAAATGCTTTTTTCGCCGCACAGTGGCGAATGCCGGCCTTCACCGAAGGTGAAAATGCACGTGCAATGTGTCGTGCTATCGCCTGAAAAGGGCACTCGCGTCGGCGAAATGATTGTGCCACAAGCGCCTGCCATTTCGGAGCAGACCTCATGCGGATGATTTGCCTTGCCGTACTTGCCTCGGCCTTGATGACCGGTTCGGCGCTGGCCGACGCCAATAGCGCCTACCTCGCCGCCAACGCCAAGAAGCCGGGTGTGCACGTGACGGCCAGCGGCCTGCAGTACAAGCCGCTCAGCCGCAAGGGCAACAATGCGCAGAAGCCAGGCGGCAGCGATTGCGTCACCGTCAACTACAAGGGCACGTTCATTGACGGCCGCGTGTTCGACCAGTCCCCGCCCGGCAAGCCGATCTCATTCCCGGTGAACGGCGTGATCCCCGGCTGGACCGAGGCGTTGCAGCTGATGCATGTGGGCGAGACGTGGCAGCTCACACTGCCCTCTGACATCGCCTACGGCGCAAGCGGCACGCCCGACGGCACCATCCCACCCAACACCCCGCTGGTGTTCAGCGTCGAGCTGCTGAAGGTCGCGCCGCACTGTTAATCCGCGTTTCGGTTTGACCACGTCCCACGGTGCGCAACTTTGGCCACTTCAGTGGCCAAAGTACGGGCCGGCGAAGCCGCCGAACAGGATGTGCCAGACCAGATAGAACGCGAGGCGAAAGACGATCGGCGTGAACCAGCCGTAGCGCCACAGCAACCAGCCCTCGAACACGTTCGACAGGTACAGTGGCTCGATGGCGGTGAGCGCCACGCTGCTCCAGCGGTGCGCGTGGATGTCGACAATCGTGTACGGCCAGATCTCGTAGAGCGCCACGATCGCGGCCAGCACCCAGAAGATCGGTTGGCGAAAGCGGCGACGGAAGATCAGGACGTGGACCAGCCAGAACGCGATGCACAGCGCGCCGAGCCGCAGCAGATATTCGAGGAAGATCGCGCCGAAGGTGTAGAAAGGGATCGACCACGGCGGCAGCACATGATCCCAGCCGCCGCTGGACAGCGGACTGTTCGAGGGGTGCCAGATGTACATGCCGACGGTGATGAGGCCGTAGAGCGCGCCGGTGGCGATGGCGATCCAGATGCCTTTGCGGTCGCGCGCGCGATCCGCCAGCGGCTCTGGCAAACGGGCCGCGCGGTCGGCCAGCAATCCCAGAAAGCCGATGACCAGAATGGTAGCGACCAGCGGCCAGCTGAATGCGGCCGCCTGTGACTTGATCGGGTACTGGCCGGGATAGAATTCGAACAGCAGCTTGATGGCGACGAGCACCAGCGACGTGCCGGCGAACAGCACTGTCGATCGCCGCGTAAAGAACTCCCGCATCCCTGTCCCCACAACATAGGCCGCGACGCTAGCGCACTATCGCTAGTTTGCGAGCCAACGGATGCGGAATGGCAGTGCTGTCCCGACGGGGACGTTGTCTGCGCTAGACTCAAGGTCCGTTGCGGTAAGGTTATCGAAGATTTAGTTGTGAATCGAATGAGGCAGTATTTCCATCCTGCAACGGACGCTTTCGGAGGATTCAATGAATGAAGTCGACTCGTTGCGAACAGACTATGCAAAACAACTCTGGACGTTGAGTTCGGCGGTTGCCGCTTTTAGCGTCTTGCAAACCATCGCGTACGTCTACAAACTTGCAGATCCATCTTTCCGTGACCAAGTATCTGACGGCTTTGCATATATTGCTCCCGCAATTGTCGTTGCCACGGCGATTTATTGCGGCGCGATCTTCTGGATCGATCGTCGCCAATCTGGCCTTTTGATTTCAATTGACCCGCAACTGAGCGCTGTCGTCAACGAAGTCGCCAAATTGAAGTTGGCGGCAGTGCTCATTTGCGGTGGTGGTGCGCTGCTTGTCAGCGCCTTTATTCGGTACTGCAGTCAAGCGGCGTAACGCCAGCCCGAAACCACGGGCTCACATCCTGAACACGCCGAATTTGGTCTCCGGGATTGGCGCGTTGAGGCAGGCGGAGAGCGCGAGCGATAGCACGCGCCGCGTATCGGCGGGGGCGATGATGCCATCGTCCCACAGCCGCGCGGTGGCGTAATACGGGTTGCCTTCGTCTTCGTATTTCTCGCGGATCGGCGCCTTGAAAACTTCGGCCTGTTCCGGCGTCCATTTGTCGGCGTCGCGATGCACGGTGGCGAGCACGGAAGCCGCCTGCTCGCCGCCCATCACGCTGATGCGCGAATTGGGCCAGGTGAAGAGGAAGCGGGGCGAATAGGCGCGGCCGCACATGCCGTAATTCCCCGCGCCGTAGGAGCCACCGATGATGAGCGTGATCTTCGGCACCTGCGCGCAGGCCACCGCCGTCACCATCTTGGCGCCGTCTTTGGCGATGCCGCCGGCTTCGTATTTTCGGCCGACCATGAAGCCCGCGATGTTCTGCAGGAACAGCAGCGGAATGCGCCGCTGGCAGCACAGCTCGATGAAATGGGCCGCCTTCATCGCGCTTTCGGAAAACAGGATGCCGTTATTGGCGATAATGCCGACCGGCATGCCTTCGATATGCGCAAAGCCGGTGACCAAGGTTGTGCCGTAGGTTTTCTTGAATTCGTCGAGCTCGGACGCATCCACCAGCCGCGCGATGACCTCGCGCACATCATATTGCGTCATCAGCGATTGCGGCACGATGCCGTTCAGTTCCGCGGTGTCGTAGGCGGGCGCACGCGGCTCGCGCAGCGGAATGTCCGGCTGCTTACGATAATTCAGGTTGGCAACGATGCGCCGCGCGATGGCGAGCGCGTGCGTGTCGTCGTTGGCGTAGTGATCGGCAACGCCGCTGACCTTGGCGTGCACGTCCGCGCCGCCGAGTTCTTCCGCCGTCACCACTTCGCCCGTAGCGGCTTTCACCAGCGGCGGCCCGGCGAGGAAGATGGTGCCCTGCCCCTTCACGATGATGGTCTCGTCGCTCATCGCCGGCACATAGGCGCCGCCCGCGGTGCATGAACCCATCACGCTGGCGATCTGCGGAATGCCGGCGGCGGACAAGGTCGCCTGATTGAAGAAGATGCGGCCGAAATGCTCGCGGTCGGGGAAGATCTCCGCCTGGTTCGGCAGATTGGCGCCGCCGGAATCCACCAGATAAATGCAGGGCGGCCGGTTCTCGCGCGCGATCTCCTGCGCCCGCAGATGCTTCTTCACGGTGATGGGATAATAGGTGCCGCCCTTGATGGTGGCGTCGTTGCAGACGATGACGCATTCGCGGCCCTCGACGCGGCCGATGCCGGTGATGATGCCGGCGGCGTGGATGTCGCCTTCGTACATATTGTTGGCGGCGAGCGGCGACAGCTCGAGGAACGGCGAGCCGGGATCGATCAGCCGCTCCACACGCTCGCGCGGCAGCAGCTTGCCGCGTTCCGTGTGGCGCTTGCGGCTTTTCTCATCGCCGCCAAGCGCGGCCCGCGCCATCTTCTCCTTCAGCTCGGCGACAAGCTTCCCCATCGCCTCCGCATTGGATTTAAACGCGGCGGAGGTCGTCGAGACGGTGGATTTGATGGCGGTCATGAGATCAACCCAAATTCATAGGCTGCGGCCGTCGATCTTCTTCACCTTAAAGGTGTCGGGATCGACGCCATCGAGGCAGCGAACATTGATGGCGACCATCTCGGCGCCGCCCGGCCCCTTGCCGCGCGCGAAGGATTCGATCCCGCAGGTCTTGCAAAACAGGTGATGGATGTTGTGCTTGTTGAACTGAAAGTCCGACACCGCATCTTCGCCGGCCGTCAGGTGAAAATCGTTCGCCGGAACGAAGGCGAGAAGCCAGCCCAATTTCTGGCAGCGCGAGCAGTTGCACGCCATGACCTCGCCGATCTCAGCGGACACCTCATATCGCACCGCGCCACACTGGCAGCCGCCACTGTAGGTGGTGGACATTCCGCCCTCTCCCCGTTTCATCGAGTC